>ENA-OPXG01000335-OPXG01000335.1-human-gut-metagenome-genome-assembly--contig:-NODE-335-length-37224-cov-8.243402_pt1 | contig 37224 bp, 28 predicted proteins | sample MGYA00241519_ERZ502030 | MGnify/ENA primary metagenome ERZ502030 (study PRJEB25962, sample SAMEA2041937) | human gut metagenome | biome: human gut; feature: human-associated habitat; material: faeces...
TTGACCGCCGCTACGGTTAAGCAATGACATTGTTTAAATCAAAATATGAACGAACAAATTGTTTTTACATTACAAAAAATGAGGAGAATCACTATGGCATTTGACAGACTTATCGAAAATATTGTAAAAATGCAGAATCCTACGGTTGCAGGTCTTGACCCTAAGCTTGACTATGTTCCCGAATCAATCAAAACAAAATGCTTTGAAAAGTATGGCAAGACGCTTGAGGGTGCGGCTGCTGCACTTTTTGAATTCAACAAGGCGCTTATTGACGCACTTTATGATATTGTTCCTGCCGTAAAGCCACAGGCTGCATATTATGAAATGTACGGCTGGCAGGGTGTTAAGGCTCTTTGTGACACAATCGCTTATGCAAAGTCAAAGGGTATGTTCGTTATCACAGACGGCAAGCGTAACGATATCGGCACAACTATGGAGGCATATGCTACGGCACACCTCGGTCATACAGATGTTGCAGGCGAAAGTATTGACGCATTCGGTGCAGACGCACTCACGGTAAACGGCTACCTCGGAACAGACGGTATCAAGCCGCTTGCAAAAATTTGCGATTCGGACGACAAGGGCATTTTTGTTCTTGTAAAAACTTCAAACCCAAGCTCGGGCGAACTTCAGGATATGAAGCTTGAAACAAATGAGAGCGTTTATGAGCATATGGGCAAGATGTGCGAAGGCTGGGGCGAAGACCTTATGGGTAAGCACGGCTATTCGGCAGTAGGTGCAGTTGTGGGTGCAACATATCCCGAACAGCTCGGTGAAATGAGAGCAAAACTTCCGCACACATTCTTCCTTGTTCCCGGTTACGGTGCTCAGGGCGGCGGTGCCGATGATGTTAAAAACGCATTTGACGAAAACGGTCTTGGTGCAATCATCAACTCAAGCCGCGGCATTATGTGCGCATGGAAAAAGCAGGGGCTTACAGAAGATGACTTTGCCGTTGCCGCTCGTAAAGAGGCTGAGCGTATGAGGGATGAAATCGTTGGCTGTATCGGCAAAATTAAGCTTGGCTGATTCATTTGCACAACAGAATCACGAAATTTTTCGATTTTTATGCTTTAGTGCTATGAATTTATTGACTTTAGCGTGCTAAAAGCGTATAATTTAAGTGTATTTATTTTTACAACTATATTTTTAAATTTTCTTTAAAAAGGGAGATATCAGAAATGGCAAGAGTATATAATTTTTCGGCAGGTCCTTCAATGCTGCCTGAGTCTGTGCTTAAAAAAGCAGCGGCAGAAATGCTTGACTACGAAGGCAGTGGTCAGAGCGTTATGGAAATGTCACACCGCTCAAAAATTTACGGTACAATCATCGAGGGTGCCGAGGCTCTTTTGAGAGAGGTTATGAACATTCCTGACAACTACAAGGTTCTTTTCCTTCAGGGCGGTGCGTCAACACAGTTTGCGGCTATCCCTATGAACCTTATGACAAAGAGCGGTAAGGCTGATTATGTTATCACAGGTCAGTGGGCTAAAAAGGCTCATGCAGAGGCTGCCCGTTACGGTCAGGCTAATGTTGTTGCTTCATCGGCTGACAAGACCTTCACATACATTCCAAAGCTTGATCCTTCAACATTCACAAAGGATGCTGACTATTTCTACATTTGCATGAACAACACAATTTACGGTACTGTTTATCACGAGCTTCCCGACACAGGTGATGTTCCGCTCGTTGCAGATATTTCTTCCTGTATTCTTTCAAGACCGATTGATGTTTCAAAGTTCGGCGTTCTCTATGCAGGCGCACAGAAGAACATGGCTCCGGCAGGTCTTACGGTTGTTATCGTTCGTGAGGATCTTATCGGCAACGCTATGGATATTACTCCTACAATGCTTAACTGGAAAACTCACGCTGACAACGGTTCAATGTTCAACACACCGCCTTGCTACACAATTTACATTGCAAAGCTTGTTCTTGAGTGGATTAAGAACGAGGTTGGCGGTCTTGATAAGATGTATGAAATCAACAAAAAGAAGGCTGACCTTCTCTACGGTTTCCTCGATTCTTCAGAGCTTTTCAAGGGTACTGTTGTTCCCGAGGATCGTTCGCTTATGAATGTTCCGTTCGTTACAGGTGACGCTGACCTTGACGCTAAATTCGTTAAAGAGGCTACTGAAAACGGTCTTGTTAATATCAAGGGTCATCGCACAGTCGGCGGTATGAGAGCTTCAATCTACAACGCTATGCCTTATGAGGGCGTTGAAAAACTCGTTGAGTTTATGAAGAAGTTCGAGGCTGAAAACAAGTAATTATTGAATATTATGATATAACGGGCGAACGCTGTTCGCCTGTTATTGTAAATTCTTAAAATAAAAAATTAAAAAGGATTGATTTTGATGTATAACATTCTTACATTAAACAAAATCGCCGCTATCGGCACAAGCCGTCTCGGTGATAACTATAAATATGGTGACGATGTTCAGAACCCTGACGCAGTTCTTGTAAGAAGTGCCGCAATGCACGATATGGAATTTGCCGACAACCTTCTTGCAATTGCAAGAGCAGGCGCAGGCACAAACAACATTCCGAAGGATAAGTGCAGCGAGCAGGGTATTGTTGTTTTCAATACACCGGGTGCTAACGCAAACGCTGTTAAGGAGCTTGTTATCGCAGGACTTCTTCTTTCAAACCGTAAGATTATTGAGGGTTATGAATGGGCAAAGACTCTCAAGGGCAACGGTGCAGCTGTCGGTAAGATGGTTGAAAAGGGCAAGAGTCAGTTTGTCGGTCCCGAAATCAAGGGTAAGACTCTCGGTGTTATCGGTCTTGGAGCAATCGGTATTCTTGTTGCAAATGCCGCTGTTGCTCTCGGTATGAATGTAATCGGCTTTGACCCGTTTATGTCTGTAGGCAACGCTCTCAAGCTTGCTCCTACAGTTAAGCTTCAAAAGAGCGCAGAAGATGTTATGGTAAATTGCGACTACCTCACAATCCATGTTCCGCTTACTGACGACACAAGAGATATGGTTGATGCCGATATGATTGCCAAGATGAAAGACGGTGTTCGTATTCTCAATTTCAGCCGTGACGGTCTTGTTAATTCAACAGCAGTTCTTGAGGCTGTTAAGAGCGGCAAGGTTGCTAAGTATGTTACAGACTTCGGAACAGACGATATCCTCGGTGAAGAGAATATTATCTGCCTCCCACACCTCGGTGCATCAACTCCCGAAAGTGAAGAAAATTGTGCTGTTATGGCTTGTGATCAGGTTAAGGAGTACCTTGAGAACGGTAACATCATCAACTCCGTAAACTATCCTGCAATTTCACTTGCAAGAACAAATGCTGACGATACCCGTTTCTGCGTTGCTCACAAGAATGTTCCCGAGCTTCTCAAGAAGGTTCTCACACAGATCAGCGGCAATGTTGAAAATATGCTTTCAAAGAGCCGTGGCGACTACGCTTACACAATTATTGATGTTGCAGGCGCCGGTGCAGATGACCTTGCAAAAATCGCAGCAGTTGACGGCGTAATCAGAGTTCGTGCAATCTGATTTCGATTTTAATTGAGCTTTAATGTTGTAAAAAATTATCCGAGCATTGTTTTGATGCTCGGATTTTTTGCGTTTATTTGTACAAATGGTTGCAATGCTACACTCGGGCATAATATGTTTTTGATATCACAAACTGTCTGCACGAACGGGGAGCGGTGGTACACCGACCAGATGGTATTTTTTTGCATTGGCAATTATAAATGTTACGGAAATTGCAACGGCACACAATTCTGCAACGGGCAATGCCGACCACACACCGTTTATGCCTATAAACATCGGCAAAATCAGCATTGCGGCACACTCGAAAACAAGCGTTCTTGCAACTGAAATTACGGCTGAAATCTTGCCGTTGTTGAGTGCGGTGAAAAGTCCCGATGCGAAAATATTCATTCCGCACAACAGATAATTTATTGCAAAAATTCTGAATCCGCTGAGTGCAATCTGCTGAATTTTTTCGTCGCCTGCCGAGAAAATTCCGACAAGCGGTTCTGCAAAAAATTCAGATGCCGTAATCATTGCAACCGAAATTATCAGCGTGATTTTTATGCATAATTTGAACAGCTTTTGCAGTTTTTCGTGATTTTGTGCGCCGTAGTTAAAGCTGATGACGGGTGAAACTCCCGAAGTGAATCCAAACGAAACCGCAATGAAAATAAAGTGAATGTACAAAATAGCACTTATAGCCGCAACGCCTTTTGCGCCTGCAAAGTGCATCATCTGAATGTTGAACAGCGCTGTTGTCACGGCTGTTGAAAGATTTGTCACAGCCTCTGACGAGCCGTTTGCCATTGCAAAGAGGATTTCACTTACCTTGAATTCAGGCTTGCCAAAGTGCAGAGCCTGCTTTTTGTTGAAAAAGAGCAAAAGCGGAATTGCACCCACAGCCATTCCGATAATGGTGCCGAGTCCTGCACCGATTATTCCAAAATCCCACACTGCCATAAAAAGAATGTCAAGCACAATGTTTGTGCAACCCGACAGTATCGAGAAAACAAGCATGATGTGTGGCTTGTCCGCTGTTACAAGGTACGATTGGTTGAGCATTTGCCAGCACATTACAAAGCCGTACGGAATCATAACGCTGCCGTAGTCAATACAGTAGGGGAGAATTTTTTCGTTTGAGCCGAACATCATATACATAGGTTCGGCAAAAATTGTGAACAGCACAGCAATGATAACAGAAATGACCGTTGCCGTGATTGCAACACCGGACATAAGTCGGTTTGCCTCCTCCTGTTTGCCTTCTCCCATTTTCTTTGCGATTATAGCATTTGAGCCTGTTGAAAACATTAAACCCACAGCCATAAATACGAGCGTGAACGGATATACAATATTGATTGCGGACAATGCGTCACTTCCGACACAGTTCGCAACAACGATTCCGTCAACAACCGTGTAAAGTGACATAAAAACCATCATAAGAACGGTTGGCAGAGTGAACTTCAGAATCGTTTTTGCCTTAATAGGTTTTGCATAAATTGATGTTGCCATAAAACTTCCTTACCCTCAAATTTATATTTTTCACAGACCATTCAAATGATTGTATCATAACTTTGTCGCAATTACAACCGATTTGTCTTTTTTTGTAAAATATGCTATTATATACAGACTTAAAAGCGAAAAAAGGGGCGGTTTTATGTTTAAGGGCGCAGTTTTTGATATGGACGGGCTTATGATTGACAGCGAAAGGCTTGTTTATTCAATCTGGCAGGAAATGCTTGATGAGGACGGCAAAGAGTTTAATCTCGACATTTTCAAAAAGACAATCGGACTTCGCAGTGAGGATTCCTACGAATATTACAAGTCGGTTTACGGCGATGATTTTGACTATCCTGCTTACAAGGCGGAGTCGAGAATCCGCTATTTTAAGCGTATCGAAAAGAACGGTGTGCCTGTAAAAAAGGGCTTGTACGAAATTTTTGATTATTTAAAATCAGTCGGTTGTAAAATTTCGCTTGCAACTTCAACCTCGTCACAAACGGCTTTGAAGATTATGAAGAAAATCAATCTCTATGATAAATTTGACGCATTCGTGTGCGGTGATGATGTAAAAAACGGCAAGCCCAATCCCGAAGTTTTTTTGATTGCCGCAAAGAAGCTCGGGCTTGAGCCGGTGGACTGCGTTGCGTTTGAGGACAGCATTAACGGCATAAAATCTGCACATGCCGCAGGTATGACCACGGTTATGGTTCCCGATTTGTCAGAGCCGACAGACGAAATTAAACCGATGATTGATTTTTTGTGTACGGATTTAAGCGAAGCGATAGAACGAATTTCAAATTGAAAATGGAAAATTGAAAATTAATGTCGGGCAGACAGTTTGTAATGTAAAAAACATATTATGCCCGAGCGTAGTATTGCAACCGTTCGTACAAATCTTTAGGTGCGGATATTATCCGCCACAGGCGGCGGTCGCAAGGCTACCCCTACGAGTTTACGGTTCTGGCATATTGTTGGCTCAATTATCCGAGAAAATTACAAATAATTACAAATGGTTACAATTTACAAAAATACAATTGAGCAGGGCTGATTATTATACACATTTTCCACATGGTTTTCAACAATTGTTGAAAAAGAACGGCAATGCCTGTTGAGCGTTGCTACGGTTACTGCGGAAAAGGGTAAAATGAAAAATAATTATTGAATAACAGCACGATAATATGTTATACTTTGGTAAACAACAATCTTTACGGAGGACAAAATGAAGAAAATTATAAATAAAAAGTCACTCAAGGGTGCGCTTGCTGTTATGTTATGTGCCGTTATGGCATTTTCTGTCTGTGCCTGTGACTTTGACTCTAACACAGAACCAACCAAAACGGATGCACAAATTCAGTTTGATAAATATTGTGACGATTTGTTTTCGGAAGAACTTGAGGATGACGCTCTTACCGCACATTTTGATATTTCAAATCCGTCGGACTACGGTCTGAAATATGACGAGGAGGACTATACCCTCGGTCATGTGTCCGATGAAGATACAAAAGAATCCTTTGATGAACTGAAAAAGGCAAAAACGGATTTGGAGGAGTTTGACCGTTCGGGACTTACTTCTTCTCAAAAGCAGACATATGACACCCTTGAAAGCTACTTTGAAATTCAGCTTTCATATGAGGGTACAACAGAATTGCAGAGTATATTTGCACCGCAGTCGGGAATTATTGCAAACCTCTTTACCACCCTGTCCGAATTCACTTTCTATGAAAAGGATGATACCGACCTTTACCTTGCTGTTTTGAAGGACACAAAACGCTATATGGACGAGTGCATTGAGTTCACAAGGAAACAGGCTGAGGACGGTTACTTTATGGCTGAAGATATTGCACAGCAGTCAATTGACGAGTGCGAAAAGCATATTAAGAATGACAAGTCCGTGCTTGTTGACGAGTTTGAATCGAGAATAAAGTCACTCGGTCTTAGCGATTCCGAGAAAAAGACTGTTGTCGAAACCAATAAAAAGTATTTTGAAGAATACTACATTCCTGCTTTGAAATCAGCAAATTCAGCACTTGAAAGTCTCAAAAAATCAGGCAAAAACGAAGAAGGTCTTTGCGGTTACGGCAAAATCGGCAAAAAGTATTATTCGGCAATTGTCAAAGACAAAACAAGCAGCAGTATGACTCCCGAGGAGCTTAAGTCATACCTTACAAACAGCTTTACAAAGGTTGGAATGAGCATGAGCAATGTTTCACAGGATGACTTGAGCAAATTTCAGGACTACAAACCCGACTTTAAGGACGCCGATGAGGTGCTTGAATTTTTGATTGAGAATATCGAGGAGGACTTTCCGACTCCCGTTACAACCTCTTACACGGCAGATTATATGAGCGATTCCGCAAAGAGCGACAATGTGGGAGCGTACTATGTTCAGGGACGAATTGACGATACAAGCGTTAATATCATCAAAATCAACCCCGACTTTGCAAAACAGGGTATGACTAAGATGTACACAACTCTTGCCCATGAAGGCTATCCCGGTCATCTTTATCAGGTTACCGCATCAAATGCAAACAAGGATATCCCGAATGTCCGCAAGATTTTAAGCTTTATCGGCGCAACCGAGGGTTGGGCGCAGTATGCCTCGAAATGTACGCTTGATTACCTTGATACAAGCGAGGGCATTAAGAAGCTTATCTACGCAAATGATATTCTCGGCTACATTCTCTATTCCATGGTCGATGTCGGTGTGAACTACAACGGCTGGGATTATGAAAAAGTCAAGGAGTATATGTCAACGGCACTCGGTTCGGCTGACAGCGAGAGCGTTACAGCCGCAACAAAAGAGGCGTATGACCTTGCCCGTTCAAATCCGGGTTATTTTCTCCCATATACCGTAGGCTACCTCAAGATGATTGATATGCGTGAAACAGCAGAAAGCGAGCTTGGCTCAAGCTTTGACGCAAAGGAGTATCACACATTCATTATGAATCTCGGAATCACAAGCATTGATGTCTACGAAAAAGCCCTTGATATGTGGCTTGAAAGCAAGAAGTAAATTTTTGGTGATAATCTTGAATATTTTTTACAGGTATGATATACTTAACTTATTGATATGATAAATCTAAATTGGTATGGATTTTTCTAAGATGTGATTCTTATTTTCGCCATACACTCATTATGGGTGTATGGCGATTTTTATTTTACGCAAGGGGTGTTAATATGGGCGTTAAAACGGAAAACAAAATGGCTTATGAACCTGTCAACAAGCTTATAATTCAAATGTCGGCACCGCCGCTGATTTCAATGTTCTTTCAGTATTCATACAACCTTGTTGACAGTATGTTTGTTGCGGGGATAAATGAACAGGCACTTGCGGCAGTATCGCTTGCATTCCCGATTACAACGCTTATGAATGCGTTGTCCGTGTGGATAGGTGTGGGTGTTAATGTTTTGATTGCAGGTTATTTGGGACAGAAAAATCAGCAAAAGGCAAATTCTGCAGCGGCTCTCGGAGTGGTAATTTCGGTAGTTGTCGGAGTGCTGATAAATTTCCTTTCGCTTTTCATAATAAATCCCTATTATTCGGCTTTTACGCAAAACAAAGAGATTTTTGAATACGGAATTGCGTATATGAGCGTCTGCGTTTTTATGCAGATACCAAACATGGTGCATATTGTAATTCAAAAAATACTTCAGGCAACAGGCAATATGATTGCTCCGATGTGGTTTCAAATTGCAGGTGTTGTATTCAATTTTGTGTTTGACCCTTTGCTCATTTTCGGCATAGGTCCGTTTCCGAAAATGGGTGTGGTCGGAGCTGCAGTTGCCACGGTTTTAGGCTATGTTGTTTCAACAATCATTGCGTTGATACAGCTGTTTCTTACAAAACAAAAGGTTAAGCCGGTGTTTAAAAACTGCCTTGAACCGCAGATGATAAAGCTGATATTTTCCTACGGATTGCCCTCGTTTGTTATGAATGCGTTGGGAGCATTCACCGTGAATTTTGCAAATATGTTTTTGGTGCGATATTCGGACACGGCGGTTGCATTTTTCGGAGCATATTTCAAGGTTCAGCAGTTGATTTTTATGACGGTGAACGGACTGATTCAAGGCTGTTTGCCTATAATGCGGTTTAATTACAGAGCAAAAGAGTACGGTCGCCTTAAACAAGCAAATAAGAGCGGAACAATTATCGCGACCGTTATGATGATTGTCGGTATGCTCTTGGTGCTGATTTTCCCGAAAGAGATATTGTTTTTGTTTTCGGCATCGGAAGAAATGTGTGCTTTTGGAGTGCCGGCAATGAGAATTATGTCACTCGGATTTGTGTTCAGCGGCTTTTCCGCAATGATTGCAACCTATGAACAGGCAACAGACAGTATTATGCCCGGCGTTGTAGTTCAACTGTTGCGACAGGGCGTGCTGTTAGTCCCCGTAATTTGGCTTTTAAACAGCACTGTTCAAATGACAGGCATATGGCTTGCGTTCCCAATTACAGAATTTGTCACATTTCTTGTTGCTGTTGTATTTGCAAAAATTAAAAATCATTGAATAAATAAAAATAACAACCGCCAAAACCCGATATAATGGATTTTGGCGGTTGTTTGTTATTTAAAATATGTTTAATTTTAAATTGTTTTTGCAAAAACATTATCAGATGATTTTGCTCTGAAAATTGTTTTTACGAGCAAGAATGTTATATAAACATAAAGTGCGGTGTAGATGATTGCCGTAAATTTAAGGCTAATAAGCTCGTAGGAGAACAGGTAGTAGCAATAGCCTCTCAGGCTTATAAGCGTTGACACAATCGGAATCCACAAATGCTTTGCACTTACCGCCGCATAGACAATTAAAATAATGTCAAGCAGATAACCGTAGCGTTCGTGCATTGACGAAAGGAACATGATACAGGTGAACACAGTCCACGCTGTTGTCAGAAGAAAAGTTTCAAGGTTTTTCAAATCAACCTTTTTATAGATGATAATGCACATCATAATTCCGAGTACGGCAATTGTCAGAAAGACCGAAAACTGTTTGAACAGATAATAATATGTAATATCGTTTCCGTCACATATGAGTGCATAAAAGTTCGGACAGTTCATCTGAATAAGCTTTCCGTAGTCGGTCTGTTCAGCGTAGATTGTGATAATATCTATAAACGGTCTACCCATAATAATTGCAGGTAGGCACATTATCACATCAAGTGCAGGGATTATAAAGAAGTGCAGAATCGAAATTTTCTTTGTCGAAATCCAGTAATAAAGCAGAACAGGAATGATGAATACGGTTTGCAGCTTGAATGCAAACGCAATGCCGATGAACACAAACGATGCAATCGGCTTGTCTTTGTGCAAAAACAGGATTGCAAGGATTATAAACGAGGTGTAAATTGAATCGCACTGCGCCCAAAACGATGAGTTAAAAATCACCGTTGCCGAAAGAAGTACGGCTGAGTAGGTGAGTATTGCTTTGAGCCGTCGGTTATTCTTTGCAAACGAATAAACAAGCATTGCGGTTGAAATTGCAAGTACAAAATCGAATATTATTGATACGATTTTGTACGCATACAGAGCATTTAGTGGCAAAAGAGTCATAAGATAGATTATGATTTGATACGGAATGTTGTAGTTACCCACCTGAGTTGCAAGCCCCGTAAAATCATTCAGCTTGATTATGCTCCACCACGAATTTAAAAAGCTGTTGAAATCATCGCTTTGAAAATCCATTCCGCAGACTCTGAGGAAAATTGCAATAATCGTTACCGCAACGAGTAAAAATAAAAGAATGTGTTTTTTTATAAAGTCAATGACTTTGCTTTCTGCTTTTGTCATAGAGAAAATTCCTGTTCGGGTTTAAATAAAACCGATTTTTTTCATAACCTTGCCCATTGTGCGGCTGCTGATTTTAAGGGCAATTTCATCGGCTTTTCTGTAACAGCTTTCAAGATATGCCTTGTCTGCAACAAGCTTTTCGTAGCGTTCACGAATCGGACGAAGTTCTTCAACAACTGCCTCGCCTACAGCTGTCTTGAAGTCGCCGTAGCCCTTGCCGTCAAAATCCTTTTCAATCTGTTCATATGAAAGACCTGTAACTGCGCTGTAAATTGCCATAAGGTTATTTACGCCGTCTTTGCCCTCCGCATAGCGAACCTTTGCCTCGCTGTCCGTAACGGCTCTCTTGAATTTCTTCATTATAACCTCGGGTGTGTCAAGAAGATGTACACAGCCGTTGACATTTTCATCGGACTTGCTCATCTTTCTTGTCGGGTCCTGAAGACTCATAACCCTTGCACCGTTCTTTGGAATGAAACCGTCCGGAATCTTGAACACATTGCCGTAAATACCGTTAAAACGCTCTGCAATGTTTCTTGTAATTTCAATGTGCTGTTTCTGGTCTGCACCGACAGGCACTTTGTCAGCCTGATAGAGAAGAATGTCGGCAGCCATGAGTACTGGATATGTGAAAAGACCTGCGTTGATGTTGTCGGCGTGCTTTGCAGACTTGTCCTTGAACTGCGTCATTCTTGAAAGCTCGCCGAACTGTGTGTAACAGCTGAGCGCCCACGCAAGCTCTGCGTGAGTGTGAACATGACTCTGAATGAAGAAAAGGCTTTTTTCAACATCAATACCGCAAGCCATAATTGAAGCATAAGCGTCAATTATATTCTTACGCATAACGGCAGGAGTCTGTCTTACCGTGATTGTGTGCAAATCTGCAAGAGCGTAAATGCAGTCGTATTCGTTCTGCATTGTAACCCAGTTGCGAACCGCACCGAGATAGTTTCCGAGTGTAATTGTTCCGCTGGGCTGTATTGCGCTGAATACAACCTCTTTTTTTGTCTGATTTTCCATTATTCCCCTCCGTGATTAAAGACTGTTTGCATACTCGCCGAGGATTTTTATTCCTCTTTCAAGCTGTTCGTCAGTCGGTGTTGAAAAGTTTATTCTGAAACTGTGACAGGTTTCGTTTTCGTCAGTTAAAAATGCGTTGCCCGGAACTACGCAAACCTTTTTGAGAACGAGTTCTTTGCAGAAATTCGGCATATCAATATCCTCGGGCAAGTCACACCAGATGAAAAGACCGCCGTCAATTTTATGATATGTGATTTTCGGTGCGCAGTATTTGTCAAGAAGCTCCATGCAGAAGTTCGCTTTCTTTGTGTAGATTTCACGAAGCTTTGCAAGGTGAGCGTTGAAGTCATACTTTGTGATGAATTCATCGCATACATATTGTGCCCAGATGTTTGTATGTACATCGTTGCCCTGTTTGCACACAACAAGCTTTTGAAAAATCGGCTTTGGTGCAATTGTGTAAGCAACACGCATACCCGGTGAAATTACCTTTGAGAATGAACCGGCATAGATTACAATTCCGTCCGTATCAAAGCTTTTTATGTTCGGAACATATTCACCGCTGTAACGCAGGTCGCCGTACGGGTTGTCCTCAATGATGAGAACACCGTATTTTTTGGCAAGCTCATAAACTTTCTTACGCTTTTCAAGGCTCATCGTAACACCCGAAGGATTTTGAAAATTCGGAATTGTGTAAATAAGCTTTGCGTTCGGATTGGCTTTTAAAGCCTCTTCAAGCTTTTCTGTGCTCATACCGTCAGGCTCAACGGGAACACCTGCAAGCTTTGCGTTGTAGCTTCTGAATGTGTTGAGCGAGCCGATGAATGACGGTGCCTCGCAGATTACAACATCGCCCTCGTTTACAAGAGCCTTTGAGCATAAATCCATAATCTGCTGTGCGCCTGTTGTGATGAGAATGTCGTCATTGTCGGAGCCTGTGTTATGCTCCTTTTTCATATATTCCGTAAGGTGCTTTCTCAGCGGAGTGTAACCCTCCGAAACGCTGTACTGCAAAACCGAAATCGGATCTTCTGCTAAAACCTTTGCCGAGATTTCCGCAATCTCCTTTGAGGGAAATGCATCGGGCGACGGGTTTCCTGCCGAAAGCGATACAACGCTCGGATCGGCGGCATATTTGAAAATTTCTCTGATAGCACTCGGCTTCAGGCTTGAAACCCTGTCGGAAAACCTGTATTCCATAAAAATATCTCCTTTTAAGATGATAAGGATTTTTTAAAATTCCATACCCTGTAATTCTATCACGAATTGCATATATGTTCAAGAAATTTGACTGTTTTTACTGCGATTTTATTCAAAAAATGTGTAATTTATTATTTTGCATTTGTAAATGTTAATTCACGGAAATTGTATTTTTTGTGCTTTTTGTATTGTTTTTGATGAGTTTCTGTTGTATAATCTAAATGATAATGTCCTTACGGTCAGAGCAAGGCTTGCTTTGATTCAAACAGGAGTACACTGCGAGTAATTAATACACTTATATAATTCATTGAATTCAAATTGAATTTAAAAATCTTCAGTTTGGGAGAGTAACACTATGAGCAGAAGGAACGATTACGATTATTTTGATCTTGATAATTTCGATGACAGCATTGATTCCCGTGAATATCGTCGCAGACAGCAACAGCGCCGTTCTGCAAGCTATGCCGCAAGACCGTCATCACAGCGTCCCGCCAGAAGACCTGTAAAAAGAAGAAACAAAAGAAGAACCAGAAACAGAATTATTATCGTTGTGAGCGCATTGGTAATTCTGTTTGTTATTATTTTTATTATAACTTCAATTTTTAAGGGTTGTTCAAAGGAAGATGCCCTTGCAAGCGTTCCCACGGGAACAGTGGGTACAACGGCATCTCCCGACGAAACCGCAAAATCTTCGACAGCTAACAAAGCAGACGAGCTTTCTCCTACATACTTTATGACACCGAGCATAAAGGACGACAATACAAACGGAACTCTTTCGTACGGCATTTATGTGTGGAACAAAATAGGCTACGAATTGTTCAGCAGTGATGATGCAAGAGCGCAGAACTATGCTCAGACAATCAACGGCTTTGCAGACAAGTTCGGCAGCTCCGTAAAGGTTTATGATATGATTGTTCCTAACCATACCGAAATGGGACTTCCGCAAAGACTCAAAGACAGCGACGCTCCGTCAACCTCACAGGCTGACAACATCAAGGCGGCTTATGCGGCTCTTTCCGACAAGGTAACTCCGATTAACTGCTACAACCGTCTTGCGGAACATAATACAGATTATATCTACTTTAAGAGCGACCACCATTGGACAGGCCTCGGCGCTTACTATGCTTACACAGCATTTGCCGATACAAACGATTTGCCCGTTCTTTCGCTTGATGATTGCAAGGAACAGAAGATTGACGGCTTTACAGGCTCGTTTACCAACTCGGCAGACGGTCTTGACAGCGATACGGTAAGTTATTGGAAGTTCCCTTATAATGTGACAATGGATATCACACAGGCAGACGGTTCTTCCGCAAGCTATGACAGTCCCTACTATGAAGCCGCAGAGGGCGGTTCAAACACCTACGGTGTGTTTATTATGGGTGATAATGCCCTCACGGTTCTGAAATCAGCTTCGAAAAATGCGGCGGCAGGCAAGAAGATTGCCGTTGTAAAGGAAAGCTACGGCAACGCTTTTGTTCCGTATCTCACCAATAACTACGAAGAAGTTCATGTTATCGATTTCAGATATTTCAAACATAATCTTGTTGATTACTGCAAAACCAACGGAATTGACGAGGTGCTTTTTATGAACGGTGTAATGAGTGCCAACACTCAGGTTCAGCTTGACAGTATGAGCGGACTTTTTAACTGATATCATATCGGGTAAATTCTTGTAAGGAGGTGTATGCCGATGATAGCAGACAGCGTGAAGGTGAGCGTGTTCGGAAAAATAAGCGATAAGCTGTATTCGGCACAAATTACCTCCGTTTCAGGACGCTGTAAAAGTGCGTATGTGATTTCGCACAAACCCGTAACAGAATATTTTGAGGGCGTTGTGGTTGCTGTTGCCGAATTTGACGGCCTTGACGGCGAGCGTCCGATAATCTCACAATACGGCGAGGTGTTTTATGAGCCCGAACTGCGACAGGTGCTTTCAAAACTGAAAAATATTAAGCTGAAAAGCATTGTGTGCCTTTACGAAAAGTCGTGCGGTGCGGTTATCTTCTACAAAAGCAGACAGAACACGAAAATTCTGCTTGTAAAGAACAGCAACGGCAGATATTGGAGCTTTCCGAAGGGACATATTGAAGACGGTGAAAACGAACATCAGACAGCAATCCGTGAAATTAAAGAGGAAACAGGTCTTGATGTCGTGATTGAAAAGGGCTTTCGTGAAATCAGCGAATACTGTCCTTTCGGTAAAATTCGCAAACGGGTTGTCTTTTTCCTTGCACAGGCATTTACGGATAATGTCAAAATTCAAGAGGAGGAAATTGACAGTTATATTTGGGTTGATTTGCAACAGGCACGAAAAATGTGCTCCTATGACAATGATTTGAGGATTATTGAGAAAGCTGAAACGGCGATTCATCTTCTCAGAAACTAAAAGCCGACAATTTAACACGAAATTTACAGGTACACGGCGGTGTGCCTGTTTTTTTGATTTTATAAAACATTTTCTGTAAATTAAAAATGTTGAAAAAAAGCAAAAAATACCACTTGACATGTGGATTATACAGAATGTAATCTAATTTCCCCGTTACAATCCTGTATCCAAAAATGTGGAAAACCTATTTTTTTAATGTTAAAAGTTACAACTTTGTAAATTTCGTGTAGTATCGGGATTTTTTAACATCACTTTTAACACTTTCAACATAGTTTTCCACATTGATGTTTAAAATGTTGAGTTATACAGAATGTATAAGTGCAAATTTAGAAAAATAAATCGCAAATTCGTGATTCAAAAAAACATTTTTTTCTGCGATTCAAATTGTGGCAAGGTAATATATGACAATCTATACTCATAAAATACATCGGCGAGGTGTGTTTTATGAAAAAGGAAACCGTGAAAATGAGGCTTTGGGGGCTTGTCATTGTTCCGCTGATGATAATTGTGTTCAAAAATCTTTATTCGCTGACAAACGGTGCGTTGCTCGGCATATTTTTCGGTGCTGTAAACGGCAGTATGTGGGAGCAGACCAAGGTTGTTATGCTTTCCTACCTTGTGTGGAGTCTTGTTGAGGCAATCGGAAAACGCTCGGGCTTCCATCGCTTTGCCGTGTCAAGAATAATTTCGCTGTGGTTTGTCGGAATATTCTGTCTTGCGTTATATCTGCTAATCTATGCACTCGGTGTTGAAAGTGCAGGTCTGCCAAGGTTCATTTGTGCAATTGCCGTGTGTTTTTCTGCGTTTGCACTCAGCGCAAGGCTTGAATACGGCGAAAGAAAAATTGAACAGCTTTTTTTGCCCTGCGTGTTTATGATGTTGCTTTTGATTGCCGTGTACTGCAGTTTTACAGTGTTCCCTCCGCACATGATACTTTTTGAGGACATACAAACGGGAATGTACGGCATAATTCCCGAATACATCGACTCCGGAGCGATTGCTCTTGATACATTGTACAGAGTTTGAGTTTTTAAAAACAAATGGCTTAAAAGTATTTAATAATTTGAATTGTTATGTTATAATAGATAGCAAAATGAAGCGGTGTGTCCTATGCAGACACAAAAAATAAAAAGGAAACCGAATAAGGCTGATTATGATGAAAAACGAAAGATTTGAAAATACAGAACAAAAGCCTGATGTGATTGCAGGGCGAAATCCTGTAAGCGAGGCTGTTCGCAGTAATCGCCCGATTGACAAAATTCTTGTTGCAAAGGGTGAAAAGAGCGGTGCGATTGTGGGAATCCTCGCAAAAGCCCGTGACAAGAAAATTCCCGTTAAGGAGGTTGACCGCACAAAGCTTGATTATGTGAGCGGCGGCGCAACTCATCAGGGTATTGTCGCATTTGCAGCGGCAAAGGATTATTCAACGGTTGACGATATCCTCGAATATGCCGAAAGCAAGGGCGAAGCTCCGTTTGTTGTTGTGCTTGATGAGGTTGAAGATCCGCATAATCTCGGTGCAATAATCAGAACCGCAGAATGTGCCGGAGTTCACGGAATTATTATTCCGAAACGCAGAAGTGCCGGTTTAAGCTACACGGTTGCCAAAGCGTCTGCAGGCGCAATTGAATATATGCGTGTTGCAAGGGTGACCAATATTGCAGTTACACTTGATGAACTCAAAGAAAAAGGCGTGTGGGTTTACGGTGCGGACATGGACGGCACGGATTATGACGAGTGTGATTTTTCGGGTGCGTGTGCAATTGTTATCGGCAACGAAGGTAAGGGCATTTCAAGACTTGTCCGTGAAAAGTGCGATGTAATAGCGTCATTGCCCATGAAAGGTCAGATAAATTCCCTTAATGCGTCGGTTGCCGCAGGAATTTTGATGTACAAAGCGATGAAAAACCGCTGATGTCAAATTGAAAATTGAAAATGTAAAATGGAAAATTTATGAAAGTATGTAGGGGCGTTCATTGGACGCCCGCATTGATGAAATATTATGTTTAAATAAAATCATTTGATGTTATCAAAGTTGTGTGTTTAAATGTCAAAGATTGTAAAAACAGAGAGTACAGCTCGGGCGGCATAGTTTCCGATAAATCTAACTATCTGCCCGAGAGTAAATAAAAAGGAGTGAATGCTTTGGCTGATATGGACAAGGACAGGCTTAAAGAGCTTGAAATCGAGAGCATACTCGAAGAAACCCACTATCTTGCCGATCAGGAACGAATGGAGCAGACGGCACAGAAATACCGTGCAAAGCCGAAGATTGAAGAGATTTTCAGCAATGCCGATAAAAAGCCGAGGTTAAAAAATACAAATCCGCTTGATGAATCCGAACCTGATACTTCAAACTCAATAGTTGGGGATAAGACTGCCGCCACAATGCAGGCAGAGCTTATAATGGACGGAAATGACGATGACCTTGTAACTCCCGAACAGCTTAAAGCAGAGGCTGAAAAAAAGGCTGCGGAAAAAGCCGAAAAAGCCAAGCGTGAGTATGAGGAGGCAAAGAAAAAAGCCGCCGAGGAAGAAAATAAGATAGTTACCCTCACACCTGAGTATGATGAAAATACAGAATTTTCGGGCGAAGTGCTCGGAGAGGTTGACCAGTTTCGTGACGAGGCTGAAATTAAAAGCTACCATACCATAGATATCGACATTCCCGAGGATAAGCCAAAGGAAAAGACCGAAACCAAAGAAAAGAAAGAGGCTTCGCAGACTCCCGTTCATCAGTTTCCGAATACCGAAAAACCGCCTCGCAAGGTGGTTGCAAAAGTTCCCGTGTATCGTCCCGATGAACCGAGAAATATTCTCAATGTCAAGGCAGGCAGATTTTCCGAGGCTGTAGCGAATGAGTATGAGGAGTATGTGCGTTCAAAGAATCCTTCTGTAATCGCTCATGTGCTTCGTCCCGAACCGACAATCGTTGATGAGGAGATTGCCCCGACCGAGGAAAAGCATAAGGATAACCGCCCTATAGGCGAAAAGGTTATTTCTGCCCTTGTCGGAATCTTTTCAAAGGATGAATCCGACGATAACGATACCGTAAAAGAGGAAAATTCAAAGCCTGTTGAGGATTATACAGGCGAGGAGGACGAAAAAAGTATTCTCTATGAGCTGAATCATAACATAAGAAAGCTCTTTATGAGAAGTCTGTTGTCGGGAATAATTGCCGCAGTTGTGGTTGTTCTCACAATCGTTACAAGAATTTTTCCGAGTGCAATATGTTCGGCAGTTCCTTTTGCACCGGCGGCATACGCAATTTTGTTGTTTATTCTTATGGCGGCGTCGCTTGTGCTGAACCGTGTGGCAATGCTCAGCGGACTTTCGCCGCTTGTGCATATCAAAGGTAATTCCGATACAGCCGTTGCCGTTGCAGGTGCGGCAGGAATGGTTCAGATAATTGTTTCATTCTTCTGCCTTGGCGATTTGAACGGATTTCATGTGAACTACTACACGGTAATTCCTATGCTTGCGTTCTTTGCCAATAATGTGGGAAAGCTTTATATGGTTCTTCGTGTAAAGGACAATTTCAAGTTTGTTTCGTCAAAGGGACAGAAATATGCGTCAAAAATTTACAACAACGAGTCTGTTGCAATGCAGATGATGAGCGGTACTGCCGCCGATCGTCCGATAATTGCCTATCAGCATAAGACCGAATTTCCGTCAAACTTTCTCAAAATATCTTATGCACCCGATCCGAGCGAGGATTTGGCGTCAAAGCTTGCCCCGATAACAACAATTGCATCAATAATCATTGCGGTAATGTACGGTGTTGTTAAGCTGTCATTTGCAGACGCTTTGAATGCATTTGCACTTATTACGGCGGTGTCTGTGCCTGTGGCAACACTTCTTTCTGTTAATGCCCCCGTGAGAAAGCTCTGCAAAACTCTGCTCTCCTACGGCTCGATGCTTTCGGGTTATCCGTCGGTAAAGCAGTTCTGCGACAGTACGGCTATAATGATAGATGCAAATGAATTGTTCCCTGCCGAGTCAATCTCGCTTGAGGGCATCAAAACCTTTGAGGATTACGGCATTGACGAATCTCTTCTCTGCGGAATTGCAATTCTTAAAGAGGCTCAGAATCCGATTGCAAATGCTTTTGATTCGGTAGTTGCAGAAACCGAGGAAACACTTCCCGAGGTTGAAAGCGTTCTTTATGAGGATGAAATCGGACTTGTGGGATGGATTAAGAGCGAAAGAATCCTTGTGGGTTCACGCACGCTTATGGAAAAGTACAGCGTGGAAGTTCCGAATATGGAATATGAGGAGAAATATACTTCTCAGGGCAGACAGGTCACATATCTGTCAAGAGCAGGCAGACTTGTTGCAATGTTTGTTACAAGATACACTCCCGATGCTCAGCTCAAGGCTGAAATGCAGAGAGCCGAAACCAACGGCATAAGCTTCCTCATCAGAACAACCGATTATAATGTTACAAATGACCTTGTTGCAAAACTCTACGATTTGTTCTACCGCAGTATCAAGGTGCTTCCGACAGGCCTCGGAAATGTTCTCAGGGAGGCTGAGGATACGGTTGAGGAAACCTCCCGTTCATATCTCATTACAAACGGCAAAGCCGCATCGCTTGCCCGTGCAGTTACGGGTTGCGTAAAAATCAAGCACAATATTTCGCTTTCAATCATAATTCAGCTGATTGCCGTAATTTTCGGTTTGCTCGTTGCGTCAACACTTTCGCTTTATGCCGGTGTACAGGTTATGGGTTCGCTTGAAGTGCTGATTTATGCGTTGTTCTGGGGCGCCGCCGCTGTTTTTGCTCCGGCTGTCCAAAAACCGTAGGAAAGGATGTAAAATATGAAAATAGCTCCGTCACTTTTGTCTTGTGACTTTTCAAAAATGGGTGAAGAAATTGAAAGAATGGATCTGGCGGGCGCCGATTGGATGCATCTTGATGTTATGGACGGTCACTTTGTTCCGAACATAACCTTTGGCGCTCCCGTAATCAAGGCGGTAAGAAAGTTCTCAAACCGCCCGTTTGATGTTCACCTTATGATAAGCGATCCGTTTAAATATATTGACGATTTTGCCGATGCAGGTGCGGATATCATCACCTTCCATGTTGAATGCGACTCTGACATTGATGATACAATTGCGAAAATCAAGTCAAGAGGAATCAAACCCGGACTTGTTCTAAAGCCAAACACTCCTGCTTGGACAGTATTTCCGTATCTTGAAAAGCTTGACCTTGTACTTGTTATGACGGTTGAACCGGGCTTTGGCGGACAGAGCTTTATGCCCGAGATGATGCCGAAGGTTAAGGAAATCAAGAGGGAATGCCAACGCAGAGGTCTGAACAATATCCTTATTGAGGCTGACGGCGGAATCGGCAGAGATACCATTGAGCAGGCGTCAGAGGCAGGCGTTGATGTGTGCGTTGCGGGAACGGCTGTTTTCAGAGCCGCAGATCCCGCAAAAGCAATTGAGCTTTTTAAATCATTCTGATAAATTCTGATAATAAGCAAGTCCGAATCCGATATTTCTCGAATTCGGGCTTTTGTTTTTTATATGAAATGAACAGGCGTAAAACACTGAAAATTCTTATATTGTAATTGTCAATATATGTAAAAACGGTCGATAAAAAGGCAATATACACAATAATAAGCACGAAAATTTGTACAAAGCAACAATTTCACCGTTATTTTGCACAGATTTTTAGCTAAAACATTTCCGTTAAAAGAATAACAGATTCATTGCCCGAACAACTTAAATGTGCTATAATTTAGTTGTCCTCGGGAATTTTGTACTGTTAAAGTTTCCGAAGCTTAGAAGTATTGCCACAAAACTGTGGCGAACGGTAATTTTATTTTATTAAAGGAGCAGCAAGTATGAAAAAAATTCAGAAAAAGCTTTCTGTGGTTCTTGCGGTAATGATGGTGCTGTGCATGTTCACAGCTCTGCCTTTCTCAGCAAGTGCTGCCGAAACAAGCGAAGAAACAAGTGCAGGCAACAAGATCAATGTTACATCAAATGTGGCAGATCCTGTTTCGTATGATTACAATGCACAGACAAAGCAGGTTGTTGTCACTTACCTTCTCAAGGCAGATCACATGATCGTTAATGCACAGAGCAGTCTTACATACGACAGCAAGGTTCTCAAGCTTGCATCAACAAATACAAGGGAAAAGGTTTTCCCTGTATTCCAGAGAAGCATCGTTTGGAATCCAAGCCTTACAAATAAGGTTCGCTTCACCTGCTCAAGCCTTGATCTTTTCAACTTCAAGTCAGAGAATGTTTATTGCACATTTACATTTGATGTTGTAGGCAGCGGTGACACAACAGTAAATCTCGATGTTGATTATCTTACAGGTACAGAGGCTGATACATATGATGAGCTCTTCGAAAGCGAAAAGAAGGACATCGGTTATATTGACAATGGTGCTAACAAAGTAGCAGGTGCTGCATTTACTGCAAAGGCAGTTCTCGTTCAGGACGAAGAGCCAACAACAGCTCCTCAGCCTACAACAGCAACACAGCCAACAACAGCAACACAGCCTACAACTGTAACACAGCCCACAACAGCAACACAGCCGGCAACACAGCCGACAACAGTTGCTCCTTCGGATGTTCCTACAGACGGCTACTATGTATACGGCGACAACATCAAGCTCAAGCTTACATCAATCGGTACAGATAAAGTAGGCGGAAAAATCGCTCTTCAGAAGGGTACATACACATTCAAGATTGATAACTATGGCACACTTCTCGGTTACTCTAAGACATTTACAGACACAACAAAGGGTCTTACATTCAACAAGAAGTTCAAGAGCAGCACAACACTCGTTGCAACAGGCGGTACATACACATTCCAGTTTAACACAAAGACAAACACACTCGTTGTTAAGTATGACAAGAACCTCCCGAATGATTACCTCATCGGTGACCTCAACACAATTCTTTCACCTGTAAAGGGCAAGACTATTGCAGTTGGTTCAACATATCTTGCAGCAGGTACATACAAGTTCAAGCTTTCTGCAGATAATGTGGTTTACGGTTACAGCAAAGTAATCAACAACACAACAAACGGAAATTCACTTTCACTCAACAGCAAGTATTCAAGCTACCTAACACTCAACGCAACAGGCGGTACATACACATTCACACTCAACACAAAAACAAAGAAACTCGTTGTAGGTTATGTTCCTACAAAGGATGAGAAAGCTGATGATGTTCATGTATCGGGTGACATCAACCTCGTACTTGATGACAAGGGCGGCGAGAGCAATGTTGCAAAAGGTACAGTAAAGCTTAGTGAGGGTACATACTCATTCAAGGTTTATAACTACGGTACAGCATACACAATCGGTTCAAAGATTGTTGACAGCGGTACAAAGAACCTCAAGAGCTCTTACACATCTAATGTAACACTTATCGCATCAGGCGGTACATATACATTCAGCTTCGACAAGACAACAGGAGCACTTAAAGTAACTAAAAAATAATCATTGATTTTTGATTATAATTTGGCGGTGTTCGTCACTTGTTCGTAAGCGAATAATAAGACATAACTGAAATTATTAAAAAATGCATCAGATCCCGAAAAAGGTCTGATGCATTTTTGTTTTGTATAAAACCCGTACGGCGACTTGCCGTCGGCAAATTATATACAATATAAATTCGTATCCCATGCCGGAATATATGGGTGGTGGCGGAGAAAAATTTTGTAGTCGGGATTCACGCTGTGAATATACAACGCAAGTCGGAAAATGTCTTCAAACCTGTGATATGCCGAAAAATTCAGCTTTGGTTTGCAATTTTCCATTGTTTTCTGCATACCGATAAGGGTTTCCATATCCGCCCCCTCGACATCGGCTTTAATGTAGCCTGCCGCCATTCCGCAGAGAATCGTATCGACTGTCGCAACCTTTGTTGCAACGCCCTTGTCGGCAATTGCGCTGTTGCGACCGGCCTTGTTGTTGAATATAAGCTCCGTGTTTTTACTGTATGAGCCGAGTTGCCAAAGCGACACATTCGCCATGCCCTTGCAATGAAGTTTCAGCTTTTCAAAATTCTTTGCGTTAGGTTCAAATGCGATTATACGCTTGTAACTGCCGTTTGTGTAGTGCAGAAATTCGTCAATCGTGTCGCCGTTGTATGCGCCGAGGTCAACATAGCTTTCGTTTTCACCGAGATTCAGAATATTGCCGAAAGCCTCGTCCTTGTCGGTTGTGACAGGGGGGAGGAGGTCAATTCTGCCTGTGTAGTAAAATTTCAGAATGTTTTCATAAACCTTTTTTGAAAGGTCATCGGCAAGCAGACTGTATGCACTTTCAATTTGCTCTTTATTTTCGGTAACAAAATTATTGTCAAAAAGTTTGTTTCCAAAAACAGGAACGGAGGGGACAAGAGTTTCGTGTTTTTCGGAAATTTTCGTTATGTGTTCCATAACATCGGGAAGCTGGCTTGCAAAGCAGAGGGCGATTATAATGTCGCCGAATTCGGTTTCAACATCGGAAAGCTTCTTCACCATGAAATCGTGGAATTTCTGCCCACGCACAAAATCATCACTTGCAATAACGGCAGACGCTTTGATTCCGTATCGGTTAAATGCGGCAAGAACCTTGTCCGCACCGTCACCCATTCCGTAAAGCACAACAGGCTTTCCGCAATTTTTCAGTCGTTCCCATACAGATGTTTCATTTTTTAAAAGTTCGGTTATATTAAACATAAGGATACTCCAATTAGTGTATATGGCATTGTAATTGTTTGTATAGTAAAACTATCTTCACGACCATCATCGACCGCAGGTCGATTTCACTTGACAAAGTCAAATTTCACTCGCCAACGGCGAATTTCACTATCGTACATATTATCCGATACGATGATAGCAATTCGTATCAGAAACCTTCGTCCCGTAAAAAAGTATAAAAAAACGCCCACCCTACTGGGTGGACACTTTATATGTTGGCATCTCCCTATTTTTCCGGGCCGTCACCAGCCAAGTATCTTCGGCACCACTGAGCTTAACTTCTGTGTTCGGTATGGGAACAGGTGGACCCTCAGCGTCATCAACACCAACTTATTAACTTTTGTTTCTCTCTTGAGAACAGTATTGATTATACTACGGGCTGCACCAAATGTCAACACTTTTTTTAAAAAAATTTAAAAATTCTTTTAAAACCTTGAAAAGCCCGTATTTATCCCGATTTATCGCCGTTTTAACCGTCATTGAACCCGATATATACTTGATGCGGTGAAAAATTATACATATTTTGGCTTGTTAAAGCGTAAAAAATAGGATGCCGTTGTTTGCCGTAAATTATTGACTAAACGGATAAAAATGTGTACAATTAAATAGATTAGAACAGATTGGGATGTTTAGAATGAATAATGTAAATAAGTGTAAAATGCTTTTGTCATCACTCTCTGTATTCAGAGGTATAATGAACAGAAGCGTTCCGAAAGCCTTTTATGAACTTTTGCTTTCGCTCGACAAAAAGCCTGAGGAATTTCTCGGTGCATACGGCAAGCTTTGCTCAATGCTTTGCGAAAGAGGTTGTGCGGATAAGTTCGCATTTGCAATCAGCGAAACGGCTCTTTTTGACGATAACTGTTTTGCCCGTGCCGCAACAGCAGGCAGACAGGGCGAGTTACCCGAAAATGTTGTTTCTGCCGTTAAGACAGACTGCGACGCTATTTTAACAGCCGCAAAGCTTACTTCCGATGAAGTGCTTGAGGCATATACCCATGCCGATGAAATCAAGGAGCTTATTCCGATTCTTCCAAAGTGGCAGACAGGCAAGTGCGCTCCGTGCTTTGACGGATTTGACGGTTCACTTGACAAGCTTTCTGCTTATTATAAGGAAAACGGTTGCGGAATGTTTGCCCGTTACAAGGCATTCATCTGGCGTGACGGTGATATTCGGCCTGTTGAGCATCCGGACAGGATTGATATGGATACATTTACGGGATATGAGCGTCAGAGAAGTCAGGTTGTAAACAACACACTTTCATTTATTCAGGGCAAGAGCTGTAACAACTGCCTGCTTTACGGTGATAAGGGTACAGGTAAAAGCTCAACAGTCAAGGCAATTGCAAACGAGTTCCGCAAGGACGGGCTCCGCATTGTTGAAATGCCTAAGGACAGGCTCATTGACTTTCCGCTTCTTGTTGACAAGATTGCCGCTCTTCCGCTTAAATTCATTATATTTATTGATGATCTTTCGTTCCAGCATCAGGATCAGAGCTATACAACCCTTAAAGCCGTGCTTGAGGGCGGACTTGCGGCTCGTCCCGATAATGCGTTGATTTATGCAACATCAAATCGCAGACACCTTGTTAAGGAAAGCATTTCCGACAGAACGCATACTGTTGATGATATCAATGTTCGTGACAATATGCAGGAAAGTCTTTCGCTTTCGGACCGTTTCGGTCTTGCAGTCTGCTACACAATTCCTTCAAAGAATGATTTTCTTGAAATTGTATATTCTCTTGCAGAGCAGAGAGGCGTCAAGATGACTCACGAAGAGCTTGCACTCGGCGCTGAGCAGTTTGCACTTTCAAGAGGCGGTCGTTCGCCAAGATGTGCAAGACAGTATGTTGAATCGCTGTTTTGCTGATTAATCGGAGGTCAGTTATGAAAACAAAAATAATTTCAATTGCTCTTGCAGTTGTGACAATGCTTTTGGCAGTTGCGCTTTTCAGCGGTTGTTCTGACGGAGAATATCCTGTTGAGGTGGCAAACATCACGATAGAAAGTCAGCCAAAGAACATTGTTGTTCTTGATGCGCCGACAGCCGATATCCTCATCGCAACAGGCTATGACAGATATATTGTGGGCAGAAGTGATGAGGTTGACCAGCAGTCAATCGCAGTTGCCCCGAGCGTCGGTTCATATGAAAATCCCGATACCGACAAAATTATCAATTCCGGTACAAACCTTGTGTTTGCAGGTCAGTCAATAAATGAGGACGCAAAGAAGAAGCTTCAGGACAAGGGTATTCAGGTTGTCACAATGTCACACGGTGACACTCCCAAGCAGGTTGAAACGAACTATGTGACAATCGGCAAAATTTGCGGCGGCACAAAAACGGGCGCAAAGAAGGGTGAAGATACCTACAATGAATTGCTTGATAAGATGAACAACTACAAACAGCAGGTTAATAACAGAAATTCCGGCATTCTTGATACGGTTTGTTATCTCTATACAGAAGACGACAGGCTCAAGATGATGACAAGCGGAACATACGGCGATATGCTCCTCGGCTATACGGGGGCGGTTAATGCCGCAGTAAACATCAGCGACAACAATGTTGATGTTGCAACTCTCAAGATTGCAAATCCGAACTTTATCTTCTATGCAGACAAAGCTACTCTTGATAAAATTAAGGGCGATACAACACTCGCAAGTCTTGGCGCAGTTAAGACAGGCAAAATTCTTGAGGTTTCGCTTGAAGAAATGTCAAGACCCGGCAATACTGCTCTGGAAGCACTTGAAAAAATGGTTTACTTTATGTATCCCGACCTCAAGCCAAAGTCTGCAACAGACACAACAAAGGCTCAGGATGCGACAGCGTCAAAGACTGACGCAACAACCGCAACTCAGGCAACAACAACCGCAAGCGATTCAAAGTCGGTTGCCGATAAGTATAATCTTACCATTACATCAGACCTTTCACTCAAGCAGGAAGATGAAAATGACACGGTAAAGGCTATGCAGCTCCGCCTTTATAACATCGGTTACATTGCCGACAAGGACAATGTGACAGGCTACTACGGCGAAGTAACAGCCGAGGCTGTTAAGAAATTCCAGAAAAACAACGGTCTTAAAGAAACAGGTACAGCCGATAACGCAACTCTTGTATTGCTTTTTGACAGTTCAGCGAAAAAAGCCAAATAATTCAAATTGAAATTTGAAAATGGAAAATGGAAAATTAATGTTGGCAGTGTACCACCGCCCGTAATTTGAGAAGATAGTTAGATAAACGAAATGCATCAGATGCCCGAATAAGGTTCTGATGCATTTTTATTTTATGTGGAAGTGTATGAGTGCCCCTACTGACTTGCGACATTTACAAAATTTGTTTTTGTTGAAAAGCGTTTTGTTTCATGATACAATAACCAAGTCGGCTTCTTCCGTCAGGAAGGAGGTGAACCTGTTGTATTACATAACTTCTCTTTTTATTTCTATCGTGGCAGGTGTAATTAGCTACTACATCTGTAAGTGGATTGATAGGAAGTAGCCCGACAAAATCCCAAAAGAAACCCCCGAAGGCGGCCACCTTCGGGGGTTTCACTTGCATGAACCTGTGTTCATAACTTCTCTTTAGCTATCTTGATTATAGCACATAAGCTATTTGTTTGCAAGTGATTTTTATAATTGTCCGTTTTGTTTTATGATTTATTTTTAGCATAATATCTGTGCCATTACAAAATTGCGAAAACAATTACAATACTACGCTCGGGTATACTATGTTTTTTTGACATTACAAACTATCTGCACGAACTGCCCACGGTGGTACACCGTTAAAACAGTTCGGGGTGCATTCGGCTGTAGTGAAAAATGTACTGCTGGGCGATGCCTGCGTACTGACCGAAATCGTCACCGTTCATATTCGGGAACAGTTTTTCCATTGCTCGTTTCATCCACACATCAATCGGAAAAGCCTCAATTCTGTGCATACCGAAAAGAAGTGTGCAGTCGGCAACCTTTTTGCCGACACCCGTAATTTTCATAAGCTCCGCTCTTGCATCTTCATAGCCGAGCGTGAAACAGCTGTCAAGATTCACCTCGCCGTTTGCAACCTTTTGTGCCGCATCAATAATGTAACGGTTGCGAAATCCTGCTCTCAGCGGTGCAAGGTCATCGGGCGAAAGTTTTGCAAGTGTTTCGGCTGTCGGGAACGCAAATTCTCCGTCATCAAGCGGTGTGCCGAAGTTCTCGCACAAACGCTCAACAATGCCTTTGATTCGCTTTATATTGTTGTTTTGCGAAATGATGAATGTGCAGAGTGCCTCAAAAGGCTCTTGTCTTAAAATCCTTATGCCCGGGGCGTACTTTGCCGCCTCGTTCAGAACGGGGTGTATTGTGCTGATTTCTTCACGGATTTTTCCGTAATCAAGCGAAAAGTCAAAGTAGCTGTACCAGATGTTTTTGAAGTCGTCAGCCGTTGCATTTTCAATGTACATATCCGTTTTGTCAAGGCTGACGGTTACGCTTTTGCCGTAGGCAACACCGTGAAAAGAACCGTCGTCCTGCGACTTCCAACGAAAGCTCTGACCGCAGTCGAGAGTCTGCGCAAGGTCAAGGTCATGCACATCGGTTATTTTGATTTTGTTGTCGAGTTCAATACATTCCATGATTTTCACCGCCGAAATATTCTTAATAAAGTATATCACATTCGGGAAAATTATGATATACTTATTTAAAATGAAAATTGAAATTATTCGCACCATTTATCCGCCCTTACATTATAACCACCACATTAACTCAAAAGGAGAATTATTGTGAAAGAAACTATCTGCACAATTCCGATTAACGATATATTTATGCCGAAATGCGGTTGTCCGTTTTGCCGAATGGAGAGTATGCTTGAGGAGCAGTATGTAAAATTCATTACGGGCGATGCGATGATGGAGCCTAATATCAGGATTGAAACCAACAAAAAAGGCTTTTGTCACCGCCATTTTTCGCAGATGTTTGAAAAAGGACAAAAACTGCCGAATGCGCTTATTCTTGAAAGTCATCTTCAGGAAATTATTGATAACGATGTGCCGAAAAAGCTGAAGGGCAAGCCTGATAAGAAACAGCTTGAAGTTATTAAAAAGCGACTTGATTCGTGTTATGTATGCGACAGAATTGAGTGGGATATGCACCATTTTTGCGACACGATTTTTGTTGAGTGGGCAAAGGGAGAGGAGTTTTATAAGCTGTACAACGAACAGCCGTTTATCTGCTTTAAACACTACGATTTTATTATGAATGTTGCAACCCAAAAGAGCAAGCTGCCGTCAAAGCTTTTACCGCAGTTCTATGCCGAAACAGCAGGTCTTACAAAAAAATATCTGCTGTCACTTAAAGAAGATATCACATATTTCTGCTCAATGTTTGATTACCGCAACCACGGCAAAGATTGGGGAAGCTCCAAGGATTCAATTGAGAGAAGTATTGAATTTTTGACAGGCGAAAAGCCGTAAACGGCGAGCCGACTTTTTATGTTCGTGAAGACAGTTTGTGAATGTCAAAAAACATATTATGCCCGAGCGAGAGTTATTAAATGTAAAATTGAAAATTGAAAATGGAAAATTAATGTCGGGAAGACAGTTTGCAAAATAAAATGCAATGTCTTCCCGACTGTTTTGTTAATATGAAATTTACTGTTTATTTATGGCGAACACGGTTCGGCGCTACTGACAAATTTTTGATATGAACAAAGATTGCATCAGAACCTTACTCGGGTATCTTATGCAATTTCTTTATCCGACTGCCTTCTCGAATAGACTGCGGTGGCACACCGCCGACCGCAATTTTCAATTTTCCATTTTCAACTTTCAATTTGAATCATTCACTGCCATACTGCCATAACGGCATTGAAGTATTCATCAGAGAGAACCTTTCTCAACTGTTCTATGCCGAATTCATCGTTCATATATGCGTTGCGGATGTTTCCGCCGACCTGCATTTCTTCACCGTTAAAGGTCAAAAACTGCTGTCTGAGTACCGACACGCTGTCCTTTGTGAGCATATCGAGTGTGATTTTTTCTTTAAGTTCCATTTTTCATACCTCCGTTATTTTTATATTTTGTAAATCAAAGAAAAGTTTACCTGCTCATCAGCGACGAAATTATAAGCCTGTTTATTGAGCGGAGTAAACTGCAACCAAGCCGATTTATTTACACTTCCTCTGAACATTCCTCCGTTTTTGCTTATGCCGATATCGTGAACAATCACATCCGATTTGTTTGAGAAAGGCATATTGAGCAAAGCTATTGTAGATGTTCCGCCTAAAGTTGTTGCGTTCATAATGACGGTGACATTTACAATAACGATATCGCCAATTTTTTCATAAAGGCAGGTTGCAGATTTTATTTTATCAATCTGAGTAGAGTACGGAGTAAGAGTAGCTGTGCCGAGTTCGATATTTGACGAGTCATATTTGCTGTCAAGTGAGGCTTGGGTTGTTTTTTCAAATGCCAAAACCTCGTTTGCAACCTCTGGGACACCTTCTGCAACTTTATTTGGTAAATAGATTGATTCTTTTTCGGTAATCATAATTTCGGACACTTTGAAAGCACTATTATGATAGGTACCAAACCTAAGCGTTATAAATGACGTATCATTGTTTGTGACAAATGTTCCTTTACCACGTGTTATTCTTACATTATTGGTACTGTTTCCGTTTAAAAATACAAAAGCATTGCTGTTATTGTTGTTTGTAAGCCAACAAATCCAATATTTAGTATTTGGTTTTACACTTATTTTCATTGTTTCGGGGAAAGGTGCGTACCAACCCATCGTAAAAGTGTCGTTTGATGTAGGGGTAGGGGTAATGGTAATTGATTTTTCGGCAAAGTTCAATTCATCAAGTGTGCCCCGATAAACTGGATTAGTCAAACTCTGTAACCCTTTCGCCCAAGCATCAAAATCAAAAATGTTAGAGCTGTTAACAAGGTTAGCTTTGTTTGCCAGTAAAACATCAACATCTACCTTATCAGCTTTTTCGCCGAGCGAATTATCGGTTTCAGTCTTAGAATAAACGGAATTGACATCGGCTTTGTTTCCGAGAAGCTCGTCCGTTTCTTCTGATGAGTAGATTTCGTTCGCACTGTAATAATAATCGTCAAGATATTTAACGCTCGGATAATTAGTGCTGCTGTCTGTAATGTCCCTTTTGGAGCTTACCTTGTTCGAGTTGTCCTCTTTTTTTGTAATGTCGGACTGTTCAATTAACTTTTTGGTTTTGTCAATTTCAGTCCGACAAAGCTTTGTTTCGTCAAGAAGCTTTTGCGTTTCTTCACGAAGCTTCAGCGTTTCTGAGTTCGGATTAAGGTACTCTTTGTCCTCAATCGGAATACTCTCGTCTGCATAAAGCGTGACGATCTGAGTTTGGAAAACATAGCCGTTTTCGCCTCTGCCTTCAAGCTGAAGTTCAAAATAGCCGTGCATGAAAATGTCGTTTTTTCTGACCTTCCACACAAGCTTTGTGCCTGTTTCATCAATTGCGGTGCTGTCGGGAATTACCGAATTTACACTGCCGTCGGCAAAACGCAGATGAATGGTGTAGTCAACCGTAATGTCGCACATTCCCCGAATTAAAAATTCCTGTGTTTCGGCAAGATTTTCACCCGTGATGCCGACGCAGTTTGCACCGTCAAAAGTTTTTGGTTTTCGTTTGTCATAGATAATCATTGTTACACCTCCACTTAAAGAGGCAAAAACACGAAAAAATGCATTGTTTTATGCAATTTTCAGAAAAATTTTTGAAAATTTTTTTAATTCCCCGTCACAAGGGGAAAACGGTTGCAATTGCAATGTTTTGTGATATAATCTAATTTGAATAATTTGAATGAATTGACTTGAACAGAAGAGAAGAAAAACGGTTTGTTGCGTGACGATTAAGAGGACGGAATTGTGTGTCGATGTACAAATTACGGCTTTTTCCGTTGCAAACCGTTTGAACGAAGGGGGACGGCAACACGCCGTGATATAAAATGAGAAAATATGTAGAAGTTTTTACTCGTGATCATTTGCCAAAGCTGAGGGATCAGTTGTTGTTTTCAGGATTGACGGATCACGAAATTTTTATGTTCATACAATATGCAAAGCCGTACTATCTGTCGCTGAACCGTGGCGAAACGGCAAGGGTTGAAAATAAGTTCAGCCATATGACGGGACTTGTGTTTTCGGGAACTGCATACCTTTATTCTGTGGACTACAACGGCAACAAAAGTCTGCTCAAAACAATTCGCAGCGGCGAATCAAGCGGAACGCTTTACGCAATGTTTGACTACTACAATACTCTTGTTGAAATTATGGCAGGAGAGGACTGCGAAATTCTTTTTATTCCCCCCGAACCGATGTTTATAACCGAGGATTCGCTTGCTTCGATTCAGCAGAAAATCCTCGTCAATATGCTTGCGTCACAAAGACAGGTGTTTTTGCAGATTTCGGAACACCTTGCCTGTCTTTCAAAGCGAAGTATCAAGGGCAAATTTATGCACCTTCTTCAAATCTATTGCAGGCGTGAGCGTAGCTGTGAGGTTGATCTGCCGTTCTCCCGTGACGAGCTTGCAAACTATCTTGCGGTTGACAGAGCGTCACTTTCAAGAGCACTCGGTGAACTGAAAAAAGCAGGAATTATTGAATTTAAAAAGAGCCATTTCAAACTGATTGAAACAACTGAATATCATTTTGATTAAATAACGGTCGGCAAACGGTGTTCTGTTTCCTTTCACCGCCGACTAAAATATAATGGAGGATAATATTATGAGTTTTGTGGAATTACTGCTGTTCGGCATCGGCTTGTCTATGGATGCATTTGCGGTTTCAATTTGCAAGGGGCTCTCCGTGCGTAAGTTAAGACCTAAACACGCAATTACTGTCGGATTGTGGTTTGGCGGATTTCAGGCGCTTATGCCGCTTATCGGTTATCTTCTCGGAAAGCAGTTTGAGTGGCTCATCACAAGCATTGACCATTGGATTGCATTCATCCTGCTTGCACTTATCGGTGCAAATATGATAAGAGAGGCTTTCGGTGAGGAAGAACAGCTTGACGATTCGTTTTCGGTCAAGACAATGCTGCCCCTTGCCGTTGCAACAAGTATTGACGCCCTTGCGGTAGGAGTTTCGTTTGCCTGTATTGATGTTGATATCGTACCTGCAATCGCAATCATCGGCACAACAACATTCATACTTTCGGCTGTCGGCATCAAAATAGGCAATGTATTCGGTGCAAAGTATAAGTCAAAGGCAGAATTTTTAGGCGGTGCAGTATTGATTTTGCTTGGACTCAAGATTTTGCTTGAAGATTTAGGGCTTTTGCCGTTCTGACGGATTTCAAATTGAAAGTTGACGGCGAGCCGCCGTTACCAATTCGAGAAGATAGTATAATATAGAAATCGCATCAGATGCCCGAAAAAGCTCTGATGCGATTTTTTATATAAAAGTCGTTGCTGTTTCGTAGGGCGGATATTATCCCACCTACAGACAATACGGGGTTTTTATAATTTCAATTTCTTAAAGTTGTCATTCAGAATTGTGCAGGAGTTATCTAACTTTTGCAATTCCTGTTCGGTTAATTTAAGTTCCAGAATGCGTTTTGCACCGTTTGCGCTTACTATGCACGGGTTGCCGATGAACACATCTTTCTTGCCGCCGTATTCGCCACGCAGACGAACCGATACTGTCAGAACGCTGTTTTCATCTTGAAGAATTGCTCGGACGATACGAACAATTGACATACCGATGCCGTAGTAGGTTGCGCCCTTTGCTTCAATGATTTTGTGGGCGGCACAACGCACATCATCGCTTATCTGCTCAAGCTCCTCCATATAGTACGATTTTGGGTTATCACGCATGACATCCTTTAGCGGTTTGGCTGCAAGGAGTGCCTGACTCCACGGAACAAATTCGCTGTCTCCGTGTTCGCCTATTACATATGCGTGAATGTTGCGTGGATCAACCTCAAAATATTCGCCGAGGAGATATCTGAGCCGTGCCGTGTCAAGGGTAGTTCCCGTGCCGATAATTTTTGACGCATTGAATCCCGAAAGCTCATAGGTCACCCGTGTCATAATGTCAACGGGATTTGTCGCAACAAGGAAAATTCCCTCAAAACCGCTTTGCACAATTTTTGGCACAATTGAAGAAAATACGACTGCGTTTTTCTGCAAAAGCTGAAGCCTGCTTTCGGTGGGCTTTTGATTTGCACCTGCGCAGATTACAACAATGTCGGCGTCGGCACATTCACCGTAACCTCCGCAACGGATTTTCATGCTTGAATGCGAAAATGCAAGCCCGTGGTTCAAATCCATTGCCTCGCCCTCGGCACGCTTTTCGTTGAGGTCAATCATAATGAGCTCATCACACACATTTTGATTGAGTGCCGCATAGGCAAAGCTCATTCCGACCATTCCCGTTCCCACAAGTACAACCTTTCTTTTGTTTCCCGACATATGACCGTCCCTTTCATTTGTATTCTTTTTTTAGGATTTTCATATGTGCAAAAATTATTCTTAGGTTCAAAAAATTGATTGAATTGTGCTTTTTGGGGGACTGTGAAAAAAATAACGGCAGAATCGGCTGTTTGTTTGGTGAAATGGCAAAGATTATATGTAAAAATCATCAAAATTCACTTGAAACGCAGATATAATTGTGCTAAAATTAATTCGACAAGGTGTTCGGAATACATTAGGCATATTCCGATTTTTATTTTATAGGAAAATGTCCGACAATGCTCGGACGGAAAGGTCTGATAATTCAGACTTTTCATATTGTTATTTCAGTCATTTCAAGTTTGCACTTGAAATGATTGGCGAACACTGTTCGCCGCTACTGATGTGAATTCAATTGCGAAAGGAAAAGAGAAAAATGTACAAGATAGTTAAGAAAAAATCTCTGAATCCAACCGTTACACTTATGGAAATTGACGCTCCGCTTATTGCCAAAAAGGCAGAGCCGGGACAGTTCATCATTCTCCGTGTTGACGAGAACGGTGAGCGTATTCCGCTTACGGTTGCAGGCTATGACAGAGAGGCCGGCACAGTTCGTATTATCTTCCAGATTGTCGGTGCAACAACAGAAAAGCTCAATCACCTTAACGAAGGCGATTATATTCACGATTTTGTAGGCCCTCTCGGTGTTCCCACACATACAGACGGTCTTAAAAAGGTTTGCGTTGTAGGCGGCGGCGTTGGCTGTGCAATTGCACTTCCTGTTGCCGAAAAGCTCCACGAAATCGGCTGTGAGGTTCACTCAATTGTCGGTTTCAGAAACAAGGATCTTGTTATTCTTGAAGATGAATTTAAGGCTTGCTCAGACAAGTTTATTCTTATGACAGATGACGGTTCATACGGTCAGAAGGGTGTTGTTACAGCTCCTCTCGAAGAGATGATTAAGGCAGGCGAGGACTATGACCTCGTTATTACAATCGGTCCGCTTATCATGATGAAGTTTGTTGTTAAAACAACAAAGCCTTACAATATTCCCACAACAGTTTCCATGAACCCGATTATGATTGACGGCACAGGTATGTGCGGCGGCTGTCGTCTTACAGTTGACGGACAGACAAAGTTTGCCTGTGTTGACGGCCCCGATTTTGACGGCTTTAAGGTTGATTTTGACGAGGCTATGAAGCGTGGCGCAATGTACAAGCCGTTTGAGCGTCATGCACACGAAGAAACATGTAATCTGTTCAAGAAGGAGGTTGAGTAATCATGCCAAATATGTCACCAAAAAAGGCTCCTATGCCATCACAGGATCCTAATGTAAGAAATAAAAACTTTCTTGAGGTAGCAACAGGCTACACAGAAGAAGTTGCAATTGAGGAGGCACAGCGTTGCCTAAATTGTAAGCACAGACCTTGCGTAAACGGCTGTCCCGTACATATCGCAATCCCTGATTTTATCAAAGAGGTTGCCCAGGGCAACTTTGCAGGCGCTTATGATGTAATTTCGCAGTCAAGCTCACTTCCTGCTGTTTGCGGCCGTGTTTGTCCGCAGGAGTCACAGTGTGAGTCAAAGTGCGTAAGAGGCATCAAGACTGAGCCTGTCGGAATCGGCAGACTTGAGAGATTTGTTGCCGACTGGCACAACGCTCAGACAGATGTTAAGGTAAATAAGCCTGAGTCAAACGGTCACAAGGTTGCTATCGTCGGTTCAGGTCCTGCAGGTCTTACCTGTGCAGGCGACCTTGCAAAGAAGGGTTACGATGTAACGATTTTTGAAGCATTACATAAGGCTGGTGGCGTGTTGAGCTATGGTATTCCTGAGTTCCGTCTTCCAAAGAAGACAGTAGTTGCATCAGAAGTTGAAAATGTTAAAAAGCTTGGTGTTAAGATAGAAACTAACGTAGTTATAGGTAAATCAATGACTATAGACCAGCTTCTTAACGAAGAAGGCTTCGATGCAGTATTTATTGGTTCAGGAGCAGGTCTTCCTAGATTTATGGGTATTCCAGGTGAAAATGCTAACGAAGTATTCTCAGCTAATGAGTACCTTACAAGAAGTAATCTTATGAAAGCTTTCAAGGATGAGTATGATACTCCAATAGCAAGATTTAAGAAGGCTGCTATCGTTGGTGGTGGTAATGTTGCTATGGATGCTGCCAGAACAGCACTTCGCCTTGGTGCAGAAGTACATATCGTATATCGTCGTAGTGAAGCAGAGCTTCCTGCACGAGTAGAAGAAGTACATCACGCAAAAGAAGAGGGAATCATCTTTGATCTGCTGCAGAATCCGACGGAAATTCTTGTCGATGAGAATGGCTGGGTAAAGGGTGTGCGCATCATCAAGATGGAACTCGGTGAGCCGGATGCGTCCGGAAGAAGAAGTCCGGTGGAGATTCCTGGTTCTGAGTATGAGATGGATTGTGATACCGTGATCATGTCACTCGGTACCTCTCCAAACCCACTCATTTCTTCCACAACCAAGGGGCTTGAGACAAACCGCCGCAAGTGTATCGTTGCAACCGAAGATACCGGTGCAACAAGCAAAGACGGTGTTTATGCAGGTGGAGATGCCGTAACAGGTGCCGCTACCGTTATCCTTGCAATGGGAGCAGGTAAGGCAGCTGCAAAGGGTATTGATGAGTACCTTTCCGGAAAGAACAATTAGACAATAACGGATCGAACTGATAAAAGTGGAGACGGCTGCC
>ENA-OPXG01000399-OPXG01000399.1-human-gut-metagenome-genome-assembly--contig:-NODE-399-length-32211-cov-2.533928_pt1 | contig 32211 bp, 37 predicted proteins | sample MGYA00241519_ERZ502030 | MGnify/ENA primary metagenome ERZ502030 (study PRJEB25962, sample SAMEA2041937) | human gut metagenome | biome: human gut; feature: human-associated habitat; material: faeces...
ATCGGCTGGTTCTTCAAGACTTTCGCTGCTATCCGGCTCAGTAACCGTATTGCTGGATGCTGTATCAGTTTGCACCGGAACGCCGGGGTCTATCTGAGTATCACTATTGTCTTCTGAAGAGACTGTCGATGTGACAGTATCATCTGCGTACGAAATGGTCGGGGCAACCACCTGTAACGCCATCATACCAGCAATAATGGCACTCATTACGCGTTTGGTGCGCGATTCGCATTTTTGCATGTCGTTTCTCCTTTTTTGCAATATTTGGGTTATTCCCTTGTCCCTATTTTATTTACAATGCAGCAAATAGCAAGCGTTTTTGTGGTGTAATGTATCGAAAAAAATAGAGGTCGTCGCCCAAAAATGACGATGACCTCTATTCTAAACCTAAATTCAAATCAACTTTTTGTTTTCCACTTATAGGTGCGATATTCGCCCCATTTACGTTTATTCGCCTTTACATCCTGATAAGCCTTGCTATACGATGCAGTTTCGCTGTTATCAACCTCAGACAACGTGAAATCCAACTTGCTCATAATATTCTTCATCTCGTATGACGAAAATTCCGTTTTTGCTTTTCTGAACGGATGAACAACAATATCTGTGCAAGGGCAGAATCCTACTGTTGCGAACTTTTCATCGCAGATTTCAATTCCGTCTTTTCTAATAAAAAATGCAAACTTCTTTTTTGCAGCCTCGCTTTCCGTCGTAAAGGTCAAAGGAATAGGGACCTCGAATCTATATCCGAAGTTGTTGTTGTTCTCTTTTTCATTCCATGTTACTTCTACATAAGCAATCATATTGCCCATTTGCCTTTTTCCGCCTTTATTAAGTATTCCTCCTGAATCATTCGAACCTCTACTAAAAAATATCGAAGCACTGTATTTTACGTTATGCAACATTGTGGGCTGTTGCTCGTCTTTCTGCGCTTTGTGTATACATTATACCACATATAATATTATTAGTCAATTATTGAGATAGCCGTTTGGTTACGGATTTTGAAATCAAAACAAATTATGGGGTGATACTTTGATTTATCTTGATGCTCTTATTGTAGCCACTTTGCAGCAAATGGCAAGATTACTCGTGCGTTGTCTGTACTGTTTCGAATTGCCATGTATCAGTATCGACAATGCAAAACTTCCTCGAACCGTAAGGCGTGCCGTCCCTGTATGTAGAAAAGGTATCGCAAGACAGTACCCCGCCTTCCAGAATCACATCCTTAACAGGCGTATGACCTACAACTTGCAGGTACTTCCCTCCTCTGAACAATCTGGAAGCATCGTTGTCGGGTGCAAATTGAGGTCTGTACCAAATAGGTGATGCACTGTCCCACATAAGGCCGCCGCCCATTTTGTTGATTTCCTTGATGGCTTTACCAATCGCCTTTTGTCCACTTTGCGTTACCCAGCGATGTACAAAGAAATCAGATAATCCTCCGTGCATGAACAGCGTTTTATCGATTTTGTGGATGTAGGCAATCTGAGATGGCGATGAAAGTGTGCGCTTTAACTCTTCCAACTTTTTTCGAACCAGTATACGCACTGTTGGATTGAATCCGGTTTCCGGCTTGTTCCATACATAGCTCAAATCATGGTTTCCGTAGCACCACAAAGATTGCGGAAACCTGTCGGCAAAACGAATTGCTGCATCATATGCTTTTTCGTATAAATCCGGGTCATCTTTTCCAAAATCATCGGGAATATCCATCAAGCAAACGGTATTATCGGCCTTTTCACTGTTCATAATAGCTGTTGCGTCTTCAAACATCCACGGTTTTAAATGGCAGTCCGGGATTACTAAAACTCGCATGGTTACTTCCCCTCTTTTCTTTGCGGAGTCATTATTTTTATATTTATATTATACCAGAAATTCAGATTTATTTCAATTTTCGTCAACCGATATACAACTTATTTTTTCGATATATCGTTTAATAGAAAGAAGCCCCGATGCTTAGCGTATCGGGGCTTCTCTTTTTTGTTGGCGCATGTGGTAGGATTCGAACCTACGGGCCATTTCTGACCGCTGGTTTTCTGGACCAGTTCCATCAGCCGCTCGGACACACATGCATATGGCGCAGAGGGCGGGATTTGAACCCACAAGCCGGGGATTAACCCAACGACGGATTAGCAATCCGTTGCCATACCGTTAGGCGACCTCTGCATAGGATGCACCCTTTTCGGATGCGTTGGTGACCCCTAGCAGACTTGAACTGCTGACTCCAGCTTGAGAGGCTGGTGACTTGGACCAACTTGTCGAAGGGGCCGTATGGTGTGCCGGGTAGGATTCGAACCTACGAACTGTAACAGACCTGTTTTACAGACAGTTTGCTTTGACCGCTTGCATACCGGCACATATAAGGAGGCATTAAGCCTCGTGGTGCTCCCGGCTGGAATCGAACCAGCGACACATAGGGCTTCAACCCACTGCTCTACCAACTGAGCTACAGAAGCAGATGGGGACCCGTGGGGAATTCGAATCCCCAACCTTCTCCGTGAAAGGGAGATGACTTAACCAATTCGTCGAACGGGCCATATATAGCCGCAATCCTGCGGCGAGGGTTTATGCGATGACAAGGATGTCATCAATTTTCGTATCGAGCATCGCGGCAAGAATCACAAGGTTGTCGATGGTAGGAAGTGCAGTGCCTGCCTGCCATTTGGCGACCGCCTGTGTGGATACACCGAGCGTATCTGCCACATCCTTGACCTTGATGCCTGCTGCTTTTCGCAGTGCCTTGATATTGGCACCTGTTTGCTGGATATCGATGGTTGGAACGTTCATTTTCTTGCTGCCTTTCTATATTGCAGGCAACAAAAAAGCGCTGCCTGCCGAAATGACTCGACAAGCAGCGTGTGAAAATGCAGTTATCGTTTAGAGACGTACCGCATCTGTACATGGTCTGTTTTTGCTTGTCGAGGAGTATGAGAAACAAAGCTGGATTCGTAGGACTCGAATTCAGATTCATAACTATACTCGGCAAACGACGTAGCATTAACAGTGTTGCACAGCATCTTTGGTTGTCTCCTTTCGTTTCGTTCTGATTACATTATACCACTTTTGTTGTTCTGGTCAATCAACCTGTGGTTTATTTTTTCATCCATTTGGCGGTATCTGGTATATACACCGCATCTGTCCCCTCTTGCTTCGGGTCGGACGGATTTTCCCTGCTGCCGACTGGCGGCTTCTGGCTCTTGAACTTGTACTTGTCGCGGTAGCCAGCTCCTTCGTGGAGAACGCGGTCTGCGCCGAGTTCGTGCTTGCTCATTACACATACTCTCCTTCCGGAAGTCTGTCTGCATCTGACAGTTCATCGACAGTCAGTTCCCTCAATGTTCCTCGGTCTGTATCCAAACCGATGGTATACATATGCACTACACGGCTATCCTGAAATACTTCGGCCGGGGTTTTGCTTTTGCTGACGATTTGCTCTATTTGTTGCTTCGTTGCCGGATACAGAACCCAGCGCTCTTCGCTTCGTACCTCTGTGCAGTTACAGAAATACAATTTTTTGTTTTCGTCCTTGCATACACAGAGCAACGGAATGCCGTCATAGCTCAAAAACACTTTATCGACAACAAGTTCTCTTCCGAACAATTCCTTGAAATTCAGTCCCTCGAATAAGGGCTCTCCGCGTAAACTCATATCTGTTTCTTTTTGCCTCTTCGTTCCGCAACCTGTAGTTTGGATTTTTTGTTTTTATCTGCGCCCGAGACGCGAAGATTCAAGAAAATCGAGGAGATTCTGCGTAAAACTCACCCGCAGTATCCTTCGAGAATTTTGTTGTCATAGATGTTACGGAACCGTTCTGGAACATCCTGCATGTAGCGAATGATAGTTTTTTGTAAAACTGGATTAGTCATAATCGTCTTCTTGGTCTGCGATATAATCTGCCTTGGCTTTTTCGAGTTCTGCCCGCATTCTTTCGATATTTACGAGTTCAAACGGACAACGCCGTCTGTGTTGCTATGCGAACGGTATTGGCAGTTAGCAATCTTCGCTCACATACTCGTTCGTGCCGGGAATTTTGAATCCGAACGAGAATACATATTTACGCATGTTGTCGCCCCAGTTGCGGTATGCTTTGTGTACTTCCCGAAAATCGCAGCCGAATACTCTGAACACATCAGAAAATTCTTTTTCTCTTTGTAGATATACCTTGATGGATTCTGGATTTTTGAAATCACGGAAGTATTCGACAATAAGGTTTTGACCATGCCTAGTCCTTCCCAAGAAAATGTTCCCACTGTGTTCGCTTGATTGGTTTGCTGCCAAAAGCGCAATGCTTGTCATAATAATCCGACATCGCTGCGGCATACCTTGCGGCATCGACGGGATTATAAAACACTGTTTTTCCGATGCTTTTTACCGGAACCCAATGAATAACGGAGTAACCATCCGTGTTAATGCCAACGCAATGCGCATCAACATATCTTCCTCTAAAAAATCGGGTAATTTTAACGGGGTATACAACATATTCAAGTTCAACAAGACGCCTCTCATTGTAGTACCGGTGTTCCCAAACACCCCAAAGGGTGTCACCAATTTTTGGTTTTGTGCTCTTCATGAACTTTTCGCCTACTTCCGCTTTACAGTTCTGGTTTTAGAGAGCATCCGGATTGTCTGTGTCGTTTCGCATGATAGAGCGACCGGTGGCCTGCTGTAACTGTTGTAGGAACAGGTCGTTGTCCTGATAAACCAGCGGGATATCCACACGAGTCAGCTCATTGGCAAAAGGTCCCGCGAATTCTGTGCGTTCCTGCACGCGATTGTTTTCATAAGTAGTGAAAATCCCGCCCGCCTTAATCGCTACAAGATTCATTTTTGTGAACAGTACAATGCGGCTGATACGGTCATAGGGGATAACAACTTCGTGGCGATAATTGCGGGTTTCGCGTCGATTCATATATGTATAAACCAATTTGTTTGCATCGAGGAGAAGCTTATCCTCGTAACGGCCTACAACAGGACGCATGGCGGCGTTGCGGTCATTTTTGAACATGATAATGAGAATGGGGGCAAAAAATAGTAAAGGGAAAAGAACTGCGGTAAGATACAAGAGAAGTGCAACGAATGAATCTGCGGGCTGATGGAAAAAGGCATACGTGACGAATAAAACAGGAACTAAGACAGAAAAAAGCACCCACATTGTTCGCTTCCTGCGGGTAGATACCCAAAATGGCATCTTTTTGTAAAATGTATTGTCAAACTCCTTTTGCTTGCTGCGGACAGAAGAAAATGTCATGCAAAAGCTCCTTTGTAGCGTTTATTTTTGCGGGCTGTGATACTTAGGTACCTCGTCCTTCACATTGGCTGAATATGCCAAGTCATGCCTGTTCCTGTTTTACTTCCTCCGTGATTCTTTCAATGATTCGTTCTGTGCATGCAGAAATCACAGCATTGGCAGTAGCTTCCATTCCAAACTGAGAACAAAATACATCCATTTGGATGCCATCCATGGGGTACCCAACAGAGTCGTTAAACTTCCTCACCAATTCCCGAATGTCATCCTGATTGAGGAGTTTGACCTCATGTCTCTGAACAAATCTGCGAATCAAGGCTTCATCCAACTGGTCGGGACGATTTGTTGTTCCGATAACGATGACATCGTTTTTGATATTGTCGAGTTCCTGCATAAGAGAGATAACGACACGACTCATTTCCGCCACATCATCCTTCTTTCCTCGCATCGTACCCAACGCATCGATTTCGTCAATGCACAAAACACAAGGCGTTCTCTTCGCGTAGTCGAACATGTTTCCGATGTTCGCTTGGGTCTGCCCCAAAGAAGAGCTGATGATGCCGGAAAACTTCACGACGACAAAAGGCAAATCTGCTACATGCGCAATATACCGTGCAAGTTCTGTCTTTCCTGTTCCCGGCTGCCCCGTCAAAAGCAAAGAAGATGTGTAGTGGATTCCCAGTTCCTGCAACCGCAACGCTGCAACTCTTGTATTGAGAAGTTTATTGACAACAGATTGTTCCTCCGGCCGAATGAGAAACCTACCCTCAGGGAAATTCGTGACATCCTGTGCGGCGATAATCTTCTGCAGATTATAGGGCAGTTCAATGAGTTCCGGGCCTTTATTATCGAGTTTCTTTAGCTGATACTCTTTGAATTTTCTATCTTTCTCTGTCGCTATTTTGTTTAAGATGATTTTTGCTTGTTTTTGAGCGTTTCGAATGTCGCCATCAACAACATAGCGAATCAGCGCCCGTTCATAGTCATTCATTCTTGTCCCCTCAATTTGCAATGCCGTTAAGCGGTGCCTTCAAAAGCTCTGCGGCCTGCGCGGTAATGGGTTTTACATCATCGATGCTAAGATGATATGCTGTTGCGAGCTTTTGTCTTTCCTTTTCGATTTCATCGATTTTGAGTTTCTCTGCCCTGTCCACCATACTAATGGTCCGGTAGATGTATCCCGGCCCTCCTCCGAGTTCCGGCATCTTGCTTATATGGAAAAACAGCGTAACACTCACATTGGCGTACTCGCTGTGAATTAACAAGTCATCATTTTCCTGTTGCACATTTTCACCCACCTATCTCAATCTAATTTTTTGCTGCTGCGATATTTTTTTGCTTTGTTGTACACTCCATTTCATTGAGCTTTTTGAGCCATTTCGTTTTGACAATGTGTTCCAAGTAATCCGCATTGTATTTGGGATTCGATGAAATCACAGAGAACGGTCTACCAAGCTCTTTCTCTCTCAATTCTTCCGTTTCCCGCATTTTTTCAAGCATATACCGGAAATTTTCGGGGTAGTATTTATACAGATATGCGAAATTCAAATACGAGGACATGGGGCAATACATACAACCGCAGCGCTTGTTGGTTTTGTAGTAGTTGTTGAAAATCGGCTGCGTCTTTGCCCATTCCAAAATCACATCCTCGTTAATGCCGTTTTCTGCGAGAGGGTATATCTCTAACTTTTTGGCACTCAACCGCTTGTTAAAACGGCGTTCTTCATCGGCGCAATAGCCTATGTAATGCACTACATAAAAACCGACTTCGTTCAGCCATTTGGATAGTTGCCGCTTTGCATCAAGTTTATAGTGACCGTTACACCATCTTATTTTTCTTGTTGGGAAACCGCATTTATCATACAATTCTTCCCACGTTTTCCTCGGCTTGATTCGCACAAATTGGATGCCAGCTCGCTTGCACTCCGTTTCCATTTCATCAAATCTGTGCGCAGGGTACACCGTCTACAGTCGTTTGTGACTTAGGCGGTGAGGAACGCGCTAACCAAGAGTTGATTTGAGGTAAACTTAGTTAACGCAAATACCCTGCTACTCCTTTCTTTAAATGATTAAGATACTTTTTCACATGCGGGATGTATGGAACCCGTCGCTTTTACAATTTTAAGTTTTTTAAGGCTTGCGGATTTTCGACCATTTTTTGCGGGTGTTTTGAATTCTACATTTACAGCACCCTTTTTATCGGTATGAGTGCCATGTACAATGAGAACTTCTCCGTTGAGGGAGACTAAATCACCCGGATTGAGGTTTACTTTCTTGCGTAATAGAGCGCGGTGCCCTTTGTATACTCTTTTACCACGGTATTTGTGAAGGTTTTCCGAATCCTTTTTGTGGTTGCGGTTAATTCTACCGTTGAAGAGTTCTTTTCCGGTGGCTATTTCTCCTGTACGAATGTCAATGTGGCGAGAATCATAAAACTTTTCGAGAATGCGATTGTTGCGCCTTACCTTTTCATAGTGTTCAAACGTACAGCGATGGTTTGGGTGAAATTCACCCATTGCATACGCATCGTTGTTGTGACTTTTTTCAAGCTGAAGCGCGATACGCTTTTCTTTTGTCATTGCGCCATAAGTGATTGTGACAAACGGCTTGCCAAAAGCAGCATAGAGTTCATTGACAATTTGCCACCTAACGGTGTTCATAAAAGCCGCACCGGAAAGGTCGGCAAACTTTACATTTTCTCCGAAGCCATAAAGCTTACCGTTTTTTTGGTGATTGGCAGGCGTATGGCACTTTTCGCATACCGTTAGAAGTTCGTCCAGGCTGTTGCCGTGACGACCTTTCCAGTAGAACATATGGTGCATATGTAAAATCGCACCTTCTGTAGCTTTACGCCCACAAATTTTACAGACATAGTTATCGCGGTAAAATACCGCTTCCCGCAAGGTTGCCAAATTGTAGCGAGGACCTTTTTGATAGTCCGCTCCCTCAGGAATGGCTTTTCCCTCCTGAATTGCTTTTACAAGCATCGTATCAAAAGAGCCAACCTCAACCGTTGCATGAGTAATAGGCATTACTGTACAATACATCTTAACAACGTTGACATTGAGTTCTTTCTTATGTTTCAAAGAAGGAGCAAGCCAACCCTCGCCGCGCTTGCGATTATCGAAGCGCGGTTTACGGTAGCGTAATCTGTTTCTGCGTGTGCGACGATGCATACGGCAGTCATCGTGGTGTTCCTTCTCATCTTGCAATGTATCATACTGAGCGGATACATATTCGTGAGATTCGCTTTTCACACTGATGCCGATGTAGTTGTAGCCTACATCCTCGCAGATTTCGATGGGTTGCGTGTTCGTTTTGCTGTCATACAGCAGTTGAATAGTAAAAGGATGATGCTTAACAATTTTTGCTTTTCCGTCCTTCAGAAGATGGCGTACCTTGCCAAGACGGAAGGTGGGCATTAAGCGTTTACCATTGTTAGTGAGAACACAAACGCAAGTGCTCATGCAAGATACTCCTTTCGTAAAATAGTAATGAAACTATAAGTCAGGGCTTGCGCCCTGTGGTCCACTTCGCCAATGTTATGCACTGTTTTAGCCTTTCGGCGTGGCAGCCGCACGTCTCCTACCCTTAGAGATTTTTAACGTAATACATATCAACGGCTTGCGTCATTGACACATACACTGCCCGCAGAGCCCGACACTTGTGGAACATATCGGGATGCCTATATTATGAAGATGATTGCTCATCAAATGCATAACGGAGTTCGCGACAACCGAAGTTGCCGTTCACCAAGGCTAATCAACCGGGCTTACAGGTTTCCCCGCAAGCCCCGTCTATAACCGGTGAACCGGTTTAGGCGGGGTTGTTGACGTCGAGCCATTTATACCCGACAATGTAGTAGTTTGCCTCGTCATCGCTCTCAATGCGGGAATGTACCCAGCAGGGTGTACTGCCATTATCTGTCAACAAAAACTCAATGCCAGAGCCAGAGGTATATTCGCAGAAATCATCCTCGTATCTGCCGCTGGTGTTCAGGTGCAGCCGACTCGTACCAGCAATCGGGTGGTGAAGGTAGTTCAAGTCGTCAACTGCCTTTAAGAGCAGCTTCGATGCGTTCGTGAGCTCATTCCAGCGCTGGATATCATCCGGGTCATTTCTGTCGCAGTCGATATTTTCAAGGGTCTGATTATCACAGTAGCCGGATTGTACCAATAGTCGTTTTACCTCGCCAAGAGCATCATCCATTCGTTTTTGGAATTCCCCGATATCCATAGAAAATCCTCCTATATTTGGTCTAACGCAATGTATTTCCCTGTTTGCTTTGCCCTTCGTTTCTAAAACAGTCATTTTCCGCTGTCCGCCACTACTACCTGTTCCGCACCTTTTGTTGCCGAGGCACTGGTGAAATATCGGAGCGGGATATTCTTACTGCGGACAATATCAATGATTTTATAGAATGCCTTGTGCGACATATAGTTCGTCTGCAGCCATACCATCTCGGCACCTTTGATTTGTTCACTACTCGGAACGCCTTCGATGAACTTGACATCCGGCAACATCGGCTTGATAGCTTTCAGCCATGTCGGATGCCCGCCGAATACGATATGCTTCTTCTGGGTATGGTACGGGAACACAGTATTCGGCTTCTGGCTGGACTTCTCCTCCCCTGCATCGTTGGTCAGAGCAAAAATCAGTTCGCGCAGGTCGTTGAGCTCCTGCTTTTCTACGCTTCTCTTATTTGCCTGCTTCTCTAAGAGGGTATTTTTATCTGCCAAAGCCTTCTCTGTCTTGTACAGTTCCTCTTTCTGCTGCTCATTTTCTTTCCGGAGCCTTTCGAGTTCCTTCTCATACTCCTTGCATTGTGCTGCGAGAGACTCTGTATTATTCCTAAAATCCACCCGCTCTTCAAGGTTAGAGAGCACAGAAATATACGCTCCATAGATAGCTTTGTCCTCATCTGTCGTTACGCCGCAGTCATAGAGGGATTCTTCGAACGCATCGATATTCCTCGTATTGCGGGGTACTATCGTGCCGTTTGTGAAGGTATAGATAGCTTTCGATGGGGTGTATCTGAGGTTATCTTCTCGCTTCGTATCGGGAGGCAGACGCAGGGTCATATCGTTCCATGCAATCGGCACCATCTGGCTATCCTTCGTATGAAGCTCGTTGTAGATATCAATGCGCGGGAGAATGTCAATGATATCCGCTGTGATGGCTCCGTTCTTGTCGCTCAACGCCTTCACGCTCCCACCGCTCCACGGCAGCTGGGCGGAAGAGAAGGACAGAATGACGCTGGTCGGATAATACAGCCACGCGAGGTCATCACCTTGGTCGAGAAGATAATAGAAGGCAAAGCACATCTCATACGGGTCCGGCACTGAATACCGCGCCGCATACCTCGCTATGAGTTTCGGATATCGTTTTGCCCAGCTTTCTTCCGTCCAATAGGATTTTATAATACTGTCATTCTGGAAATCAGATATCTCGTCAAAGAGTGCATCGCGTTCATTCTGAATTGCCTCCATCTCATCGATGATATTATCGCTGCGGTTTTTGAGGTCAAATACATCTGCTGCAACCTGCATCTTATCGTCAATAAGCGGGACACCTTCTATTCTTTGCTGAATACTCTTTCCGGTAAAGGCAGCTTTTGCTTTTTCTGATAGTTTGACGCTTTCCTCAGAAATGGCCTTGAGCTCTTCTGTTTTCTTTCTGAGTTCCTCAGTGTACTTTATCTCCTTCTTTATCCACTTGTTGCGGCAGGTGAAATACCGGCTAACTGCAGCTTTTGACATGAATGCGAATGTGTTTACGGCATTATCGACCATGTCTTCCGGCAGCAAAGCCAGAATTCCTTCAAACGCCCTTCTGGATGGCACATCCTGATGCTGTTTACCAGCAATCGTATATCCGTCCGTGACAAATACCCTTGCCGGGTCTTTCGGGGATTTCACGAGTCCCGTGCAGTCCTCGTTCCGGTGCAGGATGGTGTATACCATGCTCCGCAGCACTGCTTCGCTGTAGCACGGCGAAACGCATTTCGGCAGGCGCACGGAATCCAGTTTATCTTTGTCTTTCGGAAGGAGTGCCAGCGCCTCATCCATCTTCTGGTTCGCCCGAATCGCATCGAGAATCCAGATAGCCGCCGCCAAAGAATAGCAGAACATCTCCTCACCGACATTGTACGGTGGGTCCATCAGAATATTTATTGCAATCCAGTCGTCATCGAAGTTGAAGCTTTGGTCGCCCTTGACGCAGTCTTCTACGATACGCTTCGCCACGGCACGATTCTTCTCCATAGCATCAATGCGTCGCTCCACGCTGCGTTTATCGAGGTCGAAGGACGCTGCCACATTCTCTTTCTCCGCAGCACTGATGTTTGCCAATCCCTTTATGGCTCCATCGAATGCATTCCTGCATTTCTCGCGGAATGATGCCGGGCGATTATGATTCCTCTTCGCTTTCGATTTCATGGCAGCTCCTTCGCGTTACTTTCTTCTGTCTCTTATTATACCATATCCTACCTTGGATGGACAGATTTCGGCAATAAAAAGAGGCCACCTGTTTGGGTGACCTCTGAGGAAATATGCTTTTTTACTTAGCTAAGCCTGTATCTCAAAATCTCCGCACTTGGAAGGCGCAGAAGTTGTAAAAGATTGGCTAAAAAACAAAAAACCGCCTCACATAAACGAAGCGGTTTTTCAGTCATAATCCCCGATAGCATCTTATACCATACCAAGAACTATTATGGGAACTATGATTCGTTAAGTGTATGTCCTTAACGTATTCATATTATATGTCATGCACTACTAAATGTCAATATGATTATTCCGTAGTCCTTTTCTTTTTCCCATGATACCGCGAATTTCGCATACTGACAAGATGCGTTCTTTTGCTTTATGGCTTACACCTGCCGCAGGGCTTGTATCCATCCGCAATCGACTCATCCCGCGTTCCGGTATACTCTTGCTTATTCTTGTCCTTCATCTCGTCCACGCTGCTGCAGGAGGGATAATGAAAGCGCTTGGTGTTGGTATTCAGAATATATGTCGAGACTTCTGTCGCCGGTTCGCTGCTTTGCTCAGGGAGGGGTGCTGCCGTCGCTGGGTTTTCCCGTTCTGACTGTGCATTATCCGCCTGACTGCCATCCGCTCTTGTAACTTTATGTATTTTATTGTACTTTTTTGTTGCTTTTTCCTATTGAAATTCTATCTGCAATGATATATAATAGTAACACAGGATTACAAAATGTATCAAAATGTTACATTTGAAAGGAGCCGCCATATGTTTTCTATCAAATTGAACTCCCCTGTTTTGCTTCGCAAGCAGTTGCCGGTGATTGCCAAGGCACTGCATGTTGATGAGAAGGTCCTTGAAGATTTCATGACCGTTTCGGCTTTTTATGGCGTTAAAGATGGCAAAGGTACGATTGTCCCGATAAAGAAAACGGATACCATTGTCTATATTGATTACAAGGCATATGATAGTTGCTACTTTGTCGTCGATGCTATCCTGCAATACGCCAAAGACATCGATGCCTCTGTTACCATCCCTGTCATCACTGAAATCGAACTCGGTACAGATGTTTTTAAAAAATTCTCTCCTGTCCAACTCAGCGACATTATGTTTTTGACCAGAAGACTCAAAGACAGCAATGAACGCGTTACAAAGCTTGCTGAATTGAACGCTCCCGATATACTTCTTGCTAATGAGCGTGCGCTATTATGCAAGAAGGTGGAATCCCTCGATGATAATGAACACACACCAAAACCCGACAGGAACATTGACGGACATGTGTGCGCCTCCTTACATGATATCGGGTATTCGATTCTTGACGGCTGGCTGAACAAGAATGATTCAGCTTTCGAGAGTGACGGCAAAAACAATTCCGGGTATGACCCTGATAAATTGGCGACGCTCGTCAAGAAAGCCATCGGTACGCGGACACAGGAGCAGTTCTCCCAGGCATCGCATCTCGGCCGCGTATATGTGAACCGTCTTGCGAACGGCAAAACACAGTCTCAACCTACTGAGGTCACCTTGAAGAAAATCGCCAAGGCAACGGATGCCGTGACGGAAAACGAGCTTCGTCAGGCATGCGGTTATGAGCCGCTTCCGGGTGAAGATGTCGTGGAGTCAAAGAAACGCATCGAAACCGTGGACGACTGCACATGGATTCGCGAGAATGTCAATTATTTTCTTGAATTCCTGAAAGCGCAGATTCCGATGGCATTGCCGTTGTATAATCTCGTCATCCTCGAGAATCAGTACATGAGCATCCACAAGGACGGCTATGACCTCTTCGGTATTCATCGCTGCTCTGCTCCTGTCGAATATTCGGAGGATGGCGCTGTTGCGAATGTCTTCTACCCTGTTACCTTTGAATGGACTAATTACCGGCGCAGCATTCACCTGACTGCGGCTGTCGGACTTTTGGGCCACTACAGCAAAGATAATGACCTGTATATCACCGACTATACTACCGATGTCGATACTTTGTACAAGTATGCACCTGCTTTGCGCAAGCCCATTGATAAGCTGAGTGAGAATTTCAAATCGAGTGGCGTGGATATTAAGGACTTCCCGGTATTCTACTACACTATCGATATGAAGAAGGCTTTTTCGGCAAAGAACATCATTACAAAGATGGAGAAGTTCCTGAGAAGTCTTGTGAAGGTTCGCGTAGATGCTCTCGGGTTCTATACGGATACACTGAGCGATGAGACCTTTATCAAATTCCTCAAAAATCATGAGAAGGTCATGACGAACGAGTATGCCGACAGCGACGTCAAGGACTTCTATGAAAATGTTGTTGTACGGCATGGCGACATTGAGGATTTCTTTGCGGAGAACTCGGACTATAACAGTAAAGCTGCCATTGTCGCCTATGTCATCCAAAATGAGGCTTCGGACGATACCCCCCGCCGTCTGGTAGATGGGTTTACTTTTGATGATGACGATAAGAAAGAAAGACCCTGTGTTGCCGCCTCGAAGCGGGAAATCGAAACATGGCAGAAAGAGCATCCCGGCAAAGAGTTTGACATGAAGACGTTCTCCGACACTTTGAAAAAGTACGCCGATGAGTTGGGCTTGGAATGCGGTGACATGCACTACTTTCTGATGGTCGAGGACGACAAGGCCGACGAAATGGGCGTTCGCGTCTGATGTCTAACTGATACCTATACCCTCTGGCTATTACAAAAAACAATGCTGCTCCCCGTTATCTGGGCGGCAGCATTTTTGTTTTCTGTTCTGAACAAAAAGAAAACGAGAACTGCGCCATTAGCGGAGTCCTCGCAAAAGATAATTCTTTTTGATTACATTGTTAGTATACCTCGAGCCGCACGGATGTGCAAGGGGGTCATTTACATTTTTTTTGCGGATTTCTGGTATCCTGTATTGCATTGTTATACGAAATGCCGACTTGTATGAGACCACGAAGTCTTTTGCGGAACAAATCCAGCTACTCGGAACATTGAATCGGAATAATGTCAATTCGTTTTGATATTATTCTGCATATTGCCCCGAGCTCCTCTACAGACAAAAAAGTCCTGCACATACCAAAACGGCATGTGCAGGGCAATTCTTTTATCAGAGAGGCATCTCCAACACTTCGAGGATATAAGTGAAGAAGTAAAACGCGAGGTTTCCGATTTTATCTGAGTCATATTCGATGTTTGTCATGATATGGCTCAAAGACTCGTTTTTCAGGGACTTCATGGCTGCGTAGACAAGCAGATAAATGTTCACATAGGTCATCTGCTCCTTTGGCTTGTAGCCCTCGTATGCTTTCAACTGGCACTCTCTGGAAATCTTCTGAACCAACGGATACCAGCCGCGCAGATAGAACCGCTCCCCTTCCCCGTTCATTTCCTGCTGTACATGAATCTGATATTTCGGATAGTCATTGTTAACGACCTCGGCGAACTTGGTATCCTTGAATTGATTGTTGCGGTGGTAGAGCCAAAGAGTAGAGTTTACCAAATCCATGCACGCCGCTGCCAGAAACTGTGCCTTGTCGTCTATTTATCCTTCCCTGTTGTTTTTTTGTGCGGTTTAGTGGCTCTTCCTATAATATCAAAGTGCTGGAATGCATACCACAGAATATCAAAGTGCTGGTAAAATTGAGCTTATATGCCTTAGAACCTTCGTCCACCGTATAGTCCAACGACCGTGCCAAGCGCTTCTTCTTTTGACCGACAATTATAGCTGATGACTCTGCTGCCGCATAGCAGCATTTGTCCGCTGAGGGTATATGTTTTGCCGTCAGACGCAATCAGTATGTTGCTGCAGTTGGTTATCGTCACGCCGGAATTTGTACAAATTACCATTGGCTCACCTTCTTTGCCTGCTTTACTTGCTTTGTACTGTTACCCTTGAGTCCGCCGTACTTTGCCAAGACCAGACACAGAGCATCTTGGATAGTCTGTGCATGCCCGTATACATGTCCATTTCCGCCGATAATTTTGGACTCCTGCAGCCAGTACGAGGTATCATCAGAAGCAAATATCGTGTTGCCATTGAGAACCAGCGTTACGCCGGAGGCTGTTTCGATTTTTGTGATGCTCATGTTTTTATGCCTCGCTGTTGATTTTCAAAAACATTATCTTCTTTTCGTTTTTATTGTATCTACATTGCAGCAAATGTCTACAAAAAACCCGGTCTCTATGTAAAAAATATTTCGCAAGGCTGTTGATTTTCTTGATTCGTTTTCATAATTTGCTATGTCGTCCGGCGTATAAGCCATTGCCGTAGGCTTTTTTCGCAGCTTCTTCGAGCTTCTCAGGAAATTCCTGCTTTTCCCTCTCGTTTTCTCGGAAGGCTTCCGCAAACGCTTTGTATAAGTCGTATGTTTCCTTGTCTGGGTTAAACGGCGCAGTTCTATAATATTCGGTTACAAACCATTTCTTACCGTCGATGCTGGTCAGATAAAATCTGGTATTTGGAATTGGAATGCTTCCTATCATGTCAATCACCATCCTCCCATCCTCCACGGTCAAGGCGAACCCACTCTGTTCTTGTGCTTTTGAAAGACACAGTATGACTAAGCGCTTCGTAGTATAGCTTGCTCTCCTGCTCTTCCCTTAATGCTTGCTTTTCCTCCAGTTCCCTGACTGTGGCGATGAGCTTGTCTTCTTTGCCTTCCGCTTCGCCTCTGGCAAAAGCTGTTTTTTCAGCTTCGTCAATGCGCTGGTATCTGTTCTTCCGTTCCTTTTCAATGTAGAGCAAACCGTTGGCTACTGCGTCAAGAAACTCCTGCATTTCGGATTCCGGGATGGATTCTTGGCTTTCTTTGCTTTTGGATATACAGCAATAACCGTTATCGTCGTAATGGATGAAATAGGGAGAGTTTGGAACCTGTTGTACTCGCATAGTGATATTCTACCTTCCGTTCTGAAAGACGATTCGCCGGGAGTGTTTCCCGTTGCCCGCTGCTCGCCGCGTGGAGGCTGTCTTTTTTTGAGCAGCTGCGCGGATAAACCGCGCTTTTGAGTTACATCTCTGCATTGAACAGGTTGCGAAGCTTATAAGTAATATCCTCGCTGTTTCCAACAATGGATGCGGCTTCGTTGATAGAAGCGAGCTCCGACAGACTATCCGCTGCATAGTTGTAGCTGATGGTATAGATGGGGATGTTCATGCCTGCAATGATATCCTTTGTCTCCGAGAACTTATAACCGGTATTGCTGTCACCATCCGTCAAGACAAAGATGATTGGCGTGCAATTTCCGCCGAGTTTCTGAGATTTTTTGTAGATGCGGTCCATAGCAACGCAAAGACCGTTGTACATTGCGGTGCTGCCGTTCGCGTCGAGGGAGTTCACGGCACCCTTGTACAAATCGGTATTGACAGCCTTAATGGTGCAACGCCATGAATCAAAGATTGTTTTGTTTGGTCAAGCAGATAATCTTTTATCGCACCTTGGAGCACTGGATGGCGATATTTTGTTACTACAACCAAATGGTATTCCAACAGGTAACAGGAGTGTCTATTTGTCCTATATAGGTTATTTTTACTCATAATACGTCCTTTACAACTAAAGCTTTTTGTGATATAATCATATTATGAAATAATGTCGTTGTAAAGGAGGTGAGTGTTTTGCAAATTGCATCCAGCTATCAAGTAAGAATTGTCAGATGCAGTGTCAGCCTTGACGATACGGTTTGTTTATATCAGCAAGCACTCTCCTACCTGATTGGCATAGTCAATGAGAACTGGGATGCTGTAAAAAGCATAACTGCCGGAGCCTTGGAGCAACAGCGCTACATTGAAAAGCTGGTTCACGGCAATAAAAACCGTGAAGCTAAATATCCGGAATTCGATAAAAAATTCCATAAGTATCCTTCGTACCTGCGCCGTGCAACCATTACAGCGGCCATTGGTGCAGTGAACAGCTACCGCAGCAATCTTGCCAACTGGGAAAACACAGACAAGCAGACGGCTGCACCTACGCTTCATGTTAACAGAAGAAAGTCGCTTCCTACATTCTTCCGCGATGACATGTTCAAGGTGGAAGGCGCACCTGAAAAGGTAAAAGTTCCGAAGAATCCAAAGGCAAAAGACAAGCTTACACCGGAAGAAAAGAAAATCGAAAAGGAAAAACAGCAGGCTGCTCAGTTAAAGAATTCCCAAAATGAGATTACAGCCTTAAATGACAAACATACGGTCCACTTGAAGGTCTACCATAAGAACGATTGGGTGTGGGCCACTGTCGTTTTACGCAAAACCGATATTGCCTATTTGCGCAAATATTGGATGCACGCCTGCACCTCTGCTCCTGTACTCGAAAAGCGCTTTGGTAAATACAGTTTGCGCTTTTCGTTTGAGGAAAATATATCCCTTAGCAAAACACCTATCAAAAAGCAACGAATCTGTGCAGTCGATTTAGGTCTTAATACAGACGCGACTTGCTGCATCATGACCGCAGATGGAACTGTCCTTGCAAGAAAGTTTATCAATTTCGCAAGTGACAAAGACCATCTGTATCATGTGCTCAATCGCATTAAGAAGTTCCAAAGACTGCACGGCTCTCGCGAGGCACATAATTTTTGGGCGTATGCCAAACGCATCAATGATGAGTTGTCCAAAAAGATTGCCTCTGCCATTGTTGAGTTTGCGGTTCTCTATTCTGCTGATGTAATTGTTTTCGAGCACTTGGATTTCAAGGGCAAGAAAGCATCTTCCAAAAGGCAGAAGATTCAGATGTGGCGAAAGAACGGTATCCAGCACATTGCGGAGCATAAAGCACACCGCTGCGGTATCCGTGTTTCGCATATCTGCGCTTGGGGAACCAGTAAGTTGGCGTTCGATGGCAGCGGTAAAGTGACCCGTGCGCAAAACAACCATTCCCTTGCCACTTTTGAAAGCGGCAAACAATACAATGCGGACCTGAATGCGTGCTATAACATTGGTGCCCGGTATTTCATCCGCGAGGTAACAAAACCCATGTCAAAGAAGGCATGGTCTCAGTGTAAGGCTAAAGTTCCTGACATTGAGCGCAGAACCCAATGCACATTGTATTCCCTTAAACAGTTGCATTCACTGTTGAGTCCCCCCGTGGCGACTCGACAGCCAGGGCCCATCTGTTGGGATTATACTGTGTTGCGAGAACTTTGCGGGAGATTAACCCCTATGTGGTGACCAGTGCCGTCAGGCATTGTTAGCTAAGTTTGGGTCGTATCTCTACCTTCGGGTAACGCAGAGATTTACCGTGGGGCTACAACCCACGGAGAAGCCCCAACTATAGCCGAAAGGCTTAGGTGGGGAGGTTCACATACTGGATGGTGTTAATCATGGCTGTTTTCAGTGCATTGATAGGTTCTCCGCGCATTGACCCGGAAGTATCGACAACGAACTGCGCCACGATAGGAATACCGGAATCTTTCTCTTCCTTCCAGACACTCTGAGCCTGTGCGATGGTATTGCCGTCATATACCTTGCCGGTATACACTTGCGTACATCTTCGTAGAGCCACCACTGAATGATGTCGGCTCTATCGTTCAATTCTTCTTTGAGAATTCGCAGCAGGGCAGTCAGATACAGATTGTTGACATCAAAAACTACGGATGTATCGCAGATTTTATTGAGTGCATCGCCAAACTCATTCATTCTCGTATCCTGTGTCTGAATATCTGCGATAGTCTTACAAAATAATTCTTTGGAAATCACTCGTATTGTCCTCCATGAAATTTGATTTTTGTTTATGGCTAATATTGATTTCCGTGCTGATTCGTGCTAAAATAAATATGATTGAAATAAGAACGGAGAAAGTTACGTCTAGGAGCACAACTCCGCATTGCAGTTTATACAATTTTGATAAACTGCGTTACAGTAAACAGAAAGCCCTGTCCTTTACGGATGGGGCTTTCTTATTTCTTATTCAACACGTGTGTATCCGTGGTCAGCTAACCACTTATGTACTTCATTCGCAACATCCAATGTGTCAATGGAATATCCGTTAACTCCAAACCTTCCATTGGAAAGATTTATTCCAATGTTGTAAATGAGCTTATGGCCTTTCATTCTGCCGATAGTAGTTGTACTTCCTGCGGCAAATGTTTTGGTTCCAATGCCGAGTTCTGAGTTGTTCTCGTAATCCAGTTCTTTGTAAGTAAAATCATCCTGCACGAGAATCAGCTTTTTAAAAATTTGATGACTCTGCAAGATGCCATTATGAATGGAAAGGCAGTTTTGCCAATCGGCTTCAAAATCAATCCAGTTCCCGAATGTGGAAGCTGTCAATGGAGCATTAGGACTCTGATTGATGGCTGCCGCCTCTTGAAGTAGTAACTTCTTGGGCGTCTTGCATTCCGCTACCGGATAGTTAATTTCACCTTTACTTAGCATCTTAGCAAATGCTTTGACGGCAAGCTTGCCGAAGATGATGCAGAAACATCCGCAGAAACCAAAAAATGCGCCAAGCAGATAGAATACAAGTGTTGCCGTATGGATGCTTTCGGGGTCGTATCTCTGCGCTGATGCCTCCGAGATGACAAGGCCAATCGGAATCAGCAGCAAGATAATGCCGAAAATTATAAAGGCAATTCCCATTATTACCCACATCCGGCCCGTATCTGCCGGGGTCGCATATTTCAGTGCTCTTTTCCGTTCTTTCTCAGACGGAATCATCTTATCCTTTTTGGCTGCCATGATTTCCTTCTCCTTTTAATCGTGAAATGCCGAGGTACCCAAGCTCCTGCACCTGCCGCAGCAATATACTCTGCAAAGTTCTTGTCCGGTATCGGCAGCGTACCACTTCCATTTTTCATATTTCCCGCAGATGGTACTCTCAAATACCACACAGCAATTACTTTATCATCGTCATTATCAAAGAACGACCAGTATGTCTGCGCATCTGCATATAGAAAATGGCCGAGAACACATATACAGCAACGTGTCTCGTTTGTCTGCAAAAATTCTTTTAGTCGTGGTCGTTCGTTCTTTTTGAAATCTATCCTTTTTGCAATAGGAAGATACTCGCGAGCAAATTGGTTCATATCCCTTAGTCTCAAGTACCCGTCATATCTCATTCCTTCCGGTTTGATAATCGTAAAAGGCCATGTATGTATATGGTCATACGCTGTACCCACACATGTGACAGAACATGGCTGTCCGCGATACTTCTTATCTGGTTCTTTGCGAACAATTTCTTTTGCCATCGTTTTACAAAACGCGTTATTCAGCGTTTCTCCTTTTTTGTGTTTACTCGATTCATGTGTAACGCGGGATAAACATAAACTCCCAATTTCCGCTTTTCGCGTTATATCTTCGCACAACTGTGCCGTCACGAATAAAGATGACACCGTTTCTTTTGATAAGTGGTTGTTCTTCACCAACGAACTGCATTGATTCCAGCTCCTCGATGGTGTAGTTCTGCCTGAGCAAAGTTTCGGTTTCTTGATTTTCATTGACGCCAACGAAGCGTTTTGCGCCAAGAATAGAGCTTGCTGCAAATTCAAACATTGCATCTGCACCTCCTTTACTGTGTAATAAAACAATAATCTATGTGTTTTCTTCGAAATTCCGGGATTTTACTTTTTCTTTGAGATAATTATCCATACTTAATCATTGGCGAGATGTTTTTTTGCTTTTTTATTGAGTGCGCAGAACTGTGTAAACAATGCTTGGAGAGATATTGTACTTGGAAGCAATCTCTGTAATTGGAATATCCGGATGTGTCTTCACATCTGCTATGATTTTCTTGTTGCGTTCAATTATCTTCGCACGGCGCAAAGTTAACACTCCAGATACGCGATGACTTACATACTCATCAGAATTACTCAGAATCTTATAAACTCTCGCACGGGTCAGATTATACTTCTTTGTCAACTCGGTAGCCGAAACGCCGTTGCGATATTCATCAATGATTTGCCGGTTCCTATCTGGAAACGGGCTTCTGGACTTTACAGCAGTGCGCTCATATTTTCTGTAATCCAGTTGCCGTAGAATACTGTAACAATGATAACTGCTCAGCTGATACTTTTCAGAAATCGCCTCTACAGACATTCCTGCAACATAATCGTTAAGTATCTGCTCGTTCCGCGCCTTTATGTTTTCGTGGTTCACAAAACTGTCCTCTTTTCTTTATTCTCCATTTATACTCATGTAGTCATCATCATCTGTGGACAATGCGCTCAGATTTATCGTCTCACTTTCCGGAATCAAGGTTGCCCTTACAACATATCTCTGATTCGTTGCCCCATAATATCCGAACGGATAACAGGTATACATGTACAGCCTGTCATCTGAGTCTCCGAGATTCACAAGTACAGTGCCGTCACTCGCTACAATCGTCCCAGCATCTGCCGTTACATTTCCGCTTCGGCAGGAATCGACTTCATAGGCGTATCGGCCATATTCTGTCGTTACGGTAAAAATATCCCCGACACTTGCGTATTGTAACAGTGAAAACACACTGCTATTGTGTGCTGCAAGAAGATGACATCCGGGGTACCCGATTTGCGAGGTACCCGTATACTCATAAACACCTTGCGCGGTGTTTATCATGGACTGGTCGTCTCCCCAATATAACCTGCTACTGAGTCCAATTTCGTCACAAGTTATAGATGCGTAGCTTTGTCCATAGGTTGGTGTAGATACCTCACTCCACACATATGTTGTTGAATTCAGGATTCTCTGTCTTTCTTCTTCCTGTTGAACTGCCAGTTTTGCAGCTTCTTCTTTTTGAACAATTTGATGCTTGGCGTTTTCGAGCATTACCTCAACGGGATACCTTGCAATGTCTCTTCTCAGAATCTCCCTTTGGAATTCAAGAACTGTATCTACCGTTTGCGTTTGCGTATCTTTCTGTAATAGCCCTTTTACGCTGACATTATAGCTGCCGATAACTCCGACAACCAGTACAGCCAGCGCAATGACTTTTGTTTTGATAGTTACATGTCCCATTTTATCCCTGTCTCCCCTACCCTGTTTCTATGGGATAAGGTACCCGTTTTATGAGGTACCCGTTCATCGCTCTTGTTTTTTGAATGACTGTTTGATAAAGGATGAATGCATTTTACCGATAAGCTATCTTATTGCTGTTAAAAAACTCACATATCTCGTCCATTAAATGAACGCTTTCGCTTAGACTTGGATAGAACACACTGAATGCGTGTGTCAACTGCTTATTCTTTGGATAATCAATCAATGTACAATATCTTCCGTACTTTTCGGCAGCTTCATAAACATCAACCGTATACGAGTGCAGCATATCGCTTCTACTGGTAACAAACAGCGTTGCCGGAAGCGACTTAATGATTTCTGGATTAGTTGGGTTGATGTATGGATAAAACCCGGCTTTTTTATATCCGCGTCCATACAGGTACTTCGGCATAAACAAGCCAATCTTATCTTTTCTGGTTGTGTAGAACATTCCACTAATAAATGCGGCAGCTGTGATTCTTGTCGTCATTGGTCTTACCTTGAATTCTCTCGCCACCTCAGGACTGCCTTGAACAGCGAGAATATACAACGCAAGGTACGCGCCTGCACTATCTGCCGTCAGGTATACGGGAACGCCCCAATCATAATCTCTCTTTGATTTTCTTTTGTTGATTTGGTTTACTTCGTCTTCCGTTATGCCCCATATGGCTCGCAGAACTTTTCTTTCTTCTTCTTGGAGTTTTCTTGCTGCCTCAATTCCGTCAATTACATCCTGCATCTGCTCAAATACAGTCACCTCCGGAACCAATCTATAATTTACGCTAATTACGAGGTACCCGTTCTGCGCCATCCTGATATTGAATCTTGTATTGAAGTCTTTATCCCCCATTACAAGACCTCCGCCATGAATATTGATGATGACGGGAATATCCGGTTTTGCGTCTGTTGGAAATATCATATCGAAGGTTTGAAGTTTATCTTCGCCATACTGAATATTTCTTTCAATATTGATTTTTCGAGGTTTCCTATACCCTCTGTTCTGTTCCTCTACTTGCTTCTCAAAGTCTTTTCTTTGCTTTTTGAACACTGCTTCCATCATACTCATGGCTTCTCTCCATTTTTCAATTTGAAATTTTAAAACGGGCATTCCATCATTGGAGGCATCTCGTCGTGGTTATGATGTGGACTCAGCATCTCTGTCGTTTTGATTCCATTTTCCTTCCGGCTTTTCTCCACTGCCTGCGAAATTGCCTCTTTGACTTTTCGATGATTCTTGACATGCTGAATCAAAAGTTCCGGTGTTCCTACATCAGAAGAACAGATTCGAATCGTACCCGTTTTATTTAACTTCTCAAAGATGTTTTGCGTCGCAGAAATGTCTCTGATTCTGTAAAGCATGATTTCATCTTCTCTTGTAGTAAATAATCCGGATTCGATGAGAATCTTTGTTGGAGTCAAATAATAGGTGGTGAAGGAAATCGGCAATGCAAAAATTGTATACCGCTTTTTATCCATCCAGACGGGCTCTTCTTCTTTGAGCTCAATATTGAACTCGCCTGCTTCGAGGTTATTATTCATGGGACTTTCTCCTTTCTCTCTTTACGACACAGAATTAAACAGAGTATTTTCTTCTATCTCTGTTTTCCCTCTGTGTATGGGGCTACGCGATAACAAAAGGGTACCCGGCATTCAGGTACCCGTATTCTATCTATTCCAGATGTCCTTTTTTGGTGAGAGGGTTGATACCGTCACAACGAATGCCATTGTTGTTGTATTTATGAGGAGTGAGCTTGTTGAGATTAAAGTCGTATGCAGAAACAAGAGATGTGCCAAGCACACGGCTTACTGCTTCGGCCATGACCTTATCGATGATGATTGAGGTACCCTCCGGTAAATTTCTGATATGGATTAGCATATCGAAATTGAGTGTCAGCAAAATGGCTACGCGTGTAGAGGTACCCGTATGGATAAGTTGGAACATGCCGTTGGCGGCTACGCAATCATAATCAAATTTGGTCGCCCATGTCTTACACATATCAAGCATTTCAGCTTGTGTCATGTAAACAGTTCTGTGCAGATAGTTTCGCCCGCAATCGTTATTCGGCACGAATTCGATGGACGAGTAAATGAACTTCAAGTTTTCATAGGAACCCATTTGAGCAGCTATTTTTTGCTTTTGTTTGTTATCGGATTCCGTTTCGCCCCATTTTCTACCGGTAAAGATTTTCGGAAGCATGGACGGCGTGTTTCCAATGATGATGGCTTTTGGCTTTGCGGATAAGAATCCAAAGAAGTTTGGATATTGCTGAACCAACCAACTGGATTCCATAAACCGGATAACAGCTTCTGTAAATGTGAGTTCAATTTGTTTTGTGAACTTCATCAACTTATCGAGAGAATGATAAACAAACCATAAGCCATTTTTATTGATTATCAACCCTGTAACTCTGCTTTGCGTTTGTGTAATTTCCTCACCGAAAGTATTCTCTGCCTTGATTGTTTTCGTTATTTCGTCAGCTCTAAAGAATACAGCCTCATCAACAAACAAGTTGGAGAACTCAATAACAGTATTTTCGTCTTGTTCCTTTTGTGAGAAAATAGAAAAACTGATATTAGATGTCTGTGCCGTTTTGATTCCAGAAGCCACACACATATCAATCGTTTTTTGAACTCGTTCGATACGCTCTTTCTTGCTTGAAGATGTTACTGTGCTTCTAATATTCGCTTGCATAACTGCATCTTTTTGTTTTGAAAGATAATCCATGCCAGCTTTTGTAATCTTGATTCTGGTTGGTCCTTTTGATACCGAGAGCAATTCGATATAACCAGAATCCAGAAGTTCTTTCGTTGCTCTGAATACTGTGTTATAAGCCACATCTTGAAATGCCAGCTTTAATTGCTTTCTTGGAATACTACTCACTGTGTATAGATATTCGAGGATTCTTACCTTGGTCGGCTTTGGCATATTTCAGGCGTTCCCTCCTTTCCATACCTCAACGCAAAGAAAATGCGTTAAGTGCAATAACACCGCATTATTTTGGTGTGTGAAATGTTGATATTCTTGGGTACCCGAATACATATCCATAAAAATCTACATTTTTAGTGTTGATTTTCCTTGGGTTCAGGTACCCATATATCTGTGCCATTCAGGAAGGTCAGACGCCTGTATAAGCGTCACTTCTGTGTGCGGATATTCGTCAACAGATGCTGTATAAACGAACCCCATAGAATAGGCATTATCTGACCTGCCGATAGCCTGTGAAACTGCGTTTGTGATAGCCCCTGTTTCCATATTATTGCTATCACAGACAAGCAATTTGTTCCCGTTTTGAGGGATAAATCTCTTAAAAATCAGGTACAGGAAACCATCCGGAAAGGCCAACTTCGGATGTTCATAGAGAAATAAATCGAGCTTATTGCGTGTCATTATGCCAATACTTTTCTCAATAAATGTGGCTGATGAATCATTCGAGTCTGAATTACTGTATGTTCCAAGCAGAAACGGATATGAAATTTGCAATATACCGTTATTTATTTGCGCTACGGAACATAAAGAATCCGGTACGCTTTGGGATTCCAACCACATTCTTTCTGTGCGCGGCATATCACTCGAATTGATGATATCCCGAAGTGCATATTGCGCCAAAAGAAGCTCATGGATTGCTTTTTGCGCCTTTATCGTGCTTTTCTGCGGTTCTTCGATGTATTTTTGTGCTTCATTGATATGCTTTGCTGCGCTGTCGAATTTATCCCGCATACAAAAAGAAGGCGATTCCGCTCCCTTAAACAGGATGCCAGAATCGCCTGGGCTCGACAGGAATTTATTAGTTCCGCTGGACATCTGCCCATGCCTTTTCGATGGTATTGCGGTCTTCGGGTGCGTACACCTTAATGTCATAGTTATCGTCAACTGTGCAGAACTGCATAATACCGCAGTAAGGGACCAGAGACATATCGGCTCCATTTTCAAGAATGCCGATTCTACGAGAATTATTGAGCAAATCCTTATCAGCGCCGAAGCTGTTCAGGATAGTACCCATCTGATACTCGCTGCCACGCGAAATATTAACGATATAATAAGTAATGTCGCCAGCAACGAATGCCAACTGCCACGGAGAAGACGGGCGGCAATAAGTGAATCCGGGGACATGTTCCATGAATTCGAGGAAAACACAGAAAGCGCGTGCGCCGGATTCGATTTTGCTGTCGATTTTGACGAAGCTGTTGGCAAGCAGGTATCCGTCCTTCTGATAACACACAAATTCACGTACAGCCGCATAAATTGTCTGATTCGCCAGCGGCAAAGTCATGGACTCACCAAACATGATAGTGAGATATTTTGCCACCAGTTCAGCCGGAAGAGCCCCGAAATCATGAAGCAATTTCTTAATTACAGTGTTATGAGCAGCAGCCATGATAAAAACCTCCAAATTCTTGTTTTTGAGTGATTTTCTATTTTTGAGTGAACGTTCTTTTTCAGTCTGCGTCAAAAATAGAAATGTTGTATTTTATGCGCGTGTTAACGCATAAATCTGTTCGAATTTCGACGTAGACTAAGCTGATTTGAAAATGTCTTCAGTCGACGTCAAAATAAGGTGGTTTTATGAGCTCTGTTAACGAGATTTCCCGTTATCCGCCGCACACCAACGTGGAGGTGCTCATACTGTGCAGCAAACGCAGAATTTTTCGATTCTGCGTCATTGTTTTTAGCGTTTTGACTTTTTGATATCGCCAGAGATAACCTCGGCCTCAAAATCAGAAGCTGTGAAGTCGGCGAACAGTTTACTGCTTCCTGCAATCACGAGTCCAGAACCACGATGAAGCTGCTGGATTTTATTGCATTCATCGTCAGTAAGCTGAACAGCAGTGCGCAGAATCTCGATTTCCGTTTCTGGCAACTGCATGATAATTTTTGTATCAGCATTCGTAATGATTGCTCGGCCATATTCGCCACCGTTCATCGTAAAGAAGTCGGAAGCGTTCTGTGTCATTACGAAAGCGGCACCATTGTAAGCACGAATGGTTTTGAAGATTTCCTTGATGAAATCGGCACACATTTCGTTGGACGATTTACTGATAAGGTTCCAAGCCTCATCAATGAAGATGGCTTTTTGTTTACTGGAATCTTCTTTGATTTTGCTCCAACAGAAATCCAGAACGATAAAAAGAGCCATGACTTTGTTTTTGCCATCGCACGCATCGAAGTCGAAAACAATGTAGAGATTGCTAAGGTCAACGTTCGTATGGTTGTTAAACGAAGAAAGTGAACCGCTAATAAGAGGTTTGAAGATATTGCAGACGCGGCGAAGTTCTGGCACATTCTTCATAGTGTTATACAAATCTTCAAGAATGGGCATTTCCTTGTACTCGCTTGTACCAAACTTATAGATGGACATATTATCTTCGGTAATACCGAAACGCCCATAAGTTTCATATACGCAACCGTCAACAAGCTGTTCTTCTTCCAATGTGAGGTCAGGTGCTTGAAGCTTGATGAATGTAAGAATGGTACGAGATTTCTGTGCAAGCAAAGAAATCTGCGCTGCATTACTAGCGTCATCGTCGCCCAAGGAATCGATGTTTGAAAGGTCAGGTGCGTGAATATCCATGATATTGATGTGATTGGGAGAACCGGGAGACATCGATACGAACTGTCCACCAACTCGATAACAACCGTTACCGTAGTCGCGTTCGCCCTTAACAGGAGCCAGAATGAATGTCTGAATTCGACGCATACGGAAACGAAGTGCGAACAAGTGAGAGGTAAATGTCTTACCGGAACCGGATGTGCCAAGGATAGCACCATTGGAGTTACGATGGATGTTTCTATCCATAACATCAATGATAACCAAGGAGTTGTTTGCCGTATTGGTACCAATCATAATACCGTTCGGGTCCTGCATTTCGAAGGAAACGAAAGGATAAAAAGACGAAGCACCAGAGGTCAGAACATTTCTCTTCGAATGTTTATAAAGCTGTTTTTCGAGAGAACATGTAGGCAAGGAAGACATAAAGGCTTCCTGCATTCTGAAATCGCATCTGACAACCTTGTATCCAGAACCCTTTGCGTTCTTTTCAAATTCATGGAAACGCCGTTCAAGTTCTGTCAAGTCATCGGCAGTGATAGTAAAAAGAACACTGGCGTAAAACAAATCTTCGCCAGCAGCCAATCCATCCAGCAGATAAGAACCAGCACCGATGGCGTTCTGGATTTCGTGGAAGTCGGAATCCGTATCATGGCTATCAAGAGATTTTGCTCTTTTCTGTTTGACGTTGAAACCAATTTTGCTGTAAACTTCATCGCGTGTGTGACGGTCCAAGAAAATCTCGACATCAACGCCTTCGCCGCTATTGATGAATTGATTCAACCATCCGGCAGTCACATTCTTTTCGTAACCGGTATCGGAAATATAGGCGAATGTATAAAACTTATCATCAATGACAGCGTAGTTGTAGTGAGAGAAATCCATCCAGTTAGGAGCGATAGTTTCGGGTGCTGTGATGATAGGCATAGAGCCAAGCCCCTGTTCAACAACCGCTTTTTCGTATTTCAGAAAAACTTCGCGTGCATGAACATCATACGCTACCGTCTCGCTTTCCTTACGACAAATCATCTGGTAGAGAATGTCGCACACGCCTTCATCCGTCTCACAGGTAGGAATGAACTGGTTGCCTGCGTCTTCAAGGTATCCACGGCATCTACTTGCTGCTGCGTTCAAATCGCCAACAACCTTATTGATATCTGTGCCATCATTCTGCAGGTCTGCTTTGAATTCAAGAACGACAAAGAAGCGGCGAGTAACGCCGTTCTGAGCGGCTCTATAACGAAGAAGGTTTTCGTATTCCTGTTGCATCTGGAAACATGCGGGATTCATTTCGTTCTTTTTGAGGTCTTCGACAGCACGAATCATAGAATCCACATCTGCCTTACGAGCGTAGGAAATGAGCTGCATATTATAAGGTGTTGCCGAAAGCATCTGGCTGAACAGGCTGATAATGTTGTTCTGCGCTTGCGGAGAGAGATACATGAAGTTGAGAGGTTTAACTTCCATAATCTTGCAGAAATGTCCATCGCGGGTTACGATAACACCTTGATAGGTATCGTAAACAGGGAGCATTTCCTGTGTACCCTTGATTTCGCGATACTTGACTTCCTCGAGAGCTTTCTGACGGTCGATTCTATCCTTTTCCTCGCGAGCAATAGCTTTGCGCTGCTTTTTGGAAAGATACTTATCTACATCGTTCTGTTCCTTTTTATTTTTTCCAAACATTATAAACTGTTTCCTCCTTTCTCGTCATCATCCAACACGAATTCATTCCCTTGATTTGCGCCAATGCCATAAAACACATTATGACTATCCAACAAATCAGGGACCTCGCGAACATCAGCTTTTTTGCTATCTGTAACGGTGACTTTTTCTTCTTTCTGTGGAGCTTTTACAGGTTGATGTGTAGGCTTTTCAGTAGCCTGTTCCTGAACAGAACTCGCTTTTACAACAGGGACAATAGCAGGTTCTCTCTTTTCAGGTTTGGTAACTTCCGCCTTACTCTCTGCCTGTTTTTCTTCCTTGATAGGCTCTTCTTTCTTTTTGGCTTCCTTTTTCAAGATGCTGTCAATCGCACTCTTTTGCGATTTTTGCGGCTTTTGCTCCTGCACAGCCGGTGCGGCCGTCTGCTGGGTTGCCTGCTGTTTTTCTTTCTTGGAAACCTTATCGAGATTGATAAGTAACGGCTTTTTAGGTTGTTCCTTTTGCTGTACAGAAGGAGCGGCAGCAACCCCAGCTTTATTTTGGGCTACTTGTTTTTTCTTTGGAGATGTTTTTTTCTTAGCTTCTTTCTCCGCCTGCTTCTTAGCTAAGGCATCCTCTTTGGCTTTTTTCTTTGCGGCCTTTGCTTCTTCTTTTTCTCTCAGTGTATTTTCTCTGCGAAGCTTCTTTATCTCAGCACGGCGTTGAGCAACGGCTTGCCGAGCAGAAAGCTTCTTGTTGCTCTCCTTGTCCTTCTCAAGCTGTGACAAAGTCTGTTCTTCTTTGGCTTTTTCAGCTTCTTCCTTTTCGCGTTTCGCAATAGCCTCATTATAGATGCGAAGTTCTTCTTCGCGGCGTTTGCGGTCACGCTCTGCTTTTTCAAGAGCCTGTGCTTTAAATCTGGCTTTTGCAATCTTGCGTTCTTTGGGTCCCAATGTGCTGAGATACTCTTTCTGCTTTTTCTTTTCCAGTTTAGCTGCTTTCTTGGCATCCTTTTCTTCCTGCTTGATTTCTGCGGCAGTCTTTAAAGATTCCGGCTTTTCGATAATACCTTCATCTTCAACATACCAGAGAATGGTTTTATCACTGGTCAAGTCATCAGCAATCTCACTCTGTCCTTTTGCACCAGCAAGTACATCATTAAGATTTTTAATGAAATTGCGGATAGCCTCGGCTTTGGAGTTTGCATTCGGATTGGCAAGATAATCAGCAGTTAATTCAGTTTTGATACGCGGGTTATAGGTGGAAATGTTGAATTTGTTAGAACGGAATTTTTGTGCAAGGAGCAAGGTTTCGCCCCATGAATCACCGTTATATCCGATAATGAAAAGAAAGAATGTGGCGATTCCAAAAAGAAATGTAGGATAGAAAAGCGTTCCCCAGCCTATTCCCGTTGCCCAGTTAATGAGCCAAAAAAGCCCAAGCACAGGAAGCGTGAAAATAACAGCTTCTATAAAATTTCTTTTCCGGAACTTACCGCCGAATATCTTTTCATCGTCAACGAAGTTATCTGGAATGTAATATACCTTTCTTTGTGCCATAATCAGTTGATACCTCCGCATTTTGCAACGATTCGTCTTGCTTCTTTAAGGTATACATCGGCGCATCTGATACATTCGTTTTTTGTATTTACCTTGTTTTCCTGATACTCTACAATGCCACGGAATGTAACTCCAACCTGAGACTGGCTTAGAAATCTCACATTGATGTTTTTGCATTCATCGTTTGCTATGTTGTTTTTGGTAAGCATGGAGAATATTTTTTTTGGCTGCTTACAGTTCATTACAACTGTGCATACAACGCCCATGAAAAACAAATTCTTTTGAAATGAAATCAGATATGTCGCGTTCTCGCTGAATCCGTTATATACCACGCTTCCGTACTTAGTCGTAGGGCTAAATACTTCCTGTTCGTTATGGTTCCCCATATTTGATATATCTCCCTTCTTCCTCTTTGTCGCAGTTGACTATTACATGAATTTGTGGTATAATATAAGTATAGAAACAAAGAGGAGTTTATTACGATGATGAATGATATGATGAATAATACTGTTAGTTTCGAGGATGTTATGATGGCCGACGAAAGCTGGCGCGAGGAGAGCTGCAGCCATCTGGATGAGGAGGACCGTGCTATTGCTGAGTCCGGTTGTGTTTGCCGTCGCTTTATCCCTAAGGATAAAAGCGTTGACGTTGAGGAAATCTGAGTTTTTCTGGTTCTTTGGATTTTGCCATTACGGTGTGGCGTAATGTTGTCCGTTGCTTGCCGCGTGGAGGCATCCAATTTATAAGCAACAGGTTCCGAAGGACCCCACCATCCTTCGGAACCAAACTAAGTGATTGTGTTAGTGGGCGTTTCGGTTAAATCTTATGGCAG
>ENA-OPXG01000405-OPXG01000405.1-human-gut-metagenome-genome-assembly--contig:-NODE-405-length-31686-cov-7.384781_pt1 | contig 31686 bp, 30 predicted proteins | sample MGYA00241519_ERZ502030 | MGnify/ENA primary metagenome ERZ502030 (study PRJEB25962, sample SAMEA2041937) | human gut metagenome | biome: human gut; feature: human-associated habitat; material: faeces...
ATTTTATCATATCTTCAAGTCGTTGTCAACAACTTTTTTATTTTTCTTTGTTGTCGTTCTTTCGCGGCAACTCTGATATCTTATCACGTCTGTCGCTTTTTGTCAACAACTTTTTTTCTCGGCAATTTATTCTGTCGGAGCTCAATATCACTTGGCTTTATCCGATCAGAACTGCTCTGCACGAGTCAGCTTTGTTATAATACCACCCAGCTCGAATTTTGTCAATCAGAAATTACAAATTAAATTATATTCAGACAATTTATGTTGTATTCTGAAATTGTTATATCATGCTTTTTATTTTTCACACAATACAAGAAATTCATATCACATAGCCTATGCCTGAATTGCATCCAGTGCCTCCCTGACATTTGCCACCCCGATTAGCTTCATTGCATACTTCTTCCCTACAGAAGGAAGGGATACTTTTGGCAGAATGCATACTTCAAAACCGAGTTTGGCTGCCTCTGCCACACGTTGTTCTGCCATGCTTACACCACGCACTTCCCCGCTTAATCCCACCTCGCCAAAACAGATGGTCTTCTCATCAATCGTCAGATCCAGTTTGCTTGACATAATGGCAAGCACAATTCCCAGATCAATTGCTGGTTCATTCATACGGATTCCGCCCGCGATATTTACATAAGCATCACAATCCGACAACTGCATTCCAATACGTTTTTCCAAAACTGCCATCAGCAGATTCACGCGGTTAAAGTCCGTTCCGGTCGCAGTTCTCCTCGGATTGTTGAAATAGCTGTGACAGATCAGCGCCTGAATTTCCAAAAGAATCGGACGGGTACCCTCGATGGAACATGCCACGACAGAACCGGAAGCATCCTTTGGTTTGCCGCTGAGCATATACTCGGACGGATTCTCCACCTCAACCAGTCCCTCTGTGCGCATCTCAAAAACACCGATCTCGTTCGTGGAGCCAAAACGGTTCTTCACGCCACGCAGAATCCGGTAGCTTTCATGACGGTCTCCTTCAAAATAAAGAACCGTATCCACCATATGTTCCAGTACACGTGGACCTGCCACGACCCCTTCCTTTGTCACATGCCCAACAATAAAGATCGAGATATCCATTCCTTTTGCGATCTGCATAAGAACACCTGTAGACTCACGTACCTGTGACACACTGCCAGGCGCCGAGGAAACGTTTTCGTTATACATGGTCTGGATACTGTCGATCACCACAATCTGTGGCTTATTCCGTTCAATTACCGTGCGTATGGTGTCCAGACTGGTCTCACACAACAGTTCCAGATGATCACTGAACGTGCCAATCCGCTCTGCACGCAGTTTGATCTGCTGCAGGGACTCTTCCCCGGACACATACAGTACCGAAAGATTCTGCCCGGACAGATTCCGGCAGACTTGTAATAAAAGCGTTGATTTACCAATTCCCGGATCTCCTCCAACCAGAACGAGGGAGCCTTTTACAACTCCCCCGCCCAATACACGGTCCAGCTCCGGCATGGATGTGGAAATCCGTTCCTCATCCGATGTCTTTATTGCAGAAAGCGGAACAGGTTTCGCTTCTGTCGCTGGTTTTATTTTTCCGGAAGTACTGAGTGCTTTCCGGTCCACCAGTTCCTCTACGAACGTGTTCCACTCTCTGCATGCCGGACACTGGCCCATCCATTTGGATGATTCATATCCGCAATTCTGGCAAAAAAACGCACTAGTTTTTGCTTTTGCCATATATTATCTCTTTTCTACGCGGATTGCTACCGCATCTGCTCCTTCTAATTCTACGCTCAGGCTTAATTTGCCTCCAAGATTGGTCTTCATTGTTCCTGCAGACTTGCCATCGATATCAATCTCGTACTCTGTCTCTTCTGCCAGCTCCAATGTGATCTGTGCATCTTCCGGTCCCTCTACCGTAAAGCTGACAGTATTCTCATCCTCTGTAAAATTGGTGACAGCTGTACCCGGTACAGATTCATATACAAACAGTCCATTACGCTCCAGCTTTGTAATCTCCTTGAACGTTTTTACTTTGTATTTATCTCCATGAAATTCGTAGTTATCAAGCTTTGCTTTCGCTCCCAGAGTGTAATCGCCGAAACTAAGGGTTCCGTTTCCTTCCGTACGAATTAATTCACTGATTGCAGCCATGATTTTTCCTCCTGTGTGGTTGATTATTTGGTTCTTAAATTATATCACTTTTTATCTTTTGATACAATGATTTCCTTGTTCTTCGTCGTCACGATCACACGATCCCCGGTATGGATTTCTCCACGGATCAGTGCGTCTGCCAAACGGTCTTCCACCTCATCCTGCAGTTTTCTGCGCAGAGGTCTGGCGCCGTATTTGCGGTCATAAGCTTTTTCAACAATATATTCCTTTGCAGCTTCCCGTACCACCAGATCGATCTGTAACTGTTCCTTACAGCGTTTCTGTAAATCACGCACCATAATGCCGATGATTTTTTTCATATCGTCTTTGTTCAGCGCACGGAATACAATTGTCTCATCAATACGGTTTAAAAACTCCGGTTTAAAAATACGTTTGACTTCTTCCATCACGCTGGCTTTCATCCGCTCGTGATCCTGCTTTTCATCTTCTTTTGCACCAAAGCCAAGCTTCTTCGGCTCGATGATCGACTGTGCGCCCGCATTACTGGTCATGATGATAATGGTATTCTTGAAATCTACTTTGCGTCCCTGGGAATCTGTAATATGCCCGTCATCCAGCACCTGAAGTAAGATGTTAAACACATCCGGATGGGCTTTTTCAATTTCATCAAACAAAATCACAGAAAACGGATTTCTGCGGACTTTTTCCGAAAGCTGGCCCCCATCCTCATGGCCCACATATCCTGGCGGGGAGCCAATCATTTTGGATACACTGTGCTTTTCCATATATTCCGACATATCTACCCGGATCATGGATTCCTCGTTGCCAAACACAGCCTCTGCCAGTGCTTTGGAAACTTCCGTCTTTCCGACACCGGTTGGTCCCAAAAACAGGAACGAACCGATCGGACGCTTCGGGTCTTTGAGTCCCACGCGACCACGGCGGACAGCCTTAGAAACTGCAGATACCGCTTCTTCCTGTCCAATCACGCGCTTGTGCAGTGTTTCTTCCAGTTTCTGCAGACGGGATGCCTCGCTTTCTGTCAGACGGCTGACCGGAATCTTTGTCCATCCAGCCACCACATCGGCAATCTCATTTTCGCCCACCACCGGAACTTTGTTTTTGGATACGCGGCGGTTCTTTTTTTCGAGTTTTTCCCTGGATGCCTGCAGGTTCTCCCGTGTCTCTTTCCATGTGCGGGCTTTCTCGATATCTCCCTCCTGCAGCGCATGTTCCATATCCAGTTCCGTCTGATGGATCTCACGGTTTAACTGCATCATCTCATCCGATCCATGCATCATTCCAAGCCGTGCTTTTGCAGCTGCCTCATCCATCAGATCAATCGCCTTATCCGGCAGAAAACGGTCATTGACATAACGGGCAGATAAACGCACGGATGCTTCCACTCCCTCATCCGTAATCTGCACATGATGATGCTTTTCATACAGCTTTCGCAGCCCTTTTAAAATCTCAATGGATTCTTCCTCTGTCGGTTCCTCCACCTGTACCGGCTGGGAACGCCGCTCGAGTGCTGCGTCTTTTTCAATATACTTGCGATACTCTTCGATCGTGGTTGCACCGATCACCTGCACATCTCCGCGTGCAAGTGCCGGTTTTAAAATATTGGACGCATCCAGTGCACCTTCTGCTCCACCTGCGCCAATAATCGTGTGCAGTTCATCAATAAACAGCAGCACGTTCCCAGCCGTTTCCACTTCATTTATCACTTTTTTAATACGGTCTTCAAATTCCCCGCGGTATTTGGATTTTGCAACGAGTCCGGACATGTCCAGAGATACCAGACGTTTATCTGCCACAATATCCGGTACGTTTCCGTTTACCAGACTCTGTGCAATTCCTTCAACGATCGCTGTCTTACCGACACCCGGCTCTCCGATCAGACACGGATTATTTTTGCCTCTGCGGCACAGGATCTGGATCACCCGTTCGGTTTCCTTTTCCCTGCCAATTACTGGGTCTAACCGTCCGGCCCGCGCCATAGCTGTCAGATCGCGGGAATACTGATCGAGCGTAGGGGTAAGTGTTGCCTCCTCATTTCTTCCACGCTGGATTTCTTCCCGGTACTGTGCCGGGTCCTCTCCCATCGCAGCAAGAATATCCACAAAAAGTTTCTGTGGGTTGGCTCCCATTGTATTTAAAAGCCGGGAAGCTGCACAATCCCCCTCTTTTATGATGGCAAGCAGCAGGTGTTCGGTTCCGATCCGTTCACTGTCAAAACGGTCTGCCATCTCCCTGGCACGATCCAGCACCATCTGGGTACGCGGAGAATATCCGTCACGGTCTGCCACCGTCACCTCCTCACCTGCCGCAACCAGTTCATCAATCAGCTTAAGCAGCGCTTCCAGTTCCACATTATTGGCTGTCAGTACTTCTGCTGCTACACCGGTTCCTTCCTTGAGCAGCCCCGCCAGAATATGTTCGGTTCCGACATAGTTGCAGCCGGACGAACGGGAAAGGCGGTTCGCATAATTCAGAGCTTTTTTCGCCTTATCTGTATATGGAATCAAAATTTATACCTCCTGTTACAATTCTACAATTCTACAAATCAATAAATTCGATATCGTCATCGGTATCTTTTTTGGTTGTTTTCTTCTTTCTTCCGAGCATGGAGCTTCGAACTTCTTCTGCCAGTTCTTTCTGCAGCATGATATCTTCATCATCTGCATCCCGGTAATGGTCCTTTCGCTTCTCCCGCTCTTTTTCCCTGTCATCGGTATCTTCTTCCGGATCATCCAGGTCATCCTCCAGATCATCCAGGTCATCCTCTAGATCATCCTCAATACCCTCTAACAGTTTATGCATAAATCCGCCTTTTCTGCGGAATGTTTCCTTTCCGTAACGCTTGGATATCCCGGTGTCATCCGGATCATCCGTTTCATACAGTTTTTCATCGTCCGGATCATCGTAATCCTCATCGTCGTCATCATCATCGTCATAAAAATCATCATAAGGATCGTCATCATCTTTTTTTCTTTTGACGATCAGAACCACTATGATAATCAGAAGAATCAGTACAACCACAACGAACGCACAGAGAATCAGCCGCATCTGGCTTTCCGTACTCTGGAACAGGCCCGTTTCCCCTTCCTGGGTAGAAGCTTCTGCAGATGTTGTCTCTTCCCCTATGGTATGCTTATACTGGTTATAGTTCATACATACAAACGGATAAATTTCTTCCGGATCATCCAGATCCAGCATATACAAAGCACCGTTTTGTCCGTTTTCATCCACCAGATACAAAAGTCTCAGCGGTGTGTCTATTCCGTCTTTGCGCATGCACGGATACTGATTTTCCCACAAAGTCACTGTATCTTTGACAAAGCCATCCAAAACATAGCGATCCGGAATACTGTCTGTCAGATAGAGATTTGTTTCGTCAATCGTAAAATACTGCTGCCCGTCTGCCGGAGCCTGTGTCTCTCCTTTTTGCTGTGTATCCTGTGATTCCTGCTGCGCAGCTCCTCTGGTCACCTGAATGGTATAGGTCTTTTTCACACCATTTTCCGCCTGCACGACGATCTGTACTTTATTTACACCGGTTTTCAGTTTGTCTGCCCCACTGACCGAGATCACAGATGCCTTAGCATCATTTGGCTGTGCGCTGACTGCCAGCGATGTCACCTGATCTCCCACTTTTGCCTGATATTCGGTAACTTTCGACTGAAATTCCGGAGAAAGGGTTCCTTCGGAAATCGTCAGGGATGCCAGCGTATTGTCTTTTGATTTGTCATCTGCTGCCGCTGCCGAATTTTCAACAGCTACAGATACACTTGCACCTCCCACATCCACGCGGTCCCCTTCCTGATTGCCCGCAGATGGTGCGGATGCGGCAAAACTTGCAGTTCCCGCCGCATCTGCTTTAAATTTAACAGTTCCGCTTGCACGCTTGTTTCCGGAACCGTAACTTCCCAGAGTCATAGAAACCGTGCCTGCATTTACACTGGTTTCCGCTGTTGCTGACTGATAAGTAAAAAGATCTTTGGAATATGTCAGATTTACCGTTCCCGTCACCCCTGCCGGAAGTGTCACTGTCACTGCCAGAGTATCTCCTATTTTCACGGATCTGGCGCTTAAAGCAATGATCATGCTCTCCGCCTGTGCATGCACATCCGGTGTCATGATACAACTGATCAGAAATACCAGTGCCAGTACCACTCCCAGTATCCGTTTTCCTTTTGCTTTGCTTTTTTGTCTCATATGTTCTGCCTTTCTTTTACTGCTGAATGGTGATCTTCCCCTGAAGATGTTTGTTCAGATATACCAGATCAAGCACATTGACCCCGTCTTTTTTGCGGTTTGTATCTGCGGCCTTAAGATAACATCCGGTAAGCTTTTGGGTACCATTCAGATGCCTGTTCAAACGGTTCAGATCTGTTTTGTTGATCTTTCCATCTCCGTTTACATCTCCATAAATCACAAGCGTATAGGAAGAAACTTTCTTGTTTTTGCTGTCATACACCTGCAGAACATTGCCGGTTGAAACGATTCCGGTAACACTCTTTTTGGATGCACTGAACAGTTTGACCGTTCCCGCGGTCACTTTAAGTTTTTTCAAAAATGTTGCCGCCTTTGTTCCCGGCGCAATCCCCGTAACCATTTTGTTTTTCAACTGATATGTTTTCGAAGTCACGGAAGTCTTCTCGGTCTCTGCCGCTGCACCAGCTTTCTTTACAATGGTAAGCGTATAGGTTTTGGATGCTCCGCTCTCCGATTTGCAGATAACTTTACACGTATTGGTTCCCGTCTGAAGTTTTTTGGTGCCGGTTCCCGTCACAGAAGATTTCGCAGCTACCGGTGATGCACTTATGGTAACGGTGGAAACTTTGCTGTCCACGACGAGGGAATACGAAGTCGTATCTCCGCGAAATACCGGTGTCAGTGTCTGTCCGGTTACGCTGAGCGATTTCAGATAGTTATTCGGATTTCCACTGGCTATAAATGTCACTGCAGATGCCGGCATACCGGAATAAACCGGAATACGGAATACAAATGCCTGCTGCTTGTCCGCATACCCCTGTCCAAGCTTTCTGCCCTCGTTGTAAGCAGCCGCAAGGTTTGCCATATACTGGTGGCTGTACAGATTCTTCTGATTCACTACATTAAACTTCTGGAAATACAACGTATCCTGGCCCACGCCAATGTAGTTTTTCGCCAGAATTTTTGCTCCTCCTTCAAGTGCTGCATACCGGGTATTCCATCCCGCTTTTTTTGCATATGACAGTCCGTTTTTGATGACCAGTGTGGAGGTAATGCCCGCTGCCCCCACATTAAAATAGTTATAGTACCCCTTATAACCGCTATAAGTTCCGGAAATCAGGGAACTGGTTCCTTTTAACCCCTGCTCCTGGCGCACTCTCGATGCAAGATGATATGGGCTGACCCCGGTTTCCTCACCGATATCCATAAATGCCTGCGCATAATCCAGCGTAGATCCATCGCTGTCCTCAACCGTATTCTCCATAAAGGTTCCTTTCAGAATAGAAGAAACTCCCTGCTTGGTCTGCACCTTGCTGAAACTTAAACTTTCAAATTGAAAAATATCGGTCTCATTGAGAAAATTCCGCGGATCTAAATAATAGGCGATATATTTAGAATTGGCACCGACCCATGAAGATCCGTCATAGACCGTCCACACATTGGTGGTCCAGTCATATGCACCGTCTGCGGTGGATTTGGTTGCGTCATTTCCGGTCTTCGGAACAAGATTGACTCCGTTTACGCTCTCTTTGCTGACCACGGTATTCCAGTCAAGCCCGGTCTTAACCGCCTGAAACTGCCACTGCGGATATGCTGTGTGAAGCGCGGAAAGTGCACGGATGTAACTATCCGGAAATCCTGCCGCACGCAGCTGCACGGCATAACTGCTGGCTGCTGCATCTGTACGCACACTGACTCCGGCAAGTGTTCCTGTTATAAGAATTGCTCCGCAAAGCAGAGCACTCAAAAAGCGTTTTATCTTTCGCATATTCTTCCTCACCTGTTATGATCTGACTGCGCGGCATCCCAAATGCAGTGCAGTCTTTCTGTATCATTATATAGAAAAAGCATATCTGCGTCAATTCTGTGCGTTGTTCTTTTTGTTCCGGGTACAGTTACTCTCCTTTATGATATAATGCGGACGTCTTTTGACTTCCATATAGGTTTTTGCAATATACTGTCCCATAATTCCCATACAAAACAGCTGGATTCCGCCAATGCATGTCACGATACATACCAGCGACGGCCAGCCGGCAACCGGATCCCCGAATACCAATGCGCGTACGATTTCCGCGATGATTGCAATAAAAGAAACCACGGTGAGCACCAGCCCCAGATACGAGGAAATCTTCAGCGGAACATCCGAAAAATTGATAATCCCATCAAACGAATAACGCACAAGTTTCCAGAAACTCCACTTGGTTTCTCCCGCAGACCGTTCTACATTTTGAAATTCCAGCCATTTGGTATCATATCCGACCCAGGCAAAGATTCCCTTGGAAAACCGGTTGTATTCGCTGACGGAAAGAATGGAATCTACCATTGCACGGTTCATTAGACGGTAATCCCTTGCCCCATCTGCAATCTCAATGTGGGAAAGTTTCCGCATAACTTTATAAAACATGCGTGCAAAAAACGAACGGATCTTCGGCTCTCCCTGCCGGTTCACCCGCCGGGTTGCCACATTGTCACAGTCTCCGGCTTCTAACATCGCAGCCATCTGTGGCAAAAGAGTGGGCGGATCCTGCAGATCCGCATCCATCGTCGTCACATAATCCCCCTTTGCATAGGACAATCCTGCCAGCAGCGCCGCTTCTTTTCCAAAATTGCGGGAAAAAGAAAGATAGTGCACGCGCTCATCTTCTGCTGCAAGTTCCCGGATCTTTTGCAGTGTTGCATCCTTCGATCCGTCATTGACAAATAAATATTCAAAATCATAATCGCCCATTTCCCGTGTCACGCGGTTTAATTCCCGGTACAAAATCTGCAGAGATTCCTGCTCATTGTACATCGGTACGACGATGCTGATGCATTTTTTCCCCATATTTCCCCCTTATCTTATATCTTATCCACATACTAAACAGGAATAACAGAAGCGCAGCTATGCTGATGGCAGCTCCGATCTGTACGCCCGGTGTGGTATAACGCAGCTCGATCTTATGCGTTCCTTCTTTTAAGTGTACACCAATGAGTGCATCCGCGAAAGGCTTTATTTTCGTCTTTTTACCGTCTACATACAGACTCCAGCCCTCATCTGCCGGCACTGACAGAATCAGTCTTCCCGCCTGCCTGACATCGATACTTCCAACGATCCTGCGATCTGTCATTTTTTCGAGTGACATGGTCTGTTCGCTGAGCGTCTCATACGCAGTGCACATGGCCTTGAAATTCAGGCGGTACACATGGTATTCGATCGTTTCTGCATTGAGATTGGTAATATGGACCTTTGTTCCGGCTTTGCACTCTCCCAGATCCAGCAGATAGCGGTGGGTGGTCTTTCCATACTGCTGCGTCCATCCGTCATCTCTTGATACTGTCAGGGAATCCGCATTGCAGGTCACATAATCCGCGTAATAATATCCATCCTCAGATATATCAATTGTCGTATCCCCGGCTGCCTGCGACTGTGTACAGGTTGCCGGATAAAGCATGTCTCCTTTTGCGCCCAGCTGCTTTGCCAGGGAATTCAGGGAACCGATCCTATCAAGCATGGAAGATTCCCAGCCACGGATTGCCTTCTCGCTCATCATATAGCCAAGTGGCAGGCAGTAGTTATTCCGATAAAGATAATTTCCATTGCTGCTTCCCACAAGTGTCCGCAGTGGACTTTCATCCACCGGATTAGAGGAAAGCATATACTTCACCGAAAACATGGCTGACGGAAGCGGGGAAGCACCATTGTAACAGTAGAAATTTTTTCCGCCCTCCATATACAGGCTCTGAAAGAGATGGCTGACATCCAGATTCATCAGGGAGGAAAATATGGTTGCCGAACGGTATCCGTACAGGCTGTCATCGTTTTTGGTTTTCCGCCCACTGTCCTCCACCCGGTAAAATCCGTCATTTCCGTTATCCTCTTTTGCCTGTTGCAGCAGATCTTCGTAGTACCCCTGTTTATCCGTATATGCCACGCGGCTGGTAACGCCAAGCCCGGTTACCGCCATATTGACAGCCAGTTCTGCAATGGCAACACAAAAGGCAGCTTCCCGCAGGGCTATCCGCATTTTCTTCGGGGCAATTTTAAGCAAAAGAAGCAGGATTCCATAAACTAGGATAAACAGCATGGTAATAACTACAGCCATGTACTCCGTCACCAGTTCATCCCCGTAATATCCGGAGAGAACCATCAGTGTCAGTGCTGCAAGCACTGCTATGATGATATGCCAGCGTCTGGTTCCTTTCCATTTGCGGATCGTTGCAAATCCCATGACCAGAAGCACAAAAATGTAAAGGAATGACTGTCTGCCCGGCAACGCCTGCGGAAAATGCATACCATGCCAGATATAATCAAGCTGATTATCCGCAAAGCTCACAAGGAAAAAGACAAGCATCAGCATACGCGGAACTTTTTCCTTCCAGGAGATTCTGCGGTTCAGCACATACAGCCATACTAGTACCAGGGTAAATGCCCCGGCATACAGATTCGGCCAGTGATCATTTCCCGTATAACTTGTAGTGACGGCTGCCGCACGCCCCAGCTCCGCAATAACAGAAAAATACCACTCCAGCGTTTTCGGAAAGCTGTCTTCAGCAGACCCGGAAGCAGAAAGCACGGCGATCTCCGGCAATAGCAGTACCATCGAGACAGACCCTGCCAGCAGGGAATACCATGCGAACCGTAAAAATGCTTTCAGTTTTCCTCCTTTCTGCGTAAAAAAGAGAAGAATAAAATAAAACACCAGAAAGATACAGATCATGATGGAAATGTAATAATTTGCAAACACCGACAATGCAAGTGTCACAAAATACAGTCCCGGTTTCTGCTCCCGTACCAGTTTTTCCAGTCCCACCATGATCAGAGGAAAAAGAAGGATGCAGTCCATCCACATGATATCCCAGCTGTAGGCTGCCACAAATCCGGACAATGCATATGCCGTAGAAAATACAAGTGCCGGAATCACCTGATTTTTATGGAGTTTTGAGTCTTTTCCAATCAGATGAAAATGATATTTTAAGAATAAGAAAAAAGTCAGTCCGCACAGGGCAATCTTTGCCAGCACCAGTATCGTCATAAACTCGATCACATAATGTTTCGGGCAGAGCACGATCAGAAAATTAAGCGGACTCGCCAGATAATAGGCATACAGGGAAACAAAATCCGATCCCAGTCCCAGGTTCCAGGAATACTGCAGACTTCCGCCGGTTCTTAATTTATGAAGAAACTCTGTAAAAAACGGACAGTACTGATGATACATATCGATATGCAGAATACAGTTATCCCCGAAAGGATATACCCCGTTTCCGATACAGATGACCACACAGATTATAAATGGCATAAGAAATGCCATCACATAAGGAAATGACCGGTGCGACACCATCCGCGAAATCATTTTTTTCATGTTCTTACTCATCCTTTTCCTTGTTTTTTTCAAACAACTGATAATACTGAAGCTTCTTGTAAGTCTGAAGCTGTTTTTCATCGGCTCCGATCCCTTTTGTCTGCCCTGCTGCAGAGATCACCGGGTAAGTTTTGCTCAGACTTAAGAGGTAATTCTGGTATGCATTCGTCGGCACTCCTGCTGCGGTAAGTACCTGCGCCGCAAGATAATTCAGACTCGTATTTTTATCTTTCGCTCCCTCGATCCCATAATTACTCCACACCAGATAAGGTACGAGATAACGTTTTTGTGTCTCTGCCTGTGCCCCGTTTTCCACGACAGAAGCCACTGTATCATTCGGCTGATGATCCCCGAAAAATACGATGATCGTCCTGTCATCCACTTTGGAAAAATAATCAATCAGATTTTCGAGTGCCTGATCGGTCTTGTGGATCAGTGTCAGGTACTGATTGAGCGGTTCGCTGGCATACTGTGACTGGATATCATTCGTCAGATTCATATAGGTATCGGTATATCCGCCATGATTCTGCATCGTCACATTGAAAATAAAGGCCGGTTTGCCGGAGGCTTTGTTTTTCTCATAAGTTTCTATAATATGCTCCATATCCGATGCATCGCTGATATAATTGCGCACATAGGAGACATCCCTGTAATCTTCCATAAAATCCAGATTGTCAAATCCAAGCAGAGGATACACTTTATCCCGGTTCCATCCGCTGGCCTGATACGGATGCTGTGCATAGGTCGCATATCCTAAGGATTTCAGATAACCTGCTAAAGACGGTGTCCTGCTCTTGATGTACTGCTGATACGGAATACTTCCGTTCGGAAGGAATGCCATCGTATTGCCTGTCAGAAATTCAAATTCCGAATCCGCAGTGTTTCCCCCACACACAGATGTCTGGACATATCCCGTGACCGTGTTTTTCTCCCCCTGCTGCATCCGGTGCATAAACGGCATGTAATCCTCATTGGTTTCTAACGGTCCCAGCACTTTTAAATCCGAAAATGCCTCATCCATGATGACAATGATGTTGGGCAGATCCTGTGTGTCGGTTTCTGTTGTTTTAGTTTCGTATTTCGCCAGCGTCTCTTTTGCTTCATCCGCATCGTATCCTGCCGGACGTTCCACTGCCACATAGGCAAGATCCATGGCAAAGGTCACCGCCATGCCATTTACTTTTGTCATATATGCCGGTGTGAACAGAAACGGATACAGATAATGTTTTGTCTGAAACGATTCCTGCTGCAGGGCATTGACAAATGTACACAATGCCAGTCCCACCAGTACGATACTCCCCAGCCTTATTTTCCAGGAAAAACGCGGACCTTTTTTAAAAAGGCGGGTCAGCACAAATAATGCAATAAAAACAAGTGTAACAATCACCATGCGCCAATCCGGTGTAAAATCATAGTTTCCAGCCACACTGGCTGCTGTTCCGGCCGAAAACAGATCCCACGGAACAAACGGTGTGGAACGGAATTTCATCACATAATGATTGGTAATTCCAAACGCCACAGCAAGTCCGTACAGCACTCTGGACGCAAAACACATTCTTCCGGTCAGAAAATATAACATCCATCCGATCAGCTCAAACAAAAAAATATTAAAAAGCTGTGCTTCCACACGCACTTCCGCAAATGGATTGTGTTCATAACATTCCATCAGGTAAAAAGCAAACACCGGAACCACGGCATACCAAAACAGCCATATGCCCTTCTGTTTCCACCCTTCTGTCCGTTTTTGTGTGTTGTTTTTCTCCCTTTTTGTCTGCTTACGTGCGACTGTCTGCTCCATGTTTCCTAACATAAAAATGAGTATGGCTCCTTCCATTCCTTCCATTTCCATCGCTTTTCATACGATTTTATCTGAATAGAATTTTACCACACTCATTCTGCTTTTAAAACGCATTTCACATTTTTATCATAATTTCATTCTAGTAATTGGATAACACCAGATGCTCCCGGTATGCACGATCCATACCATCGATCACGCGGCGTGCCTGCCCGTATCTGCGTGGATTGATGGTGATCACCCAGAGGGTATCTGCCCCCTGGTAGATTTCCCTCTTGAAAAAAGGAATCTTTTTACTGTTCTTTGTAAATGGAATGTGCTGTTCAAGCAGTGCCTCCGCCGTATGTGTACTCACTCTGGAATTGGTGGTACGGCACAGTTCCACGTCGTTATCCTTATAATTTCCAAGTTTCATCGTCATGCTTTTTGCATCTTCCTCCTCACGTGACTTTTACCTCAATCTCCCTGCCAAGTCCTCCTGCAACTTTTTCCAGAAAGTCCAGACTCGGATTATATCTCCCGCTCTCCAGACGGGAAATATTTGACTTTCTGGTACCGACTTTTTCTGCGAGCCGTTCCTGTGTCATCCCCTGCTCCTTTCGCACCTGCCGAAGCTGTGCTGCAATTTCCTGTCTGGCGTGATTATGTTCCTGCATATCCGCCCCCTTACACCTTTATAAATCGTGCTCATGTATTCTAAAGTTATCATATATGATAACTTCTGTCAATGAACCAAAAGTCCTATTCCCGAAATCATAAAAAAGCTTGCAAATGCGTCTTTCATATGTTAATATAATATTTGTTCGCGCCGGCATGTCGGAATTGGCAGACGAGGCAGACTCAAAATCTGTTGATGGCAACATCGTGTGGGTTCAAGTCCCACTGCCGGCATATAAAAGACCTCAGGTTTCCAATCGGAAATCTGAGGTTTTCTTTTTGCGGCACATCGTTTTCTTAAACCAACAGAGGACGCATCCCGTTCCCCCGGGATTGCGTCCTCTGTTATTTTACCTGTACATCCTAACTCTTTTATTTTGTAATCCTGATATCATCAAAACAGTCAAATGTTGCAAAGTAATCTTCCGGTGTCTCTGCACGGCGGATCATCTTCACACTTCCGTCTTCTTTGAGCAGTAATTCTGCAGAACGAAGACGTCCATTGTAATTATATCCCATGGAAAATCCATGTGCTCCGGTATCGTGGATCACAAGATAATCTCCCATGTCGATCTCTGGCAGTTTCCGGTCAACCGCGAACTTATCACAGTTCTCGCAAAGACTTCCTGTCACATCATACACGTGATCGCATGGTGCATTTTCTTTTCCAAGAACCGTAATGTGATGATATGCCCCGTAAATTGCCGGACGCATCAGGTTTGCTGCACATGCATCCACACCAATATACTCTTTGTAGATATGTTTCTCATGGATGGCCTTCGTCACAAGGCATCCGTAAGGTCCGAGCATGAAACGTCCCATCTCGGTATAAATGGATACATCCCCAAGTCCTGCCGGAACTAAGATCTCATCGAACTTTTTGTGCACACCTTCTCCGATGACAGCGATATCATTCGGCTCCTTGTCCGGTGTATAAGGGATTCCCACACCACCGGAAAGATTTACGAATCTGATATCACATCCGGTCTTTTCCTTTAATTCCACGATCAGTTCAAACAGTTCTCCTGCAAGCTTCGGATAGTATTCGTTTGTGACGGTATTGCTGGCAAGAAATGCATGGACACCGAAATGCTTTGCTCCCTTATCCTTTAAAATCTTAAACGCTTCGATGAGCTGATCCTTTGTCATGCCGTATTTGGAATCTCCAGGGTTGTCCATGATTCCGTTGCTCAGTTCAAATACTCCACCCGGATTGTAACGGCAGCTGATGGTCTCCGGAATATGACCGATCGTTTCTTCTAAGAAATCAATATGGGTGAAATCATCCAGATTGATGATTGCCCCGAGTTCATCCGCATAGGCAAATTCCTCTGCCGGCGTATCATTTGAAGAAAACATAATATGCTTTCCGTCAAATCCACAGGACTTTGCAAGCATCAGTTCTGTGTAAGAGGAACAGTCACATCCCATATCATATTCCTGTAAAATTTTTAAAATATATGGGTTTGGGGTTGCTTTCACTGCAAAATACTCGCGGAATCCCGGATTCCATGCAAAAGCTTCCTTTACTTTTTTTGCATTCTCACGAATGCCTTTTTCATCATATAAATGAAACGGTGTCGGGTATGTTTTAACGATCTCCTCCACCTGACTCTTTGTTACAAACGGCTTTTTCTCCATAATCTGGCTCCTTTATCTACACTTTTTCGTCTGATGTTATGCTACAACAACTCTTTTACAAATTCAAGCAATTTTCGCCTTTTCCTTTTATTTTTCCACAGATTATGATATGATATGCATGATCGAATGTTAGATTAAGCGAACGAAAGATGAGGAACATCATGGGTGTAACAGTTTTACCTTATATTGATCAGACACAGACAGCCAGGCTGCAGGAAGCAGCTTCTGCCAATATACAGACACCGAAAAATACGGATGAAGCCGTCACCACATTTAAGGAATGTCTGGCTTCCGCTGAGCGCAGCGTACAGGCCATGGCAGTGGACGCACTGCTTGCCGCCAGCAACAGTGGTGCCGTTTCCCTGGATACGGTACAGCAGATCCTTGGATTTACCCCGCAGACCGATGCACCGGTTGATACGTCTCCGGTCACGGATACCCCGGCAATTTCCAGTTCTTCTGCAACAAATAGTACCATCTCCTCCGGCAGTGTTTCTTCTCCGGAGAACCTCGAAGAATATTTCAAAGAAGCTTCTGAAACATACGGTGTGGATATCAACCTGCTCAAAGCCATTGCCAGGCAGGAATCCAATTTCAATCCATCCGCAACCAGCTCTGCCGGTGCCATGGGTGTCATGCAGCTGATGCCGTCCACCGCAAAAGGACTTGGTGTCACAAATGCATACGATGCACAGCAAAATATTATGGGTGGTGCCAAACTGATGGCGCAGAACTTAAAGAAATACAACGGAGATGTTTCCCTTGCGCTTGCCGCATACAATGCCGGTGGTGGAAATGTCGACAAGTACGGTGGTATTCCACCGTTTAAGGAAACACAGAATTATGTCAAAAAAGTGCTTGGTTATTATCAGAATTCCAACGCTTAATTTCTAAAAAGAACCCGTGAAGATGAACAGTCTGCTGTTCATCTTCACGGGTTTTTTACTGTCTAAAGAAAATTTGATTATAATTTGAATCTGGAAAGAAGATCTCCAAGACTTGTTCCGGCCGTTTCATTTGAGCTGTACTCGATTGCCTCTGCCTCTTCTTCCTCCTGCGGCTTTTCCATAATATCTTCCAGCGCTTTCATGCTCAGGCTGACTTTTCCATCGTTGGTATTTAAAATCTTCGCCTTTACTTTCTGTCCCTCTTTTAAAACTTCATGAACGGAAGAGATCCGCTTCTGGCTGATCTGTGAAATATGAACCAGACCGCTGATGCCATTCCCGATATTGATGAATGCTCCGTATGGCATAATGGATTCTACGGTTCCCTCTACCACAGATCCAGGCACAAGCATGGCAATCCGGTGATTTCTTTCTTCCTCGCGCTCCTGTCTTGCCACAACTTTTCCGGACAATACCAGTTTATTCTTCTCAGGATCTACGGTAATCACAACGACACGCACATCTTTTCCGATCCATGCATCCGTGTCTTCCACATAATCTGCGGACAACTGGGATGCCGGAATGAATGCACGGATTCCTTCTAAGAATGCAACCACACCACTCGGCACACTCTCTTTGATCCGGACAGTCACAACCGTCTGCTGCTCCATCATCTCCCGGAGTTTATCCCAGGCGAGTACTTCGTTTGCTTCCTTTTTCGACAATTCGATGTTTCCGTGTCCGTCATCTGTACGCACAACCGTTGCCTCGATGATGTCTCCCGGCTGTAATTCTTCCTTCGCATGAAAATCCGGATCATTGCTCAGATTTTCAATTTTGATAATTCCCGGTGCATAATAATTCAGGTCAAGTGTCACTTCTTCATCAGTTACTGCTACCACAGCTCCACTGACAATATCTCCTTCGTTAATCGTGCGGAAAGAACGTTCCAGCTCCTTTTCATAATCCTTCATTGATTCCATCTGCAAAACCTCCTTTAAAATATCTGAAAAATTGCAAAACGGCAGAACCCCAAAGGATTCCACCGTTTTATGAAGCGAGCTGATGACGGGAATTGAACCCGTGACCCCTTCCTTACCAAGGAAGTGCTCTACCTCTGAGCCACATCAGCATCTCGTTGACCGCGTCAACTCTTACATCATACATGGTATTTTCTAAATTGTCAAGAATTTTTTAATTATTTTATCAAATTACAGTTTCCAGCATGTTGCCGTTTTCCCCTGATGTGATCCGCAATGATTACAGCCTGGAAAACATGCCCCTATGGGTCAGGGCTGTAATCATGCAATCATTTGCACCGCAGTGCAAAGCCTGACAGTATAACGCGTGGTTATCAGACAATTTTTAAATTTCAATTACATATCTCTCATATGCATTGATCACTTTGGTATCTCCGATGAAATCCTCCCGCGGAATATCCCTTCCATAATTCATATGCATATGTCCATGTACAAAATATTTCGGATGGTATTTGTTAATCACACGATAAAATGCATCAAACCCTTTATGGCAAAGATCTTCCCCATCATGCATACCGCCTGCCGGGGCATGTGTCACCAAAATATCAATGCCCCTTTTTCGGTGTATTTTCCAGAAAAGTCTCCGGATGCGGCGTTCCATCTGCACTTCCGTATACTGGTTCACCCCTGGTTTATAACGGTAAGATCCTCCCAGTCCGAGAATCCTTATCCCATGAAACATATACACGGTATCTTCAATACAGATACATCCCTCCGGTGGCTTTCTTTCGTACTTATCATCATGGTTTCCATGCACATACAATACCGGAACTGCAATCATCGTTGCGATAAATGACAGATAATCTGCTTTCAGGTCACCACAGGAAATTACCAGGTCAATATCCGCATAGTCTTCTTTTCGAAAGAAATCCCAGATTTTCTGAGATTCTTCATCTGCTATTACTAGTATCTTCATTATTTCATTTTTTCCTCTACACCTTTTATCTGGACAACCGGACGTGCCTCTGCACGTAATTCTCCCATTGTCGGTATCTCCCCAATGACATTATCTGTCAGCCAGTCCATCTCCATGATGGCTTCCGGTTTCATGGCTTTATCCTTCTTGTTTTTGAGTGTCCCGTCCTGTGCACGGATTTCTCCGTAAAACGGCACAATATCTCCCTTTTTAATATCACTCTTTAAGTGATCCACCAGACGCTTGACCCCGGTCGGTACATTCTTCGAACAGATCAGGTCAATCACACCCGCAGACATTCCCCACCAGTAGTTGAGTGCCCTGCCCTCAGAATTTTCTTCCGACTGGTAAGATCCCGCAAGAATACTCTGGATCATTTTTTCATAGAATACACCCCAGTTCCAAAGTGGCATCACCAGATTCAGTTTCCTTCCATCCTCCGAACATTCATACAGCCCAAACTGCCTGCCCGGATCGCGCGGTGTAATCATATCCTGATCCGATACCACCTGAATATTGTTGTCCTTTAAGAACCGTTCCCTGTCATAATTTTCACTGGTGGACCATGCAAGATAAATCCTTGCCCGTGGATTGGTAAAACTTGCTCCCAGCGCAAAGGCATTAATATTTGCGATCATTCCGTATATCGGGTAATCTGCAATATATGCAATCCTGTCATTTTCTGCCAGTGCACCCGCAATCATTCCCGAAAGGAATTTTGCTTCATACATCCGGGCATAGTACGTGCGGATATACTTATGCGAAGTATTCAGACTGCAGTTTAAAATCTTTACATCCGGATGATCCACAGCCACTTTCAGACTGTCTTTCATCATCTGCGGTGCCACCTCAAATATGATATCTGCCCCCTGACGGATCACGTCATTCAGCACCTGCTCCGTGCGTTCCTCCGTCACATCATTGACACAGATGGTCTTCATCTGATCCGGGAACGTCTCTTCCAGATAATTGCGCCCAAGGTCATGCGCATAAATCCAGTCGGATGTATCCGGTGATTTTGGATACAGGAATGCCACGGTAAATTTCTTTGCTGACGATGGTATAAAGTAACTGAAGATGTTTCTTCCCTTACGCTCTTCTGCCGCCAGCGGATCCATGACCAGACCAACACTCTGTTTCTCTGTGAGCATGACAAACTCATTCCAGCATTTCACAATATTTAAACTCAGCTCATCATCCGACATGCCAAGAACCGTATTGTAACCGTATACATTGATAAATGCAGTCAGCGCATCCCCCACCCGGATCGGAAGCTTGCGCCCTCCGCGGAACTCATATGCCTTTGTGAAATGATTGACCAGACTGTTAAATTCCATTCGGGTATCCGCATCCCATATGGCAGTGGATCCCATCAGTGCAAGCAGTTTATCCACCATACCGATTTTGGAAAATTCGATATTGTTCAATCCCGAAATCTGATTAAACTTCATATATTCATAATATAATTTTACGTCCTCATCCTCGGAATACTTTGGAATCTTACGTGTCACGTTGGCGACAATGGAATCTGCCTTAAAATACTTCAGTACACTGACACGCTTGTTTCCCTCCACCACATAATAACGGTTCATATATTCATAAGCAACAATCGGATCCCGGATACCTTCGTTTACCTGTGCATCGGACAGCGCAATCCATTTGCATGCAAACTCTGTATCCGCATCGAGGATCGGCATAAAATTGGCTGCAAAAGAATACGTTCTTCCTTTCGTCGCCGTACCAACCACAAAATCCAATGGTATCTGCATCAGCCCCATATTCTGTTCCGTCTGGATATTTTCTCTGGATAAAATATCATCCAGAACCGGCAGATAGGGAAAGCGCCCCTGCGAAACGCATGCCTTATATTCTTTTTTTCCAAGTTTGAGTGCTTCCTGATATTCGTTATCTCCCATTTTTTCTCCTTTCTACGGTTATTCCATGTTTTGTTATTCCAATTTTACCACATCTGTGTTATGATACCAATGAGAAGTGAAAAAAAGCAAAGATTTTCTTTCTTTATGTGCTAAAATTTGCTATAATCAAATGTAGTAATAGGTACTATGGAGGAAATTCTATGGAGAATATCACGAAAGAACAGGCTGATATCATCGGTGAAGTTGCAAATATCTGTACAGGTACTGCGGCTACCGCCCTCAGTATGATCATCAACCGTTCAACAAACATTACCACTCCGCTTGTAGAAGTACTGGACAAAGAAGACACGCTGGAAAGTGACAACCATATTCTGGTCAAGGTTCCATACACAAGCGGCTTAGACGGGACAAATCTTATGGTCCTGGATGTTCAGGATGCGCTGGTCATTGCAAGTCTTATGATGGGCGGTGACGGTCGTAATCTTTCCAATCTGCAGCTCGATGATCTCACGTTATCAGCAATTGCAGAAGCCATGAACCAGATGTGTGGATCCATTGCCACATCTATGGCGTCACTGTTATCCAGACCGACGGATATTGGATTTCCGCTTATCAATTCAAAGAATCGCAAGACTTTCGAGATTCCGGATGAACTATGTAATGGAACGGATATCGTCAAGGTCACTTTTCGCCTGACCGTGGAAGACTTGATCGATAGCGAGCTGATACAGTTATACCCTATCAGCATAGTAAAACAGATTTTAAAACAGGAGGATATATAAATGGCAAAGATATTAATCGTTGATGATGCAGCATTCATGCGAATGATGCTCAAGGACATTCTGACAAAGGGCGGATTTGAGATCGCTGGTGAAGCAGCAGACGGTGTAGAGGCCGTTGCAAAGTATAACGAGTTGAAACCAGATCTGGTTACTCTTGACATCACGATGCCAAACAAAGACGGTATTCAGGCACTCAAGGAGATCAAAGCAGCTGATCCAAACGCTACATGCGTTATGTGTTCTGCAATGGGACAGCAGTCCATGGTTATTGAGGCAATCCAGTCCGGCGCAAAGGATTTCATTGTTAAGCCGTTTCAGGCAGACCGTGTATTAGAGTCCATCCGAAAAGTATTAGGATAAATCTTATCATATTAAAAAAGGAGCACCATATATGGATGCTCCTTTTCTATTTCTTGTTTTTGCAATCGTCTATTCTTATTTTCTGACAAAATACAGTTCTTTTACAATTGCCGGAGTTGCTGCAGGGCATCATTTTTCAAAATACAGATGCCATGTTCCTGTATGAACGCTTTCCGCTCCGCTCCGACAAGAATATCCTGTGCATATTCATCCGTCAGATTCGAGAGTCTCCTTAAACTGCCCTCTTCCATGCCGGAAAATGTAAGGATCAGCATATAGCGATCCTCGTATTTATAAAGCTGACCCGTAGGCAGATCCGGTGGCATAATGTTTTTTGCATAACGGAGCAGCCTATCAAAATCCGCAAACACAATCGTGGCATAAACAGGAACCTGATCCGGATTTCCCTCGTTTTGCCGTGCTTCATTAATCTGTGCCCACTTCTGCTGTGGAATTGCATTCATCAGTCCATTGACAATATCTTTCAGATGCTCCATCATTTCATCCGATCCCGGATGCTCCGAAAACGTAAGTGCCAGCGTATGGTCTGACATAAAATCAGCACGCACTGTCTTGATACCCAGTTCAAATTTTGTTTCAAAACTCTGTTCTGCCATATCAAAAATCTGGTTCATAAATTCCTGCGTCCGCTCTCCATTGCTCATAATTTCCTCAATGGTGTATCCCAGATCCTGAATTTCCTGTTCTGATATTACACAACGAATGGTATGTTTTCCAATTTTTGAAAACTTCATACGCTCACCCTCTTTCCTCCAGATGATTCATCTGCCTGATCTTTTGACGTATTCTCTGTAATGCATTGTCGACAGATTTCGGGCTTTTCTTCATCAGCCCTGCGATCTGCATATAGTTATTTCCGTCCAGATAAAATTGCAACACCTGTTTTTCCATCGGACTTAACCGGCTGTTCACCCGGTTCCACAAATCCCTGGACACTTCCTGTTCGATCACCAGCTGCTCCGGGCTGCTGGTAAACCCAATACTGCCTTCTGCCCCCTGCTCAAAAAAAGATAAATAGGAATTCAAAGGCTGATGCTTTTTTCTGTTGGATGCCTCTATTGCAGAATACAGCTGACGGTGAATACACAACCCTGCAAAATGAAAAAAACTGCTGTCTTTGTCCAGACAAAAATCCCGGATGGCCTTAAACAATCCAATCATGCCTTCCTGAATCAGATCATCGGTTTCTCCTCCGATCAGATACATGGCATTGGCATATTTGCGGACAAGCGGCTTATATTTTTCGAGAATATAGTCCGTGATCTCTGTTTCTCCCTGCCGGAGTCTTTCAATCAATTCCTCATCCGTACAAGCATCATACTTCATTCTTTTCTTATCCCTTCTTCATCCTCTGACGCACAATCTCATACGAGAGAACTCCTGCAGCCACCGATGCATTTAAGGAATCAATATCTCCCTTCATTGGAATGGAAGCCACCATATCACAGTTTTTCTTTACGAGTGGACTGACTCCATCTCCCTCATTTCCGATCACCAGACCGATCGGTCCGGTCAGATCCATATCGTACATTAAGGTTCCATCCATATCCGCACACACAAACCACATACCGCGGTCTTTGAGTTCTTTCATGGTATTGGAGATATTTGTCACTTTTGCTACCGGTACATAATTAACCGCACCTGCCGATGTACGTGCGACGGTCGGTGTCAGTCCTACGGCACGGCGTTTTGGAATGATTACACCATGTGCCCCTGCCTGATTGGCGGTACGGATAATTGCCCCCAGATTATGTGGATCTTCGATTCCGTCTAAAATCAGGATAAACGGTGGTTCTCCTTTTTTTTCTGCAAGCGCCAGAATATCTTCCACCCTGGCATAATCATATGCTGCACTGACAGCAATCACACCCTGGTGCTTTCCTGTCTCGGAAATCTGATCGAGGCGTTCTTTTGTCACATAATTGACGATTGTATCGTGCTTTCTTGCCTCTCTGGTAATGGATCTGACCGGTCCATCCTGACAGCCGTCCAGAACATATAATTTATCGATTGTCCTGCCAGAACGAAATGCCTCAAGGACAGCGTTGCGTCCTTCAATATGATTTTCTTTCATTCCGGTAAATGTTTTCTTTTCGTCTTCCATAATTTTTTACCTTATAAACGCAGATGCAGACCATCTGCTGCTTCCTTAATCAATGAAACCAGCCGGTCGAACCGGTCCGTCAGATACAGATATCCCACCAGTGCCTCCAGCCCCGTTGCCTTACGGTAATCCGCCATCGTTGCATTTTTTGCCATGGTTGCCGACTTGGCATTGCGTCCTCTGCGATAGATGTCCGCTTCTTCCTCCGTAAGCATCGGTTCAAGATATTGTATGATAACTGCCTGCGTATGTGCTTTTACAATCTGACTCGTCCGGTGATGCAGCTGGTTGGGACGGGTATTTCCCTTGCCCACAACAACCGACCGGATCACCAGATCAAAAACACCATCCCCGATATAAGCCAGTGTCAGTGGGGAATAGGTCCGGATATCGACATCCGGAACCTCAAATTTTTTCTTGATGTATGCGTCAATTCCTTCACTCATGCATTGCGCTCCCATACGACACCTTCGCGGGTATCTTTGATGGTGATGCCCCGTGCAAGAAGCTCGTCGCGGATTGCATCTGCACGGGCAAAATCTTTCGCTTTCTTTGCCCCGGCACGCTCCGCAATCTTTTCATTGATGAACTGTTCCAGTTCTGCATCCACGCTCGTTCCCGCGTCCAGTCTCTCCTGACCTGCAGTTGTCAGATTCAGTGCCAGCACCTGGTCAAAATCATTCAGCAGTGCCAGCTTTGTCTTTTCACTGATATCTGCCTTTACCACGTCATAGACGATGGTCAGTGCCATGGAAGTATTCAGATCATCACGGATTGCATCTGCAAACTTTTTACGGAATGCTTCAAATGCTTCCTGCTCCATCTCTCCCTCATCTTTGAAGGTGGCAATCTTTTTTACTAATTTTTCATATGCACTCTCTACGTTGTCCAGATTATCATAAGAAAATACGAGTGGCTTACGATAATGAGACTGCAGACAGAACATACGGTATGCCAGAGGATCGTACCCTTTGCTCTCCAATAGAGATACCGTCAGGAAATCGCCCTTGGACTTACTCATTTTTCCGGTCTGGTCATTCAGGTGGTTTACATGGAACCAGTATGGGCACCATTTGTGTCCCAGATAGCTTTCGGACTGTGCAATCTCGTTTGTATGGTGTGGAAAAATATTATCTACTCCGCCACAGTGAATATCCATATACTCCCCCAGATGTTTGATTCCGATGCAGGAGCACTCAATATGCCATCCCGGATATCCAACACCCCACGGGCTGTCCCACTTCAATGCCTGATCCTCGAATTTGGATTTTGTAAACCAGAGAACAAAATCGTTTTTATTCCGTTTATTTTCATCTTCCTCCACATCGTCACGCACGCCGACCTGCAGCTGTTCCTTTTCGACTGCGGAAGAAAATACAAAATAATCCTCCAATCTGCTGGTATCAAAATAAACATTTCCACCGGCCTGATAAGCATATCCCTTTTTAAGAAGTACCTCGATCATGTGAATAAATTCCGGAATGCAATGGGTTGCAGGTTCTACCACATCCGCTTTTTTGATATTTAATTTCCGGCAATCCTCAAAAAATGCATCTGCATAAAATTTTGCCACTTCCATAACGGTCTTGTGCTCACGCTTAGCACCTTTTAACATTTTGTCTTCCCCCGTATCCGCATCGGAAGAAAGGTGTCCCACGTCCGTGATATTCATGACGCGCTTTACATCATACCCCACATAGGAAAGTCCACGCACAAGAATATCCTCCATGATATAGGTACGCAGATTCCCGATATGCGCAAAATGATAAACGGTCGGTCCACAGGTATACATTTTGATTTTGCCATCTTCGTGCGGTATCACTGTCTCAATCTTTCTTGTCAGTGTATTGTAAAAGCGAAATTGATTCTCCATTGTGTCTGTCCTTCCATCTGTTTCTTCTTATATATTTTAAGTGTACAATATTTTCCGGCAAAAGTCACGTCTTATCTATGATCTGTTGCACCCGGGACATCCTGCACATTTACTCCCGCCCCCGACAACCATACTGCTCTCATAAAATCCGTTCAACATACAGATTGCCTGTGACGAAATTCCTTCTTCCGTTCCGGTAAACCCAAGTCCTTCCTCGGTCGTTGCCTTGATATTGATCTGCTCTTTTACAATGCCAAGGGTATTTGCAATATTCTCCTCCATCTGCGCAATATACGGACGCAGCTTTGGCTTCTGTGCGATCACTGTCGCATCAATATTTTCTACCACATAACCATTCTTTTCCAGTAAAAGACGCACATGTTCGAGCAGTTTCATGCTGGAAATTCCCTTATACTGCGGATCGGTATCCGGAAAATGTTTTCCGATATCCCCGAGTGCCGCAGCACCAAGCAGTGCATCCATGATTGCATGCACAAGCACATCCGCATCCGAATGTCCGAGCAGTCCCAGTGTATGCGGAATCTCCACACCTCCGAGAATCAGTGGCCGTCCCTCCACCAGTTTGTGTACATCATAACCCATTCCTACACGCATTTTTCTTCTCCTGTCTTTTTATGATGTTGCTGATTCCAGTTCCCCCTGCAAACAGCTTCCTTATAAATTCTAATGATAACATGCCACCAGGCAAAGCCTGATGACCTTCACAGGCTTCAAGCCTGTTTTATTATAACACAAATTCGGGGGCTGTATCAAACAGTCCCCGAACGAAGTATCGCATCAGTTTTCAACTATGCAAGTGCTGCTGTAATGATTGCCATGGAATATACTTCTGATGCATTACATCCACGGGACAGATCATTGATTGGCGCATTCAGACCTAACAAAATCGGACCGTAAGCTTCGAAATTACCAAGTCTCTGTGCAATCTTGTATCCGATATTTCCGGCATTGATATCCGGGAAAATAAAGGTATTTGCATGTCCGGCAACTGAAGAATCCGGGCACTTTGTTCTTGCAACTCTTGGTGATACCGCTGCATCAAACTGTAATTCTCCCTCGATTGGAAGATCCGGGTATTTCTCACGTGCCTTATGTGCTGCATTGCGCATCTTATCTACATCCTCGCCCTTTCCGGAACCAAGTGTAGAGTAGCTTAAAAATGCAACCTTCGGATCTACACCGAAAATTCTTGCACAGGCAGCTGACTCACCGGCGATCTCTACGAGTTCATCCTCGGTCGGATGGATGTTGATCGCACAGTCAGACATTGCAAGAACCTCGTTCTCACCTGTCGCAGACGGACGAACCAGAATAAAGCAGGAAGATACGATGCTGTTGCCAGGTTTTGTCTTAATCAGCTGAAGTGCCGGACGAACGGTATCTGCCGTAGAGTATGTAGCTCCGCCAAGCAGTGCATCCGCAATGCCCATCTTTACAAGCATGGTGCCAAAGTAGTTTGCCTGGGAAAGAATGCCTCTTGCCTGCTCCGGTGTTACTCCCTTGCTCTTTCTTAATTCACAGAACAGATCTACCATCTCATCCATACGGTCAAATTTCTTTGGATCAACGATCTCTGCCCCACGGATATTAAATCCGCTCTCCTCTGCTGCCTTTTCGATTTCATCCGGATCGCCTACAAGGATTGGATGTAAAAAGTTGCTTGCAAGCAGACGGGAAGATGCCTCTAGAATACGAGGATCGCTTCCTTCTGTGAATACAATTTTCTTTGGGCTTTTCTTTAATACTTCAATCAGTTGTCCAAAACCAAACATAATAAATCTCCTTTATCTATACTTAATTTTATTATTAGCTACCACTAATTGTATACTCGTTATTCACGAAATTCAATGCATTTACGTGTTCTAAAATGAGAACATTTTGCATAAAAAGAGACCCCATGCTGATTCTCCATGGGGTCTCCTGTAAAATGAAGGATTTATCACAAATGACGTTTTTACTGAATTTTCTACTGAATTGCCTTAAATGCCTCATCCAGATCCTCAATGATATCATCGATATTTTCTGTACCGATAGAAAGACGGATCGTGTTTGGCTTGATTCCCTGATCTAAAAGTTCTGCCTCATTGCACTCGGAATGTGTGGTACTTGCCGGATGAATGGCAAGGGACTTCACATCTGCTACGTTTGCAAGCAGTGAGAACAGCTCAAGGTTATCGATGAATTCCTGTGCTTTTTCTGCACCACCCTTGATCTCAAATGTAAAGATAGAACCGCCACCATTCGGGAAATACTTCTTGTAGAGTGCCTGCTGCTCCGGGTCTTTGGAAATGGATGGATGGTTTACTTTTTCTACCTGTGGCTGGTTCTCTAAGTATTTAACAACCTTTAATGCATTCTCCACATGACGCTCTACGCGAAGGGAAAGCGTCTCTAATCCCTGCAGGAAGATAAATGCGTGTACCGGAGAAATGGTAGCACCTGTGTCACGCAGTAAAATTGCACGGATATAAGTAGCAAATGCTGCCGGTGCGCAGTCCTTTGCAAAGCTTACCCCATGGTAAGATACGTTTGGCTCTACCAGCCATGGCCACTTGCTGCTCTGTGTCCAGTCAAATTTTCCGCTGTCGATGATCACACCACCAATGGTAGTTCCGTGTCCACCGATGAACTTTGTAGCAGAATGTAACACAATATCTGCGCCGTGCTCAATCGGGCGGACCAAATACGGAGTCGCGAATGTATTGTCAACAATCAGCGGAATTCCATGCTTGTGTGCAATTCCTGCGATCTTTTCAATATCAACTACTTCAGAGTTTGGATTTCCAAGTGTCTCTATCTCAATGGCTTTGGTGTTATCCTTAATTGCAGCTTCAATCTCTTCATAGTTGAACGGATCTACAAATGTTGCCTCAATGCCATAATCCGGAAGCGTATGTGCCAGAAGATTGTAGGTACCACCGTAGATATTCTTTGCAGCTACAATGTGATCCCCTGCATGCGCAACAGCCTGAAATGCATAAGTTAATGCGGCTGCTCCCGAACCTACCGCAAGTGCCGCAACACCGCCTTCAAGTGCTGCAATTCTCTGCTCGAAGATATCCTCTGTCGGATTGGTCAGACGTCCGTAAATATTTCCGGCATCCTTTAATCCGAAACGGTCAGCAGCATGCTGGCAGTTGTGGAATACATAAGAAGAAGTCAGATAAATCGGAACGGCTCTTGCATCGGTAACCGGGTCTGCCTGCTCCTGTCCTACGTGTAACTGTAATGTTTCAAATTTTAAATTTCTGTCTGCGTAATGTTTTTTGCTCATTTTAATACTCTCCTTTTTTTGCTATTTTTGAAATCACATTTACCTGATCCGGTAAAGTGTGGGGTTTTCGTTTGAACTGGTTATATCATACCACAGAGGTAGGAAAAGTGTTAGTCTTTTATTTTTATAGCTGGTTATAAGTTTTGCTTATAGCCGATACTTCTACAGTACTTTTTGTCATTTTATCAAAAATTCAGAAGCTGGAGAATGCGCTCACTCCCCTGTTCATCCCGGTTATCAATGACAAAATCGCAGATCTCCCGATTCCGTTTCTCCGCATCCAGCGACAACAGACGAAGGGTTTTCTCCCCGACAGGGAAATCCGACTGCACAATATCTGCAATCATGTCTTCTTTATCTTTTGCCACATAGATAATTGCGGTCGGAAAATGCCGCTTCATGGCAATTGCGCCACACATATCCAGGGACATGACGGCATACTTGCCATCGTCAAGCACCGCCTGGATATCTTCCTTTTTTGTTCCGTAATGCACCCCGGCGTACATGGTGCGTTCAAAGAAATCCTGCTGTGCAAACTGTTCTTTTGTCAGATAATGATGCTTGCTGCTTTTCTTGGTGCAATAGGTTTTCGGATTGACAAAGCGGTGATCCTGACATAATGTTTTGGTCAATGCGTCTTTTCCGGAACCGGACGGTCCGATGACAACGACCTTTTCTCCCGGATAAATATGTTCATTGATTCCGGCCAATACTTTATGATCGCCAAAAGTTTTTTCCAGATTTTTAACGTCTATCACTGTTTCTCATCCTCCTCTCAATCAGTGCAAGTAGCTTGGATAAAGCGATAACGCACACAAGGTAGATCACTGCGATGCTGATGTACGGCATGAATGCCTGGTAAGTAACAGCCTGTACGGTCTGAGCTGCTTTTGTCAGATCCTTTGCTCCGATAACAGTCATCAGAGATGTATCCTTCAGTAATGTGATCATCTCATTTCCCAGTGCCGGCAAAATATTTTTGATTGCCTGTGGGATAATGATGTGGCGCATGGTCTGTGTATAGTTCATACCCAGCGAGCGGCCGGCTTCCATCTGACCTGCGTCAACGGACATGATACCGCCTCGCACGATCTCCGCTACATAAGCACCGGAGTTGATACCGAACGCCAGTGTCGCTACTGCCACCTCATGTCGGCTGGATGAAAATACTACGAAATACATGATCATCAGCTGAACCATCATAGGGGTTCCCCGGATAATGGTCAGATAAACCTGACAAATTGCATTTAAAATGTTTAAGATCACATTGCCGAAGCCATGTGCATTTTTCTTTCTGGAATCATGTTTTGTGCGGACGATCGCCACCAGTACACCGATCGCAATACCCATCAGAAGGGCAAGTATTGCAACGCGGATGGTAACGGTAAATCCTTTTGCAAATAACTGCCAGCGATCTTTGGTAATAAAGGTCTGTGCAAAGTCATTTGCCAGTTTTGCAAACCATTCCTGCATGTTCATTTCTCCTCTTTTTATATATTTCCTGTAATCAGCAAAATGGGGGCAGCATAGCATGCTACCCCGTTTCATACGTTTCCTAACGTGGATTACTCAGCCTTGATATATTTATCAATAATGGACTGTAATGTTCCGTCTGCTTTTAATTTTGCCAGAGTCTCATTGATCTGATCTAATAACTCTGTATTTCCTTTTTTCACAGCGATTGCATAATCCTCTGTTACATACTCTGTATCAAGGATCTTTAATCCTGGATTCTCAGCTACGAAAGCTTTTGCCGGCTCGTTATCGATAACAACTGCATCTACTTTACCGGTCTGTAATGCCTGGATTGCACTTGCGCCGTTCGGATAAGCGGTTACATGATCCTCACCGAATCCACCGTTTTTCGGTGTATCGGAGCAGTAGATATGACCTGTTGTTCCCTGCTGAACACCGATCATCTTGTCATTTGCCAGATCATCCGGACCTGTGATATCGGAATCTTCCGGAACGATGATTACCTGAACACCGGTTGCATAGCTATCAGAGAAATCTACATTCTCTTTACGCTCGTCAGTGACAGTCATGCCTGCCAGAGACATGTCAGCTTTTCCTGTTGTGATCGCCGGGATAATGGAATCAAAATCAATATCATCTACTTCCAGCTTTTTTCCCATTGCATCAGCAATTGCCTGTGCAATCTCGATGTCGATACCTTTGTACTCCTCTCCATCTACATACTCATATGGCGGGAATGTTGCGTTGGTTGCCATAACCAATGTATCACTGTCAGATGTTTTTGTTGTCTCTGCTGCTGCGCTTCCGTCTTTTGCATCGGAACTGCTGTTATCTGTGCTGCCACATGCTGCCATGGAAAGCACCATTGCTGCAGCTGCCACCAGGGCTACGATTTTCTTTGCTTTCATATTTTTTCTCCTCTATACAATCCTATCTGAAATGTTTACTAGCGTTTATTATAGTTGCAATGAGAAGAGAATGCAATGGTTATTATGCATAAAAATAACTTATTTATGTATTTTTTTTCAGTCTTTCCTTATACTTTCTGTATTTTTGCGATCAAAAATATACGTTTATGCATTTTTTATGCATCTTTTATTCTCAAATTTTATATATAATTTTCGATTATTCGCATAAACACTATACTTTCAAGCAATTTGAAGTATAGAAAATTATTCAATTTACCACGAATTTACCACGATTGAGTGAGCCTTGATATGACAATAAAATAGCACTAAAAAGACACCCTTAACACCTAAGCGGTGTCTTTTATTAAAAAGCAGTCAATCCTAAGACTAACTGCTTTGTGTGTATGGATATGAA
>ENA-OPXG01000406-OPXG01000406.1-human-gut-metagenome-genome-assembly--contig:-NODE-406-length-31681-cov-5.194429_pt1 | contig 31681 bp, 25 predicted proteins | sample MGYA00241519_ERZ502030 | MGnify/ENA primary metagenome ERZ502030 (study PRJEB25962, sample SAMEA2041937) | human gut metagenome | biome: human gut; feature: human-associated habitat; material: faeces...
CTCCCGCCAAACCGGAATCACCGCCGCTCACTCATAAAAAAAGCCGGCTCGATTTCGAACCGGCAGCCTGAAAACCTGCTCCCAACTCTCCGTTCCGCCCCTCGCTCCAGTCCCTTTCAAATTATCTCAGCTCTTGCTCCGGCTCCCTTTCAAATTGTCTCAGCTCTTACTCCGGCTCCCTTTCAAGTTGTCCCTGCGCGTTCTTTCCGCCACTGCAATTGCCGCCGCTGTTCCCCTTCTTTTCGGCCTTTTCAAACCAAAATTTTCACAGCCAGGCCTGTGCCGCACAAAGCCAGATACAACCACAAAAACAGCACCAGCCGCTGATAGCTGCGTCGCTCTTCCGCCTTTGCCAGCCGCGCGTTAAGCCAAGCCTGCCCCAAAAACGCCGCCACATACGCCGCCATAAAAATCCCGGTCAGGAGCCCCTGTCAGCAGACGCCGTCCCCCGCCGTATTGTCGCATATCCCCCATGCCGTCCACATCGGCAGAAAATACGCTCCCGCCAGAAACAGCACCGCGCTGCCGCAAAACTTGACCAAAATTGTTTTCTCTGTTTTCATCACAGTTTCTCCCCAGCCGCCAATATGTCCGCCGTAAAAACATACATCGCAAATTCATTCGCCGCAAATCTCATCGCCTTTCCTCCGCATCGGCAAACCCGCTCGCCATCTGTTTCATCGCCACACCTTTCGTTGGCTTCCTATCCCGCTCGCCATCAGTTTCATCACTGCTTCCCTTCGTTGGCTTCCTATCCCGCTCGTCATCAGTTTCATCGCCGCTTCCCTTCGCCGTCTCCTATTCCTTTCGCCATCGCCTATCCCAGCAGGTATATCATAAACAAAGCCCCGCACCAGAGAGTGTAATAAACCGCACCGCAAAGCCACCGCTTCGCTTTCCTCACCCCTCTGCTTTCCGCCGGTGTTTCCAAAGCCAGCTTCTGATACACCTCCGCAAAATCCCTGCTGCATATTGCCGTCAGCAAAAAAAGGGCATAAAACTCAACCGCCAGCTGCCCCCAAAAAATATCCCGATTGCCGGACATCACTCCCGCCGCCATTGCCGGAATTGCCGGCAGCAACACTATTGCCAGCCACCGCCGCCCCGGTCGAAACCGTTCTTTCCGATTTCGAAACATTTTCCGCCAATCCTGAAACCGTTTTTTCCTGCCGCCGCTCATTTCAACTTTTTCAGCCCTCTTTGATAACTAAGATATTCCAAAACTTTTTTTCTCTTTTCCCAATTACGGTCATAATCTTTCGTCATTCGCAAAAACTGATAATCATAATCAGTCCACTCGCAGACATTTTTTTCCAGTATATAATCGCCGACGTAGCTGTCAATGCTTTTTCTACCTTGTTTAACTCTTGAATTCCAAAGATATTGTCCTCGACAAAATCCTCCTCACCAACATAATCATCAGTTTTCCTGTCAATTTTATTGTTTTTCCGCCACCCCGATACGCCCCAAACCGCCCACCGCTCGTTCATAAAAAAGCCGGTTCGATTTCGAACCGGCAGCCTGAGAATCTGCTCCTGTCTTCCCGTTCCGCGTTCTTCACCCGGCTTATCGGCCGCCGGTTTCTGCTCCCGCCCGTTTCTCTCTGCGGATAAGCAGGAACGTCCGCATCGGAAACCCAATCAGCAGCGACAGGCTTCCCCAGCCAGCAAAAGATACGTAAAATGCCGGCAAAAAGCCCTCGCCGTCAGAATACATCATGATGAAATCCAAAAACACCGGTGTCATCAGCAGTATTGACCAATAAAAGGCCGAACCGAATGCGAATATGTACGCCGCAGCATTCGGATATGTTTCAATCATCCGGGCTTCCGCCTTTGGCGCCTTGTTAAAAGCCGCCGCGGCAATAAACCCCAAAGAGAGAAAAAACGAAATGTCTTCATCAGGCAACGAAAATATTGCCGCCGCCAAACCATAAGCCAGCGACCATAATACATAAACGCCCGCCGCAAACAGCATTTTCTGCCGCCTCGGGCTCATTTCTGCCATAAACTGATACATAATATGATACCTCCGTTCTGCCTGTAACAAAGATACTATTTCCTAAAAGAAAAAAATGCAACTGTTTTTCCGCCACCCCGATACGCCCCAAACCGCCCGCCGCTGCCCCGGCACAATCCGGTGCCTGCCGTTTCCCGCCCGCTCCTGTTCCCGCGCCTGCCGTTTCCCCGCCCGCTCCCATCCCTGCGCCGTTAAGCGCCGAGCGTGGTCTTGCCGCCGGAACCGTAGGAATTATCGTGCGACAAAAGCTGCGACACCGCACCCATTTTCTTTTTGCGCTTGCGTTCCAGCTCCTGCACTTCCTCAGAATTGTCGACAACCTCCGGTTCGACTTCCTCCGGCTCAATCTGCACCACTTTCGGTTTGGAAAATACTGAACTCATTTTTCATACTCCTTTGCATATAAAATTAAAGATAAACTGAATCGTCAACAAAGTCCCCGTCCCGTGCGCTTCCCGCCTTCAGCAGATATTCCGCGTTCTGAATGGCAAAGGTTAGCGCCAGAGCGTCCGCCGCGTCCGTCGACCGTCCGAGGCGTTTTTTGATGTCGGCTTTGGCCTCAAGCTGCAGCCGGCCGAGCGCATCATACATCTTGAGCGGTGCCGTCAGGTCTTCAACCAGCCCCGGCACGTCGGGCAGCGACACTGGCAGCGGCGACTTCAGCCATTCCGCCGCCCGCGCCCACATTTCCGCCCGCCGGTTGACATAGCGCTCCGGACTATCCGCCCGCTCGCCGAAATTGACCGCCGTAATACATTCGGCAAACCCGTTGGCGACAAGGACGTCAAACACGCCCGCCCCCAACCCGCCGACATCAATACACACGCGTGCCGGATGCTCCGCGGCAATGACCCCGCCGACCAGATTGGCCACCTGCACCACGTCAAGTTTCTGATACGTCTTAACCGCGCACACCTGCCTCCCGCGCCGATAGCAAAGCGCTGTCTTGTCGTCGCCGAACCGTGCCACGTCCACTCCGACGATAAGCGGCGCCGCACCGTCGGCAATTTCCACTCTTGCTTCCAGCGCGCGGTAAACCTCCTCGCGCCCGATAAGGTGATCGTCCGCCGCCAGCCGCGGCTCTCCCTCCCAGACGTGCAGATACTCGCCGTAATTTTCGGCTTTCATCTTTGCCGCCAGCCGCCGCATATTCTCAGGACAGTAAGGATTGTCGTAATAGTTGACCTTGCGCACGATTGTATCCGCATCAGGATGCAGTGCCAGCGCCTTCCATACCGGGTCGGCCTCCTCCTCGCGGTTCAACGACAGCCAGATTTCCGACCCCGGCTTGCGGATAGTCGGGTCAAGCACCAGCCACGCACGCTCGGAAATCTTCTGCGCCTCCTCGCACCAGCAGATATCCACCCCCTCCAGCGATTTGATATTCTGCGCGTTATGCTCCATAATCCCTTTAAAAATGAATTTGGACTTGTTCTTGAGGTTGACAATCCGGTCGTCATACAGCCTGTAATCGCCGAGGCGGTAATAGGCAATCCGGTCGGCAATCAGCTTGTAAACGGAATCCTTTATGGAGTTCTGCACCTCGCGCACGCACGCAATCAGCATCTTCCGGCTTGTCGCCAGCGTCAGCAGCGCGTCCGCAAACGCAAACGACTTGCCGCCAGCCCGTCCGCCGTAAAACATTTTATAGCGCGCCTTTGCCGTCAGCAGTTCCTGAAACGCTTTCGGCAGTTCAACCTTCATCACTCATCTCTCCCCGCTTTTCCGTCCGGCACCGCTTCGCCCGACTCATTCCGGTTTCTCCATTCCGGCACCTTTTCCGTCCGGCACCCGACCTCACACAAATTTCACCACAATCTCCGCCACGCCGCCGTCCCCGCTGTCGCTTTCGCCGCCTGCAATCTTGTCCCACACCGGCTCGGGACAGGATTTCTGCGCCAGCCACTTTTCCGTCTCAATCAGAAGCTTCGCCGTGGAATTGTCAATCTCCCCGGTTTTCAGATCCGCCACGATTTTCCTGATGTCGTCGGTACACCGGTCGGCATAGTCTGCCTGCGCCAGCTGATATGCCTCGCGCAGTGTCTCGTCTGCCGCCGTCGCCGCATAAAAATCGCGGGTGCTGATGCCCGCGCGCCGGCAGGCTGCAAACAATGAATTCCCCTCCCGCACCGCCTCAAACACGATGTCGGGCACTACCGCCCGAGTTGCCTTTTTACTGTTTTTTCCTGTAGCCATTATCTCCGCCGCTCATTAATTCCACCGTTCGCCACCCGCACATACCGTCCCGTTGTACGCCGAACATCATACCACACCGCCCGCACCTGCATACAGCACATATCGCCCCGTCGTATACTGGCTCCCCCCCACGCATCACATCTGCGGGCCCCGCATACAAAAAGAGCGCTCTGCCGACCCTGCCGCCGTCAAAACGCTCCAATGACATTCAACTTAAATTTAAACTTTAAAAATAATCTGCAACCAGATTCAACTTTTCTGATATACAGTCTTCCACGATAACCAACTTTATAACACCCCTTGTCATAGATGTCAATACTTTCACCCCTGTTCTGAAAGAAAAAATATTACGCGTAAAATCAATATATTAAACAAATTGTGCATATATTTTTTGTTTGATTGACTAAAAAAGCCCCGCGCCCTACCCTCATAATATGAAGAAAATGACAGAAAAAACAGCCCCCGTTTCCCCCGCCGGTCTCTCTCCGGCGACCCTTCCGCATACTCCCGTGCCTTCCCCCGCCGGACACACGCTGTACGAACGCCTTCGCGACTTCGATCTCCCGGGGATTGTCGTCCGCCGCCTGCAACAGGCCGACCGCCCGTTCTGGCTTGCATTCGCCGCCGTTTTTCTGGCTCTGAACCTTATCTTTCTGTTTCACGGCGCCCATTTTATGTTTGGCGACCACGACTGGAAATATCTGAAACACGGCATTTCCCTCGGCGCCGGATTGTTTGAAGGCAGGTTCAGCCAGTTTGTTCCCGTAACGCTGCTGAGCCGCGGCGAAATCCTTCCCGTAATCAACAATGCCCTCGGTTTCGCAGGCTTCGCCCTCGGCGTCGCCATGCTCACCCGCTACTGGCGCCTGCCGCACACAAAAACCGCCTGTGTTTTGTTTGCCCTGTTCGCGGCATTAACGCCGTATGTCCTGTCTTTCATGTATTTTGCCTTCCTCGTTATTCCCGTCTTAGGCTGGAATATGTTTGTCATCGGCTCCCTGCTCATCAGTGAAAAGGAAGAGCGCTTTTCCCTCCGCCGCACCGTTTCCGCCGCCGTTTTGACAACACTGGCTCTCGGCGGCTATCCTCCTGTCATCAACCTGATTGCGGTTGCTTTTTCCATCCGCCTGCTGTTTGCCGCCTTGTTTGAAATCCCTTCTCCCGCCGCCGCAACGCCCGGCACCCCGCTCCCTCTTTCCCTCCCCGCAGTATTAAAAACGCTCTGCCGCCGTTTCCGTTGGACGGCGTTTAACCTTGTCCTCGGCGCAGCCTGCTATAAGCTCTGCCTTTGGGCTCTGACGCTTACCGGTGCCGTCAATGCTTCTTATTACAACCTGCAAACCACGCCGCTTGCCGAATGGGGCGCAAAATTTCTCCTCGTCAGCCGCGATGCATTGCTCCAATTCTCTGCCACCCTGCCTTTTATCCCCGCCGCATATAAAGCTGCCGCCGGAATTGTTGTCCTTGCCGGAATTGCCGCTGCCCTGTTGCGCATATTCGCACCGTTTCGCACCAACGTCCCCACTGCCTTATCTGCTGCCTCAGGCGCCACGGTTTCCGCCTCGGTTGCAGACACCGCCGCCGCAAATTCCGACGCGCCGGATATGCCATACTCATTTTCCGCCGGTGCCAAAATCTTTGTTATTATGCTCCTTGCCGCCGTTTTTTATGCCCCGCTTGTTACGCTGTTTATCTCCACATCGCTCGCCGAAACCGAATTTTCTCCCCGTATCGACTTTTTCGGGCTGATGTACCTGTACGCCGCCATGTTCGCCCTCACGTTGAAAAACGCCGCATCTGCAGCCCCTGTCGCCCCTGCGGCCGCTCCCTGTGCCATCACCCGCCCCGTTCCCTATGCCATCACCCGCCCCATTCCCTGCGCCGCCGTATTTTGCAAAAACCTAGCCGTCCTCGGCGCCGCCGCAGCCGCCGCCATCGCTGTCAACTGCCTGTTTGAGGCGCAAAAAGTCTGGAAACTGGGCTTTGATGCCGAAATGAAACTTTACCGCCGTGCCGCCGCGCGCTTTATGTCATCGCCCGATTTCAGCCCCGGCCATCGCTATATTATGGTACAGGGCGGTTCTCCGGCATTCCGCCCCCGCTTTTACCATACGCCGTATCATTACGGCAGCGACGATCTGCTCGGCATTTCCTATGTTCCGGGCATGAATCCGTCCGTCATGTGGAATTACTACGGCGTTGCCGAATACGCCGATCCCTCCGCCTATGTCTACACTTTCCGCCCTGACGCTGCCACCGCAGCCGCAATCGGCAATGCCCGTCCCTGGCCCGCGCCGCAAAGCACGCTCGTCCAGCCTGCCGCTTCTCCCGCCGGACAAAACATAATCCTGCTCATTCTCTCTCCCGAAGGTCTTTCCGGCCTGAAAAGCACCTACGGGCTGTAAAGCTGCCGGTAAAGCTTTCCCTTTTCCGCCCACAAAAAAACGCACCGCTTTCCCGCTGTGCGCCTTTTCCTTTTTCCTGCCGTTTCCGGTTCCCGGATATTCGGCTCTCAGCCTTCCTGCTCCCTGCCGTTTCCGGCTCTCAGCCATTCTGTTCTCAGAGCTCCTTCTCCCGGCTGTCCGGTTCCGAAGTGTCCGAGCTGCTCCGGGATATCCGGGCAGCTCCGCCGGTTCTACTTGCGTTTAAACCTGTCGCGCCCGCCACTCTCCTCGCTCTTGCGGAACTTGAACAGCCCTTCGTCCAGCTTTCCGTCCACAACCGTATCGTACAGCGACAAAGAAACCTCCATTGCCTGCGGCGTTACGACTTTCCACTGCCGAAGTTCAAACGGATTGTTGGCAAACACCAGCGTAAACGGCCCCAAATCTCCGGCATTTACGTATTGCAGCCCGACGCGCATAACGCCCGGATCTTCATAAAAATTGGTAACCTTAAGCTCTTTCCCGTCAATTTTGACCGTATTCGCCAGAATAGCCGCCGCCGGAATATCCTCATAATCAATGTTCGTAATCTGATCCAGTTCCTTGTCGTAATAGACGATATAATCGCCGTTGCCGACAATCAGCACATTGGACGGCGCATTGTATTCCATGCGGATTTTATTGGGCTTTTCAATATAAAGCCGCCCTTCCACCTTCTCGCCGTTGCTGGCAATCTGTACAAAATCGGCACGCATCGTCTTAATCGAATTAAGATAGTTTTCTATCTTCTTGACGTCCTCGGAATCGGCTTTCGTCTGCGCTGCCAGCGCACTGCCGTCCGCGCCGGTTCCCAGGCATCCCAGCGCCACAACCGCCGCCGCAATCAGTTTTTCCGTATTCATTCGCAGTATCCCTTAAATTAACTTAAATCTTCACCTAAAATAAACGCCGGACGCCTTTTTTTCAAGTCATTTTAAAGGTTATCTGCAAAAATCTGCCGCGCCGGACACCCTGCAGCCCAGCGCTGTGCCTTTCTCCGTCCCTGCCGCGCCGTTCCTCTCTCCCGCAATCGCCGTTTCACGCCCGCCGCATTCTAAAAAAAATCCGTTCTTTCCCTTGACTCGGCCCCCAAAATATGCTACACTCTGCACCATTGAAAATCTCTTATTTAGTTGAAATTTCTTATTAAGGTATAATCAGAGGGGCTGAAACAAATGTCTTACGCGGAACGGACATCACCGGAAATTCTCCTGTTGGAAAAGCTTGAAGAAGTGGACAAAGCCCTGCCGCCTGCGCTGTGGAAACAGATGCGCGCCGACGTCGGCATGGCAGAATCGCTTGAACGTGCCGACAAGACCATGCTCCCCGCCGTCCGCCAGCGCAAACGGATGTTTCTGCGCGACTTTGTCGAAAAAGCCGTCAGCATGCCGCTTAAGATTTATCCGGACGTTCCGCCGGAAACCGAACGCCAGCTCTACCGGCTTCACCTGTTCTGCTGTCAGCGCGCCATTCACTGCCCCGAAGTGCGCCGCAATCCGTTTCAGCTTGGTTTTGAAGCGCTGCGCGAGATGAAAACCGCGCTGACCGGCATGATGATTTCCTATCGCCTGATAGACCCGTCCTGCCCCTATAGCTGGGACCGGAAGTTTTTTGAAACCAACATCATCACCGACAAGGACGCCGAAGGCCGCACCGTCGTCAAATTCAACCGTATCCCGCCGCATATCGTTCCGCTTGCCGTTACCGAAGAACTTGTTACCGACTGGCTCATTTATCGCGCGTATGACAATAACGGCATCCGTACCCTGATGGATTATAAGAATAACCTGCTGACCCTGCCGGACTATCAGCGCGGCGGCGCCCCCGAAAGCGAATTTTCGCGTTTTGAACGCAAAATGCAGGAGCAGCGCAATCGTGAAGAAAAACATAAGAACCAGGAGCTTGACCTCGAATTCCGCAAAACGCTGGTACGCAGCGTCGCCGAACAAACCGCTGCCCGTATGCTGAATACCGGCCTGTCGGATTTGGAAATCCTCAATCAGGCATATAACGCCGACCTTAATACGCTGGTAGATAACCGCCCGTCCGCCGCCCGCTATGCTGCCCACAGCCTTCCCGGCACCGCACACAGCCATTTCGACGCCGCTCAAACGCTTCCGTCCCGGTCGGCCAATCCCGCCCGGGAGCTCCCGCCGCAGCCGGAATTCAGCACGGCATTGTCTTCAAACTACCGGCATAGTCCAGACTGCCTGCCAGCCCTTTCCCGGTATGGCACGGCGCCAATCGCCGCCGAACCTGCCTCGGCTCCGCAAGCTCTGCCCGCTCCGTACCCGTCTCCTGCCTCGTACCAGACCCAACCCGCTCCTGCCTCGCAGCCGCAACAGCCGGCCGGCGCCTCCCGGAAAAAGCGAGCCCCCAAAACGCCGCAGTCATCTATTATGGATGAAGTCATCGCCCGCTTTTTGGAAGAATAGTTTTCAAAAGGCATCAAGCAGACACTGTACCTTCCTCAAAGACTTAATCTGCCGTACTTTCCGCTTCTCCTCGCCACTCTGCACCTCATCTCCAAAGATGTATCTTTTCAACACCGTGCAATACCGTACTATTTTATTTTTCCCGAATGATTCTAAAACCTACATTGCCATATCTCATATTCGGATTTCGTCCTTCTCCCCGATACTCGGTTCGGCAATCCGCCCGTTTGGCATCCCAAGAGCCACCTTTCACCGCCTTATTTTGGCCTTCCCGCGCCGTAGAAGTCCACTCCCAAACATTGCCCCACATATTAACGGCACCTGCTGCTGAAAGTGTATCCGCAAAGGCAAAAGCAGAAGTCAGCCCTGCATTTTCCTCCGCATTAAAATCTGCATCTTTCGGCATATGCCCCGCTGCCTGCTCCCATTCTTTTTCGGTCGGAAGCCGGTAACTTGCCATACGGTCATTCCCGGAAAGCCATTCGCAATATGCCGCTGCATCATAGTAAGAAACGTTGACCACCGGATAATTCCCCTTGCCAACAGGAAAAGTTCCGTTTACCCACTCCTTGGGGGCTTTTCTGCCGGTTGCGCGGATAAATTTCTCATAATCCGCATTCGTTACAACGGCATACGCAATTGAAACATTCTGCGCTGCACCCAAAACTGGCAGATATCCGTCTTTATTTTCACGCACGCCCGGTTTCAGCCGCGCATCGGTAAATCGTGCCAGTGAAGCATCAATGCGTCTTTCCCTGTCCATCAGCATTTCATTGACAATTTCTTGCATCTCGTCAACTTTCTTCTGTTCACGCGCCGTCCGTTTCAATTCTTCCAGTTTCGCTTTTTTCCGCATCAAAACCGCGTCATAATTTATTGCAATCTGTTTCCTCAGCGCAAGTTTATTCGCTTCAGTCGGATTTTTTCGATAATTTGCAATTAACTGCCGCGTTACCTCATCCAATTTCGGACGTTCCTTTTCAACCGTCTTGCTGTATTTAAAAGATTTTGCCTCGGAATTAATGCGTAACGGCGCGGCACTTACATCAAAACCGAAATTCAATGCCAACACCACCGCCAAATACAACTTTTTCATCATCTTCTCCTTTCTGCCAAACAATCTTATAAATAGATTAACGAATAATTTTCAACATTGTTCATTTATTTTAACAAACGAACGTTCTATCCCCTTCCCTTCTCGCGCGCCCCAGATATTCCCTCGTGCCTGCATGCCCACTCTGCTTTTTATCCGTTCGCTCCTCTACAGTCCGGCTCTGCACACTACGCCACCATCTTTTTTCGCAATTTTCGCTCCATTTCCATACCTCCGCAGACACAAAAAAAATCCCCTTGGGCACACAAAACGCTTATCGCAAAACCGTGCGCCTAAGAGGATAAACGGAGAAAGTGGGAGAATTTGGAGCAGGTGACGGGAATCGAACCCGCATTAAAAGCTTGGGAAGCTCTCATTCTACCATTGAATTACACCTGCAATCCGTGTGAGTTATGAACCTCAAACACTGCTTTTATAAACACCGGATTTTTTTTTGCAACATTTTTCTACGACGATGTGCATAACTTCCCAACGCCGCCCCGCCGCTGCCAATTCCGCCGCAGCACCGCTTCCCCTCGCCCGACTATAAGCACTTCCGCCGGCCAAGCCCCTGCCTGCGCGCCCGCCGCACCATGCCTGAATCAACCTCAGATTCCGCCTGCGCATACGTCGCACCGTCCGCAAACCGCGCCCGCCGCACTACGCCTTCGACGACAAATACGCCGACAGAAACATATCAATATCCCCGTCAAGTACGCCGCGGTCGTCCGAAGTCTCCGCGCCGGTGCGCAGGTCTTTAATCATCTTGTACGGCTGCAAAACGTACGATCGTATCTGATACCCCCAGCCGTTGTCGCCCTGCTCTTCCCATTTCTGCTCCGCCGCTGCCTCTTTCTTGTGCAGTTCGATTTCATACAGCTTTGCCTTCAGCATATTCATTGCCTGGTCGCGGTTGGCAAACTGCGAACGCTCAGTCTGGCACGAAACCACCACCCCGCTCGGAATATGCGTAATCCGCACCGCCGATTCGGTCTTGTTGATGTGCTGCCCGCCCGCGCCGGACGAACGGTAGGTGTCCATTTTCAAATCCGCCGGGTTGATGTCGATATGAATGCTGTCGTCAACCACCGGATATACGTTGACTGACGCAAAGCTCGTATGCCGCCGCGCGTTGCTGTCAAACGGCGAAATCCGCACCAGCCGGTGCACGCCGCTCTCGCCTTTGAGCCACCCGTAGGCGTTGTGTCCCGATATTTTGACCGTCGCCGACTTCAGCCCCGCGACTTCGCCCTCGGTTTCTTCAACATACGAAAGTTTGTATTTGTGTTTTTCCGCCCAGCGCGAATACATTCTGAGCAGCATTTCCGCCCAGTCCTGCGCCTCGGTTCCGCCCGAGCCGGCATGCACTTCCAGGTAAGCGTCGTTCTTGTCCAGCTCGCCGGAAAGCAGCGCTTCCAGTTCGTGGCGCTTAGCCTCCTGTTTCAGTTCTTCCAGATGCGCAAACAGTTCCGCCAGCATAGCCTCGTCTTCCTCGGCCTCCGCCATCTCGACCATCTCCTCGGAATTCTGCAAATCCGCCAGCAAATCCTCATAAAAGGCAATATTCTCGTCCAGCGTATTTTTCTCTCCCGTCAGTTTCAGTGCCTTTTCCTGATTGTCCCACAGCGCCGGGTCCGCCGTCAGAACTGCCAGTTCTTCCTGCCGTTGTTTCGCGTTGTCGTAGTCAAAGAGACCTCCGCAAAAGTTCGGCACTCGCCTTGATTTCGTTAATCAGGTTATAAAATTCCGCTCTCATCTGTTGTACTCCTTAACAAAAAAACATCTCCCCCTTTCATAAGCAAAAAACCGCCGTTTGTAAAGTTTTTTTTAAACCTCGCCTGCTATATTAAGCATAAAAATCAGACCGGAGAACCCCATGGCTCAGAAAATCATCATCACCCACACCGCAAACTGCCGCGACCGTACCGAAGATATCCGCTATATTATCCTCCACTGCTCGTCCTACTCGCCCGACAAGCAGCTGGACATACTGGACAAATACGGCCTGAGCACCCATTACATCGTTTCCGAACGCGGTCAGATTACCGAAAACTGCCCCCCTGACAAAGTCGCCTATCATGCCGGCGAAAGCAGCTGGCTCGGCAGCGAAGGCAAATCCCTCAACGGCTGTTCCATCGGCATCGAACTGGAATCTTTTAACCTCGGGCAAACGCCGCAGGACTATTCTTCCGCTCAGATTTCCGCGCTTTGCCGGCTTTTAAGGCAGTTGGTTTTTGCTTACCGTATCCGCCGCGAGAACATTCTCGGGCATTCCGACATCGCACCGAAACGCAAAGCCGACCCCGGCGCAGGCTTTCCCTGGCAAAAGCTTTATGCCCGCCAGCTTGTCCTTTGGCCGAGCCTGAAAAGCCTCTCTCCCGAAGCCCCGGAAGAGGAGCTGCTGCAAACCATCGGCTACGATACAGACGACCTGACTGCCGCCCGTTATGCGTTCTGCCGCCATTTCTTCCCCCGCGAAGTCGCCGTCCGCACCGACGTGCACAGCCTTTTGGACGAGCCGTATCCCAAAGATTTCGCCGTCCGCGACCGCGAAGGGTATATGCGGATGCTCCGCGCCGCCGCTTATGCCTTCCAGACCGAACGCAAAAAGAAATACTGGTACCTGAACGGCTGACTCCCTCTTTCTGTCCCGTTCTCAGCCCCGTCCTCGCGGCTACCCCGTTTCTTCACCCCGCTTTCAGCATTTGCTTTCATGCCTGCCCTTTTCCGCCCCGTTCTCAACACCAGGCTTCCCGCTTTTCCATTTATTCCCGCCGCGCCAGCCCTCCCGGCTCCCTCCTCTTTGCTCCGCCTGTTCCCTTCCCCTTTGCTCCGCCTGGCTCCCCTCCTCTTTGCTCCGCCGGGGGACAGCAATTGTTACTTAAAAATATGCAACAAAACTTCCATAAAACCGTAAGGCACAAAAGGCCGCTTGCATACGACAGTCAAATCATGGATAATATTTAGAGGACGGGTGCATCCGTCTTTCTAAATGGTCTTAAACGATCGGACAAGCAATCGAATCTGAAGTTCGTGCTCATTGTGATCTTTAAGACAAACTTATTTATTGCTTGATGAGTTGCTGGTACCGGCCTGCCGCGTACGTTAACAATTTGAAGAATAAATAACGGAACTATGAGGAGTAACTTTAATGACTGCAAACCAAAAATTCTCACGCTTCATCGGCATCGACGTGTCCAAAGCCAAACTTGACATCTACGACGACGCCACCGGAGAATTCCTAACCGTCGAAAACACCGCAAAAGCCATAGAAAAATACGTTTCCGCCCTGTCCCCGGACCCGGAGCTCCTGATTGTCGTCGACCTTACCGGCGGATACGAAGCCCTCTGCGTCAACACTTTTTATAACCGCGGCTTTACCGTCCACCGGGCAGAAGGGCGCCGGGTCAAAGCCTTTATGCGTTCCTACGGCGAACACGCCAAAACCGACCGGATAGACGCTTACGCCCTTGCCCTCTTCGGACGGAAACTGCACGAAACCCTGCGTATGTACACGCCTCTGCCGCTGAACCTGAAACCCGTAACCGAAAGGATATCCGACCTCAAAACCATGCTCCTTCAGGAAAAAAACCGCAGCACCGCGCCCAGCCTTCCCCCCGATATGAAAAAAGAAATCGTCAGACACATCGCCTATTTGGAAAAGGAAATCGAACGCCTGTACCAGAAATGCCTCGACATCATCAAAAACGACCCGCCGCTCGCCGAAGCTTTCTACAAAATCATCGCCATCAAAGGTATTGCCGAAAAATCTGCCGTTCTCCTGCTGACAACGCTCCCCGAGCTCGGCTGCGCCAACCGCCGCCAGATTGCCGCCATCGCCGGTGTCGCCCCTTATGCCAAAGACAGCGGCACGCTCTCCGGTTACCGCCGCATCCGCCATGGCAGAACCACCGCCAAAAGCGCCCTGTTCATCGTTACCCTGGTCGCCATCAGGCACAATGCTCAAATAAAGGAGTTCTACGAACGCCTGCTAAAAAAAGGAAAATCAAAAATGACCGCTATCATCGCCTGTGCCCGCAAGCTGCTGATTATTGTCAACGCCACGCTGAAAACCTGTTAGCGCCTCGGCCCGTCCGCACAGACGCCCCGGCTGCCCGCCCGCACACAGCTTCCCGCAGCCCCGGCCCGTCCGCACATGGCTCTCCACAGCTTCCCGCAATCCCGTCGCCAAAGCCCTTGACAACCCGTGGCTTTCCGCTGCCAACCCCTCCGGCACTCCGTGGCTGTGCACAAAAAAACCCCCCGCTTCCCACGGCAAAAATTAAAGCTGTTGATAAAAAATTCAAGTGAGTTGATAAGTGGTACGCCGTCCGCTCTTCCGTCCTTCGCATCAGCCCTCATCGACCCCGTATCCGTCCCGGCAGCCTTTCTCTCCCTGCACCAGCCGCCCTGCACGCCTCGTTCCAGCTCCGGCGCCCGTTTTCGCATTCCGCATCGACCGCCTCATGCCCGGCATTTCTCCCCGGCAGCCGTTCAGATTTTCCCTTTCAGGTACTTGTAGGTATATCCCTTCGCCTTTTTGACAATCTCCTCGGGCGTGCCCTCGGCAACAATCCGTCCGCCGCCGTCGCCGCCCTCCGGCCCCATGTCGATAATATAGTCCGCAACCTTAATGACATCCAGATTATGCTCGATGACAATTACCGTATTTCCCTGGTCAACCAAAGCCTGCAACACTTTCAACAGCTTGTTGATGTCCTCAAAATGCAGCCCGGTCGTCGGCTCGTCGAGAATATAGACTGTCTTGCCCGTCGCCCGTTTGGACAGTTCTTTGGAAAGCTTGATGCGTTGCGCCTCGCCGCCGGAAAGCGTCGTCGCCGCCTGCCCGAGCCGGATATACCCCAGCCCGACTTTCTGCAGCAGCTCCAACCGCGATTTGATTGCCGGAATGCTGTCAAAAAATTCATGCGCCTCATCCACCGTCATATCCAGCACGTCGGCAATCGACTTGCCCTTGTAGGTAACTTCCAGCGTTTCGCGGTTAAAGCGCTTGCCGTGGCACTGTTCGCATTCGACATACACGTCAGGCAGAAAGTTCATCTCAATCTTCGTTACCCCGTCGCCTTTGCACGCTTCGCAGCGACCGCCCGCAACGTTAAACGAAAACCGCCCCGCCTGATACCCGCGCGCCTTGGACAGCGGCAGCTCCGCATACCAGTCGCGGATATAGGTAAACAGCCCGGTGTACGTCGCCGGGTTGGAACGCGGCGTCCGCCCGATAGGCGACTGGTCGATGTCAATCACCTTGTCGACATTCTCCAGCCCGATAAGTTTGTCGTATGCGCCCGTCGGCTCGCGCGACCCGTTCAGCTCCTTGTTCAGCGCCTTGTACAGCGTCTCCAGCACCAGCGACGACTTGCCGCCGCCAGAGACCCCGGTAACCAGCGTCAGCGTGCCGAGCGGGATTTTCATCTTCACATTCTTGAGATTGTGGGTCTTCGCCCCGGTCAGCTCCAGAAACTTGCCGTTGCCCTTGCGCCGTTTGCGCGGCACCGCGATTTCCTTCTGCCCGTTCAGATACTGCGCCGTCAGGCTGTCCTTGCTCGCCAGCACGTCCGCCACCGTTCCCGCCGCGACGACGCTGCCGCCGAGCTCGCCCGCGCCCGGCCCCATATCGACCAGAAAGTCTGCCGCACGGATGGCGTCTTCGTCGTGCTCGACCACAATCACCGTGTTGCCGATGTCGCGCAGCCGGTTCAGCGTCTCCAGCAGCCGGTCATTGTCGCGCTGGTGCAGCCCGATTGACGGTTCGTCCAGCACATACAGCACGCCCGTCAGCCCCGACCCGATTTGCGACGCCAGCCTGATACGCTGCGATTCGCCGCCGGAAAGCCCGCCCGATTGCCGCGACAGCGTCAGGTAGTCCAGCCCCACATTGTTCAAAAACTGCAGCCGGTCGATAATCTCCTTTAATATCTTGTGCGCAATCTGCTGCTTCTGCGGGCTCAGTTGTTCTTCCACCCCGGCAAACCACTTCAGCGCCTCTTTGATGGAAAGGTCGGAAACTTCCATAATGTCCTTGCCGCAAACCTTGACCGCCAGCGCCTCGGGCTTCAGCCGCTTGCCGTTGCAGAAAGTGCACGGCGCCGCCGACTGGTAATGCGACAGCTCCTCGCGCGACGCCGCCGAGTCTGTTTCCAGAAACCGCCGTTCCATATTCGGAATCACACCCTCAAACGGCTTGTCCGACACAAACGTCGAATAATACAGCGGCACGCACACGTTGCCCGAACCGTAAAGGATGATTTTCTTCGCCTCTTCCGGCAGGTCTTTCCACGGCGTGTCCTGCGAGATGTGCAGAAAGTCGCACAGAGAAATCAGCGTCTGCTTGTAAAACGCAGACTTAAACCCGTACCACGGCGCAATCGCCCCCTGCGCAATCGACCGCCCCTCGTTCGGCACCACCAGCTTTTCATCCATATACAGCCGTGCCCCCAGCCCGTCGCAATGCGGGCAAGCCCCTTGCGGATTGTTGAACGAAAACAGCCGCGGCTCGATTTCCTCAATCGTAAAACCCGACACCGGACAAGCATATTTCGCCGAAAACGTCAGCCGGTTCCCCGCCGCGCCTCCGACACCGGCTCCGCCCGCCGCGCCGTTTCCTCCCGTACCGTTCGTTCCCGCCGCATCCGAACCATCTCCGGCCGCTGCCCCTGTCAGGCCTGCGCCGTTTCCGCCCGCTGCTCCCGCCAGTCCGGTTCCGCCCGCGCCGTCCACATACAAAATGCCGTCGCCGATTTTCAGCGCCGTTTCTACCGACTGCGCCACGCGCTCCGCCATCTCCTCGCCCTTGACCACCAGACGGTCGACCACGACCTCAATGTCGTGCTTAATGTTTTTTTCCAGCGCCGGCGCGTCTTCAAGGTCATAGACCTCGCCGTCAATCTTGACGCGCTGAAACCCCTGCTTCAGCAGCCCGTCCAGTTCTTTCTTAAATTCCCCTTTGCGCTGTCGCACCATCGGCGCCACCAGCATAATCTTGGTACCAACCGGCAGCGACAGGATTTTATCCACCATCTGGCTCACCGTCTGCGCCTCAATCGGCAGCCCCGTCGCCGGCGAATACGGCGTCCCCGCGCGCGCCCACAACAGGCGCATATAGTCGTAAATCTCGGTAATCGTCCCCACCGTCGAGCGCGGATTGTGCGAGGTCGTTTTCTGCTCAATCGAAATCGCCGGCGCCAGCCCTTCTATGGAATCAACGTCCGGCTTTTTCATCAGGTCAAGGAACTGCCGCGCATAAGCGGAAAGGCTCTCGACGTAACGCCGCTGCCCCTCGGCATAAATCGTGTCAAACGCCAGCGACGACTTGCCCGACCCCGACAGCCCGGTAATCACCGTCAGCTGGTTCTTCGGAATGGAAATGTTGACGTTTTTGAGATTATGCTCCCGCGCCCCTTTGATTTCGATATATTTGCTCTCTGCCATCGTTCCCTCTCTAATGCCTGATGCCTGCCGCTGCCTGATGCCTGCGCACCTTGTTTCGGCAGCCCCTGCGCGCCCGCGCCGGTTCGCCGCTGCCGGTTTCCGGCCTTTTCTTTCCTCGGTTCGCCCATGCCGGACAATCCCGCGCTCCCCGCTCCGAAAAATCTTGATATACCACTTTTGTTCTTTTTGCAAGCACTTTTTTAAGCTATATGTTAAAACTTTAAGACGCCTTTCCCTTCCCGGCCTTTACCAAATATTAACCCGGCCCCGCTATTCTGAATGCAAATCAATTGCAGGAGAAAACATTATGGCTCCCAAATCCGCCGCCAAAACCCAACGTACTTCAAAAACTGCACTCTCCGGCGTCCGGTCAGACGCCCCGGCCCGGCGCACCGGCAAAAAGGCCGCCGTATCTCAGACCGCAGCCCGCCCCGCCGTCAAAAAAGCGCGCGACGCTGCCCCAAAGGCCGCGGCTCAAGCCTCTGCTGCCTCTCAAACAGCCGCAACGCCAGCTAAACCGCAAGCGCCGCTGACCGCCTCTTCTCCGGCGCAGTCCGCCGTTTCTTCCGGCACCCCAAAAGCCCCCGAACGCGCCCGCAAGCCGATTTTGTCGCCCGACAACCTTCTGCGCATCTGGCTCGACGGCTGGAAAAAGACCTTCACCCTGCGCGGCCGCTCGTCGCGTTTCGAGCTCTGGACGTTCCTGCTCGTCAACAGCGTGCTGACGGTCATCATTCAGCTCAAATGCAGCTATATCCTGTCGCCGCGTTTTCTGCGCGCCGCCAATGACATGGGCTACTCTCTCCCCAAAATTGAAAATTACATCCTCGCGGCGGAAACCCTGTTCTACCTCGTCATCCTGCTGCCGCTGTTCCCTGTCGGCTCGCTGCTCATCCGCCGTATGCACGACCTGAACCGCCTCGCCTGGCGCAATTATCTCGAACCGGTGTTTATGGGCGTCGTCGTCCTGAGCATGATAAACCTGACCGTCGCCTCGCTCGCCAATACCGACTTTGCCTATACGATTATGCTGCTGAGCATCTGCTTTGTTACAATCCTGTACGGCGTCGGTTTTTACGGGCTGAAGTTCCTGATTATGACGCTGTTTTACCGCGGCGATGCCGAAAAGAACAATTACGGCCCCGCCCGTTATAACGACGACGAGCACGAAGAGCGCGCCCTCAACCTGAGCTGCTGGTACTTTTTGTTTATGGGTACCGTCGGGCTGCTGTATCTGGCGCTTGCCCTACTCTGAGTATAAAATTCCGACTGTCGGCTGATGTTCCGGACAGCAAAAAGGGAGGCGCACAAAGCCTCCCTTTTAATTTGCCGTTTCGCCGCGCCGCCAGTTACCGTACGGCATCAAAGCCACCGGCTCATTTGCCTCCGCAACACCGGAACAGGAATATTCTGCCCGCTGCCACAACACCGGAACAGGAATGTTTTGCCCGCTGTCGCAATCCCGAAACAGGCACCGTTCCTGCCCGCTTCCGCTCATTGCTGCATTAGGGCCAGTCCTGCCCTTCCCACATTGCAATCATCCGGTTTGCCGGATTAAGCAGATTCGGCGCGTAGGTTTCCGTCAGCCGCGTTACGCCGTCATACAGTTCCGGATACCGCCCCCGGCTCAAACCGCTCCGCAGCCGCAGCAGCCACGTCAGATGACACTCCGGACTTTGGGCATACGTTTCCAGAATGCCAAGCCAGTCTTGGAATTCCCGTTCCCAGCGCCCGGTATGTCCCGCATTCTGCAGCTGTTTCAGCAGATACTGAAACACGGCACTCAGCACATTAAGCTCGGGCTTTGCCGCCGACCGCGTTTTCACAATCTGGTACAAATCGTCCCTGCCGGAAAAGAGCGCCTTCATCAGCGGCGCCAGATTGCCTCCGGCACGCCAGATTTCCACAAAGCCATATTCAAAATACGGCGATTGCGGCTCCAAACGCGCCACAAAAGCAGCCGCCTGTCCGGGAATTTTCCGCGTCAGGACGTCGGTCATCGTTTCATAAACATTCTTCGGCAGTTCGTGTTCCAGCACCGCCGCCCCCAAATTCTCGGCAATCTGCGGATATTCGCGGGCCATCAGCATAACCCAGAGCGCATTTTTCCGCAGCGCTTCAATAATCGGCTCAAACGATGCCGTCCGCCGAAAATCGCTGCCCGGCCCGTTAAGATAGGCGACCGGCTGCGTATGTTTCAGCAGATATTCGAACTCCCAGCGGTTTTGCACGCCGAGCGCACCCCACAGCCCACGTTTGTAAAGCTCCTGACGTGTATCGGCGCTCCAGACCCGGTCTTTCAAAAACTGCCATTGTTTATACCCCGGTTCGACGCTGTCGATAACCCGAAGTTCGGCTTCCTTCCCCGGAAGGTACAGAGCCGCATTAGGGACAGATTTCAGACAATACCGTTCAATAACAACCCGCGGCGTAAATTTCCGCAATACAGCAGCTTTCCACGAAAGCAGATAACAGCTAAACTTGTTCATAACTCTAAGATTTAATAATGTGAATAATAATTGCTAATTGCCGCCACCATAACACCGCCCGCCGGGAATGTCAAATATTTTGTCTATTGCCTGCACGCGTTCTATGCGCTACTGCCTCCAATATCCACTCTCTTCCACTCTCCCCCTCCGCCGCCTCTGTCCCCCGCCGCAAAAAAATGCTTGATTTTCTTCCGCCCCTGCGCTACACCTGTCATAAATGCGCCGCGCCCGCTGGCAGGACGCGCCTTTCCAAATACACTTAAAGGAGTTTTACCACAATGAAAGCAAGAACCCGCTTTGCCCCGAGCCCGACCGGCTATATGCACATCGGCAACCTGAGAACCGCGCTATATGAATACCTTATCGCCAAATCTTCCGGCGGCAGTTTTATTTTGCGCATTGAAGACACCGACCAGAAACGCTATGTCGAGGGCGCAACTGAAATCATATACAACACGCTCAAGACCGTCGGCATGAACTGGGACGAAGGCCCGGACATCGGCGGCGAATACGGTCCGTATATCCAGTCCGAACGCCTGCCGCTGTATCAGGAATACGCACACAAGCTGGTGGAACTCGGCGGCGCGCATTATTGCTTCTGCGCCAAGACCGAACACGATGACGACGAAGAAGAAACCGTCCTCGGCGCCAAGTTCAAAGACCCCTGCAAGCGCATTCCGCTGGAAGAGGCCAAAGCCCGTGTTGCCGCCGGCGAACCCTATGTCGTCCGCCAGAACATCAACCGCAAAGGCAAGGCAATGTTCCACGACGTCGTTTACGGCGATATTGAAATCGACTATGACGAACTGGACGAAGGCGTATTGCTGAAGTCCGACGGCTTCCCGACTTATAACTTCGCCAACGTCATTGATGACCATCTGATGGCGATTACCCACGTCGTCCGCGGCAACGAATATATTTCATCCACCCCGAAATATAACCTGATTTACGAAGCGTTCGGCTGGACGCCGCCGATTTACGTTCACGTCGCGCAGGTGATGAAAGACGCGCAGCACAAGCTCTCCAAGCGCAACGGCGATGCGTCGTTCCAGGATTTGGTCGCCAAAGGCTACCTGCCCGCTGCGATTCTGAATTATATTGCGCTCTTGGGCTGGAACCCCGGCACCGAACAGGAAATCTTTTCGCTCGCCGAGCTGGAACAGGTATTTGACGCCGAACGGCTGAACAAATCCCCGGCGATTTTTGACATCGCCAAACTGCGCTGGATGAACGGCTGCTATATCCGCGCCCTGCCGTTTGCGGAATTCCATGCCCTCGCCTGTAAAGAATATGACAAATTCATCACCCGCAGCATCAACCGCGAAGAGCTGTCCAAAGTCCTTCAGCCGCGTGTCGAAACCTTAAACGACATCGCCGAAACCGCCGGTTTCATTGAAACCCTGCCCGCTTACGGCGAAGAACTGTTTAACAACAAGAAGATGAAGACCGACCCTGAAATCGCCAAAAAATCGCTGCAGCTCGCGCTCCCGGCACTGGAAAGCCTGAGTGCGGACGGCTGGAATAACGAGAGCCTGTTTGAATGCCTGAAAGCGGTCGCCGCCGCCAACGGGCTGAAAAACGGACAGGTTCTGTATCCGGTACGCATCGCCCTGACCGGGCTGGAAACAACCCCCGGCGGCGCCAGCGAAATTGCCGCGGTTCTGGGCAGGGAAGAAACCCTGCGCCGCATAAAACTGGCACTCTAGGCACGCTACCTCAAAGCCCGACAACAGCCCCGCCGGCTGCCCGGCACTGTTCCCTGCCGGTTCTGCTGCTGTGCGGGCTTTTTGTTTTCCCGTTTCAGTCCCCCGCCCCTGTTCTGCATCGGGCAGACCATGTTCTGCCATTCTCTCCTCCCGTCCCGGTTTTTCGTCCCGTATTCCGCCGCACCTCATTCCCGGTTTCCCGTTCCGCTGCCCGCCGCCCATCTCTCCCGGCAACAATCCGTAATATTTTGTGACCGCCCGCTCTGCCCGCCGCCGAAATTTCCGCTTTACATCTGCCCTGCTTTCTGTTACCCTTCCTGACAGTTGCAATTTTTTATGGAGAAAAAAGATGATACACCCTTCCGCTGTGGTTGAAACCGGCGCCCAAATCGACCCGTCTGCCGAAATCGGCCCCTTCTGCTATATTTCAGGCCAAGCCAAAATCGCTGCCGGAAACAAGCTCATCGCCCGCGTAACCGTCTTGGGCGACACCACCCTCGGCGAAGGCAATGTCATTTTCCCCGGCGCCTGCCTCGGCGGCGGCCCGCAGGATCACGGCAACGAATTCCAGCCCGGCGCGCGGCTGATAATCGGTTCGCACAACGTCATCCGCGAAAACGTAACCATGCACGCCGGCACCCCAAAAGGCCAGACCCCGATTGCGGGTGAAGAACCGGAAAAACTGACCACCCGCGTCGGCAGCAACGGCATGTTTATGGTTAACTCGCACATCGCGCACGACTGCGTCGTCGGCGACAATGTCATCATGACCAATAATGCGGTCATCGGCGGCCACGTCCGTCTGGGCGACGGCGTCATCCTCGGCGGCAACTCGGCGGTTCACCAGTTCTGCCGTATCGGGCGCAAGGCGATGATAGGCGGCATGACCGGCATCGGGCGCGACGTCATCCCGTTCGCGATGGTAACCGGCGACCGCGGCAAACTGCGCGGCCTGAACGTCATCGGCCTCAAACGCAGCGGCTGCGACGAACATACCATCAAATCCGTTACCCGCGCTTATATGTATATTTTCAAATCCAATGACGGCACGTTTGAAGAGCGCGTTCAAAAAGCCAAAGAAAAATTTGCCGGCAACCCGATGGTGGAAGAGCAGATTGCCTTTATTGAAGAAGCTATGCACAGCCGCCGTCAGGTTTTGGTTGCGGAATAATTTTTTCCCGCGCTATAATATCCCTCGTAAGCTCCACCGGAGCTTGCGGGGATTTTTTTTAAAGGAGACAACCATGCGCCGCCGTCCGGTTTATATCGCCGTTCTCGCCATCGCCGTAATTGCGCTCATGCTCGCCGTCCTCACGTTGTACGCAGGCAGCCGTAAGGCGCCTGCCGCCCGCAGCGCAGCCTCAGCCCCCGCAGACGTTGAACAAACCCTGTCCCCTCTCGCCGCCGGAAAGAACTGCGCGGTGTTTGCCGCCTATTCTGCCGACGGCACCGTTTCCGATTATGTCATTGACTATCTGCGCGCCTTAAAGGAAATCGCACCCAATATCGTCTATGTAACCGACAATCCGATACCCGAAAGCGAAATCGCCAAACTCCGTCCGTATGTCAATCACCTGATAGCCCGCCGCCACGGCGAATATGACTGGGGCTCGTACAAACGCGGTTTTGCGTGGCTGAAACGGCAAAACGCCCTCCCCTCCCGGCCAGCCGCTGCCTCCGGTATTCCCTCTCGCGCCGCCATAGTACCAGCCCCCGCATCCGATATAACCGCCGCAGCCTCCGGTATTCCCCCTCGCGCCGCCACAGTACCCGCACCCGCATCCGATACAGCCGCCGCAGCCTCCCTTTCCTCCTCTGCCCCGGTGCCTCATACCGCGTCTGCCCCCCAACCACCCTCCTCCGTCCAAGCTGGCTCAACCGCCCCCCAAGCCACTGCCCCCCTCTTAATCCTCGCCAACGATTCCTCCCTGCTCGTTGCTCCCTCGCTGCGCCCCGTCCTGCAAGCGTCCCAAACTGCCGGCGCCGATATTTTCGGCATCACTGCCAATGCTGACGGAATTTACCATCTGCAAAGCTACTTCCTCATTATTGCGCCGCAAGTATACAACACTTCGGAATTCGCCGCCTATCTTAACGCCGTACGCCCCGAAAAAGACGGCCTGACCGTCGCCGCGCGTTATGAAGTTCCCTTCACCGCCTATTTTGCCGGCCTCGGCTTTACATCTGCCGCCTACATTCCCTACGAAAAACTCTCCTGGCTTCCGCTGAACGACAAAAACTGCTATCCGTTGACCCTGCTTGGCAAATATCACGCCCCGTTCTTAAAAATGCGCACCTTTACCTCCCGCCTGAACGTACAGGAACCGCGCCGCCTTGTCTTCGCCTGGCTGAAAAAACATGTTCCGGGCGCTTATGCCCGCTTGCTGCAACATTTGCAAAAAATCAATTCCCCTTATCTGAAGGAGGACCGCTGATGAAAACAACGCCGAATATCTCAAAAATCCGCCTGCACAGCCTGGCTGCAATCCTCTCGCGCCCGCGCCTGAAACGCTCCGGCGAACGCCGCAGCCTGCTGACCATGCTGTTGCTCATTGCTTTAACTGCCGCTGCGTTTTTTTATCTTGCCGAACGCCCGCGCCGCTATGCCGTTTTTGCCGGATACAGCGCCGACGGCAGCGTTGCGCCGTATGTTTTGCGTTATCTCAGCGGCTTAAAAGCCGTAACTGACGGCATAGTTTACATAACGGATTCCCCTCTTTCGCCTGAAGCGCAGAAACAAGTCGCCCCGTATGTCATTCACGGCGAATACCAACGCCACGGCGAATACGACTGGGGGTCATACAAGCGCGGCTATAACTGGCTGAAAGCCAAAAACCTGCTCCGACACACCGACGAACTGATTTTTGCCAACGATTCCGCCTACGCCCCGCTGCAAACTTTCCGCCCCATGTTTAACCAAATGCGCTCCCGTTCAGAATTGGACTTCTGGGGAAACACGCAAAACCAGAGATTTAACCCGCATTTGCAAAGTTATTTCTTGGTATTTCGCCGCCCCGTCATCATGTCCAAAAGCTTCGCCGCCTTCCTCAACGGAGTCAAAGCGCAACCCGACCACTCGCTGTATATCACGGAATACGAAATAAAGCTGACGCCGTTTCTGCAAAACCTCGGTTATAAATGGGACAGCTACATTCCGGACTTCCCGAGCGCATCCCCTGCCCGCAAAGCAACGTCCGCCGCTCCGTTGCGCCCCGGTTCCGCTGCCGCACTGTCCCCCGGTTCCGCTGCCGCACTGTCCCCTGATTCCGCCGCCGCACTGTCCCCCGGTTCCGCTGCCCCAAAACCTGCATCGGCAGCCCGGGCTTCCGTTCCGGCATCACCCGACCCCAATTCTTATCCGCTGACCCTTATCCGCGATTACCATAACCAGTTCCTTAAGCGCCGCACCTTTACCGACAAACTGCCGATAGAGGAAAACCGTGCCGAACTGCTGGCATATTTATGCACCCACGCCCCGGAAACCTGTCAAAACATTGCTGCCGACTTTCCTAATACTGTTTTTCCGGCGGCTGCTTCTCCCGCGTTCCCCATTTCGGGTTCTTCCGCACCCGCATCCGATACAGCCGCCGCCGCAGTTTCCCGCTCTCCCGCCGCCCATACCGGCAGTGCGCCGAACAGATAATGCACTCTGCGGTTCCCTTTTTGCCGTATCTTATACAGCGGCAAAACCGAAAACAGTTTTACCCGCACCTTGTTCCTCGCGCGTATCACTTTCAGCAGCGGCACCCCGAAAAGCCGAAACTCGTCGGCACGCCCGCCGTCCGCCGCCTCGTCAAACTGCAGCTGCCATTTCAGCCGCCGGCAGTCGACAAAAGTTACCCGCTCCTCCGGCATAATCAGGCGCAAAAACCAGCTTGGATTGGAAACGCGTGTTCCGATAAAGCGCAAACTCCCGCGGCAAAGTTCGACATTGGCGAGAATTTTGAGAATTCCCCGGCGCCGGGCTTCGGCATCCTGCGCCATAAATGCCTCATAGTCAAACCCCCGTTCCTCCTCGCCGCACAGGGTATAAACGCGAAATTCGGGCAATGCCGCCGCCAGTTCTTCAACCAGGCGGAAATCATCGGCAAACGCAAATACCGTCCGCACGCCGGCTAAACCCTCCCCGCTACGCATTTCCCGGATTTTCCGTGCATACGGCGCCGCGCCGAGCAGCCCCTGCCGCCGCCATGCTGCCTCCTTGCGGATATCTCCCGCCCGCATCTGCACCGCAATATACTTTTCCGGCAATTCTCCGCTCCCGGCCAGACCGCTTCCCGTTCCGGCACCATTTTCCGCCTCAAAAGCGCCGCTGCCGTGGAAAAGAACCATCCGCAGCCGCGTTGCTGCCAGATGCCTGACCGCCGTTTCCGTTGCCGCATTCAGCCGGTAAAACGCCCGCGCCAGTCCCGCCGCCGCCGCAAACGAACCGCCTGCAATGCCGAGCTCCGGAAAATCAAACACCTTCTCCGCAAACGCCCGGTTTTCAAAAAAGCGCTTAAATATGTCCTGTGTCAGAAAATCAATCTTTTCCTTTTTCTTCCCTGCCATAACCTTTTTCTTGTCATATCCTTTGATATCCGAAACAAAGCGCCTGTTGTTCCGCACCAAAAACTCGCTGCATTTCTCCCCGGTAAAAGGCTCAAAAAAATCGTTCCACCCTTCGTCGCCAAGGTTGGAACGCTGCGAACAAAGCTCAAACCGCACTTTGTTGTCAAGCGCCCAGACCATGGCAAAAAACATATTGTTGATTTCCGAAAACAACCCCGCGCTGTCCCCCAGACGGTAAACCAGTTTTTTCTTGAAAGAGGCATTGAGCTTCCTCCACTTTTCCGCTGCGAAGCTGCCGGTTCCTCTCTCCGCCATGCTGCCGCCGCCGGCTCTGCCCACACTAACGCCTGCCGTACCAGTACCTGCCAAATTGTCACCGCCATCTCTCCCGGCGTAACTGCCGCCCGCCACTTTTCCCATGCTGCCGCGGCATTCTCCGCCCATGCAGACAGCGGCATCGGCCCAAACCGTATCCGGCACTTTCAGTTTCTCCCGTTCGCCCCATTCCCGGCGCAGCAAAGCAGCATCAGCCCGTTGTTTTTCCGCATATTTCCCCCCGGAAGACAGCCCTCCCTCATAAAAACGGCAGACCGGATAGCTGAAATGGTACGGCACCACGCCGCTCCCGGCAATCGCCCGCAGATTAAAATCATAATCGGCGACAATCCTGTACCTCTCGTCATACATTCCCAGTTCCGCAAACAGCCGCCGGTCGTAAAAAATGCTCTGATGGCAGATATTCTGCGTCGTTACCGGAGCATCATACTCGCGAAAGCGGCAATGTCCGTCCTCGTCGACCAGACAGGCATCCCCAAACAGAAAACGGCAATCCGGATGAGCACGCAGCACTGCGGCCGCCCGTTCCAAAACCCGAGGATTAAAAAATTCGTCCCCCGCATTCATAAAAATCACAAAGTCGCCGCGGCAAAGCCTGAGCCCTTTGTTCATCGCGTCATAAATCCCGCGGTCGGGTTCCGATACATAGCGCGCAATCCTTTTTTCCCGGCGCAGAAACGCCGCCGTACCGTCGCTGGAACCGCCGTCAACCACGATGCTTTCGTATCCGCCGCAATCACCGGTCAAACTGTTTCCGAACGCAAATTTTCCATTCCCGATGCAATCGCCTGCAAATTTGCCGCCGTCATCTCCCCCGCCGCAATCGCCTGCCAAATCGGCTCCGGTTGAACCGTATGTTTGTGCCCACAGGCTGCGTAATGTGCGTTTCAGTTCATCTTTTACGTTATAACAAATCGTTACAACCGAAAATTTAACATTCTTTTCCATATTTTGCTCCATTCGCCGTTTTTCTCCGCTTCATCGCCGTCGTCCCACGCGCCGGCCTGTTCCGCATCCCAGATGTCCCAGCAGCACTGCTTGTCCGGCGGTACCGAACGCCCGTAGCGCTCCGCCAGAAACGCCGCCCAGCCTGCCGTTCCGCTGCCGTATCCCGCAGACTGCCCCCTGCGCCGCGCCAGAATTTCCCGCTGTCCGCGCCGGATAAGCGCTTTCAGTTCCGTTTCCACCGCCCGCACCTCGTCCATCACTTGGCCGCGGCGCCGTTCCGCCTCGCGTATCTCCGCCTTAATCCGTTCGTCGGCCGCATGCATTTCCCGCCGCCGCCGATGCGACGTATTTTCGGGAAAATTCCGATACAGCAGCAAAACTTCCTGCAGGTTGTAAAATCCCGTCCTGCCGCGCAGGCGCATAAACAGCGCATAATCTTCCGCCGGCGTATACGCCTCCTCATATCGTACCCCGAGGCGCTCCAATTCCTGCCTTCGCAGCATGCACGCCGGATGAATGACGGCGCACCCTTCCGCCAGCGCCGCGCCGATTTCCGCATTATGCTCCGGCCGCCGCCGGATGCGCCCCCGTTTCCGGCACAAAAGCTGATACCACCCCGAAACGACGCCGCATTCCCGGTGCGCGTCCAGATAGGATGCTTCTTTTTCCAGCCGCTGCGGCAGCGAAACATCGTCATGGTCAGTCACCGCCAGATAATCGCCCGTCGCCATTTCCATCAACCGGTTCCGGCTTCCGGCAATGCCCAGATTTCTCTCATTGCGAAAATATTTTATCCGCGCGTCATCATACGATGCTATAACCGCCTCCGCCGCCCGGTCTTCGGGACAGTCGTCCAAAATCAAGAATTCAAAATTCTCCGCCGTTTGGTTCAATATGCTCTCGACCGCCTCCCTCAAAAACGGTTCCGGCGTCTTATAAACCGGCATCAAAACGGAAATTTTCGGCATCTGCGGCTCTCCTCCTAAAAAATGAACAAAACACATTTCCAACCGTCCCGGCACAAAACAGCATTTCTCCCCCGAAACAATACAGCACCTCGCCTGCACAGCACCACACGCGCCCCGGTGCGACACACATCCCGATACGCTATGCACCCAGATATACGTCCTGGCAATTCAGCCGCCGCCCGCCGCCGTTTCCCCGGCCGGAATATAAACTTAAGCCTATATATAATAAACCCCGCCGCCTGATTTAACCTGACCGAAAGTATATATTCACCCCGTTCTGTCTCCGCCTGTGCACCGCCGCTGCGTCACACCCTGCCCCATTCTGTCCCCGCCTGTGCACCGCCGCTTTCTGCCGGTTGACAACCCTGTAGTGCCGCTTTAAACTTATTTCGCAAACCATCAACCGCATACGTTAACCAGCCGGAGACCAACAATGCCAGCCTGCTCCCTCAATACATCCCTTCCCTGTTCGGCAAAACCCCGCCTCACAGCCTTCAGCGGGCTCAAAGCTCTTGCCGTCATCGGCATTATCGCCTGCCACATGGGAGCGCTGCCCGGCTGGGATTTATGCGCCCGCATGGTCGAAGTGTTGTTTTTGGTTTCCGGATTCTGTATGGCTTATAACCATTTTTGCCCAAGCGATACCCCGGCAGCCCGCCCTTCCGGCTGGCAGATTGTCAAAGCCAAACTGCCCCGCCTCTACCCCGTCCACTTTACTACATTCCTGTTGCAGCTGTTTTTTGTGCCGGCCTGGTCCTCCCAAACCATCGGGTTCATCTTGTCCTTCGGGCTGCTAAACCTGACATTGCAGCACGCCTGGTTCCAAAGCACGCAGTTTATGTTCAACAATGTATCGTGGTTTTTAAGCGCTCTGCTGTTCTGCTATTTCATCACCCCCGCCCTTTCCCGCGCCGCCGCGCGCGCCAAAGCCGCCCGCCGCCTGTTTCTGTTTTTTGCCCTGCTCGTTGCCATACGCCTGTATATTGAATATATGCGCAGCTCTTATCCTTCGTATATCCGGCTGGATTTGCACGCCAACCCGCTGGTACAGGCTTTGAACTACAGCCTCGGTTTTATTGCCGGCGTCTTTTTCCTCTCCCCTTCGCCGTTAAACGCTGTTTTGCGGCAGCGCCTGTCCTTTGCTGCCGCGACCCTTCTGGAAACATTGTTTGCCGGCCTGTATCTTGCCGCCTGTTATTCCTTGGGCGGCACGGCATACCGCCTGTTTTTCGTCTTGCTGGCATTGCCTGTGATATATGTGCTCGCTTTCGGCCGCGGCGCACTCTCCCGGATAATCTCCGCCAAACCGCTGCTGTGGCTCGAAACCGTAAATCTGGAAATATTTATGTTCCATTCGTTTATCCTTTACCATTTTCCCGTCAATGCGGATAACCCGTGGTACTACGCCGAATTTGCCGCCATAACCCTTGCCGCCGCTGCCGGTTTCCACCTGCTGTTTCGCCGCCGCACCAAATAAACCTCCCCGCCGCACCCAATAACCTCTCCGCCGCGCATATTAAGCCGAACATCATAAAGCTGCGCATAATTAATAAAGCCGCCCGCAATAAAAAGGCGGAAAAAATCCCCCGCCCGTAAAAATTCCTCTTGACTACAAAAAACATTTGCCCTAAAAAGGATGCCGACGGGTCCTTAGCTCAGTTGGTTAGAGCCGGCCGCTCATAACGGTCTGGTCGTAGGTTCGAGTCCTACAGGACCCACCATTAAAACAAAATGCGCCCTTGCGGCGTTTTTTTTGTTTTAAATAATGATTTTGGACTCAAACCAAAAAGCAGGTTCCCAAAAAGCAGGTTCGGCTGCCAGCGCAAGGCAGACGGAAGTATGCCGGTTGCCGACGGCAATGCGCGCCTGTGCGGCCGAACGAAGTGAAGGTCAGTCCTACACTACAGGCCTCATCAGTTTTTGCAATATTTGCAAAAGTAATGGATTTCTTTGTGAACTATCTTTCGTCTGGTAAGGCCTGCTCTTTCAAACATCCCTGCTCATCGTCCCATTTCCAACAGTCGCTTCGGCAGATTTTTTGAACGGGGTCATAAATCTTCCCCGTTTCAAGGCAATCTACCCTACGGCGTTCAGTCACAATCTCATTAAGGTTATCATGCATATACCCATAAACAACAATGCAAATAACAAACGCACAATATGCTATAACTCGTATTTTAGAAAAAAAAGTCAAAACAAAGAAAAATAAACATGCTGTCATCACAGAATAGTATATATTCAAAATATCCCCTTCTGCATTATTGATGGCAGCATACTCAAAAGCAAAACCAAGCAACATTAGAAAAATAAAAAATAATTTCAGTAATATATTAAACACTGCATCTTCTTTTACCTGTGTTGCTTTTTCTGCCATCTTTTCCTCTTTCTACTTATATTTTGTGTGATGTGTCGGGCAAGTCTCCCGTAAATTCTTTCCTGCCTTTGCCCCTGCCCGTCCACGCGCATTGGCTCGCAAATCACGGACTGTATCCGATACAGGAAATTTATTAACTTCAATATCCCATATCTCTTTAACAACGCCTAATTTATTGTCTCAACCTACTTTTAACGCTTTGACTGGTACTCCTTTTGGCAATTCAATACCCTTCCGCTTTTCAATAGCTGGGGGAGATGAGCCGGAAGGAAGTAAATTGTATGTGCAAGATATATCCAGTTCTGGCGATAATTATGTCTATCAGGGAACTTCAAAATTATATCCTTGGTATAAAGGTGATGGGATATATGAGCATTGGATGCCTCTTAATTCTATTTCTAATGAAAAACAGTATCGAGCTTTTTTGACAACATATAATGATGATGGCACATCTCAAATTTCTAATACTATAGTGTTTTGGACAATATCCACTCCTACGGTTTTAGGTGCTAATTATATTGCAAGCCTTAGTTGGGCAAGTTATAATTTTATATTTAATTATAGTCCCGGCGTTGGAAGTAAGGAGTTACTAAAATCATATAATATAAAAATGTATGATGAAAATGATGTAATGGTGTCTTCAACTGGCGTTAAAACGGCGTCATATTCTTATGAAGAAAATAGCGGAAAATAT
>ENA-OPXG01000410-OPXG01000410.1-human-gut-metagenome-genome-assembly--contig:-NODE-410-length-31424-cov-7.173579_pt1 | contig 31424 bp, 26 predicted proteins | sample MGYA00241519_ERZ502030 | MGnify/ENA primary metagenome ERZ502030 (study PRJEB25962, sample SAMEA2041937) | human gut metagenome | biome: human gut; feature: human-associated habitat; material: faeces...
ATTCTCTCATTTTATATTACCGGCTGTTCATTAGTCTCAATTTTCTCGTTTTATCTGCCGGTTCTTTTATATGCTCTTTTATTTTATCTTCCTAATCTGCTTACCGGATAAACGCCGTGATATTTGCTTCATTCAATGTAAAATCATAATAATTCAGATCTTCTCTTTTTGTCCATCCGATTTCTTTCCAGAATGCATTGCCGATATCGTTCTGTGTAAATGCGATCAGAGATACTTTGTTAATGCCTTCTTTTTTCAGCGCTTCCATGGTAAATACTACCATAGCCTTCCCGATTCCCTTCATCCTGTGATTTACATCTACACACACATGATACAGACAGCCTCGTCTTCCATCATGCCCGCAGAGAATCGCTCCGACGATTTTTCCGTCTTCTTCGGCAACTACGCTTGTCGTAGGATTTCTTTTTAAAAAGCGTTCTACGCCCTCTTTCGAATCATCCACACTTCGTATTCCGAATCCCTTGATGCTCATCCAAAGCGCGTGCACCTGGTCGAAATCTTCAATTGTCATTACTCTTATATTCATATGTATTATTTTTCTCCTCTGCCTGTATTTTCAGATGAACTTAGGATAATGCTCCCTTACGTTTCATCTCATCTGCATCCTTTTTCCGAAAATTTATGGGAACATTGGCACCAGTTCCAGACCTTCTGTCTCCGGAAGTCCGAACATCAGGTTCATATTCTGTACTGCCTGTCCTGCCGCACCTTTTACCAGGTTGTCAATGGCTCCCATCATGATGATCCGGTTGGTTCTCGGATCGATCTTGAAGTTGACATCCACATAGTTGCTTCCCTCGACCCATTTCGTCTGCGGGCAGACATCCTTATCGAGAACACGTACAAACTGCTCGTTGGCATAATACTTATCATAAACGGCTTTAACCTCTTCGTAAGTCACATCTTTTTTCAGGGATGCATATGCCGTTACGAGAATGCCGCGGTTCATCGGAACAAGATGCGGGGTGAAGTTCAGGGTGATCGGGTAGCCGGCTGCATAGGAAAGCTGCTCCTCGATCTCCGGTGTGTGGCGGTGGCCTTGATGTTTTCATTGACCTCACAGTAGAGGTTGTCCACTTTCGCTCCTCTTCCTGCTCCGGAAGTTCCGGATTTTGCATCGATGATGATGGTGTTGCCATCAATGAGATCTTCCTTTAATAAAGGATAAATCGAAAGAGTCGAGCAGGTCGGATAGCATCCCGGGTTTGCCACGATGCGCGCCTGTTTTACTTTCTCACGGTTGATCTCGCACAGTCCGTAAACCGCCTCGTCGATATACTGCGGAGATTTATGCTCGATCTTGTACCACTCTTCATACGTTTTTACATCTTTAATACGGAAATCGGCGCTCAGGTCGATGACCTTTACTTTCGAAAGAATTTCATCATTTACCAGGGAAGCACAGAGTCCCTGCGGAGTTGCTGTAAAAATGACGTCTACTTCCTTTGCAAGCTGCTCCATGTTGTCGTCCTTGCAGACATCGTCTACTAACTGAAACATATTCTGGTAAACCGACGCATATTTCTTATCGATATAGCTTCTGGAACCATACCATTTAATCTCCACATCTTTGTGTCCCAGGAGAATACGCACCAGCTCGCCTCCTGCATATCCTGTAGAACCGATAATTCCTGCTCTGATCATACCTTTTTCTCCTTTTTTCTTTCGCCCGTTTTCTTGTCTTGCCGGACATTTTTTCTTTTTTCTTTATGATAGCTCAATTATTTTCTTTTTTCAATGAAAAATCTTTGTTTTCTGCTGTCATATACCGTCGATTGCATAAGTATACACCTCAAATGTATATTATGCAAGTTTTTTTTGAGTTTCTGAAAAAAAGCTTGCATAATCCTGTCGTATGATGTATATTTTAGTCATTGACGATGCACTGCGCATATAGGTGCACGAGAAATCCAAGGAGGATCTTACATTATGAAAGAAAAAGTTGTACTTGCCTATTCCGGCGGACTTGATACTACTGCCATTATTCCGTGGCTGAAAGAGACCTTTGACTACGAAGTAATCTGCTGCTGCATCGACTGCGGCCAGGGAAACGAGCTGGTTGGCCTCGATGAGAGAGCAAAACTTTCCGGCGCTTCCAAATTATATATCGAAAACGTTATCGACGAGTTCAGTGAAGACTTCATCATGCCGTGCGTAAAAGCAGGCGCTGTTTATGAGAACAAATACCTGCTCGGTACTTCCATGGCACGTCCGGTTATCGCAAAGAAACTCGTTGAGATCGCAAGAAAAGAAGGTGCTGTTGCCATCTGCCACGGCGCTACCGGTAAAGGAAATGACCAGATCCGTTTCGAGCTCGGCATCAAAGCCCTTGCTCCGGATATCAAAGTAATCGCTCCTTGGAGAATGACCGATGTATGGACCATGCAGTCCCGTGAAGACGAGCTGGCTTACTGTAAAGCACACGGCATCGACCTTCCGTTTGATGCAAACCACAGCTACAGCCGTGACCGTAACCTGTGGCACATCAGCCATGAGGGACTTGAGCTTGAGGATCCGTCCAACGAGCCGAACTACGACGATCTTCTCGTACTGACCACTCCTCCGGAAAAAGCTCCGGACGAAGGCGAGTACGTAACCATGACCTTTGAGGCCGGCGTTCCGAAGACCTTAAACGGAAAAGAAATGAAAGTTTCCGATATCATCCGTGAATTAAACCGTCTCGGTGGAAAGCACGGTGTCGGCATCATCGATATCGTAGAAAACCGTGTCGTTGGTATGAAATCCCGTGGTGTATATGAGACTCCTGGCGGAACAATCCTTATGGAAGCACATGACCAGCTGGAAGAACTGGTTCTCGACCGCGATACCTTATCTGCAAAGAAAGAGATGGGCAACCGTCTTGCCAATGTTGTATACGAAGGAAAATGGTTCACTCCTCTTCGCGAAGCAATCCAGGCATTTGTTACTTCTACCCAGAAGTATGTCACCGGTGAAGTAAAATTCAAGCTCTACAAAGGAAACATCATCAAAGCCGGCACAACTTCTCCATACTCTCTCTACAGTGAGTCTCTGGCAAGTTTCACAACCGGTGATCAGTACGATCATCACGATGCAGACGGATTCATCACGCTGTTCGGACTTCCTCTGAAAGTTCGTGCAATGATGCTGCAGAATGTAGATAAAAAAGATCTGGATAAATAAATCCCCAGAATAAAAGAAGCACCGCAGTCGCGGTGCTTCTTTTATTTTTTCGATTGTTACCCGGATTTTATTCTGCCGGAAACCAGGAAGCAAGCTTTACTTTGCTGCTGCCATCTGCCTTATAGCAGTAAACTGCAAGTTTCTCAGTCACATCAGCTCCCTTGTACGGAACATTTGCTTCCACGAATACATAATTTCCACAAACCGAGTATTTTTCAATGCCAAGTTTAAAGGATGCCACAAGGTTTTTCTTTCCCGTCCTGTTATCTGTCCGGTAGAGTTTCGTCTGCATGTACCGATCCTTTCCTGTCGTACGGTAGGTATACGTTCCATCATTGACGGCTTCCAGCGAAACACTCAGATAATTTTCATCCTTAACCGCAAAGGCCTCTCTCTGATAACTGTTTCCCTCCAGATCATAAAATGTCTTGTTCTCGTTTTCCTTGGTATAGTAAATCTTTCCCTCACTCTGAAACAGGGAATACCGATAAGCATCTCCGCTGTTTACAATCTGTGCAACTTTCTTTTTATCCGTTCCGTCCGTCTTCATGCTCATAACGGTTCCGGTATCTTCCGAATAATTCATGCCATCTTCACTTTTACTTTTCAGTGCCAGATAATAAATCCGTCCATCTACAAGCTGTGGATCACGTCCGAGCGCAAGTTTCTTTGCGGATTTCCCGTCTTTTGCGATCCGGTAAATATATTCTTTTGTTGCATCGGTTCCATAGTAACGGTCCCAGGTTGCATAAATATATTTCTTATCCACAGATAATTGGGAAAAACCATTGCTTCCCTTTTTGTTTTTCCCTATTTTGTAGGAATATACCTCACTCTTTTTGCCTGTTTTGGTGTTGTATTTCATAATTCCCATACGCACACCCATCATTTCAAACGCATAATACAGGTTCTTTCCATCCGAAACCGTACATGACGTACCCTTCATCAACGGTTTTGCCTCCGTCTTCACGTCCGTGTGGATCGGCATCACCTCATTATCATACGATACCTGACCGGTCTGTTCTGTTGTATCTGCAAAAGCTGTAACCGAAGGCATCACCGCACACCCTGTAAAAGTGATCGCTCCTGCCAGTGTCGAGGCAGCCATTGTTTTTTTAAACTGATTCCAAGATTTTTGTCTCATCATCCAAGACCTCCATTCCTATCTGTCTTTCATTTCGTCTGCATTGTACTCCCGCTTTTTCAGGAACGCAAGCTGTATCTGAAAAAGATAAGAATTTCATAAGAATCGTAACATCTTCTTAAAATATTAAGCCCAAAGTCCCATTGCCCGTGCGATCATGGCAAGAAGAAACAGGTGTGCCGGATAGAATATATAAAAGAAATATTTCATCTGTTTTCCCCTGGTTCCATTGTAAAAATAAACCGGTATCATATCCAGAAATGCTGCCGCTTCAATGATACTTGCCAGCAGGGTTAAAACAAAAACACCGATACCCATTCCCTTCACTTTCTTCGGATAAAACATGTAAATTGCAAAAATTGTCACAATTCCCGACAAATCGTAATCTGTACGGAAAAGAAGTGCCAGAAATCCCCCGGCTGCAACTGTCACAATGGTAAGAATCAGGCGGATGACTGCGGCCTTATTCCCGTAAACTTCCTCCACAAACTTCTGTTTTATCCCTTCAACACCCCAGATCACCAAAAGTCCGAACAGCAAAGTAAAAAAGACATTGTTGCTGGAAAAATCCCACATTCTCCTGCTGAATGCCAGGTCAAACGGAACCTCGGAAATCAGGGCAAACAAAAAAAGCCTCCCCGCATATTTTGCCCTGCTGCGTGTATGGTAAAATCCTTCTACCAGAAGAAAACAGTAAATCGGAAACGCCAGTCTTCCAATGATGCGCATCAAAAATGCGGGATTTTCCAGTCCCGGAATCTGTTCTAAAATAACGGCTGACGTGTGATCAATGAGCATGGAAATTACAGCAATCAGCTTTAACCAATAGCCGGAAATCCCCGGTTGTTTTGTTTCCATAACCATTCTCCTTTTTGTCATTATTTTGCAAGAAGCTGTTGAATTTCTTCTTTATATGGAGGAATCGTCTTTTTTGTCTCCCCCTCTGCACAAAGCCATGGCGTTTCCAAAATCTTTGGAATTTCCATAAAACGTGGATCATGAACCAGACGATGCAACGTCTCAAATCCAATGGTTCCCTGCCCGATATTGGCATGACGGTCTTTGTGTGCCCCAAGTGGATTTAAACTGTCATTGATATGAAAGACCGCAATCTGGTCGAGTCCGATCACCTGATCAAAATGTTTAAAAACACCATCGTAATCATGCACCAGATCATACCCGGCATCGTTTACATGACAGGTATCAAAACAGACTCTCAACCGCTCCTTTTTGTTCACTCCATCATAGATTGCCTTAATTTCTTCAAAGGTTCTTCCAATCTCACTGCCCTTTCCTGCCATCGTTTCCAGAGCAATAAATACCTCATCCTCGTTCTCATCCAGCACCATATTCAGCCCGCGGACAGTCTGTGCAATTCCGGCCTCTGCACCCGCATCCAGCGCGGACCCCGGATGTAACACCAGGATATGACTTCGCATAGCAGCCGTGCGCCGGATCTCCTTTTCCAGAAACTGTACAGCCAGTTCAAATGTCTCCGGCTTTACGGTATTTGCCAGATTGATGATATAAGGCGCATGAACCACAATCTCCCGGATTCCGGCCTGTTTTGCATAGGCCCATCCTGCCTCAATATTCAGATCTTTGATTTCTTTTCTGCGGGTATTCTGTGGTGCACCCGTATAGAGCATCAACACATTTGCTCCGTAGCTTTCTGCCTCCTTTACGGACGCTAAAAACATCTCTTTTCCTGCCATTCTCACATGGGAACCGATTTTAATTTCTTCCATCTTATGATATATCCTCTGCTCTGAGCTTTTTTTTCTGCTGATGTGCGGTAATTGCAATCAGCACTTTTTGTGGTATAAATCTTCCACAGGTTGTCACGGCTTTTAGCGTCAACGTAGGAACAATCACTACTTTGCGCCTTTTCATCTGCTTTAAAGCATATCTAACACAATATTCCGGAGTAATTCCTGCCAGTGCAAACTCTACATTTGCAACGGCATTAAATTCTGTATTCACCGGTCCGGGACATAATGCCCCCACATACACGCGGCTGCCTCTCTGTTTCAGTTCGAGTGCCACGGCACGTGTCAGGCTGGCTATATAAGCTTTGGTCGCATAATAGGTGGCCATATAAGGCCCTGCCGGAAGAAGTCCCGCCGAGGAAGCCACATTTAAGATGTAACCGCCCTCCTGCTTCTCCATACGGCGAAGCATCAGCTTCATAAGAAGATGCATAGCCTTAACATTTACATCAATCATCTGCATTTCCTTATCTGCGTCCGTCTCCAGAAAGCTGCCACAGTCACCGAATCCCGCATCGTTAATCAATATCCCGACTGGCAGCTTCTCGATCTGCTGCATCAGGTGATAACAGGCTTCTTTTTGTGACAAATCCGCCGATATCACGATGCTCTCGGTTCCCTTCTTTTGTAATTCCTGCGCCAGTTCCTGTAACCGGTCCTCTCTGCGTGCAACCAGTACCAGACGATACCCCTCTGCTGCAAGCTGCCGTGCAAACGCCATACCGATTCCGGAGCTTGCCCCTGTGATCACTGCATATGATTTCTTCATTTTGCCTCCTCCTTAATGTATCACGAGTATAGCACAGTGACACATGAAAGTCCAATAAAAATCAGGGCTTACAGAGGTTCTCCCTCCATAAGCCCCGATAGCAGATAATGAGTAATTTATTGATATTTTCTTACTTTACAGTTACCTTAATGGTTACGATTTTCTTTGTTCCATCTTTTAAGGTAACGGTTGCCGTTACTTTTCCGGTTCCCTTCTTCTTTCCTTTAATCTTTCCGTTTTTATTTACGGAAACCACAGACTTCTTGGAAGACTTATAGGTAATCTTTGCAACATTTTCCATATTCAGTTTCTTGCTCCACTGGAATACGGTTGTCTTTTTTACACCAATATTTACTGTGCTCTTTGCAGATGCGATAGTCTTTGCAATCTGCTTTGCAGCTGCCTTAACTTCTGCCTGTGTCTTTAAGACGTATACGCCACGGTCTTTGAAAGTCAGTGATACGGAACCGTCCTTTGTAACCTTATACGATTTCTTATTCACAAGAACCAGTTCTCCGGTCTTTTCGTCTTTCTTCATGACTGCAAGTTTTGCACCTGCTTTGACGTCTGCTGCATTTACCTGTACGGTGTATGCAGTGGTTCCATCTGCTTTCTTGACTTCCTGTGTGATGGTTACGTCTTTCGTTCCGGCAGCTTCCGTTACAGCTTGGATCACATCGGCATTTACGGTTGCTTTCACGCCTGTTTTGCTTGTCTTTCCAGTTGCTGCTACTGCTGCCTCTGCGGTTACTTTTCCGCTTGCATCCTTTGTGACTGTTACGGTTGCAGTCGTTCCTTCCGGAAGTTTTTCTGCAGGAATAACGATCGTTGTTGTATCCTTTTTGGTATCTTCAGAAGGCTTGGTTTCGGTTGTTGTGCTTCCGCTGGAAGAACTTCCTCCGGTAGAACCTCCGTTGGTACTTGAATTATTTTCCAGAACAACGGTGCCACCATCTGTTGCCGCTGGAATGATCACTTTAATCTTTCCGTTACTTACCGTATATGTTTTTCCAGAATACAGATCCTTCAAAACAGTTCCATTATTTTCACTAACTGGAATTTCTACAGTCTGTGCAACATCTTTGATATTTAAACCAACATATAATTTTGTTCCTTTGTAGCTTCTGGATACAATATCATAACCATTTTCATCAGATGCTAAAATTGTTTTTCTGTCTCCTCTTGCAAATACATCTGTATATGCATTACGGATAGAAAGCATCTTCTTATAATGCTGATAGGTCTTATTGTCATTACTTACTATTGACCAGTCAAAATCATAACGATTTGTCTGATATGGATAATTATTTAATCCTGTCTGTCCGATTTCCTCACCATAATAAATCACTGGCTGTCCCTTTGCAGTAATTTGTAAGCTTGCTGCAACCATAGACGCTGCAGTTGCTGCATCTTCTTTCATTCCACCATCCAAAAGTTTCTGCTTAAATCCATCTTCATCATGACTTCCAAGAAACTGTCCTGTCATGTAAGTATTATTTAACGCACTGTTTCTGGATGCCAGGAAATTTTCTACAGAAGAAATATTTCCTTTTACAAAATTAGCTGCCTGATCATTAAAATCAAAATCCAGATCCGAATCCATTTCTCCGGTTCCTAAAGTATTGCCATTAGAAGCATAGCCTCCTCCTGCATACTCTCCAATCATCTTAAAATCTGAATCTACTTCCGTCAGAGCATTTTTTAATTCTGCCCAAGTATCGTTTTCCACATGTTTAACTGTATCAACACGGAAATAGTCGATGCCAAAATCCTTTACCCACTGGGTCTGCCACTTTACAAGCTGCGCGCTGACCGCAGGGTCTTCTGTTTTAAAATCCGGCAAATCACTTAAGGAATCCTTCTGGTCACTTCCGGATACAACATCGTCCTCACTCCGGATCATATCGCCAAACTTTGTATCATATCCGGCATGGTTAACCACAATATCTACCATAATACGAATACCGCGGTTATGTGCCTGATCGATCAATGTCTGGAATTCTTCTTCTGTTCCAAGCGTTGGGTTCAGCTTTGTAAAATCGCTTGCCCAATATCCATGGTATGCAGCATTGTACGGAACATCTTCTTTTCCCGTGTCAGTTACCGTAACTCCCGGAATATTTTCTACAATAGGAGTAATCCAGATTGTATTAATTCCCAAATCCTCTAAATAGTCTAACTTTTGTGTAATTCCTGCGAAATCACCACCATGATACAGACCTGCATTATCCTTTCCGTAAGTCTGTGCTCCGCTTGCTGTATTGTTTGATTCATTTCCATCAAAGAAGCGGTCCGTTACCATAAAATAAATAACGGATTCATCCCAATCAAAATCTTTCGCATTTTTCTTGGTTCGAGCAGTCACTTCAACCTGTACACTTGTTGAATACTCATTTCCATACTGATCTGTTACAACAATTGGCAATGTTTTCTTACCTAGCGAAGTATCTGTTGTGGCTGATATTGTTACCGCCTGCAAATCCGGTACAATTGCCAATGTACTGCTTCCACCTAAAGAAGAAACATCAATGCTTGCAGATGCAACTTCCATCTTCTTTGTATCATTCTCATCCTGATTTACAGTAAATTTTACGACATTATTCTCATTATAATTAAATGATGCATTCATTACCTCTGCCTGAATAGTGGCATTCAGCTTATAATACTCAATATAAGAATAATCGTTTCCCCCTTTTTGTTCCTGCTTATCGTTATATTTGTCTAAAATATATTCATCCCCGACTTTATAACGATAATATGTACATCCGCTTTCCAGTTTGTTATAGTTATACTCAAAACGCTTATTCCCAGCATTATAAGTCATTTCATATTCCGTACCATTGATATCTACAGATACCTTCATATCTGCAAGCTTATCATCAATTAAGGCGTTATCATCCCGATAATAAAATGCAATCTTATTTTCTTTTGGAAGGACTTCATATCCCTTATTGTATGGAGCACCTAATACAGGTTCTTCGCCCTGTTTCATGTTCGCACATACAACATTCTGATCCTCTGGAAATGCAATAGAATGATCTCCACCATCCTTGACCCAGTCCTTACCAGAAGAATCCAGTGCAATAACGAAATCAACTTTTGTGCAGCTTGATTTTACCGGAACCTTAATTTTCCATTTTCCAGCTCCTGCGGATTCAAATTTTTTCAATTCTGCCGCAAAACCAGTAGTCCACGAATAAAACTCCGGATTGGTTGTTAAAGTATCATTTTCATATTCCAGATAAAAATATCTTGGATCTTCTTTGGTAATGGTAGGTTTTTCGGTAACTGGAGTCTTTCCAAACACATACCATAATGTTACCTCTGATTCTTTCTCGTCAATAACGTAATACCTATTTCCGTCCTGTCCATTCCATGAAGTTGATCCCGCCACTGGTTTTCCAATAATTCCAAGCGAATTAAACGAAACATAAGTTGTTCCCTGTAACCAAGTCACATTATTTTCTGTGTCTTCTATCGTATTATTTAAAGGAACAAATTCCTTTTCAGCACCCTTTTTATTATATATATATACATCAGATACACCAGCTTTCATTTCAAAATCTGGAGAATACATATAAATCGTTACTTTATACTGTTTTTCCACAACATTAACAATAACATCTGACGTTTCATTACCAGCAGTTGCGGTTAACTCAACAGTTTTTATTCCACTGCCTTTTTTCACATTGATTGTTTCATCTTTCAATGTAACCTTATCACTTAAAGAAGGGTCTTTTAATGTATATGAAACTGTTTCATCACTGCTTGTTCCATCATCGCCATAAAGCTTTAATGTTTTCGGAAGTTCGAGATCCTTACCAGCCAAAGCTTCCATATTTTTTGATTCAAGTCCCGGAACTACTAATCTACTATTGCCATCTGTCATGGCATCATTTGCAGGGTCTGTGATCCAGCTAGTCCCAATTTTATACTTATACCCATATATTCCTGGATTTTGTTTTTGAACTGTTACTGTGAATTTATCTCCTTCCTTTTCCATTGATAATCCATTATCCCAGTTCGTTCCTGCGACAGTTCCCATAAGCCGAACATCTTCTGCATCTTTATATTCGCCTGTTGCATCCAGATTAAATGTAACGGTACGGTCCTCATTTACAACCGGACTCTGTACTTTTATAACCGGTTTTACTGGTGCGCTGCTTGTAGATTCCGTCCACCCTTCCGGTTTCTTTTCACTGATTACCGTTTCCCCTTTTTCGCCAGTAACCCACTTTTCTACTTTAGAACCATTTTCCGTAAATCCAATATTATCTGTTTGTTTTCCATTTCCTTTATTATTAAATATACAATGGAATTCCTCATCTGAATTTGTGCTAATTGTAAAGCTATACCAGCCTTCATTTTCTGAATCTTCTTCTACTTCAGCTCCTGGCCAGCTATTTGCATAACCATAACCATCAACAGCCGTCCAGCTCTTTCCTTCGGCTATTTTCGTATAAACAGCCTCCCAATTTGTAGAATTTTTGAAGTGCATAATAATTTGTCTGCTGCCTTCTGCTTTTGCCTGTACCGCCCCAATCGGCAAAAGTGTCAGAACCATCGCAATTGCAAGTAAAAAACTTACAAAACGGTTCTTTGTTGAAAACCTTCTCTCTCCCATTTTTTCCTCCTTTTGAATGATTTTTCGGGTTTTTTCGTTTTTCATTATACTTGAAAATTTATACGAAATAAAGTTGGAAAAACTGCCAAAAAACCTCTGGAAATTTTGTCTAAAAATTCCAGAGGTTTTTTCAACTTATTATACACATTGTATATTCATTTTTATTGCTGCAGTACCAGCTCGCGCCCTGTCACATCCAGTTCCATGCTCTGTGGATCTTTTTTATACTGCTCAAGCACGGTCAGCCACAGCATATGTACTTCGTAGATCAGCATCTGATCCGCCTCCACTGCATACGGAGCTAAAACATCCACATCGAAGAAGCGGATGCCAAGCGGTGGCAGAAAAATCAAATTGCAGGACTTCTTTTTCTCTCCGCAGGTGTAGATCTGCTCATAAGAAACCAATAGAAATTCTTTTTCCTGATCCATACAGTGATAGGAAACAAAACACTCATCAATCACCCATGTCTCTCCCTCTTCGGTTTCCACTGGTTTCTTCGCCGGATCGTTGTACTCGGTAGTCTGGCACTGAATATCCCAGTGCAGTTTTCCTTCCCGCGTTTTTTGTATCATATCGGTCACTTTACGGACCAGCTGTTCTTCCTTTTTCTTCATTCTTATGCCTGCTCTCTCACATAAATCTGTGACAGATTATTCATGATTGCCGCAGCAACATCCGGTTTATTCATAGAGTAAATGTGAATGTGGTTGACTCCGTTGGCAATCAGATCAATAATCTGCTCGGTTGCATAGGCAATTCCTGCCTGCTTCATGGCTGCAGGGTTGTCCCCAAAACGATCCACAATACTTAAGAATTTTGCAGGAACCAGATTTCCGGTCAGGGAAATCGTTCTCTTCACCTGTGCTGCATTGGTAACCGGCATGATTCCGGCGGTCACCGGAACATCAATTCCTTTTGCAAGTGCCTTATACAGAAAACGATAGTAAATGTTATTATCAAAAAACATCTGTGTGGTCAGATATTCACAGCCTGCATCCACTTTTTCTTTCAGATGATCCAGATCTTCATTCATATTGGCAGCCTCCGGATGTCCCTCCGGATAACATGCACCGCCGATACAGAAATCTCCTGCCTCTTTGATCTCGCGGATCAGTTCAATCGCATGGTGATACTGATCCGGAAGCGGAAAATCCGTGTTTGTCGGAATATCCCCGCGAAGTGCAAGGATGTTTTCGATTCCGCGCTCTTTCAGCTCATGGATTACAGTATGTACCTTTTCTCTTGTGGAAGAGACGCAGGTCAGATGTGCGATTGCCGGCACCCCATAAGAGTTGATCGCATCTGCGATCTCTACGGTATAATCACTCGTTCCGCCGGTTGCTCCATATGTACAGCTGATATATGCCGGTTTCAACTTTGCGATTTCTGCTGCGATTGCCTTGTAATTCTGCAACTGTGCTCCCTGTTTTGGCGGGAAAATCTCACATGAGATTGTCACCTCATTCTTCTTTAAAATTTCCGATACTTTCATATTTTTCTCCTGTTGTTAAAATTTTCGAAGCTCATCTGTGCCGTCATCCATAGTATTGACAATACGCTTAATCTGCACAAAATAGGAATAATTATCATTTACATGAACTTCACAGCGATCTCCAACTTTATGCCCGAAAATAGCCGCGCCAAGCGGTGATTCCCGGCTGATCAGATTTTTCAGTGAATTGCTTCTGACTGTTGTCACCAGTTTATATGTTTCCGTCACATCGTCCTCTTCAAAATAAATATCGACGGTATTGTTCATTCCAACTTCATCTTCCGGAGAGTCTTCAGAAACAATCACTGCTGTCTTGATCATTTTTTCCAGATAACGGATACGGCTTTCATTTTCGTTTTTAAACTTTTTGGCTGCCTTATATTCAAAATTTTCGCTCAGGTCTCCCTGGGCACGTGCTTCTTTTACATCTTCGAGGGCTTCCTTCCGAACCACCAGCTTCCGGTGCTCGATCTCTGCCTCCATTTTTTCAATATCCTTTTTTGTTAATTCATCATGCATATTCTGCCTCCAGATATTAATCTAACATTTTACATACAAAATCGCAAGTCCTATCTTCCTGCGTACAGACACTGATCAGATATCTGTCTTTTATGGTTCCCAGCGGAATTTCTTTATAGTATTTCCCATGCAGGGTATCCACGGTATGAAATGCCTTTGTCATTCCTTCCCCGGTCATTTTCACATAGCTTTCTTTTCTTGTCCAGAACCGGAGCAGTTCCTGCGGATCATCCCCGGCATCTTTCCACCAGTTCCATTCCGCTTCCGTTAATATCCGCTTTGCCAGCTTCTGATTGCGGGCTTCCTGCCAAAAACGGTTCTGCTGTTCCACATCCACACCTACCGGGACATCCGACAGTGCTCCCACTGCGTATGCTCCCGCATGGCTTAAATTAAAGAAAACCCCATCTTTTTTCAGGCGCGGCTTTCCATGTCCTTCCAGCCCAAAAGATTCTTCGGCATAAGGGATCTGTTCTTCCAGCAGCATATGCCGGAGCAGAAGACCCGCCGCAATGGATCTGCTGCGGTTTTCTTTTCCTTTTATTGTTCTTACTTTCTCCCTGCGGCTCTCCACAAGAAGAGACAGCGAATTCTCCTCTTCTTCCGGACGCTGGAAACAGACCGGCCGGATATATAGTTTAAGCATGTAATGCTCCTAAAAATCCACACGCCAGCACAAAAATGCCAAGAATGATCCTGTAATATCCAAACACCTTGAAATCATGTTTTTTAATATATCCCATCAGAAAACGGATAACGATCAGGGAAACCACAAATGCAATGACACATCCCACAAACAGGATAACGACCTCGGATGTCGAAAAATCCAGTCCAAACTTTGCAATCTTTAGGATACTGGCACCAAACATAACCGGAATGGCAAGGAAAAACGTATACTCTGCCGCAACAGTTCTGGACACCCCGATCAAAAGTGCTCCGACAATCGTTGCACCGGACCGGGAGGTTCCCGGAAAGATCGCAGCGATCAGCTGAAACAGGCCGATAAAAAGTGCCGTATCATAACCGATATCCGCAAGCGTATGGATTCTGACATTTTTCCCTTTATGGGAATTCTCGATCAGAATAAACGCAATACCAAACAGAATCAGCATGACAGATACCATCTGGTAATTGTAAAAATGTTTCTCCACCCAGTCATCCGCAAGAACACCAATCACCGCTGCCGGAATGGTAGAAACCAGAATATGAAACCACAATTTAAAAATATCTGTTTTGATCCATGCGCCCGGTCCCCGTTTTGTCAAAGGTGCTACATTGTTTTTTCTTCCAAACGGCCAGATCTGGCTCCAGAACAGAACAACGACCGCAAGAATCGCTCCCAGCTGGATCACGACCTCGAACATGCTGTAAAATTCATCACTTACTTTCAGTTTGACCACTTCATTCAGCAGAATCAGATGCCCGGTACTGCTGATGGGAAGCCACTCGGTCACGCCTTCCACAATTCCAAATAATACAGCTTTTAATACCTCTATCAGTTCTATCATTTTTTCCCTTTCTATCGCTCGCTTCCATCAAAATCCATCTGGTTCATATATTCCTGTGAAAAATCCGGATGGGTAGACAGTTCTATATAATGCATACTTTTCTGAATTATGGAAAGCTGCTCTCTTGCTTTTTTTGAAATAGCTGCTGATACTGCGCCTTCTCCGGCCGCGTTTCCAACCGACTCCGTAATCGGAAGTAATTCCTTTGGAATCAGTCCAATCGCCGCTGCCGATTCTTTTTTCAAATAGCTGCCAAAACCACCTGCGAGAATGACATGATCCAGCTGTTCATAAGAAGTATGACTGTCCTGTAGCAGAATCCGCATTCCGGCTGCAAATGCTGCCTTTGCAAGCTGTAGTCCCCGGATATCTTCCTGCGTCACACATACCTTATGCGCCAGCCAGACACATGGCTGCCCTGCATATTCTCCCAGGTATTTCCGGTAAGCAACTGAGACCGACTGTTTCTGCTTTAACAATCCTGTGTGATCAAGAAGCCCCATCTCTAAAATAACCGCAAGTGCATCAATCAGACCGGAACCGCAAATACCACATGCCTCCTCGTCTCCGATTACCTGCACCCGGATTCTCCGCTGGTCAAGCCAGACATGGGATATTGCTCCGACCGCTGCCGGCATTCCCATCGCCATCTCCGCACCTTCAAATGCAGATCCGACCGCCGTGGCACAGCAATAAATCTGATCTTCGTTTCCGACAGCCATCTCTCCGTTCGTTCCAATATCCAGAAGAAGCACTTTCTCTTTGGGGTTCTTCTGCATCACTGCCAAAAGATCCGAAGTAATATCTCCTCCGACAAATCCTGCAACCGCCGGTGCTATGTATACCGATCTGCAATCCGTAAGTCCCAGCTGCTCTCCGGTATACTCTTTTCCAAAGAATTCCTGCGGCATAAACGGCGTCACCCCGATGGAAACAGGCGTAATTCCCGCAAACAGATGACACATTACCGTATTTCCCACCACGGCAAGACGATGAATCTGTTCCCCTCTCCCTGTTTTTTTCTGCAGTGTCCGAAGCATCTGTGCGATCTGAAAAATAATCTGTTCTTTTAATATTTCCAGTTTTCCTGCTTCGGCTGCCTGAATACGTGAAAGCACATCTGCACCAAAACTTCTCTGTGCGCTTGGTTCACTGACCGTTGCCAGCTTTTCTCCTGTCTTTCCATCGATCAGATGGCAGACCACCGTCGTAGTACCGATATCGCATGCCGCATCCAGCCCTTCTCCGTCATCCGCCGGATAATGTGTGACAGTTCCGTTTTCTGCAATTTTAGACTTCTGTGCGCGAAGCTGCACTTTCGGAATTGTGATACGCATACCATCGGTTACTTTTGTCATACAGGCGAGTACTTCTCCCATATGTTCCACCTCTACGGTACACTTTCCGCATCTTCCCCTGCCGCCACATGGCGCTGTCAGCACATGGATTCCATGTTCCTGAAGTGTCTCTAAAATGGTTTTTCCTTCTTCTGCATCAAGTTTATGTGATTTTTTTTCAATTATTACTTCTATCTGCATAGGCTTTCTTATACTCTAAAAGCAGCAAACCGGATCAGATTCGATTCGCTGCTTTTTACAGGCTCTGTTACTTGTTTCGTTTACTTGTTCAGAGAAGACTCACGGTAAATGATATCATCTCTTCCCGGTCCGTTGGAAACCATGGTGATCGGATATCCAATCTGTCCCTCGATAAACTCAATGTACTTGCGGCAATTTTCCGGAAGTTCTTCATACTTCTTGATACCGCGGATGTCACATTTCCATCCCGGAAGCTTTGTGAGTACCGGCTTTGCCTTCTCCAAGAGACTGGTAACCGGAAATTCGGTTGTCACTTCTCCGTTGATCTCGTATCCGGTACATACCGGAATCTCATCGAGATATCCTAATACATCAAGTACAGTAAATGCTACATCGGTTGTTCCCTGCAGACGACAGCCATATTTGCTGGCTACACAGTCGAACCATCCCATTCTTCTCGGACGTCCGGTGGTTGCACCGAACTCTCCACCATCTCCACCGCGACGGCGAAGTTCATCTGCCTCATCTCCGAAAATCTCACTTACAAATGCACCGGCACCTACAGCAGAAGAATATGCCTTACATACGGTAATGATCTGTTTGATCTCATATGGCGGAACTCCTGCCCCGATTGCACCGTATGCAGCCAGTGTGGAAGATGAGGTAACCATTGGATAAATTCCGTGATCCGGATCTTTTAATGTTCCAAGCTGTCCTTCTAAGAGAACGGTCTTTCCTTCTTTGAGTGCCTTGTCCAGGAATAAGGAAACATCACATACATATGGAGCTACCATATCGCGGTACTCATGTAATGTATTTAATAATTCATCCGTATCAATCAGTGGCTTGTGATACAGATGCTCTAAGATTACATTCTTCTGCTCTGCAACACGGACTACCTTTTCCTTTAACAGCTCATCGTCGAAAAGCTCACTTACCTGAAAACCGATCTTTGCGTATTTATCTGAATAAAACGGAGCAATACCAGATTTTGTCGATCCGAAAGATTTTCCTCCCAGACGTTCCTCCTCGTACTGATCAAACAGTACGTGATACGGCATCACAATCTGTGCACGGTTGGACACAAGAATCTTTGGCATCGGAACGTTGCGGTCTGTGATGGACTTAATCTCTTTGAAAAGACGTGGAATATCAAGTGCCACACCATTTCCAATCACACTCGTTGTATGACTGTAAAATACTCCGGACGGAAGTGTATGTAATGCAAACTTTCCGTAGTCATTTACGATTGTGTGTCCTGCGTTCGCACCTCCCTGAAAACGTACAATGATATCGGCCTGCTTTGCAAGCATGTCCGTAATCTTGCCTTTGCCTTCGTCGCCCCAGTTAGCGCCAACAACTGCTTTAACCATCTTTTATTCCTCCTGTATGTCTGCTTTAACTTTCCGTGCGCACTTTTTTACGCACGAAAACGGACAGGTGTAAAAACCCATCCGTTTTTACTTTATGATTATAAAGGATTCCCACTGAAATTACAAGTCATAAACTTTAATTTGTTAGCATATGAAAGTTTCCAAAAGCTGCCTGCTACGCTTCAATCTTTTTGGAACATGCGATCGCAAGTGCTCCCGGTCCGATATGACAGGCAATGGATAATGACAGTGGCTGCATGACGATCTCATTGTCCGGAAAGACAGTCTGCACTTCTTCTTTGAATGCCTCAGCGGCTGCAGTGTCAAATGTATAGGCCAGTTCCAGATTCATCTTCTCCCCATCCGGGCTGTGAAAACGCTTCTCAAAATCGTTTTTCATAGCCTCGGTCATGATTGTTTTTGCCTGTTTTACCGTACGTGCCTTTGCAAATGCATCCAGCTTTTCTCCCTGGATCTGTAATACCGGTTTCAGTTTCAGTAAGGTTCCCAGTGCTGCTGCTGCCGGTGTGATACGTCCGCCTTTTTTCAGATACTCCAGTGTATCGACCATAATGTATATGGAGGATTCAAATTTTTCTTTTTCCAGAATCTCTTTGATTTCTTCTGCACCTTTTCCCTGCTCTGCCAGCATTTTGGCATCGAGCACGGACTGCCGCATTGTTACGGAAATACGCTGGTTATTGACTACCTGTACTTTTCCGTCATAGTCCTGGGAAAGCATATATGCCGTCTCACAGGAACTGCTTAAGCCCGAAGACATCGGTATGTATACAATTTCATCGTATTCTTTCAAAAGTTCATCCCATTTATCGGTCACATCTCCAACCAGCGGCATGGAGGTTTTGATCTCTCCGCCCTCTTTGAGTTTCTGATAAAACTGCTCCTGTGTCAGGTCAATATCTTCATAAAACATCTGTCCGTTAATATAAAAAGGCATCGGCATTACCACTACGCCAAGTTCTTTTGCCTCGCTTTGTGTAATACCACTGTTACTGTCCGTTACAACAATCACTCGACTCATTTTTTCCACTCCTGATTTTCGTTGTTTTTCCAAACGGTTCCTTTGTCTTTGAACCGTTACGCTTTCTATCATATCATAGGACAAAAAAAATGAAAAGCCTTGATTTTCAAGGCTTTTCATATCTATTTCACATAGTTTTTGATACTATGTTTACTTTATAACGCAACGGTTATGTCCGATTACATCATTCCGCCCATTCCCGGAGCACCGCCGGCTGGCATTGCAGGAGTATCTTCCTTAATGTTTGCGACAGCAGACTCTGTGGTGAGTAATGTAGAAGCAACGGATGTTGCATTCTGCAGGGCACTTCTTGTAACCTTAACCGGATCAAGAATTCCGGATTCTACCATGTCAACATACTCTTCGGTAGCTGCATTGAAACCGGTTCCCGGTGCAGATTCCTTTACCTTATTGATGATAACGGCACCTTCAAGACCTGCGTTTGCAGCGATGTAATACAAAGGAGCTTCCAGTGCCTTTAAGATAACCTTCGCACCGGTCTTTTCATCTCCCTCTAAGGAATCAGCAAGCTCTGCAACCTTCTTGGATGCATGGATGTATGCAGATCCACCACCTGCGATAATACCTTCCTCGACTGCTGCACGGGTAGCATTCAATGCATCTTCCATACGAAGCTTTGCTTCCTTCATCTCGGTCTCTGTTGCAGCACCGACACGGATGACTGCTACGCCGCCTGCCATCTTTGCAAGTCTTTCCTGTAACTTTTCTTTATCAAATTCAGAAGTGGTCTCCTCGATCTGTCCACGGATCTGTTTGATACGTCCCTGAATCTTATCCTTGTCTCCGGCACCATCCACGATAACGGTGTTCTCTTTCTGAACCTTAACGGATTTTGCACGTCCAAGCATATCCATGGTGGTATCTTTCAGTTCTAATCCAAGATCGGAGCTGATCACCTGACCGCCGGTAAGGATTGCTATATCCTCAAGCATGGCCTTTCTTCTGTCACCATATCCAGGAGCCTTGACAGCTACTACGTTGAATGTACCACGCAGTTTGTTTACGATCAATGTGGTGAGTGCTTCTCCCTCGATATCTTCAGCGATGATCAGAAGTCTTGCACCGGACTGTACGATCTGCTCAAGCAGTGGCAGGATATCCTGGATATTGGAAATCTTCTTGTCTGTGATCAAGATGTATGGATCATCGAGATTTGCTTCCATCTTATCCATATCTGTGCACATATAAGCAGATAAGTAACCTCTGTCAAACTGCATACCTTCTACCAGGTCAAGCTCTGTCTGCATGGTTTTGGACTCTTCGATTGTGATGACACCATCGTTTGTAACCTTCTCCATAGCGTCTGCTACCAGATTACCAACTTCTTCATCACCGGCAGAAATTGCTGCAACTTTTGCGATCTGCTCTTTGCCCTTAACCTTCTGGCTCATTTCCTTTAATGCCTCAACAGCGGCATCTGTTGCCTTCTTCATACCACGTCTTAACACGATCGGATTTGCTCCTGCTTCCAGGTTCTTCATACCTTCCTGAACCATAGCCTGTGTTAAAACAGTAGCGGTAGTTGTACCATCACCGGCTACATCATTGGTCTTGGTTGCAACTTCTTTTACAAGCTGTGCACCCATGTTCTCAAATGCATCCTCAAGTTCCACTTCTTTTGCGATTGTTACACCATCGTTTGTGATCAGTGGAGCACCAAAGGATTTATCCAGTACAACGTTACGTCCTTTCGGTCCTAATGTTACACGAACGGTATTTGCTAATTTATCGACACCTGCACCAAGTGCTGCTCTGGCGTCTGAACCATATTTGATCTCTTTTGCCATGACTACAATAACCTCTCTTCTTTAAAATTCAGCCTATAATTTCCAATTTATAAAAACTACTCAACAATTGCAAGAATATCATTCTGTCTTACGATAATGTACTCTTCCCCATCAAGTTTTACTTCTGTCCCTGCATATTTGGAATAGATTACTTTCTGGCCTTCTTTTACCTGCATAACGATTTCTTTGCCATCGACTACTCCGCCAGGACCTACAGCGATTACTTCCGCTTCCTGTGGCTTCTCTTGTGCTGCTCCCGGTAATACGATACCGGATGCGGTAGTCTCTTCTGCTTCTAACTGTTTTAATACTACTCTGTCTGTTAATGGCACTAATTTCATTACAAATAGCCTCCTTTTCGTCTTTACTAGCACTCACTTTATTCGAGTGCTAACTCTTTCTGTAAATAAAATATCACTGTTGTTTTTCATTGTCAACAGTGATACTCAATTTTTATATTTTTTTTAGATTCCCGGAATTCACTTTCTTTGTATGCTTTATTATTTCATCGTACTGTGCATACATTTTTTGTGTTTCGTTTTCAAGTGTATAATAATGAAAAATATACGGCACAAGAAGCACAAGGAGCAGCATGGTAAAACCATAGAGTGTCATGATCCCCGTCAAAAGCGGGGCAAACAATGATAGTACCGTTATCACAGCAAATGTAACCGTTACAATCAGATGAATCAGACGTTCGTGCTGGAAAAATCCAATCTGAACCAGATGTTCTTCCAAAATACATTCCCATTCCTCATATGTTTTCTCTTCTTCGTCTGCCAGAAGCCGGTCCACACGTTTCCGGTACTCTGTAATTCTTTTTTTCATTTCTGCCTCGATTCAGACTCTATATTAATCCATAGTGTTCCATTGCATGCTTTATTCCATCATCGTAGATATCCGTTGTCACAAATTCAGCCGCCTCTTTTGCCGGAGGTGTTCCATTCCCCATGGCAATTCCATGTCCCACAAAAGAAAGCATATCCAGATCATTGACACTGTCACCAATCGCATAGGTATCCTCATTTTTAATACCCATATGCCTGCAGAGCCAGTCTATCCCGGTCGCTTTCGATGTTCCTTTCGGAACAAATTCCACAACATGTCCTTCATGCTCCAGACAGTCAAAATCAGTCCCCAGTTCATCCCGGATTCTGGCATAATCGGTTGTTGGCAGGATATCCCCCGACATTTTATTAATGCGGATGTCCGGTGAATAGCCTTTTAATATTTTGGCAGATGCTCCCATTGCCTCAAAAAGGTACAGCACATACGGATCTGTCTTGAAATTTTCTTTATCTATCCAGTGGCAGTCCGGACCTTCCAGCACAATCGGCATCCGGCATTCTTCCATGACCCGGACAATTTTTTTTGTAAGTTCCGGGGAAAGGATATTTTCATACAGAACCTTTCCATCCATCTCCACATGGTTGCCGCATGCTGCAACAATTCCGTCAAAGCCGATCCCAAGCAGCCGCTTATCGTTTATATTGCTGCGGGATCTTCCACTGCACAGAAATGTCTTATGTCCGTTTTTCTGCAATTGTTTGATGGTTGGAATTGTACTTTCCGGAATCTGCATTTTTTCATCCCACAGCGTTCCGTCTATATCAAAAAATATGTATGCCATTTTTACTCTCCTCATCTGTCAGCTGTTTCCCCTATACTAGCATAATCCGGCAGATGCGTCAAAGTATCCTGATTTTTTTTCTATTTCAATGCATTTGCAATCCGCACAACAACATATCTGTTTTTCTGGAATTCGATCTCATACTGCCAATACGGGCACGGTGCTACTGAGCTTCCAATCTCAATGGTAATGGAAGGTTTATTAAGCAGATCCATCACATACTCCCGGTACTGTCCTCCCCAGGACTTTCCGCTGCCGCTATCCGGGGCTTTGCTGTATCCGGTAATTTTCTTTGCGATATCATACATTTTATAGGTATCTTTTTTCAGGCTTCCTTTCGTACAGTCCCCGTAAATAATTCTTCCCATGGCATGGTAATTCACCACACCCTGCAGATTTTGTTTTTTGATCAGCTGCTGTGTCAGCGTTGCTACCGCATAAGATTCCGGCTCACTCAGTGCTTTTTTGCCGGAATACCCCTGTGCACCTTTCTTTCCGCCGGAAACAAAATGTTTTGCCGGGAAATTCCGGTTTAAATCCACACCGCGTCCATTGGACTTCCATGTGGAATGTCTGGTCTGGGAAACCGTTACCCCGTCCGGATTTGCCATAACAATATAATGGATCTGTATTTTATTTAATGTGTTTGCCGGTTTTACCCCGCCAATCGTCCCATTATAATTTTCCAGATAATACTCCAGTTCCTTCATCAGAACGGCCGAACAGATATACTCTCTGGCATGCAGGGTGCTGACTACCAGTAATGATTCCTCTGCATCCGGATTTCCGATTGCAAAATCATAGATGGCACGCCCCTGCACAGAGGTCCCGATTTTTGTCATTTCACAGTAGTTGCTGTACTTCTGTTCCAGTTCCTGCATGTCTTTTTTCATCTGGCTGTAAGTATACTTCTGTGACCGGATCTGTACGGCTTTTGTATTGGAAAACGTGACTTTTGCAGCCTCATCCGCTTCCTTCTGCTCGTTTTTTGCAACAATTTTATATGTATATGTCTTACCGGATGATACGTTTTTATCGGTATAGGATGGCTTGCTCCTCTCGGCAAGTTTTTTGTATTCCCCTCCGGCTGTTTTCCGGTAAATCACATAGGAAGTGGCATCGCTGCTTTTTTCCCATTCCAGATATACCTTTGTTTTTCCCTGTTTTGTTGTATGCAGTCCCTCCACGGCAGAAGGCTTTGGCAGTTCTTCCGGCTGTTTTGTATCATCCGGCTGCTGGATATCTCCCGGCTGTTGGGTATCATCCGGCTGCTGCGTATCTCCCGGCTGTTTTGTATCATCCGGCTGCTGCGTAGTATCCGGTGTTACATGATTACTCTCGGTATCCGTTACCGTGGCAGTATTTGCGGCATCTTCTGCATAAATACTCTGTGGGCACTGTGCCAGCATTCCAGCCACAAGTGCCCCGCAAATTACTTTTTTCCATAAACATTTCATCTTCTTTTGTACTCCTTTTTTCTATTGTCTTTTATTTAGGCGATTGTTTTTCTGTCAGACAAATACCTCCACATCAGCACAATCCCAACTCCCAGTATCATCAGGGAAAATATCCATGCGACCGCATCTCCCCTGACACTGAAATCCAGCCAATGCGTTTCCGTCCGGACTACCGCAATAAAATTTGCCGTCATATGTCCGATCATGGATGCATAGACATTTCCCGCGCGATCCATCAGAAGTGCCAGCACCACACCGAGAATCAGTGCGTAAATGAACTGCACGATATTGACATGCACGGCTGCAAAAATCAGTGCCGAAATTCCAACCGCAAACGGTTTCGACAGCATATCTTTTAATCTTCCAAAAAGAATTCCCCGGAATACCAGTTCCTCCAGAATCGGGGTAAACACTGCCAGACAAAGAATTTCCATTCCTATTGTACTTCCGTAAAAATCGGTATTTGCCTGCTGGTAACCAATCGAAATTTCCGTCAGTTTCGTCATGGATATGAGATTGTTCAAAGAAATTCCAAAGCATGCCATGATCCCGGCCGCAAAAAGTGCATGACAGATACGTTCCCGGCTGATTCCAAACGGCTGCTTTGCAATCCCTGCCAGTGCCTGTCCCTGACGATAAAACGGAAGCATGGATGGAATTGTAAAAACAGTGGCAATCAGCTGACAGAACACATAATGTGTGGCATCTCCTCCAAATGCCCACTGCGCAATTGTCATAATAATCAGCATCACCGCGTAATAAAAAAGAAACGGGTATAAGATATACCAGATCTTTCTCAGCGTCTCCTTAAAAGTTTCCATGATATACCCTCCCGTTTTTCTTTATTGTTTCTTTAACATGCCCGGCAGTTCTTCCATAGAATCGCACACACCGATCACGCCTGCCTCTTTCATTTCCTTTACATCTCCAAAACCAAAGCTGACCACAAGACACGCAATTCCAAGTTCTTTCGCCCCGTTGACATCAAACATCGTATCCCCGATCAGACACATCTCGGATTTTGGAATATGACTCCAGCGGCGCATGACTTCCTTAAGAATCTCGGATTTTTTATCCCGTGTACCATCAAATGTTGCACCTACCACATCATCAAACAGCGGAAGAATCCCGAAATGCTCCAGAATCCGTCTGCAGGATACTTCCGGCTTGGAAGATGCCATGCCAATCCGGTATCCCTGTTCTTTTAATGTACGGATACACTTTTCCACACCCGGATATAACTTACACTCAAAAATTCCCGTCGTATTGTACCGTTCCCGGTATTTCTGCACAGCCTCATACGCTTTTTCATGCGAAAATCCATAATATCTTTCAAAACTCTCCGAAAGCGGCGGCCCGATAAACCGGTATAATTTTGCCGTATCCGGCTCCTTAATTCCGTAAAAATCAAGCGTAAATAAAACACATTTTATGATTCCCTCGGAAGAATCAATAAGCGTTCCGTCCAGATCAAACAAAATGGTGTTCATTATTTCTTTACTCCTTTGGTATCGCGGTTTCCCACATGCAGACGATGCAGGGCAACCGGCTTTCCTTTCACCTCGACCTCTTTCTCCTCACCTTCATGCAGCACATGAATACTTTTCAGTTCATCCCCGGCAGCCAGTTTCATGCCACGCACGCCCACCGCACCTTTCTTTTTCTGCGGAATTTGTGCACAGTCAATCCGAAGAAACATATCTTTCTTTGTTGCCATCACCAGTGTATCATTTTCTTCTAACGGACATACCGTTAGTACTTCATCTTCCTCTCCCAGCTTTGTTGCCGCCGTTGTCTTTTTTGCGACCACAAATTCCATACCGTCCACAACTTTGATCATGGCATACTTTGTGCCAAATAACATCCGGTGCGAGCTGACATGTTCAAGACCTGCCAGATATACAACATTCTCTTCTTTACTGTCATAATTGCAGAGGTTGTCAATCGGTGTTCCTTTATCCCGGAATTTTCCATATGGAAGATCAAGCACTTTTAGCAGATGCATCTGTCCCTTGTCCGTAAAGATACAGATTTTATCCGTATTTTTGCACGTAAAGATATGCCTGTATTCCGCGTTTGCCGCCTCTTTATTTCTCTCATAGACAGAAGTATCCACAATCTTTGCATATCCGAAGCGGTCCATCAGAAAGACAACATCCTGCTCCTCGATCTTCTTTGCTGCAACTACAGCTTCTTTCAGATTGTCAATCACGGTTTTGCGCTCTTTGCCATAAGCTTTTTTAAACGCGGTCAGTTCTTTGATGATTACTTTTGCCATGGAAGAACGATGCTCTAAAATATCCTCATATTTTGCAATATTTTCCAGTGTCTCATCATGTTCTTTCATCAATGCTTCAATTTCCAGACCAATCAATTTATACAGACGCATTTCCAGAATGGCCTGTGCCTGACGATCCGTAAAATTTAACTGCTGTGCCATGATCTTTGAAGATGGATTCTTAAAGGTAATATGATCCGTATTTCCGTCTGTCAGACAGGCTTTTGCATCTTTGATGCTGCGGCTGCCGCGTAAAATCTCAATGATCAGATCAATGACATTGCAGGCGCGGATCAGACCTTCCTGTATTTCTTTTTTGTCCTGTTCTTTCGCCAGAAGGGTCTGGTACTTTCTGGTTGCAATCTCATACTGGAATTTCACATGATGACGGATGATCGGCACGACGCCCATCGTCTCCGGTCTGCCATCCGCTACCGCAAGCATATTGACACCAAAGGTGTCTTCCAGCTTGGTTTTCTTGTACAGCAGATTCTCCAGAGCCTCGATATCTGCTCCTTTTTTCAGTTCCAGAACAATACGAATTCCCTCTTTGGATGACTGATTGGTAATATCGGTAATGTCACTGGTTGCCTTGGATTCTACCAGACCGTAAACATCATTTAAAAACTTCCCGATATTGGCTCCGATCATGGTATACGGAATCTCCGTGATTACCATGCGGTCTTTGCCGCCTTTGCCCTTTTCAATCTCGATTTTTCCACGTATTTTGATCTTGCCGACCCCGGACTCATAAATTGCCGGAAGATCATCTTTATTTGCAATGATTCCTCCTGTCGGGAAATCCGGTCCCGGAATATACTGCATCATCTCCGCAGTGGTAATATCCGGATTTTTCATATAGGCAATCACACCGTCTATCACTTCTCCGAAATTATGTGGCGGAATGGAAGTTGCCATACCGACAGCGATACCTTCCGCACCGTTGACCAGAAGATTTGGCACCTTTACCGGCAAAACAACCGGCTCTTTTTCGGTTTCATCAAAATTCGGCATGAAATCCACAACATTTTTATCCAGATCTGCCAGATAGGCTTCCTGCGTTACTTTCTGCAGACGTGCCTCCGTATATCGCATGGCAGCGGCACCATCGCCTTCAATGGACCCAAAATTTCCATGCCCGTCCACAAGCGGCAGTCCCTTTTTGAAATCCTGTGCCATGACAACCAGGGCATCATAGATCGAAGAATCTCCATGCGGATGATATTTACCCATGGTATCTCCGACAATACGCGCACTCTTACGATACGGTTTGTCATATCGGATTCCCAGTTCATACATATCATAAAGTGTACGGCGCTGCACCGGTTTTAATCCATCACGGACATCCGGCAGCGCACGGGCAATGATAACGCTCATCGCATAGTCAATATATGATTTTTGCATCAGCTCCGAATACTCGGTGCGAATGATACTATGTTCCATTTTATTTCTTCCTCACTCCTAGAAAACCTAACAGGATCTATACGTCCAAGATCGCATCGTTTGCATGTTCATAAATAAAGGCCTTTCTCGGCGGCACATCCGTGCCCATCAGCATAGCAGTTACATCCGACGCCATACGACCGTCTTCAATCTCCACGCGCTTCATGACACGCGTCTGGGGATTTAAAGTAGTCTCCCATAACTGCTCGGCATCCATCTCTCCGAGACCTTTGTATCGCTGCAGGGTAAAACTTCCGGTATGTGTTTTCCGGTATTTTTCCAGTGCCGCATCATCATAAAGGTACTCTTCTTTCCCTTTTGACGGAATCACTTTGTACAATGGCGGCATCGCCACATAAACATGTCCTTCAAAAATCAGTTCCGGCATAAACCGGTAAAACAGTGTCAGAAGCAGCGTGGAAATATGGGCTCCGTCGACATCGGCATCTGCCATGATAATAATCTTGTCATAGCGCAGCTTACTGATATCAAAATCATTTCCGTACCCTTCCGAAAAACCGCAGCCGAATGCGTTGATCATTGTCTTGATTTCTGCATTGGCAAGCACCTTGTCGATACTGGCTTTTTCAACATTCAGAATTTTTCCGCGGATCGGCATGATCGCCTGATACATACGGTTTCGCGCCATTTTGGCGGAACCACCGGCAGAATCTCCCTCTACGATAAAAATCTCACACTTTGACGCATCCCGGCTCTCACAGTTGGACAGTTTTCCATTGGAATCAAACGAAAACTTCTGCTTGGTCAGCAGATTGGTTCTCGCTTTTTCCTCTGCCTTGCGGATTTTTGCAGCCTTTTCCGCACAGCCAATCACAATCTTTAAGGTTTCTAAATTTTTATCAAAAAACAGCGGAACTTCATCACTTGTCACTTTGGCAGTTGCACGGTTTGCATCCTGATTATCGAGTTTTGTCTTCGTCTGTCCTTCAAAACGCGGGTCCGGATGCTTGATGGAAATCACTGCTGTCATTCCGTTTCGCACATCTGTACCGTTGAAATTTGCATCCTTCTCTTTTAAAATGCCAAGTTCTCTGGCATAGGAATTGATAATCGTCGTAAACGCCGTTTTAAATCCGGTCAGGTGTGCACCACCTTCCGAATTATAAATATTATTACAAAATCCCATGATATTCTCATGGAACTCGCTGGTATACTGGAATGCCGCTTCCACCTCAATGCCTTCACTTTCCCCTTTGAAGTAAATGACATCATGCAGCACTTCGAGATTATTGTTCAGATCTTTGACGAACCCAATGATTCCATCCGACTCATGAAACTCAATGTGCTCTGCTTCCGGCTTTCTCCGGTCCTCATATATGATCGTCAGTTTCGGGTTCAGATAAGCGGTCTCATGCATCCGGCTCTTAACATCATCTTCCCGGAATCTGGTCTTCTCAAAAATTTCTGGATCTGGAAGAAAATTGATCTTCGTTCCGGTCTTCTTTGTCTTCCCGATCTTTGGAAGAAGTCCGTCTTCAAGTTCTACCACCGGATGTCCCTGTGCATAGCGGTCATGATACACATATCCGCCCTGGCTGATTTCCACATCCATATAGGTGGAAAGTGCATTGACTACCGAAGATCCGACACCATGCAGTCCTCCACTCGTCTTGTACGCATTGTTGTCAAATTTTCCTCCTGCGTGCAGTGTAGAAAATACAACGCGGGCAGCCGATACTCCCTTTGCATGCATGCCGACCGGAATACCACGTCCGTTATCTTCCACCGTACAGGAGCCATCTGCCTCAAGGGTCACCCATATTTTATCACAGGCACCTGCCAGATGCTCATCCACGGAATTGTCGACAATCTCATAAATCAGGTGGTTGAGTCCTTTGGTCGTTGTACTTCCGATATACATTCCCGGACGTTTCCGGACCGCTTCAAGCCCCTCCAGTACCGATATACTGCTTGCATCATATCCTGACATGTTCCTCTATCTCCTTACTATCCTGCTAAATTACATTTGATCTCTCATGTGAGCAATCACCATCACTGCAATCCGAAAAGTCATCGCATCGTCAAACGTACGGATATCCAGTCCGATTGCTTTCTCGATACGTTCCAGACGATATACCAGAGTATTGCGGTGCACATACAGCTGTCTTGCCGTCTCTGATATATTCAGATTATTCTCAAAAAATTTATTGATAGTAGACATTGCTTCCTCATCATCTAAGATGTCCGGAATTTTCTCACCGAATACCTCTTTGATAAACATATTACATAAACTCATCGGAAGCTGGTAAATCAGACGCCCGATGCCAAGCTTTCCGTAAGAAATTGTGTCATACTTTGCATAAAAAACACGACCAACTTCCAGTGCCATCCGCGCTTCCTGATAAGATTCCGCAATTTCCGGAAGCTGTGTCACAACGTTTCCATAACCGACACGCACACGAATCATTGCTTCCATATGTAAATTATCTGCAAGGCTTCCCGCAATTTTTGACAGACGTTCCTCCATCTCCTCTTCTTTTATATGGGAAACATCTTTGATCAGAACGATACTGTGCTGATCCACGCAGGTCACAAAGTCCTTCGAACGGATATCTGCAAGATTTTTTACCAGTTCCATCGCCATATCGTTATTTTTACTTCCGGTATCAATCACAAAAACTACCCGCGGTACTTCCTGAATGTGGTGCTTTTTTGCTTTTCCGTAAATATCCACAATCAGCATATTACCAAGAATGATATTCTGCATAAAATTATTGCGGTCGAACTGCTCTGCAAAACTCATAACCAGATTCCGGATCTGGCAGACTGCCATCTGTGCGCATACAAGAAATGACTCTTCTTTCACCAGACAGACTAAAATATATTCCGTTTCACCTTCTACCATCACTTTATACAGATGATAATCCTGATACGTCTGTTTTTCAGCAAGCGATTCTGCGAAATCAACGACCACCTGCTGTTCTAATGCCTCCGGCAACGGCATCTCCTCCGTATGTGCTACCAGCTTCCCCTTTGCAGTAAACAATGCCGTATCCATGTGGCTGATCTCTTTAATTTCGTTTAATGAATTCTGTAATTTCTGATTTGAAAGCATATACTCTCCTATTATTTACGTTCGAAAGAACCCGGGTGTAAATACTAACACCCGGGTTCAAGATTTACAACTATATAATTTTAACGGACTAGTTGGTAATTGTCAATTCTGTTTCCTTATCGAATACATGAATCTTATGCGGATCAAATGCAAGCTTGATATGATCACCATAACGGGCAGGTGTATCAGAATCAACTCTTGCTGTCATGTTTGCACCGGCTACAGAGTAGTACAGTAATACTTCTGCACCAAGTAACTCGTATCCTGTTACATCAGACTCGATGACACAGTCACCATTCTTCTGGATCATTTCAGGATCATCAGAGATATCCTCTGGTCTGATACCTAATACAACTGTCTTTCCGTTGTATCCGCCCTCTTCAAGCTTCTTTGCCTTGTAATCCGGAAGAACCACAGAGTAATCACCGAATGTTAATGTAGCTTTATCTCCCTGAATGGTGCACTTAGCATCGATGAAGTTCATCTGTGGAGATCCGATGAATCCGGCTACGAATAAGTTATTTGGCTCATTGTATAATTTCTGTGGAGAATCAACCTGCATGATTACACCATCTTTTAATACAACGATTCTGGTTCCAAGTGTCATAGCCTCTGTCTGATCATGTGTTACATAGATGATCGTAGCACCTAATCTGTTATGTAAAGAAGCGATCTCAGATCTCATCTGTACACGAAGTTTTGCATCCAGGTTGGATAAAGGCTCATCCATAAGGAATACCTTAGGATTACGAACGATTGCACGACCCA
>ENA-OPXG01000412-OPXG01000412.1-human-gut-metagenome-genome-assembly--contig:-NODE-412-length-31388-cov-5.511665_pt1 | contig 31388 bp, 28 predicted proteins | sample MGYA00241519_ERZ502030 | MGnify/ENA primary metagenome ERZ502030 (study PRJEB25962, sample SAMEA2041937) | human gut metagenome | biome: human gut; feature: human-associated habitat; material: faeces...
GCTGCATCCTCCGTGTGTTTTAACTGTTATGCTGTTGTGTATAACAGTATAACACGAGAGGCGTATCTTGTCAATATTTCAAAAAGGGTGGTGGCAATAATTTCCTCTGCCTATGTTTCGGGATATGAATTATAAAGTTTAATCTTATTGCATATAGCAACATTCCATTGAGAAAATATGAAATATACAATGTAGATGGGTGGTGCTATATGGCAAATATCAAAGATTGTCCCGGCTTTGAAACTTTCGGCGCGGATGTAAAAGAGGCGCGGAAAGTCAAACAGTTATCGCGTAAGACGCTGGCGGAACAGGTCAATATCGACTGGCGCTATCTTGCCAACATCGAAAATGACGGCACGATTCCCAGCCTGCCGGTTATCATACAGCTTATCAAAATCTGCGGGCTTCCCGTGGAACGGTATTTTAACCCAGAGATCATGCGGGAGGAAAGCGCACTGCGGCAGCGGGTCAGCCACAAGCTGAAACTCTGCCCGGAAGAATTTCTGCCGATCATCGAGGGCGCGATTGACGGGGCCATTCAAATTCAACAGAAGAATGACGAAACGGAGGGTGCATGACAACCCTCTGTTTTGTTTTTGGGAGGACGCAATCTGCGCCCTCTCTTTTTTTGTACGGTTTTCGGAAAAACCGGGATTTTGCGGGTATTTCCTTGGGGGCAGAACGCTTTTTAGGGGAAGAAGAACAAAGACAGCAAGCATAGGGAGTGTAGCCACACTCCCGGCAAACGGCTTCCCGTTTGTATCTTGGGGAAGTCCCCAAACCCCTGAATGAATGGAGGTGAGAAAGTGGCAAACCGAAAACGGAAGTTTGTGCTGCGCGTCCCAGTGACGCCGGAGGAACGGGCGCTGATCCAGCAGAAGATGGCCCAGCTTGGCACAAAGAACTTTTCTGCCTACGCCCGGAAAATGCTGATCGACGGCTATATCGTCCATATCGACACCGGCCCCGTCCGGGCGCAGACCGCAGAGCTGCAAAAGATCGGCGTCAACATCAACCAGATTGCAAGGCGTATCAACAGTACCGGGACTGTGTACGCGCAGGACTTGGAGGACATCAAGGGGGCGCTGGCACAGATATGGCAGTTACAAAGATCCATCCTATCAAGTCAACGCTGAAAAAGGCGCTGGACTACATCGAGAACCCGGACAAGACCGATGAAAAGCTGTTCGTTTCTTCCTATGGCTGTTCCTATGAAACGGCGGATATTGAATTTCAAATGCTGTTAGATCAGGCGTACCAAAAGGGCAACAATCTGGCCCACCACCTGATACAAGCCTTTGAACCGGGGGAAACCACGGCGGAGCAGGCCCATGAGATCGGGCGGCAGCTTGCCGATGAAGTGCTGCAAGGCAAATACCCCTATGTGATTACCACCCACATTGACAAGGGCCATCTGCATAATCACATCATTTTCTGCGCCGTGGATATGGCAAACCAGCGCAAGTACATTTCCAACCGCCAGAGCTATGCCTTTATCCGGCGCACCAGCGACCGGCTGTGCAAGGAACACGGCCTGTCTGTGGTAAAGCCCGGCAAAGACAAGGGCAAGACCTACGCCGAGTGGGACGCACAGAAAAAGGGCAAGAGCTGGAAAGCAAAACTGAAAATTGCTATCGACGCGGCCATTCCGCAGGCCAAAGACTTTGACGGCTTTCTGCGGCTCATGGAGGCGCAGGGCTATGAAGTCAAACAGGGCAAGTTTATTTCATTCCGCGCTCCCGGACAGGAACGCTTCACCCGCTGCAAGACCTTGGGGGAGGATTACACCGAGGAACGGATCACCCGGCGGATCAAGGGCATTGCCATTGACCGGGGGCCGCGCAGAAGAAGCGCCGGGGAAATCTCCCTGCGGATTGCCTTGGAGGACAGTATCAAGGCCCAGCAGTCGGCGGGCTATGCGCGGTGGGCGAAGCTGCACAACTTGAAGCAGGCCGCCAATTCCTTAAACTTCATCACAGAACACCAGATCGACAGCTACGAGGGCTTGGAAAGCAGGCTGGCCGAGATCAGCGCGGCAAACGACGCGGCGGCCTCCGCCCTGAAAGACGCGGAACGCCGCCTTGGGGATATGGCGCAGCTGATAAAAAACCTCTCCGCCTACAAGCAGCTCCGGCCTGTGGCGCTGGAACTGCGAAATGCCAAAGACAAGGCCGCGTTCCGGCGGCAGCATGAAAGCCAACTGATCTTGTATGAGGCGGCGGCAAAGGCGCTCAAAGAGGCTGGGGTCACAAAGCTCCCCAACCTGTACGCCCTCAAAACCGAGTATAAAAAACTGGACGCAGAGCGGCAACGGCTGTCCGCACAGTACAGCGAAGCAAAACAGAAATTGAAAGAATACGGCATTGTCAAACAGAATGTAGACAGCATTTTGCGGACAGCGCCGGGAAAGGAGCATACGCAGGAACGATGAACATACCGAGAATGAGTTATCCCCAATACCGCAAGGCCCGCAGGCTCACCCATGAGTGCTGCAACTACTGTAACGGAAACTGCCTCCTGCTGGACGATGGGGAGGAATGTGTCTGTGTGCAGAGTATTTCCTATTCGCTGCTGTGCCGGTGGTTCAAGGTGGCCGTCCTGCCGCTGGACGCGGCCCTGTGCGCCGAGATCACCAAAGGCCGGGACGAGATCAAACGCTGCGCCGTCTGCGGGGCTGCGTTTACTCCCAACTCCAACCGGGCCAAATACTGCCCGGATTGTGCGGTGCAGGTACGCCGGAAGAAAGAGGCGGAACGCCAGCGGAAAAGATACCTCCTGTCTACGCATTTAGGGCGGTAAAAGTCCACGGAAATCAAGGGTTTTTCCGCATAGTCGGCAGGCAGGTGGATAAAGTTATCCTGTTCCCCTCAAAACAGGGTTCTAAATGCGGGAAAATGGACAAAAAAGAAATGCCGGACGCAGAGGCTTTGACACCTCCGCGCCCGGCGTTTTGCTTATTCGTCTGTGAAGTGGAACCGCTGCGCCGCAAAGTCGGCGTCACTCATGGCGTCCAGCTTATCGGCGGTCTGGCAGGCCAGCGCCGCCATTTCCTTGTCCATGTCCGGCAAAGCTGCCCGGAGATTTGCCGCCGTCCTGCGGCGGTCGGCGTTGTAGTACAGACAGATCAGGTTTTCTCCTTCCACGGTGAAATACATTCCTCATACCTCCATTTCTTTTGATTTTTCCCGCGCCGGGGGCTTCTTTTTCTGTTCCTCCTTGGCGGCGGCAAGCTGCGCCCGGATGGACGGTTTCTTTTGTTTCTGTGTTGTCTTTCGGGTCTGCTTGGGCTTTTTGGCCTCCGCCTTGGCTGCCTCGGCCACATCCAAAAGGGAAATCTGTTCCCCGGCTTTTGCCCTTGCTTCCAGTTCCTCCATAGACGGGGCATTGTTCATCATGCCGTCGATCATGTTGTAGTTCTGCTCGGTGGACATTTCCGCCGTCTTGATATGGCTTTCTGGCTGGGCGGGGATGGCAAAAGCCCTTGTGCCGTTTGCCATAATGAGATACCTGCCGTCCTCCGACTGGTGGTGGAATCCATACCCGACGGCCTCCATCTGTTCCCGGCTCCTGTCGGTCAGATAGAAACGGCCCCTTGGCGTCTGGATTTGTTCGCCGGTCATGCACTCGTCTGGTGTGAGCTGCTTTTCCGGCTGGGCGAAGAACTCCGGCACCTGCCGGTAGTCAGCCCCCTCGTCCACATAGTAGGCGGTCTGTTTCCCATCCTGCCGGAACACTACAATATCCCCCATTGAGAGGGAATGTCCCTTGTAATCGGCGGGATGTTCTATGTTGAAGCGGCGGTAAATCTCGTCCAGTGTGGTGTCCTTGTCCAGCGGCGCGGTGTAGACAAGCTGGTAATTCTTCCTGTCCACCGAAAGCCCGTCCGCCTGCAAGTCCTCATAGGAACGGTAGCGGAAGTCGCGCCCCTCCGGGCCGGGCGGCACTTGGTAGATGGAAAAGTTGGGCTGCGCCGGGGCCTCATAGTCAGAGGCAACATATTCCTCCACCGTCAGCCCGGCAGCGGCGGCCTCCTGTTCCAGCTCTGCCTCGATCTGCTTTTTGTAGTCCTGCAAGCTCTGGTCGAAATCGGCAAGCTGCGGCGGCTCCGGCAAATGGTACTGGCCCTGATTGAGAAGCGGGCGGCACTCCTTTACATAGTCCAAAACCGCGTTGAAATAAGCGGTCTGTTCCGGCGTCAGGGTTTCCCCGGATCGCAGGGGACGCCGGGCATCCTGCTCCATAGCGGCCAGATTGCAATGCAGCTCCATATACGGGACAAACTCATGCAGCAGCATATCCCGCTGGGCCTTGTCCGCCTCCCATGCCTCCGGCCCCTCATGGTGCAGCACATGGTTTTTCCAGCTTTCATCCTGTGCGTAGTATTCGTGATAGCCCCGGATATGCTGGATCAGGGAACCGTCCCCGTCACCAAAGTCCTGCCGTCCCTCGTAGCTGTCCGGCTGGCCCTGCATGGTAAAATCAATGCGGAACTTGGTCTTGTCGTACCAATGGCCCGTATAGCCCGGCTGCTCCCGTTCATGGCGTCTGGCGCTGTCCAGCTCCTTGAAAACGGCCTCGGCTTCATGCAGCGGCATTTGCTGGCCGTCTTTCAGATGGGGGCTTTCACTCCAAAGGATCGTGACAACCGGCTCCGCTGCCGGATTCTGCGCGATCTGCCGCTGGGCGTTGGCAACGGCAATCTCACTTTCGATCTCGCTTTTCACAAAGGAATCCATCTGGCCCTTTTGCAGCTCGTAGCCCTGTTCACACAGGCGGTTGATAAGCCCGATCACCTTGTCAGTATCGCCCACGGCCTCGGCATAAGACATAATCAACTGCCGTTCCTCGCTGCCCAGACGCGGGGCGTTTTTCTCCGCCAGCTCCATCAGGGCGGCGGCCCGGTCAGCCGGGGACGCCTCCGGCATGAACGGCTTTCCATTCAAAAGGCCGTCGATCCCGTTCCATGCCTGTGGCTGGGGAATGGCGTTGGCCTGTTCGGTTGCTTCCAGAAAACCGTCCAGCCTGTCGCCGGTCAGGGGTTCCATTGTCCCAGCTGGTAACTCATGGATGGAAAGGATTTCTTTTCCGGCTTCCGCAAGGGTCAGGTCGGGATTGTCAAGCTGGCCTCCGTCCAGTTCCTTATAGTCGGGGTCGTACAGCGTGTAATCGTAGCCGCTTTCCGATGTCTGGATATACAGGTAATCGCCGCTTTCCAGACGGTAGGCGGCCTCCTGCGGGGCTTTGGCCTGTTCCAGCGTTCCATCCCCGGCAATGGAAAAGCCCTGCGCCTGCACCGCCTCCTTGGTTCCCTGCGACACTTCTCCGGTGGATTTCAAATCCGCTTCAATCAGGGTTTGCAGCATAGCTTTTACGCTGTCGGTCATTTCCTGCTGTTGCTCCGGGGACAGCTTGGAAAATACGCTGTCCGGGTCTGGCTGCTCGGCGGCCTGTTCCAGCGGCGCGGCCTGCGGCTGTTCCTGCTGGGTCTGCCGTTCTTTCTGAAGCTGGGCAAGGTGGCCGTCAATGGTGGTAATCAGTTCATGGGCGGTGGCCCGGATGGTTTCAAGGGAGACTTTCAGCTCTTTCAAGTCCTTGCCGGAACTCCAACCGGCCACATAGCCAAAGGAATAGTCGGAGGTGTCCAGCCCGTAGTGCTGGCAGACGGCATAGGCCACGCTTTCGGCCTGCACTTCGCGGGTGCGGCTGTCGGGGCGGTCGGCCTGCTCTATGGCCGGGGCTTCCGGGTCGATGGCGTGGAGCTTGGAATGGGCGATCTCGTGGATAGCCGTCTTTAGGGTCTGTAATTCGCTCATGCCCTCCTGAATGGCGATCCGCTTTTCCGTCAGGTGGTAGTAGCCGTGGGAACCGCCCGGAATGTCCTCAAAACCAATGGGAACCGGGGAGGTCTGTTCCAGTGCCTTGAAAAATTCCCCGTAGCGTTCCACGCTGCCGGTCAGTTCTTCCACGCCGATAGAGGGCAGCGGTTCCCCCTCGGTCTGGCTCACATCAAAGACGGAAACGATCTTAAAGGCCGGAACCTGTATTTCCTGTACTTCGGTAACAGGCTTTCCGTCCTTTCCCATCACCGGCCTGCCCTGTGCGTCCAGCTTTTGCACTTCCTTTTTCGCCTTGAACGGGGCCGGGGCCAGTATCTTGATGGCCTTTTCGCCTTTCTTCACATTGCGGTGAAAATCGTCCCGCCACTTGTTGTAGCCCGCCACAAGCTGTCCGCCCTGCATGGCGATCAGGAGGGTGTTGTTGAAGCTGTAACTGTGGAACTTGGACATGGTGGTGAGATAGGCTTTGTAGCGTTCACTCTCGAAAAGCTCCTGTATGCCGGTTTCCAGCCGGTCGGTGATCTCTTTCATGCGCTCGGCGCTATTCTGGCCGTTTAAGAGAATGGGGGTGACAGGCTGTGGGACCTTTGCGGGGGCTGCCGCCTCCGGCTGCACCTTGCTTTCCTCCCGCAGAATTTCCGGCGCAGGATAGGCCATCACCCGGTATTCCTCCGGCACTGGCTGGCCCTCATGGACGCGCTGCCATTCGTCGCCGCTTTTTACCAGATAGCCATAATCGGTAAAAACACCTTGCTCTGTGTTGGCAATATGCAGGCCAAAACGGGGCAGGAGAATCCCTGCTTTCCATTCCTCCGGCATATCCACCATGCCGGAATGGTTTAGATAGTAGTCGCCCAACTGTCCTGTGCCGGTGACATCCGGCAAATGCACATAAAAGTCCACATTTTCGGGATAGTCGATAATCTGGCCGATATTGTGAAAATCACTCTGCGGACTTGTCAGGGCGGCGTTCAGCTCCATAAGTTCGGCGGCGTTCAGCTTTTCCAATCTTGCAGCAAGGAAGTTTAATTCATCCATGCCTGCGGACAGCACCATATCACGGGGTAGCTTAATAGGTCGTGCCTGTGGGCTTCGATAGTCGTACAAGAAAAAGTCCTGCGGATTATCGGCACTGATCCCGATTTCCCGCAGGGCTGCTTGCAGTTTTTCGGTTGTGGTCGGCAGAGAAAACCATAGGCCCTCTTTGCCTTGCTCATAACGCTGTCGGTTATGAAGCAGTACGGAAAACACTTCGCTCATTGAATCGCTCCTTTCACATAATATAAGGGTTTGGGGCTTCCCCAAAGAGAAAATCCCCGGCCCGGCAGGTGCGCCGGGTCAGGGATTTTGCCGGGAGTGTGGCTACACTCCCTATGCTTGCTGTTTTTAGTTTTTGCTCCTCTGTTCCACGCGGTAGTTCACATACTTGCCGCCGGTATCGGCCAAAAGCACCGTCCCGTCATAGGTTTTGCCGGTTTTCATGGAGCGCAGGCCCTTTACCTTTGCCTTTCCGTCTTTAAGGAGCGCGGCGGCGATTTTCGGGGTGAACGCCTTGCCCCGTTCCTCAAAAAATCGGTCATTTTTCCACATGACAAACTGGCAGCTTCGGTTTCCGCAGTAGTAGTTCTTTTTGCCCTCGTAGACGCTTTCCCCGCAGCGCGGACATTTGCCGATAACCACACGCTCGGCTTGAAACAACTTCTGCGCGTCCTCGCTGATCTGGGAGTAGCCCACGATCAGGCCCCTTGTCATTTCTGCAATGCCAGCCATGAAGCCCTCCGGGTCGGCCTGCCCCTTGGCAATGGCCGTCAGCTCCGTTTCCCACTGTGCCGTAAGCTGGGGAGAGGTCAGCGCCTCCGGCAGCACGCAGGCAAGGTTATGGCCGTCCTTGGTGGGAAGTAGCTGTTTGCCCCTGCGCTCCACAAAGCCCATCTGCACCAGCTTTTCTAAGATGGAGGCGCGGGTGGCCGGGGTTCCCAACCCCTGCCGCTCGGCGTCCTCCGGCAGATCGTCCGCACCGGCGCGCTCCATAGCGGAAAGCAGGGTATCTTCCGTGTAGGATTTTGGCGGTGTTGTGAAATGTTCGGTGACGGCGGCAGTTACCTTGTCAAAGGTCTGTCCCTCGGTAATTTGGGGAAGTTCCCGCGCAGGCTCCGGGGCGGTGTCGTCGGCGTCTGTTTTGAACGACGCCTTAAAGCGGCGGTCAAGCTCTTTCCAGCCGGGGGTCAGGATGGTCTTTCCCTTGGCGGTAAAGGTGTTCCCGGCACAGGTGAATGTAGCGGTGACAGCTTCGTACACATGGGGCGCGGCCACGGCGCACAGCAGCTTGCAGCACACAAGGGACAGCAGTTTCTTTTCGCCCTCGGTCAGCCCGTCAAAGCCTTTCTGCACAAATTCCATTGTCGGGACAATGGCGTGGTGGTCGCTCACCTTTTTGCTGTTCAGCACCCGGCCAAACTGCGGGGACAAGTCAAGCCCCGCCGCAAAGGGAAGCAGCGGCCACAGGCCGGACACAAGGCTTTCCGCCGTTGGCAGCATATCATCGGTCAAATACTGGCTGTCGGTGCGGGGATAGGTCAGCAGCTTCTTTTCATAGAGCTGCTGGGCATAGTCAAGGGTCTGCTTGGCGGTAAATCCAAACAGGCGGTTTGCCTCCCGCTGCAAGGTGGTGAGGTCATAGAGGCGGGGCGGCTGCTCCGTCTTTTTCTCCCGTGTCACCGACACACAAACGGCCTGCGCCGTTTCACAGGCGGCTTTCAGGACCTTGGCGTCGTCTGCGTTTCCCATGCGTTCACTGGCCGCCTCCATGCCGCCCGCCGCGATCTGGACGATGTGGTATTTCTCTTTCTGAAAGCTGTTGATCTTGGCCTCCCGGTCAACCAGCATTTTCAGGGTCGGCGTTTGGACACGGCCCACGGTCAGGGTTTTGTGGTAGAGGATGGAGAACAGCCGGGTCGCGTTGATCCCCACCAGCCAATCCGCCTGCGCCCGGCAAAGGGCCGACTGATACAGGTTATCGTAGTCAGCCCCCGGTTTCAGATGGGCAAAGCCGTCTTGAATGGCTGCGTCCTCCATGCTGGAAATCCAAAGGCGCTGAAACGGTTTCTTGCAGCCCGCCATCTGGTAGACGAAACGGAAAATCAATTCCCCCTCGCGTCCGGCGTCGGTGGCGCACACAAGGCCGGTAACATCGGGGCGCTCCATCAAAGAACGCAGGGTGTCAAACTGCTTTTTCTTATCGTCAGGGATAATGTACTGCCATTCCTGCGGCAGAATCGGCAGGTCGTCATAGCGCCATTTTTTGAAACGCTCGTCATAAGTCCCGGCATCGGCAAGGGAAACAAGGTGGCCGATACACCAGCTCACCAGATAGCCGTTCCCCTCCATGTAGCCGTCCTGTTTCTTATCCGCGCCGATCACGCCCGCAATACTACGGGCGACGCTTGGTTTCTCTGCAATTACTAACTGATAGCTCATACTTCGTCCTCCTTATTTCCATCTTCACTTGTCATATCCTCGTCCGGCTCCGGGGCTTCGTCCTCGTCATCCTCGTCCTCGCCAAAGTCATACTCGGCCAGATCGTCATTGCCTGTGGTGTCGGCTTTTTCCTTTTTGAATTTCAGGAAGTAGAGGGCTGCGCCGCCGCCCAGCAGCACCACCACAAAGAACACCACAAGGCCGCCCATGCCGCTTGGCTTTTCCTCCTGCGGCTTTTCTTCCTCCGGCTGGGGCTTCGGCTCCGGCCCGTTGCAGGCGGTCAGGTTGTTTTTACAGACCGGGCAAGCCGTATTGACGGCCCCGGCTTGACACTTGGCCGTACAGGTGCAGACCTCTGGCTCTTTTTTCCCGTCCTCCAACAAGGCTTGCAGGTCGGCGTCGTCCACTTGGTTGAGGAAATGCACCGCCGTTTCCTTGTCCTCGTTGGCCCGGTCGATCAGGATGTAAAAATAATTCCCGGCCTTGGTGGTAACAGTGATAAGCTGCTTATCCCCGAAAAAATCATCCACCAGCGTAGCGTTGCCCTGCGGGGTAACGGGTACGCCCTCCGGCTCCATGCCGCCGGTGGTGGGTTCTTCGGTTTCCTCCGGCACCTCTGCGGGGGCCTCGGTGGTTTCCGGCAGCAGCACCGGGTCAGGGTCAGCGCCACCGGCGTAGGCGGTAACGGTCGTGGTCGCCATGCAGAGCGCAGCGGCCACAGCCAGCGTCAAGGTACGGAACAGTTTAGATTTCTTCATGGGCGCTGTCCTCCTGTTCAAAGTCCGGGATCGGGGCCGGGGCCGCCTGCAACGCGCCGCCGCGCACAAAGGCGGCGAACTCCTGCGGGGTCATGTTGAGGCCGCGCACAAGCTGGACGATCTGCAAGTTTTCCTGTTCGGTCTTGGCTGCTTCCAGCTCCCGAAGCTGCTTTTGCAGCTCCGCGATCTTGCCCTTGGTTTTCTCAATATCCTTTTCAATGCGTTCCAATTTGTTCATTGCCATAGTGATTTACTCCTTTCTGGCGTTTAAGGTAAACGCCCGTAACAATAAAAATGCTGCTGCCAGTAGCTTGAATTGAGGTTCGTGTAGGAAATGGGGTCGCCGCAGTGCAGCATGACCGAATTTCCCACATACAGCCCCACATGGGACATCCCGGCAGTGTCGTAAGTGCCGACGAAAAATACAAGGTCACCGGGCTTGGCCTGCTCCGGGGAAACGGGGGTGCAGATGTTGTAAAGCCCCTGCGCCGTCTGGCGTCCCACATTCCAGCCGGAATGATTGATAACCCAGCTAATGAAGCCGGAACAATCAAAGCTGGTGCTTGGGGAGCTGCCGCCCCACACATAGGGATAGCCCACATACTTTTCTGCCTCGGCAATCATGGCGGCAAAGGTTTCGTCCTTTAGCGCCTCCGGGGGGATTTCATAGTAGGTCGGCTCTTTCGGGGTGGAGGCGTGGGGATAGCTGCCGTTGGGAAACAGATCTGGCCGGTTGCCCAAAGTCTGCATATAGGCAGCATAAAAGCCCATCTGTTCCTCGGTGAGAATGTAGATGGGCAGGTGGGACAGGTCAAAGTTTTCCAGCTTCACATTACAGATATAGTAGGTGTAGGGGACTTCCACGGTGTAGGTGTTTCCCTCGCTGTCCGTCCTCGTTTCGGTGCGGTAGCGGGTTTCCGTTTCGATGGTCTGGGTCAGGATGTACTGCTTTTCAAAGAGCATGGCAAGGTCGCCCTGTACCTCCCCCAAAGTGAACACGCCGTTATGCAGCGCGGAGAGGATGGAGGTCAGCACATAGGGGTCATGCTTGATCTCGTCCAGATCGAAACGGTATTCGTCATAGCCGGGGTGCAGGCTTTCGTAGTTGTCAAGTTCGTGCTGCAAGTCTGCTTCCAGCGCGGCATAGGCGGCTTCGGCTCCCAGCATATCGCTGTCCTCGGAGAGATAGGAGGTGGCGGCAAGGCCCGTCCCGGTGCTGCCAAACATGGCGGTGCAGGATTGCAGGCCGCCCATCACCAGCAGGAGCATGAGGCCCACGCCGCCGACGATCAGCGCCCCTTTCCAGTGCCGGGCGGCAAAGGACGCGGCCTGTCTGCTTTTCTCTGCGGCTTTCTTGGCTGCGGCAGCCGTGGTCTTGGCGGTGCTTGCCGCCCCCTGTGCGGTCTGGCCCGCCGCCCTTGCTGCCTTGGCATATTCCCGCTTAATGTGCTGTTTCTGCCAGAAACGGGAAACGGGGTTCTTGGCCGCCTGCGCCAGCTCCGGGTGATCCCGCAGGGATTTTTGATACGCAAACTCGGCGTTGGCGGCGATGGACTTTCGCTCGGCCTTGGCTGCGGCCCGGTAGGGTTTGAGCTTATGGCGGTGGACGCCGCTGCGGATCATGCGGCCCGCCTGCCGTTCCGCCAGTTCCTCCCCCTTATGGCCGCCCTCCACGCCCACATTTTCGTGTTCTACCTCATGGATTTTTCCGTGGAGGTAAAGCCCGGCTTCCTGTATGGGGCGGCTGGCCGGGTTTGGTTTGAGCTGGGGAGGGGCTTTCTCCACCTTGTCAAAATACAGCCTGCTTTTGGCCTTGCCCTTGGCTTCGTCATAAACGGTTTCCTTGGTAATGACGCGCTTTTTTGGCAGGGCTTCTTTGGCCGCTTCCAGCTTATCCGCCCGTTTTTCTGCCTTTTTGATATACGGGGCAAGCTCCGGGGAAGCCCGTTCCTCGGCGGTAAACTGCAACCGGGAAACAGGGCTGGTGGCCTGCGCCACGGTTTCCCCGGCGTCCTTGGCCGCTTTCTTTGCCCTGTGGCGGTCGTGCAGTTCGTCCGCCCGTTCCAGTATTTTTTCCGCCGCGCCCTCCGGCTGGGCGGTGTATTCCTGCTCGGCCTCCCGGCTGGACACATTGACGCTTTCGCCGGTGGTCTGGTTATCCAGCGTCAGGCCGTCGCGGGTCATGTGCTGCGTCACCTTATCGCGGGGTTTTAAGGGTTCCATATCCGATCACCTCCTTGCTGTCTGTTCCGGCAGCGCCCGGTTTCAATCTCTGCAATATAGCGTAGGATGGGGTACACCTGCGGGGGAACAACTGCGTTTCCCAAAGTCTTTAACCGCTTTGCCACATTCGCCGGCGGGTCGCTGATTAAGTACGGGATTTGCGCCGGTTCTTTGGCCCACATGGAATGTCCGTCCATCTCCGGGGGAATCCCATCAGCCATTCCACCCAGTCGGGATTCAGTTTCACATCCCCCGGCGGGCTGCCCAGCAGTTTGTAAACCGCCCATGACAGCCGCGCCGTCCATACGGTTCCGCTGGGGTTGTATTTTCGGAAGCTCCCGGTCGGGGTCATCCGCACATCGACAGTTTTCCCCACATCCCCCGTGTCGCTGGCAAGGGGCGTGGGAAGCAGCATGGCCGATGATGAAAGTTCTTTTGCGCTCATGCCATGCGCCGACGGCGACAGCAGGAAGTACGAAAACCCTAACGGCGTAGCCTGCCTGCTCCAAGTCAAAAACCGTCTTGTCGAGCCCCAGATGGATGAAGCCAGCAACATTTTCTCCAAGCACCCAAGAGGGGTGCAGTTCCCGGATAACGCGGAGCATTTCGGGCCATAAATACCGTTCGTCCTCAAATCCTCTTTGTTTCCCGGCGCTGGAAAAGGGCTGGCAGGGGAATCCCCCGGAAATAAGCGTGGTGGTTTCTCGTCCTGTTTTTTCAAAAAATGCCTCCTTTGTCACTGTGGTAATGTCCTTAAATTTTGGTACCTGCGGCCAGTGCTTTTTCAAAACTTCCATCGGGAAATCCGCCCATTCGCACTGGCATACGGTGGTAAACCCTGCGGCTTCCGCCGCAAGGTCGATCCCGCCGATCCCGGAAAACAGGCTGAAATGTGTTAAGGCGCTCATACCGTCGCCCCCTCGCCTAACCGGGTCGTCATGATCTGGTAGAGCTGGGTGTTTTTCGGGATGGGGTTCTTAAAGGGCAGGATCACATTTTCGTAAATGAGAAGCCCCTCGCCGGGTTCGGAATTGTCCACATACCGTAATTGCTGGGGCGAAATGTTCAGCCGTTCCGCAAGGATTTTCCGGTCGCCGCTGGCCTGATTGAGCAGGCAGATAAAGTCGCTGTTTTCCAAAATATTTTCAATTTCCGGGGAGGAAAGCAGGTCTTTCACATTCTGCGTCGCACCTGTGGGAATCCCGCCCCACTTACGAAATCGCTTCCAAATCTCACAGGAAAAGGCCGCCGTCTGTTCCTCACGCAAAAGCAGGTGGAACTCATCACAGAAATACCATGTCGCCTTGCCCTTGCTGCGGTTTTGGGTGACGCGACCCCAAATCTGGTCTTGGACAATGAGCATACCGATTTTCTTTAGCTGCTTGCCCAGCTCCTTGATGTCAAAGGCCACAATGCGGTTCTGGATGTCGATGTTGGTTCTGTGGTTGAACACATTTAAGCTGCCGGACACATACAGGTCAAGGGCCTGCGCCACCCGGTCGGCCTCCGGGATATGCTGGTCTAACAGGGCTTTGTGCAGGTCTGCAAGGATGGGCATATTTTCCGGCTTGGGGTCTGCCAGATAAGGCCGGTAGATCACCTGTACTGCCCGGTCGATCACCGTTTTTTCAATGGCTTCCAGCCCGTTCTTGCCGCCCATGACAAGCTCACAGAACGACAGCACAAAGTCGGATTTCAAGGCCAGCGGGTTTTCATCCTCGGAGTAGTTCAGGTTGATGTCCAGCGGGTTCACATAGTTTTTGCTGGTAGGCGACAGCTTCACCACCTGCCCATGCAGCCGCTTCACAAGGGGGTAATACTCGGCCTCTGGATCACAGATATACACATCATCCGGGGTGCAGAGGAATACGCTCACAATCTCGGATTTACAGCTCATACTTTTGCCGCTTCCCGGTGTCCCCAGCTTTAGCCCGTTGGGACACCTCGCCCGTTTGCGGTCGAGCATAATCATGTTGCCGGTCTTGGCGTTGATCCCGTAATACATGGCATCGCCGCCCTGAAAAAGCTCCTGTGTCACAAAGGGGACGAACACGGCCACGCTGGAAGTCGTCAGGGAGCGTTCAATCTGGATGTGGCTGGCCCCCAGCGGCAGGCTGCTCATAAGCCCCTGTTCCTGCTGGTAGTCCAGCCGCACAAGGGAACAGTTGTACTTCTGGGCGATCCCGGCAGCCCAGAACACATCGTTTTCCAGCTTTTGCCGGGTGTCTGCGGTGTTCAGCACCAAAAAGGTAAGCTGGAACATCCGTTCATTCCGGCTCTGCAAGGTCTTTAGCAGCTCCTTGGCGTCCTGCCCGTAGGTGGCAAGGTCGCTGGGAAGAATGTCCATATCGTAGCCACTTCTTACCGCCCGTTTCTGTTCCTGAATCTTCATAGCGTCAAGGTCGGTGATCTTGCGCTTGACCGTCTTAATGGCATCGCTCTGGTCGATGGCCTGCACATGGAGGTTCACCACAATGCCGTTTTCCGTGTTGAGGAAGTCGGCCAGCATTTCATCCGACAGCTCCGGGGAGAGGATTTGCAGAAAGCTCACCGCCCCGTATTTGCCGCCCAGCCCGAACATCCGGGCATTGCCGAAGCGGAACGAGGACGGGGCGATAAAGTCCTTGGTGGAAAGCCCCGACGGGGCAAGCCACTTCCAGTCAAAGGAGAACGGTTCCCCGTCCGGGTGGAAAATGCTGTGCATGACTTCCAGCCGTTCCTTGGCGTCCAGTCCCCACGCGGAGGCCCCCATGCTCTTGAAATAGCCCAAAAGGTCGGTTTCGATCCGGCGCAGTCTGGCGCGGGCCATTTTCAGGCTGTCTGCCTCGATGGTATAGGTCATAAATTTCCGCTTCATCAGGCCGTTGTTCCCGTTCACAAGCTGGTCTTGCAAAACGCCGGAATACTCGCTGCGGATGTCGTCAAAGTCGTCCCCCTGCGCCCGGATTTCAAAGCTCTTGGCGTACTGCTTGGGGTCGATCTTGCGGTTGATAAAGGAAAACTGCACATGAATGGAGGCGTCCAGATAGTTGTAGAGGTCGCACAGGTTTTCAAAGATGGCGGTCTTGGTGTCCGCCTGCGCCAGTTGGTAGCTGATGTCCGTAAACTCAATGCACTTGGAAAAGGTGCGGGGCGTTACCCGGCACACGCCGTCCTGATACATGGCCTCATAGGGAATACTGGCCTGCGCCGAATGGGGCTTGCCGTCGCCCTTATACTTTCGGATGACGGCCTGAATCTCTTTCTTTTCGGCGCGGGTGAGCTTGACCGGCGCTTTTGCGCTCGTTTCGTTCTTTTGCTTTTTGGACAATGGCGTTGACCTCCTTTTCCATTTGGGATTGCCGCACAAGGGCGGTATAAGCGTTGTTGGTCTGGTAGGGCCGTTCCTTGGGCTGGATGAAGCAGCACTCGACGATCTGGCGCACCACCACTTCAAGGGGCTGGCCGTGTTTTTCGTAAAGCGCCAGCAGAAAGCCCGGCAGCATGGCGAACACCATAATGAGCGCCGCCGCGCTGGTCGGGACGCGGCCCCGGATCAAAAAGAAAAGCGGAACGCCAATAAGCAGCGCACCGCCAAAACAAATGAGCTGGCGTTTCGTCAGCCCGAATACTACCTTGGATTTGACCTTGGTTAAATCCTTGGGGACAGTTACATAAGCCATAAAAAGTCACCTCGTTTCTGGTACGGACAGGGAAAAATCGCTGTCCACTTCATTGCCCCACACATCCCAGCCGGGGATTTTCTGTCTGGCAAACAGTTCTGCGCGGGGCAGGTCGCCCGCAAGGGCTATGATTTTCTCACGGGTAATGTCTGGTTTCTTGCTGTGTTCCTCCACCGGGGAAATGATAAACTGATGGACACTTTTGGAGTAACGCTTGGGATGGCCCCGCTTGGCAAGCAGGCAGATTTCCGCGTTTCCTCTCGTCCAATAGCCCAGCCCGTAAAACCATGTGGGGCTTTTGCGGTTCAATTTCAGCCAGACAAAGGCCACGGTCTTAAAGGTGAAGCCCCACGCCTTAATCAGACGCAGCGCCTCCGGGAGCTGTGGGAAAGTCGCCCACAAAAACAAGAGGCAGTCTTTTTCCGCCAGCGTTTCCACCGGCAGGGCGCACAGCTCGTCAATGCTCATGGTGGGATAGTGCTTTTCTGCTGCACCCTGTACTGCTTTCTGTTCATATCGCCACGGCGGGTCAGCGTAAAGGATGTTGTAGGTTTTCTTTTGTGTTTCTTCGATGGTTGGTATTCCTCCTGTCTGTCAATGTGCGGTAAATACGGCTTTCGATATGCTGCCGGTCTTGAACAGACAGAAGCAAAGCAAAACGGTATAGCCCATACAGCCCCAGATCGCGCCGGATATGTCGTCGGCGGTTCCGATCTGCTGGATCAGCACCGCATAAATCCCGACAACCACCATGATTAAAAAGGCTTGGAAGCCCAGCGCAAGCAGGGATTTCAAGTAGTTCTGGCCCATGCCGCGCCACTCTGCATTGCCCAGCGTGGCAAGGGGGATCGGCCCCAATGCGGTCACGGCGTAAATTTCAATCATTCTTCCATAGGTCACAAGGAAAATGCAGATGGAAAGAATGTTCATCGTCAGCCCTACAACAAGGGTCTGGAACCACAGGCCCAGCAGCGGCCCAATGTCCATTGCTTCAAGGCGGCTTTCCAGATCGGGGAGCAGCGTGTCAAAATCAATGCTGGTATCTCCGATAATCACCCCGGCGCTCTGGTTGACGACTTGCTGGGTGGCGTCAAACACACCCATGACGATATTCCATGTGTTCGTCACAATGAGGATGGCAAAGGCGCTTTTGAAAATCCAGCGGAAGAACATGGAGCTGTCGAAGTCGTGCATATTGTTCTTTTCCACAATCATGTCGATCAGCTCATAGCACATCACAAGGGCGAGAATGGCCGCCGCAATGGGGACGATCACCGTTTCGGACAGGTTTTGCAGCATGGAGAAAATGCCGCCGTTCCAGTCCTGCGGGGTACTGCCCACATCCGACGCGATTTCCCCGACTTTGGTATTAACTGTGTTAAACAGGCCGGACAGGTTGCCCATGATACCGTCGATCAGGATTCCCTTGATCCATTCCCCGATTAAATCACCGATCATGTGGGGACACCTCCTTTCCCGCGCCCTCCCAGATCAGAGAGGGCGCGGAGGGTTTTCTAAGGCACATGGGGTTATCCCAGCAGCCCGGACAGCAGCGGAACAAGGGTCATGCCGATGAGGGCAACGCCGCCTCCGGCGACAAGCTGCTTGATTCCCTGTGACTTGCTTGCCGGGTTGTCCGCCCCGTATCCCTCCAAAAGATTGACGCCGCCCCATACGCAAAGCGCTCCACCGAGGCCCACAACGATGGTCTGCAAAGTATCAACTGCACTATTGAAAAATTCCATAAATTTACCTCCATAAATTCAGATTGTGATGGTGTTTGGGTGCAAAAAAAGCCGCCGTTCACAGCGGCAGCCTCACAATCCGCAGACGGCCCGGAGTTACTGGCCGTCCCGCCATTCCAGCACAGCCAGCGAAAAAATTTCGCCCCATGCTTCACACAGTCTGCGGTCTATTTCCCTTGCAAGTTCTTCGGCTTCCCCGTCTGTGGGCGGGGTATCATGTTCCGCGATCCACTGGCACAGCACCGCAGCGGAAATGATCGCCCGGTAGATTTCTTTCTCATACCTGAAATAATCCGCAAATGTCCATTCGTCCGAGTGTCCCATCGGTCACGCTCCTTTCTCTATGGCCGCTTTATTCTGCGGCAAAATCTTCATCCGACAGCTCAATGTCGTAGAGGTCAAAGGGTTCGTCCTCTGTTACCACGCGCCGCTTTTTCCGGCGCAGGGACGACAGGTAGCTGTCCACATCAAAGGTGTTCTTTTTGTCAGCGTCCGAGAGGTATTTATAGCGGGGGTGGCGGGTGATGTCGTATTTCTCACTGAAAAATGGCCTTACGCCGCGCACCTGCAAAATACACTTGCCTCCGTCCATCGTTGCAATTTCGTCTTGGCTCATCAGCTCCTTTCCGAGTTTTTGGTAGTTCAGTCCGTGGGAGGTCTGCGCGCCCCGGTTCTCGCTTTGGTTGTAGCTGTCAATGGTTTCCTTGCCCAGCACCTCCGCAATCTCCTTGGCGTTCTTGCCCCTGCCACTAAGGAACAGCGTACAGTCGCAGTTGTCGGAAATGATTTCCGCCGCGTCCTTGTAAATGGCCTTTAGCTGCGACTGGCTCTGCAAAATAATAGAAGCCGAGATTTCCCGGCTTCGGATGGTGGCGATCAGCTTGTCGAAGTTTGGAATCTGGCCGATGTTGGCAAACTCGTCCAGAATCAGCCGCACATGGACGGGCAGCCGCCCGCCGTATTTGTCATCGGCCCGGTCACACAAAAGATTGATAAGCTGGCTTTGCACCATTGCCAAAATGAAATTAAAGGTCGTGTCCGTGTCCGACATAATCAGGAACAGGGCTGTTTTTTGATCCCCGATGGTGTCAAGTTCCAGTTCGTCGTCCTCCATCAGCTCCCGCACTTCCCGGATGTCAAAGGGCGCTAATCTGGCTCCGCAGCTTATCAAGATGGAGCTGCGGGTCTTGCCCGCCGACAGCAGGAATTTACGGTACTGGCGCACCGCAAAGTGTTCCGGGTCTTTTTCTTCCAGCCGTTCAAACATCTGGTCTACCGGGGATTGAAATTCCGGGTCGTCCTCGCGGGCTTCGCTGGCGTTTATCATTTCAAGCAGCGTGGTGAAATTCATTTCATCGTCCGGCGCTTCGTACCAGATATAGCCAATGAGGGCCGAATACAGCAGGCGTTCCGATTTGATCCAAAAATCCTCGGCGCTCTTTTCGCCCTCGCCCTTGGTGTTGCAGATCAGCGTGTTTACCAGCTTCAAAATGTCCTTTTCCGAATGGATGTAGCGAAACGGGTTGTAGCGCATACTCTTGGAAAAGTTAATGGTATTCAGCACTTTTACCCGGTAGCCGCACCGCACAAGGAGCTGGCCCACCTCGCCGATCAGACTTCCTTTCGGGTCAGTAATCACGAATGAGGTTGGGTAGTCCTTGGACACGCACTGCATGAGGTTGGGCTTCACAAAGAACCGGGTCTTGCCGCTGCCGGAACCGCCGATCACCAGCACATTTTTGTTCCGGGCGGTCTTGGGGTCTTTGGGCCGGTTGTTCATGGTGAGGCGTTCCGTCTGGGTCAGGAGGATGTTGTTGTCAAACACCGGGTCGATGTACGGGGCTATATCTTTGGGGCCTCCCCAACGGGCGCTGCCGTACTCGACGCCCCGGCGGTATTTCTTGGCGTTCTTGCTCTTGCAGTACACCATCAGCCGCAGTGCCACTGCACCGGCCACGCCCACCGCCAGATCGAACAGGTGGAAGCTGGGGGCGGCACTTTCAAAGGCAAGGGAAAAGCCGTCCGCAAGGTGCAATAGCTTTTCCGACAAGTCCGCCCCAGCCGCCAGCCGGTAGGTCTGTCCCAGCTTGCCGAACAGGTAAACAAACAGCAGGTAGGGCAGGTTAGCGATGATCAGCTTTTTCATTTCCGGCTTCATCGTGACAGCCCCCTTTCCTTGATTTTCTCCTTGGCCTGCTGGCTACTTCTGGCCGCTGCCTTTTCTTTCAGGACGGCAAGGGTCTTTCGGATGGAGGGGCGTTCCTGCTGTTTGAGCTTCTTGGCCGTAAACTCCTTAAACGCCTGTTCCAGATTGTCCGCCTGCTTGGATTTGAAGATCACGATATACCGGGGCGGATGGGTAGTGCGGTCTTTCCGCAGGGTAAAATCAATGTCGTATTTCTTGGCGCAGGGCTTAAATAAGCCAATGTTGGCGTCGGTGATCTCAATGTTGGACAGGGCGGAACCGTCCTTTTTGAGCTGCCGTAAGCTCTGCTGTCCGTGACGGGCCTTGCCCGTCCCTTTCTGCCGGGCGGCCAGATATTTTTGGATGGCCGCTTGCAGCACTTGGGCGGTGAGCTTGCCCGTCTTAACCGCTAACGCTATGGTTTTCTGGTCTACTTCTTCCTGCAACTGCTATCCCTCCTTTGGAAAGTCAGCAGGCAGGCGGATGGCTTAAATCCGCACCCGCAGGCCGGAGAGGTCGTCGGCATGGATTCCCACCAGATACCAGTTCTCGGCCATTTCAATGCGGGTCGGCCTCCATCTGCCGCCCACCATCACATCAAAAGTTTCTCCGCAGTGCAGGCCGCCGTAATAGTCCGCAAGGTCAAAGCGGATGTCGTAGCGGTCTGTCTGCTCGTCAAAAATCAAAGCACCCTGTTTCATAGGGTCGGCCTCCTTTCTCGTCGTCACAAGCTCCATATCGCTTGTTTCCACGCAAGCGTGAAAAGCTCGCTCATTTCGCTGTTCCTCCTCTCCCCACAAAATCACCGATTTTGCGGGGTTCCCCAACTGCCTGTGTTCATGTCGTGGGCCACCAGCGCCGTGTAATAGCCGTTGATGGTGCTTGGGGCGTTGAACAGAACCGCCAGCAGGTATTTTTTGATGTTCCGTATTTCCGTGGTGTTTTTGCTGATACAGTCAAAGACAAACTCAATGTGAGAACTGTTCAGCTTCATCAGCTTGGATTTCACCAGCTCGGCGGGGTAATCGTCCCCGGCAATGCGGATGGTCTTTCGGGCGCTGCATACGGTTTCCACCAGCAAGTCCACGATCTCGTCCAGCATATCCCGGTCAATCCCCTTGGCGTACTGGCAAAGGTGTTCATACTCGATGTTGTCCTTGATGATCTCCCGATAAATCTCTACGGCGCTCTGTGATTTCGCTCCCGTTCCTTTCCGTTCCGGCGGCGCAGCCGCTTCTTCCCCCAAAGGAGAGGGAGGGGAAAGGATAGGAATGGAATCGGTATTTGATCCATCCGTAATTGATTTCTCTTTACTTGATCTATCTTTTATCTTTATTTAATTGCGTTGGTTTTTCCTGCGTAGGCTTTTCCTGCGTTGGATTATCCAATGTTGGATTTTCCAATGTAGGTAAATCCGACACAGGCTGGGGCTGTTCGTAAATGATGTAATCCGCTCCGCGCAGGCGGCCTTGGCTGTCACGCTCACGGGAACGCACGATATAGCCCGCCTGTTCCAGCTCCCGGACAGCCGCCCGGATCGCGTCGATCTGTTCCCGGTTGATAAGGGACAAGCCTTTCAGCGTAAAGTCCCAATCCTCCGGCAAGGACAGCATTTGCGACAGCAGGCCCTTGGCTTTCAGGGACAAGTCCTTGTTCCGCAGGTGGTGGTTAGACATCACCGTGTAGCCCCGGTTTTTCTCCACTCGAAAAACTGCCATCTCGTCGTCCACTCCTTTCACTTGAAATTTCACCGCGCCGTCAAGGGCGGTGCGCTTGCCCGGCTGGTAGGGACATTCCTCATACACACAAAACTGGTACTTCCAGTGCGGGCGGTAGAAACGGCAGGTGCCGCAGTCCTCCGGCGCTCCGGCCTCGCCGCTGTCAAAATGATCTGCGCCCGGCCTCGTCTGCATGAGCTGTTCAAAGGCCCGGTCGCTGCCGGAAGTAAAGTACATAGGCGGTCGCCTCCTTTCTGGTTTTGGGCGCAAAAAAAGCGGCGTCCTGATCTCCCCAAAGGGGAAAAGAGAACGCCGCTGTCTGCGGTGTCGTATTCAATTTTCGATGTGTCACTATTTGGGCGGTGGGCTTCACGGGAGGAAGAAGCGTGTCAAAGCTCAATCCGAAAGTAGTAAATCGGTAGTAAATTCAGTTCTTATATCCCGTGAAATGCCCGTATTTCCGGGCTTTTTGGAGATAATCAGAGTTGTTTCGTATAACTATCAGGAATACATTTGCGATCTCTATCAAGATGGCTGCTTTATTTTCCGGACCTCGCGCCCAAATAGTATGTCGCAAAGGGCAGGAAGTGAATATGAGGAAATCATCATCACGAACTATGATCCCCGCAAGGCTTGCTGGCAGCTCTCCTTGGAAAACCTGCTGGGCGGTGACGGCGATACCCGCTATGAGATGATCCACGAGCCAAAGTGTCCATTGAAATGTTAAACAAATCAAAAAAAGAGGAGGCAAACAACATGAAATTCCATTTGAACCATGACCCCGCGAACAAGATCATTACCATTCCCCGCGCCGCGCTGCAGTTCTCCGGCCTTGCAGACGTCAGCGACCTGATCCTCCATACCGACAGCGGCTGTGTTCTGCTGCTGCCGGGAGATCCCACCGTGGCAGAGCTGCTGAAAACCATTTCTCTGCTTTCCACCGTAACGCCGCAGCTGATCTCCCGTCTGGCGGAGCGAAGCCAGATGGCAATGGAGGCCGGAATGACGGAAACGGCGTGCGGCGCCTGTGAACGCAAACCCCAATGCTCCGGCCTTGAAATTCCACCCTGTCAGCTGGCGGAGGCGGGGATCTCGCCCACTGCCGCGCTGGAGTCCTTTGTAGAGGATGGCAGAGTCATCGTGCAGGCAGCGGAGAAAACCGCCGCGGATGTGCTCATCGACGAGCTGGACGATGATGTCCGCACCATGCTGGAGGATTCCGGTGTGCGGATGGAGGGCGTATGCCGCCTGCTGGAAAAGGAGGAGATCTCAGAATGAATGACACCTATCTCTACCCCTATTCCTCCGCCGAGGCGAGAGAGCGGGACGAGCTTCCTCTCTGGCGGGAGAGCCACAAGGCGAACATCGCCTGCCGCAACGCCATCGAGGACGCCATCCGTCAGAGCTTCGACGGAATGCATCTGGACAAGAACTGTATCACGCCGGTGCTGGAGGAATACGGCTACAAGCGCACCGCGTGGGTGCTTGCCAATACCCTGCACGAGCTCAAGTGGGACGGGCGCTTCGGCCATGCCAACAAGCAGTGGGCGGAGCGCGCCTGCATCCCCACAGATCTCGACCACAACAGCGACTTTGTTGTCCGAAGCCATCCGGCCGTGCTGGATGGCTTCGTCACTTTCTACCGTAAGGCAGTGCAGGCGTTAAATCTCTTTGGCGCGGAGCATTGCGTTGGTGACCGCGCCGAGCAGGACTATACCGGCAAGGTGCTGGTGCTGTCACCGGATGTACTGCGAGAACAGTATTGGGGACAGAAATACCAGCTTCTATATGCCCAAAGCGGCTTTGGCTGCAAGCCCCATTCCAGCGGTCGAGCGGTCTTTGCCACCAGCCTTGCGGACGGTGAAACTGCCAGATGGAATCGGGAGGATTTTGTCGGCGTACTGGATGACAAGTTCCTGCCGGAGTGGGCAAAGCCGAAGCTGGCAGAGCTGCAGGCGCAGGAACAGACCGATGCCCCCACGATGGGCGGCATGAATATGAAATGAGGAGGATGTCTGAATGTGCATGACCTATTACACCGTGGACGATCTCCGCCCCGGAAGACCCGGATGGGATGTGAGACAGTTTTCCGCATTGGCGGAGGCCATCGACCATTACCGGACGCTCCCTATGAACGGTGTCCGCGTCCTTGGTATGGCGGATGACGCTCGCGCTTATGAACTCATCCGCTGTGTGCGCCTTTTCCCTGGCGACGCCCAGGGCGAGGATGTTCTGTCGGCGGATTACCGGCGCAGCGGCTTGACGAAAAAGAATGCCGACCTGAAAAGTGCGCTGGATATTTGCTTGGAAACCCTGCATCCCCGATTTCTGTTGGAACCGGAGCGTCTGGTGCCCGTTCCCCAGCGCAGAAAGCTGCGGGAAGAGCTACGGGAGGCACTTCTCTGGCAGGGTTATAAAGAAAACTACGATTCCGCCATCCGTTCCGTTTTCGTGGGCGGCGTTGGTTGGATCTCACCCCAGGACGTGGAAAAGCAGCGGCAGCTTCCACTTGTGCTGAACTACCGGGTAGACGGTATGTCGAAAGACGGTTCCTACCTCTCCTTAGAGCTGGAGCCTTGGGAATGTGACCTGCTGCTGGAGCAGACGAAAAATCACTATAAAAATAAAGAAAAGAGGAACACAAAATGAAACGAATGCTATCCCTCTGCGCTACGGCGCTGTGCCTGACTTTGGCACTGACACCCACTGCGCTGGCGGCGGACTTTGAACCCGCGGTACCGGACGCCAAGGTCTGCTACCCCACCGCCATCGTTCGCGGTGACGATGGCACGGAACTGAAAAAGATCTATGATCTGAGCCCCGAAGATGATCCTGCCGGTATTCCCCGCTCGGACTTCCGGCAGGACGGCTTCCAGTACACTCTGACGGATCTTTTGAAGCAGGAGCTTCCGGAAAATGAGAGCCGCCAGCACACAGAGCACATTTCCGTTGCGAGCGCCAAAAAAGATATGGAATCTGTGTTGGCGCTGCTGCCGCAGGAGCGGGAATTCATCACGGATGACGGCCTCATGGGGGCCCTGACGCTCCGACTTGATACCGTGCAGGTGGAGCCGTCCGGCTACGGCAGCTCCACCAAGGAAATCTCCACCAAGCGCAGCTACCCAAATCTTGCCGAGCAGGATACGCAGTATCTTCCCAAAACCATTACAGAAAACGGCAAGACCCTGACACTCACGGACATCCAGTGGCAGACGGACAACACCGCTAACATGGACGGTTACGCCGTGGCGGATCGCTACACGGCCGTTGCCACCTATTCCGGAAGCGCCACCAGCAGCTATGTGAAAGGCTATACCGTCACGGCGGACTACGCCGGGACCGTCAGCCGGATCGCCTTGAACCGTGTCCGCTATGTGGCTATCTTTGAGGGAACGCCCATCCAGCCCACGGAGCCAGCGGAGACACCCGCCACGGCATCCGCTTTCCGCTGGTCCTATGTGCTCATCCCCATTGGGATCGTGGCCGCGGCAGGCGCGGGCGTCGGCGGCGCGCTGCTGGTGAAGCACAGAAAAGAAAACGCGGATGAGGAGGATACAGAATGAAAAAGATTTTGACTTTCGCGCTTGCCGTCAGTATGATGGCATCCCTTGCGGCCAGTGCCTCGGCGCTGGAATACAGCATTGCCCCTCCGAAGGACTTTGACTTTGGCAGGGATACATCTATTGAGGTCATCCACACGGCGGATGGCGGCGCTACGAAAAACGCTGACATGAGCAAAAACGCCGCGCTTATTCCGCCTGCATTTGGCTCGGAAAGCATGAACGCCCTCCACACCGGCGAATACCTCACACCCAACCTTGCCCCCGGTGGTATTCCCGCGTCCGGCGCGGTCATTGGCGGCAGCGCGTCCGCCACTGTTGTCACACCCGGCAGTACGGTGAATGGCGGCAGCGGCTATCAGCCCGCCGTGCTGTTCACGGAGGCGATGGGCGACCTCTACTACAAAAACGGCTCCCTCGGCAGATTGGAGATCCCCGCGCTGGATCTGAGCGTGAGGATCTATCAGGGAACGGACAGCAAGACGCTTGCCAAGGGGATCGGACACTTTGAGGACACCTCCATCTGGAACGGCAACGTCTGCCTTGCCGCCCATAACCGGGGCGCCAACAGCTACTTCGGCCAGATCCACACGCTGGACATCGGGGATAAGATCACCCTGACCACCAAGCTGGGCACCCGTACCTACAAGGTGACGGACGTCAGCAAGGTCAGCGAGACAGACCGCAGCGGCCTTGCGGACTCCGGCGAAAATATGCTGACGCTCTACACCTGCGTCCGCAACCAGCGGGACCAGCGCTGGTGCGTTACCGCAGCGGAGGTCTGAATCTTTCTCCCTTTTGCCGAATCGGTTCTGTTCGACTTCTGCCCCTCACTTGTGATATGGTGAAGCTGCGAAGAAGATTTTCACACATACACAGTTAGAATGGAGGCAGGAAGATGAACGAGAGCAAAAACGTGAGAAAGAATGTCAGTATGATGTTCACAGGCATGGTGATCGGCGCGGCGCTGACCGGCGGCTCTATCGCAGTCGCAGCCGGGATCACGGCGGAACCTACCTGGCAGCCCATCTTTGTGGATGGTCAGCAGGTGGAAATGCAAGCCTACAACATTGCGGGACACAACTATGTGAAGCTGCGGGACATGGGCAAGCAGGTCGGTTTCAATGTTTATTGGAACGCCGGAGTCCAAATCGACACCGGGCATCCATACACGGGGATCGCCCCTGCCGCATCCGGTATCCGCATCAACAGCTACAAGGGCAGCACCCTCCGCCCCGGAGACCGCAGCGGCTTGAATATCAGTCCCAGCGCGGATATAAAAAGTGTGGTCTCCACGCAGCCCAATGTCATCCGCATTGAGAATGACTCCGGCTTCTGGACCGCTATCGCGGTCAGCAGCGGCACATCCGACGTGGTCGTGACCAATCAGCATGGCCAGACCGCCACTTTAACGCTGACGGTAGTTGACGACAAGCAAGGTGCGAGCATTCCGGAATCCGGCGCCAGTCAGACAGACGCGGCGCGGCAGGAGATCGTCCGGCTGGTCAATCAGGTACGCCGTGAAAACGGCGCGCCAGAGCTGACGGTCAACGCGGCTCTGATGGACGCGGCGCAGCATTGCGCGTCCCTGCGTGTCACATACCACCAGAATAAGGTGGAGTGTGAGGCGGTAGCGGCCTCTGGATATCCCAATGGATTTGGATCGAACATCACCGCGTTCGCAAATGTGCCCGTCTCTGAAACCGCAGAGCGGGCAGTGGAGAACTGGCGGAATTCTCCCGGCCACTTCCAGACGATGGTTGACCCTGATTGCGACACCATCGGCGTCGGGATCTCAACTGATGAGGGTGGAACGATCTGCTTCCTGTTCGTCGGTGATCCCAACGCGCACAACCCCTACGCATAACCTATCCGCAACTCAATATGCTCACATGGCCTTCCAGCATTGCCGGAAGGCCATTTCTTATGAGCAAATCCAAAAAGAAAGGTCAAATAACGATGAAAAAGACATGGCATTCATTGAAAAATCGCGTGACCGCGATGCTGCTGGCCCTGATCTGCGTTCTCGGTCTGCTCCCCACTGCCGCGCTGGCAGTGGGAGCTGACATCATCAAGTTAGAGCGGTTCGGTATGAGCGGCGTTTCCTATCAGTCCGCCAGCCTTGGCAGATGCACAATGCACCAGATGTATTACGGCGTGGCCGGGAAGACCTCCGTGGGCTTCTGCGGGACGAAGGGCGGCGGCATGGGCACCTCCCTGATCGGGCAGACCTGGGGCGATCCGAAGCCCGTCACCGATCCCACCGTCAAAATGATGATGGCCTATTACTACGCCCACTCCCTCGGCATCTTCACGGACAAGGCCCACGCCCTTGGCGTGGATGACATCTGGGATTCCGGTTATAGCTGGTACATGAACGCCTGGGTGCAGGCCATCGTGTGGCGGTATAAGGACGGCTCCCTGGGTGATCCCTCCACCGCCTGCGCGGAGGAATTGATGTATGTCTGGAACTCGCTGAAGGGTGCGAGCTATACCAGCATCGACCAGACCTGCGACGGCACCACATTCCGGGACCGGACGAAATATATCCTGGATCTTGGCAAGCAGGATGTTTGGGGCGATTGCGACGTAAAAGAGTATTCCTTCACCGGCGCTGGCTCTGCCGCCCACCCCGCCAGCACCGTCCAGAGCGTTATGATCGGCAGTCTTACCGTCACAAACGAGCAGTACAAGCTGGTGGTCAAGAAGGTAGACGCCACCAACCCCACCAAGGGCCTTGCCGGAGCGCGGTTCCACGTGGAATCCACCAACGGCTCCTTCTCCAGGGACATCGTCACCGGCACAGACGGCACCTATACCTTCTCTCCCTTGGACGCCGGAACCTACGCCGTAACAGAAACGGCGGCTCCGAACGGCTACGAGATCGATAACGCGGGGCCCGAATATGTGGTCCTGCCGAATAATGGCAGCAGCACCGTGACGATCACCTTTACGGATACCCCCACCGTCACCGCCACCGGTAAGATCCGCAAGGTGGACGCGGACGATCCCAGCAGAGGTCTTACGGGCGCAGTCATCAAGATCACCGGTGTGGATAACAATTTCACCGGCACCTATACCACCGGCGCGGGCGGCGCGCTCACGGATGTGCCTTGGGATACCATGCCCATCGGCAGCTATGTGGCGGAAGAAGTGACGCCGCCCAACGGCTACTCTCTGAGCAAGGACGCCGGCAAAGTCCGTCAGGAATTCTATTGGGACGGCAAAACGGACGTATCTCTCGTTTTTGAGAATGACGCGAAGGTGAAGATCCAGCTCATCAAGCTGAACGATGCCAACAGCCCCCTCTCCGGCGCGGTATTCCATGTCCTCCGGGACGGCCAGCTGATCGGCACGGCGGTCACAGACGCCTCCGGCAGGATCACCGTCCCCAATGTGACGGAGGGGATGTACGCCTTTGTGGAGGTCAGCGCCCCCGCCCCCTACGCCAAGCTGACCGCCCCCGTCTGCGCCCATGTGGATCAGGCCACTGTCGCTGGCGGCGGCACTGTGACCGTAACGGCGAAGGATTTGAAACTCCCCAATCTGACCATCCAGAAGCTGGATAAGCAGACCAAGCAGCCCATCCCCGGCACGGTCTTTGAGATCAAGGGCATCCATTACGGCTATCATCAGGACGTCACCACCGGGCCGGACGGCAAGGCGGTCATCTCCCACATTCCGGTGGATAGTTATGAGGTAAAGGAAACATCCGTCCCTGACCCCTATGTGGTGGGCGGCGAGACGATCCAGACGATCTACCTCGGCCCCGGTGACGATCAAAACCTCGTATTTGAAAACCTGAAAATGCCCCGGCTGACCGTCACCAAAATCGACGCGGAGGATTCCAAGCCCATCCCCGGCACCGTGTTCACCGTAGAGGGCATCGACAGTGATTTCTCCGCCGATTGGACCACCGGCGCGGACGGCACGGTGACGGATCGCGTGGCCCCCGGCAGCTACAGAATTACAGAAAAGTCTGTTCCCGCTCCGTACTACCTGCCCAGCAAAAACGCCGACCGGGAGCAGACCGTCAGCCTGAACGCCGGTGACGAGGTGAATGTCACTTTCAAAAATCGGAAAATGCCCCAGCTCACCATCTACAAGGAGGACAGTGTGGCTGGCGCGCCTGTGGAGGGAGCCAAGTTCCACATCACCTACACCAGCAGCGGCGAATCCGCCGAGGCCCCTGCCACGGTTGATTATGGAAATATCCTCACAGACGCCAAGGGCGAGATCCGGCTCCATGAGCAGGGCAAGCGGCTCTATCCCGGCGCGTACACCGTGACGGAAGTGGAACCCGCTCCCGGTTTCCAGATGAAGGAACCCTCCACCCAGAAGATCATCCTCCACGGCAGTGAGAGCAAGACCCTGACCTTCCAGAATACTCCGCTGAATGCCATTGTTGTTGAGAAGTACGACAGCGTGACCCATGAGGCGCTCCCCGGCTGCACCTTCCAGCTGCGGTTTTTGGGCGGCACCTCCGGCACCGGCGGCACGACCATCGGGCAGAAGGTCACCGGCAAGAACGGCACCGCCATCTGGACGGGCCTGACCGCCGGTACCTATATTGTGGAGGAGGTTGACCCCGCCGATGGGTACAGCATCATCAACGCCTCGGAAACGATCTATCTGGCGGACAGCGGTGAGCAGAGTGTGGTCACCGTCCGCTTTGACAACGCCCCGGACGGCATCCTGCTGATCCGCAAGGTCTGTTCCGTGAACCCCAGCGTGACCCTCGCCAACGCGGAATTCAAGATCACCTACGCGGACGGTACGCTGATCGGTGACGCCAACGGCATCTTCCGGACGGATGAACACGGCGAGATCCGCGTCCCCGGCCTGAAGCCCGGCAAGAGCGTCATTGTGACGGAAACGAAGGCTCCGGACGGCTATCTGATCGACACCCAGAGCCAGACCGTTCAGATCAAGGAGGGCCGCACGGTCAGCCTGACCTTCAAGAACCAGCCCAAGGGTAAGCTCATCATCCAGAAGCGGGACAGCGCCACCGGTCAGCCCCTTCCCGGCGCGGAGTTCCGGGTGACCACTGCCGCTGGCTGTGAGGTGGGGCTGGACGGCGTGATCGGCTCCAGCACCCTGACGCAGAACGGTATCTTTACCACGGATGGGCAGGGCGAGATCACGATCACCAATCTGGCCCCCGGCGCTTATGTCATCAACGAGATCAAGGCCCCAACAGGGTATGTGATGGATCGTGCGTCCACAAACGTGGTCATCGGCAAAAACGGCGATACGCAGACGGTCATCGTGAAAAACTCCAAGGCCGGAACCCTGGTGATCGACAAGCGGGATTCCCTCACCGGGAAGCCCTTGCAGGGTGTGACCTTCAAGGTGACGACCTCTACCGGCGCGTTCGTCCCCGCTGAAAATGGGCAGATCAGCAGCAACGGCCTGTACTTCACCGACAAGGACGGCAAAATCACCATCCATGGTGTGGTGGGGACGCTGGTGGTGACGGAAACGGCCACCATTCCCGGCTACACCATCGACGAGGCCAGCCGCACCCAGACGGTGGTAGTCAATCCCAATGACACCCAGACGCTGCACTTCACCAACACGCCCAGCACCACCCTTGTGATTGAAAAGTATATCGAGGGCACCACAACGCCGCTGAAGGGCGTGACCTTCCTTGTGACCGACAGCAGCGGCGCTGTTGTGGGCAGAAGCAACGGAGAGTTCATCACCGATGAAAATGGCCGCGTCGTTATCCATGATCTGGAACCTGGCACCACCGTTACGGCGCGGGAGGTCAAGACCGTGGATGGCTTTGTGCTGGACGGCACGCCGAAATCCATTCTCATCAAGGCGGGTGAGGTGCAGACCCTTCGCTTTTATAATGTCCGCGCGGGCGGGCTTACCGTCATTAAAAAGGACGAAAAAACCGGAGCACGCATCCCCGGCGTCCAGTTTGAGATCCGGAAAATGGATGGTGAGATCGTCGGCACCTTCACCACCGATGAAAACGGCGTGATCCATCTCCCCGAAGCGGAAAACGGCTGGTACGCCGTGACGGAATTGAAGGCTGCCGATGGCTACCGTCTGGATGACACGCCCCATCGGGTCGAGGTCAGGGATGGGAAGACCGCCACGCTGGAGATCACCAACAAAGCCATCTCCGGTATCCTGATTCACAAGGTCGATTCGGCCACCGGCGAGGGCATCTACGGCGTTTCCTTCATTCTCTATGACAGCGGCAATAATC
>ENA-OPXG01000436-OPXG01000436.1-human-gut-metagenome-genome-assembly--contig:-NODE-436-length-30566-cov-6.067681_pt1 | contig 30566 bp, 25 predicted proteins | sample MGYA00241519_ERZ502030 | MGnify/ENA primary metagenome ERZ502030 (study PRJEB25962, sample SAMEA2041937) | human gut metagenome | biome: human gut; feature: human-associated habitat; material: faeces...
TGTTCTACGGCAACACGATCCTGCCCTTCATTGACCACTTCCCGAAGGACACCGAACTGTACCGCGTCATGACCACCAAACCGCAAGAGGTGGCGTCGGCATGAAAAGAGAACCGCGTTTGCAGTTTTCCGACGCCGATCTTGCCGAGCCGAAGCTGGAAAAGCCCATCAAGCGGGTGAAAAAAGCAGCGGCCAAGGCGGATAAGGCGCAGGCGAAAATCCCCAAGAAAACCATGGTCAAAAAGGAACGCGGCTTTGATCCTGCCACCGGCACGGTCAAAACGCAGCTCCGTTTTGAGGAAGTGGATAAGAAAAAGCCGCCCTCAAAGCTGACCCATGCCGTGCGAGATGCCCCCGCCAACTTTGTTCTCTCTCAGGTTCACCGAGAGGTGCGGCAGAGCGAGGATGACAATGTAGGCGTAGAGGCTGCGCACAAGGTAGAGCAAGCCGTGGAGAGCGGCGGGCGGCTGGTGCAGTCTGCCCACCGCGCCCATCAGCTCAAGCCTTATCGTGCTGCCATCCGTGCAGAGAAAAAGCTGGAACGAGCCAATCTTGACGCGCTCCAGAAGAAAGCGGAGATCGACAGCCCCACCAGCAATCCCGTTTCCAAATGGCAGCAGAAGCAGGCAATTAAGAAGCAGTATGCCGCTGCCAAGCACAATCAGGCGGCGCAGACTACGGCAAAGGCGGCAGAGAATACCGCCAAGGCCGCGAAAAAAGCCGCTGAAAAGGCTGAGAAAGCGGGCAAATATGTGTGGGAACACCGGCGCGGCTTTGCCATTGCCGCCGCAATTCTGCTGATGCTGGCATTTCTGCTCAACGGCCTGTCCTCCTGCTCGGTGATAATGGATGGCGTCGGCTCCGGGATCGCGGCCAGTACCTATCCGTTGCAGGACGCCGATATGCTGGGTGCGGAAGCGCAGTATTGCGAAATGGAGGCAGAGCTTCAGCGCTACCTCGACACCTACGAAAGCACCCATGACTACGATGAGTACCACTTTGATCTGGACACCATCGAGCATGACCCCTATGTACTTATTTCCATTATCACGGCGCTGCACCAAGGGGAATGGACGCTGGATGAGGTGCAGGGTACGCTCCAGATGCTCTTTGACCGCCAGTATATTTTGACCGAGGATGTGGTGGTGGAAACCCGCTACCGCACAGAAACCGACACATGGACGGACGCGGACGGCAACACCCATACGGACACCTATCAGGTGCCGTATGACTACTACATCTGCACGGTCACGCTGGAAAACTTCAATCTCTCCCATGTTCCCGTCTACATTATGAGCGAAGAACAGCTCGGAATGTACGCCACCTACATGGCGACCCTCGGCAACCGTCCCGACCTGTTCCCCGGTTCAGGCTACATCGGCAAATATGTGGAGGGCAGCTATACCGACTACGACATTCCCCCGGAGGCGCTGGACGATGAGGTATTCGCCGCCATTATCAAGGAAGCGGAAAAATATCTCGGCTACCCCTACATTTGGGGCGGCAGCAGTCCCTCTACCTCATTTGACTGTTCGGGCTTCGTCAGTTGGGTCATCAATCATTCCGGTTGGGATGTGGGCAGGCTGGGAGCGCAGGGGCTTTGCAACATCTGTACGCCCGTATCCTCTGCCAACGTCAAACCGGGCGATCTGGTGTTTTTCATCGGAACCTACGATACCCCCGGTGTCAGCCATGTGGGTATCTACGTCGGCAACAATATGATGATCCACTGCGGAGATCCGATCTCTTACGCAAACCTCAATTCAAGCTATTGGCAGTCCCATTTCTACCGTTATGGACGCTTGCCGTAAAGGAGAGTGAACGATATGAACCCGAAAATTATGAAGCTCCGCACGGAGCTGGAGAAGAACAAAGGCAAAATCTCCGATCTGCAAGGCCGCAACCGCGAGCTGGAAAAGCAGATTCGTGAGCTGGAGGACACCGACATCATCGGCATGGTGCGTGAGAACGGCATGACGATGGAGCAGTTTGCCGAGCTGTTCCGCCGTATGCAGTTCGCGCCTGCACCGGCTACTTCGGAAAAGGAGGCGTTGAACCATGACTAAGAACACACCGCGCATTTTTATCAGCCTGCTGCTGATGCTCCTGTGTATCGGGATTCTCCCCGTTTCTGCCTTTGCCAGCGGCGGTGATTATCCTGATGATGCGCTGCCTGCCGCCGAAAGCATCGCCGCAGACACGCAGGAAACAAAACAGATCGGCACGGTCACGACCAACGGCGGCAACCTGAACGTCCGCACCGGCGCGGGACTGGACAACACCGCGTTTACGCAGCTCCCCAACGGCACGGTGGTCGATGTGATTGGCAGGGACGGCGATTGGGTAAAAATCCTGCTGCCCGCCCGTGCGGGCTATGTGTACGGCAGCTATCTGACCGTCACCGACGCCGCCGACAGTACCGTGAGCATCGGCAGCATGACGGGCGGCAGCGATGCGCTGACACCGGACGGCAATCTGACGCTGATCGACGATATTGGCACCAGCACCAAGGCAGGAAAACAGTTCATTACGCTGGAAAGCAAGAACGGCAATACATTTTACCTGATTATTGACCGTGACGATGAGGGCGAAGAAACCGTCCACTTCTTAAATCAGGTGGATGAGGCCGACCTGATGGCGCTGACTGGCGAGGAAGAAACGCCCGCCGGCTGCTCCTGCACAACCAAATGCGCGTCCGGTGCGGTCAATACATCCTGCCCCGTCTGCGCGGTCAACATGACCGAGTGCGTGGGCAAGGAGACAAAGCCCGAAGTCCCCACCGAGCCGACAGAACCCACCGCCGAGGAGCCGGAGAAAAAGAGTGGTGTGGGCGGCATCCTTGTCGTTCTGCTGATTGTCGCACTGGGCGGCGGTGCCACGTTCTACATCTTCAAGCAGAAAAAGGCCAAGCCGCAGACCAAGGGTAGCGCTGATCTGGACGATTATGACTACGGCGAGGACGAATATGAGTTTGAGCCGTATGAGGGCGAACCGGAACAGGATACTACGGAGGATACAGACGCATGAGATATTTCACCAATAATCCGCTGGAACGCCTGATGATGCAGAAGCCGAAAGCAGCGCGGGAGGACAGTCCTCCCGCCGCTGCCAAGGAACACTTCTGCTACGGCTGCAAGCGCTTCGGACAGAGCTGCGTTCGTCCCTGCTACCGTGACGTAAAGAGAATGGAGGCTGCACCATGCGTCTTGTGATTGCCGAAAAGCCCTCTGTGGCGCAGAGCATCGCCGCCGTGCTGGGTGCGAAGTCACGGCATGACGGGTATCTGGAGGGCAGCGGGTATGTCGTGTCGTGGTGCTTCGGGCATCTGGCAGAGTTGGCCGACGCCGCTGTTTACAATGCCGATGATGCCAAATGGACGCTGGCGGCGCTGCCCATCATTCCTACCTCGTTCCGCTTCATCGTCCGCTCTGAAAAGCAGAAGCAGTTTGACATTCTGCGGGAGCTGATGCGCCGGGAGGATGTGGCAGAGGTGGTCAACGCCTGCGACGCTGGGCGCGAGGGTGAGCTGATCTTCCGCACGGTTTACTGCCTTGCGGGATGCTCCAAGCCGATTCTGCGGCTTTGGATTTCTTCAATGGAGGATGATGCCATCCGCAGCGGCTTCCAGCAGCTTAAGTCTGGGCGCGACTATGACGGCCTGCATCAATCTGCCCTGTGCCGCGCCAAGGCTGATTGGCTGGTTGGTATCAACGCCACGCGGTATTTCTCCCTGACGTATGGCCGCACATTGAACATCGGGCGCGTCATGTCGCCCACGCTGGCGCTGCTGGTACAGCGCGAGGCGGAGATCTCCGCATTTGTGGCAGAACCGTTCTACACCGTCCAGCTCGATTGCGGCTTTCCCGCCACGACAGGCCGAATGAAGGACAGGAAGGACACCGACGCCATCGCCAACGCCTGCAAGGGCAAGGCAGTAACCGTCAAAAGCGTGGAGCGCAAGGAAAAGTCTGAGAAAGCGCCCGCGCTCTACGATTTGACCTCCCTCCAGCGCGACGCCAACCGCGTTCTCGGCTACACCTCTCAGCAGACCCTCGACTATCTCCAAGCGCTCTATGAAAAGAAGCTCTGTACCTACCCGCGCACCGACAGCCGCTTCCTGACCGACGATATGGAGGGCAGCGTCCCCGGCCTTGTCGCCGCCGCTGCCGCTGTCTGCGGCATGGAGAAGCCGCCGACCATCTGCGCCAAGCAGGTATGCAGCAGTAAAAAAGTCACCGATCACCACGCCATTGTTCCCACCATCAGCGCGGAAAAGGTAGATATAGCCTCTCTGCCGCTGGGCGAACGCGAGGTGCTGAAGCTGGCGGCAAGGGGCTTGCTTCGTGCGGTGGATGAACCACATCGCTACGCAGAAACGGTCATTACGGTGGACTGTGCCGGTCAGAGCTTCACCGCCAAGGGCAAAACCGTCCTTGCTCCCGGCTGGAAGCGCTATGAGCAGGAGCAGGCAGAGGCAGCGCCCGCGCTGCCGGTGGTGACGGAGCAACAGACGCTTTCCGTATCTGCCGCATCGGTCAAGACCGGAAAAACCACGCCGCCCAAGCATTTCACCGAGGATACGCTGCTGGCTGCGATGGAGAACGCGGGCAAGGAGGATATGCCAGATGATGCCGAGCGCAAGGGCATTGGCACCCCGGCGACCCGTTCCGGTATCATTGAAAAGCTGGTGTCCTCCGGTTTTGTGGAGCGCAGGAAGTCCAAGAAGATCACAAATCTGCTGCCCACCTCCACCGGCACGGCGCTTATCACCGTTCTGCCCGAACAGCTCCAGTCTCCGCAGCTCACCGCTGAATGGGAACACCGCCTGAAAGAGATCGAGCGCGGCGAAATCGCCCCGGACAGCTTCATGGATGGGATCGCCGCCATGCTACATGAGCTGGTGCAGACCTACAAGCCCATCCCCGGTGCGGAAGTCCTGTTCCCCTCCGGGCGTGAGGTAGTCGGCAGGTGTCCCCGCTGCGGGGCCGAGGTAACGGAATCGCAGAAGGGCTTTTTCTGTGAGAATCGTTCTTGCGCATTTGTCCTCTGGAAAAATAGCCGATTCTTCGCCGCCAAGAAAAAGGCGCTGACGAAATCTCTTGCCGCTGCGCTTTTGAAAAATGGCCGCGCCCCGCTGAAAGGCTGCTACTCGGAAAAAACCGGGAAAACCTATGATGCCGTCGTTCTTTTGGAGGACGATGGGCAGCGCACGGGCTATAAGCTGGTGTTCGACAATGGCTGATGCGCCGCGTATGGATCACAAGCAGCTCCGCCGCGCCAAGAAGCTCATTCGGAAGCTCTGCTGTAATTACGATCATGGCAACTGCCTCGCGCTGGACGCTGGAGAGCCTTGCGTCTGCGTACAGGGTATTTCCTACTCGCTGCTGTGCAACTGGTTCCGAAACGCGGTACTTCCCGCCGACCATGAGTTGCTGGCCGACGTGATGCGGGAAAGGCCGGGAAAGTGCTGCGCCGTCTGCGGCAAGCCGGTCTATTCTTCCTCCAACCGCGCCAAATATTGCCCCACCTGTGCCAAGCGGGAGCGGAGAAAGCAGGACGCCAAACGGAAGCGTGAACAATACTGGAACCTCCGCAAATAGAGGGCGTAAAAGCCCCGTGCCGCAAGGCTTTTTCCATGCGGAATCACAAGGGGCTGCGTCATTCTATCCGCAAGCTCAAAAACAACGTCTATCTGCGGAGAATTGCCCCTGTGCAGGATGTGTTTTCTTCTGCGCAGGGGCGCTATTTTTTCTGAAAGGAGATCATCATGGCTGAAAAACAAACCAGCAAAGACCGGATGCGGGAGATCGTTGACAGCATCGAAAATGGCATCAAGGAGCTGTTCGAGAGCGATAAGTACCGGAAGTACCTTGCCACCATGAGCCGCTTTCACCGCTACTCGGTCAATAATACCATGCTCATCTATATGCAGCGCCCCGACGCCACCCATGTGGCGGGCTTCAACAAGTGGCGCGATCAGTTCGGCAGGAACGTCCTGAAAGGCGAAAAAGGTATCCGCATCATCGCTCCTACTCCCTATAAGAAAAAGGTCGAGGAAATCAAGACCGACCCCGAAACCAACGCGCCGATACTGGATACAGACGGCAAGGCCATCATTGAGGAAAAGGAAATCCGTATTCCTATGTTCAAGGTGGTGTCCGTCTTTGATGTGTCACAGACTGTGGGAAAGCCCTTGCCCCAGCTTGCCGCCGATCTGAGCGGCAATGTGCAGCAGTATGAGGTTTTCATGGAGGCGCTGCGCCGTGCTTCTCCCGTTCCGATGGAGATAAAGCCCGTTGCGCGGGATACGGACGGCTTTTTCAGCATTAAGGCGCAGAGCATCACCATCCGCGCCGGTATGAGTGAGGTGCAGACGGTATGCGCCGCCGTCCATGAGATTGCCCACGCCAAGCTCCACGACTACGAACACATGACGGAGCTTGCGGACGATGGTGAGACGATCCTTGTCCCCGGTGAAAAGAGCCGCAACACCGAGGAGGTCGAGGCCGAAAGCATCTCCTATGCGGTCTGCCAGTATTACGGTATTGAAACGGGAGAAAACAGCTTCGGCTATATCGCCACATGGTCAAAGGGCAAGGAGCTGAAAGAGCTTCGCGCCAGTCTGGAAACCATCAACAAGACTGCCTCCGAGCTGATTACGGATATTGACCGGCACTTTGCGGAGATTTGCAAGGAGCGCGGCATCAATCGTGAAGAAGTGAGCGCCACACAAACAGACGAAGCGCTTTATCTTGTGGATGGCTCGGTATATCTCCATGTGCAGCATACAGACGGCGGTTGGGACTATTCGCTTTACGACAAGGAAAGCAAAAAGCTGCTGGATGGCGGTGTTATTGACAGCAGCGCCATTGAAGATTCGCCGGTTGCATCTGTTGCCGGGGCTGTCCGAACGGAGGTATTTGCCATTCAGGGCATGACACCAACCAAGGTGACCTTTGCAGATATGGAAATTCTGGAGGACTTGCAGGAGGCGCAGATTACGCCGCCCTTGGACAGCAAACAGATCACCGGCGCAGTCGCTGTTCCCACCGATGCGGCAGATAATATGCTCCCGGAGCTGGAACAGGCCGTCCCGATGCCTGACCCCACGCTGACGGTGGACGATATGCGCAGCTATGGGTATCTGGACGGCGATATGCTCCCGCTTTCCAAGGATCGGGCGGTGGAGCTGCTGGAGCAGGACATCACGGTTTATATGCTCCATCCCGGCAACACCGAGGAAATGGTCTTTGAGGCCGAGGACATCATCAAGCACGACGGAATGTTCGGGATCACAAGACCGGATTGGGATGCGGTCAAAGGCCATATCCCGCCCCGCGATGTGGAGCAGCGTTTTTTGAACAGTCCCACCGATTCTATGGCGATCTACCAACTGCGCCGGGATGCGCCGGTTGAGCTGCGATTTGCCAATCTCGGCAGTCTGGCCGCGTCGCCTAACCCCGCCAACTATGAAGCCATCTATACCCGTGAGGTGTACCCGGACGATGATACCGGCAGAATCCTTGAAAACTTCTACTACATTTTCAACGACGAGCGCCCCGGCGATTTTGTGGGACACAGCCTCTCCGTCAGCGACATCGTTGCGCTGAAACAGGACGGCAAGGTATCCTATCACTACTGTGACAGCATGGGATTTCAGGAACTGCCCGCCTTTCAGAAACCGGAGAATTACCTGAAAGCCGCCGAGATGTCGATGGAGGACGATTACGGCATGATCGACGGCATTATCAACAACGGCCCCAAACAGCCCACCGTCGCCGACCTTGAAGCACAGGTCAAGGCCGGTATGTCCATCTCCTTGATGGATTTGGCAGAGGCGGCACACCGGGAAAAGAAGAAATCTGTGCTGGAGCAGCTCAAAAGCCAACCGGCCCAAGAACGTCCACACAAAACAGCGCCCAAAAAGAGCGCGGAAAAGGAGCTTTGATATGAACATCACCTTTGAAGAACGCCAGCTTATGAGCCTCTACAACACCGGCACCCGCACGGGCTTGATCGCGGCGCTGGAGGAAATGCGCGGCTACCTCGCTGCGGATGAAACGGAGCTGCGGGAGCTGACGGACAGCGCCATCGCAAAGCTGCGCAGGATGAGCGACGCGGAATATGACGCGCTCGACCTGTTCCCCGATTTTGAAAAGGAGGATATGGATGCCGAGTAAAGTACAGCTCTATGCGCAGATGGCAGACCGCACGGCGGAGCAGATCACGGGAAGCTACCAGAAGTGGACGGCATTTCTGACCACCGCCGCAAGGCTGTATAAGTACCCCTACAATGAACAGCTCATGATTTTCGCCCAGCGCCCGGAAGCCACGGCCTGCGCGGAATACGACCTTTGGAATAAGCAGATGCGCCGCTATGTGCGGCGAGGCAGCAAGGGCATCGCCCTTGTGGATACCAGCAGCGACCAACCCAAACTCCGATATGTATTTGATGTTTCCGACACCAGCGGCGGCGAGAACTCTCGCCGCCCTTATCTTTGGGAATACCGGCAAGAGCATCGTGAGGTGGTATCTGCGGCGCTGGAACAGCGCTTTGACGTTTCCGGTGAAAACGGACTTGCCGATCAGATGGAGCGTGTGGCGGCGCAGCTTGTAGATGAATACTGGCACGACAATCGGCGCGATATTGTCGGCATCGTTGACGGTTCCTTTTTGGAGGACTATGATGAGTTCAACATCGGAGCCGCTTTTCGGAACGCCGCCGTTGTCAGCACCACCTATACGCTGCTGTCCCGCTGCGGGATGCAGCCGGGAGATTACTTCGAGCATGAGGATTTTCTGAACGTCTTTGATTTCAACACCCCGCAGACCGTCGCCGCCCTTGGAACGGCCATCAGCCAGTCCAGCGAGCTGGTGCTGCGGCAGATCGAAGTCACCATCAAGAATTACGAGCGCGAGAAAATCGCGGAAAGGAGCGAAAGCCATGAGCGAACTGACCTACACCCGCAGCGGGGATTATCTGATTCCCGATCTGAGCCTGACCGAGCAGCCGCAGGCCCCGTTGGGCAAGTACGGCAGGATGCGGAAGGATTACTTGAAGGAGCATCGTCCGGTGCTGTGGAACAGCCTGCTGCTGTCCGAGAGGCTGTACCCCCATCTGCGGGAGATCGACGAGGCAGCGAACAACCGGCTGGAACAGATGATGCCGGAGCTGATGAAGTCGGCAGGCGTGACGGAAGCGCTGAAAGCCAGCGACCCGATGAAGTGGGTAGGGCTGATGAACACGCTGAAAGCGCAGGCCGAGGAAACGATCCTCACGGAGTTGGTGTTCAGCTAAATATGTTCGATGCCCCTGCTGGGGCGCAGATGTCCTTCTTCCCCTCAGAGGCAGAACAAATTCAATCCATCGCAGAAGCGGAGAGTGTAACACCCTCCGCTTTTTCTATGTTCATTTCTCAGGATGATATTGACCACATCCTGCGCGCGTGCGGTAATGCGGATGCAGCACGGATGAAAATTGCTGCGGAATTCTCCAAGCAAAAACCTTTAGAGGATCGCGCGGTATTTCTCGAAAAGCTCTACTACGGCGGCAACGGCCTGATTACGGATAACGGCAGGTTTTCCGCATGGTACGGGGACGATGGTATCCATATTGCAACCGGAGATACCTCTCGCTATCTTCGTTCTGCCCAAGTGATAGGCTGGGCAGATGCGGCGGAGCGTATCGAGGAGCTTCTGGACGGCGGCGCATTTGCCACCAATCTTGAGGTCACGGAAGCCCCGCGCTATGAGCGGCTGGGTATTGCTGTGGATGTCTGGAACCTTTATCACGATTTCTCGGATGAAGCAAAGTCGCTGGGGTATCTGTCCTGCTTGGGTAATATCCATAGCACCAGCTTTCCAGAGGAAACGGAGCGTCTGACGGACGATCTGCTGAATCCGGCGTTCCGGGATAGGCTCCTGTCGGAATACAAGGTATTCATGGACGCCTACCGCGAAAACCGTGCGCTGCTGCGCTTCCATTACCACAAGTCGCAGGCACTTCTCACACGTTTGGAAGATTTGTCCCTTCCGCGAAAGGAATTCCGCTCCGATATGGAGGCTATTCCAGAAACCGGCAGGTTTATCACCGAAGATGAAATTGCGGCTTCTCTTGCAAACGGGAGCAGCTTTGAGGGTGGAAAGACCCGCATCTATGCGTTTTTCCAGACTTCGCACACTCCCAAGGAGAATGCCGATTTTCTGAAAAAGGAGTACGGCATCGGCGGGCATACCCATGCCGTATCCAGAGAAAGCGGCAGCTACGAGGATCACGGCAGCAAAGGCATCACGCTGAAAAAAGCGGGCTGTGCAGATGTTCAGATGAATTGGAACAAGGTCGCTTCGCGTATCTCTGAGCTGATTCGGATGAACCGCTATTTTACACCAGACGAACAGGCGCTTTATGATAAGGCGCAGGCACAGGATGTGGTGCGAAACACCGCCTACGACAGCTACAATGCCATCAAGGAAGCCCATCCGGACTACATCGTGCTGTTTCAGGTGGGCGATTTCTTCGAGATGTACGGCGAGGACGCAAAACAGGCGGTGGAGCTGCTTGACCTCAACCTTACCACAAGAGCGATACCCGGCGCTGGCCGTGTTGCCATGTGCGGTGTTCCGTCGCACAATTTAGAGATGTATGTAGAGAAATTGCGCGATAAGTATGATGTGACGATTGCCGAAGCGCCAGACTTTAGAGGTGAGCGCCACATTTACACGCTGCGCTCTATCGACCATGAAACAGAAGCCGCCATCAATGCTTATGAAGCAGAGTTCGGCGCGGACGGCACGAGGGTGTTCCGCGACCCTGCCGCAGAGCAAGTTCAGCCCACGGTGCAGGAACGTTTGGAGCATTACAGGCCGGTGGTGATGGCAGCGGTTTCGGAGGATACGGCCTATCGCAACGCCTGCGGGCACTCTGACCGGGAAAATGCGGAGATCGAGTGTAATGCAGCCGTGCGCCGCGCCGTTCTCAATTCAAAAGATATGGAGATTATCCGGCTATTTTCGGATATGCCGGAGTTCCGCAGCCGCCTGCACCGAGAGACTTTTGAGGGAACCTATGAGCGGCTCCATGATCTGCTGCGTCCGCTCTCGCAGGACGATATAGACGATGCACTCCGTGCATGGAACGGAAATATCGAGAGCAAACACGCCGTAGTGCGGTATATGCAGCAGCACGGACGTGAAAAAGAAACTGCTGCATGGCTTGCTCACGAGTACGGCGGCAAGGAGGGCAACAATCTCTTTATCGTCCGCGCTGGAAGCCCGGAAACCGCCGAACTGACATGGCCGAAGGTGCAGCGGCGACTGGCGCAGCTCATCCGCGAGGATAAATTCTACACCGAGGCGGAACGCGACAATTTCGATGATATTGACCCTGTTGCCATTCGGGAAACCCTCGCCGAGCGCGGCATCGTGGGCGGCAAAGTAGTTGACCCCGAAAAGCTGAACAGCGATCCATTTATCCAGCGTGTGATGCAGGATGCGGAGCGTGTTGCGGAGCAGGCGCTCATGGAACGTGCAAAGGGACTGATCTCCGACTTCTGCCGGAGTGAATACGACTCAGAGGCGGATTTCAGCGACCCCACCAAGATTGGCGTCGCTTACACCACCGTCACCGACGATGAGATTCCCATTCAGGTGAACATTGACCTTGTGAATTACCGGCTGGAGCGCTATCTGGATGACGAGCATCTGGAAACCCGGCAGTACGGCTCTTTGCAAGAGATTATTACCAACGAGCTGGAAAACCTCGATTTCAGCGACCTCATTCATGTTTCGGATGAGGATGTGGAGCAATACCGCTGGCATGAGCCAGGGGAAGCAGTTACAGACGTTCCCGAAACAGCTCCTGTCCCGCAGAGAGAACCGTTCCCGTATTCCGTAGGCGATACGGTATATTTGGAGGACGGCAAGCCGTTTATTATTGAGAGCATCGGTCTTTTTGATATTTCTCTCCGCGATCCGTCGCTTCGCTATCCCGTTTCCCGTGCGGAGAGCAGGGAGAGCTTCGCACGGCTCATGGAGCGGTATCCGCAGCCGGAACAGGCACCCGCCTACACCGAGCAGACCGTGGCGGTGTATCCCGCTGACAAAAACAACCTCCCCTATGATGTGGAGATTCGCACCCTGCGCTTTGACGAGCCGGAGCATGACCCGCTCTCTGCGGAACCCGCCAAGCCTGAACCGCCTGCCATGAGCGAGGAAGAAGCTCTGATTCTGGAGCAGGAAGGGCGCGCGGCACTTTCGGAAATGGGCGAGTTCGTGCCTGATTTTGATGATGCCATCTCACAGGCTGAGATCGACGAGCCTCCCGCACACCGTCCTGCGGTATCTATCCCCGTTGACGGCGAGTGGCAGGGCTTTCCCAGCGTCGCCGCTGCGGAGCAGGCCGCTTATGCCGACTTTAAGGCGGCAAGCCACCGCGACGCGCAGAATTTCCACATCACCGATGATGCCCTCGGCATCGGCGGCGCAAAAGCCAAGTTCCGGGCAAATATGGCGGCGATCCGCCTCCTGCAAGAGCTGGAGTTTGAGGGCTTACAGGCCAGCCCGGAGCAGCAGGAAATTCTCTCCCGCTATGTGGGCTGGGGCGGTCTTGCGGATGCCTTCGACGAGAATAAGCCAAACTGGTCGGACGAGTTTGCAGAGCTGTACGCCACACTTTCCCCGGAGGAATACGCTGCCGCCCGTGCGTCCACGCTGAATGCCCATTACACCAGCCCCACCGTTATCAAGGCGATCTATGAAGCGGTCGGCAATATGGGCTTCCAGAGCGGTAACATTCTGGAGCCGTCTATGGGCGTCGGCAACTTCTTTGGCCTGCTGCCGGAGCAAATGCAGGGCAGCAAGCTCTACGGCGTGGAGCTGGACAGCATCACCGGACGTATTGCCAAGCAGCTTTATCCCAAGGCGGACATTACCATCGCGGGCTTTGAGACAACGGACAGAAAAGACTTCTATGACCTCGCCGTGGGCAACGTCCCGTTCGGACAATATCAGGTAGATGACCGGGCTTATAACAAGCTCGGTTTTTCCATTCACGACTACTTTTTTGCAAAAACGCTGGATCAGGTGCGACCGGGCGGCGTGATTGCGTTCGTGACCTCCCGTTACACGATGGACAAGCAATCACCCGAAGTCCGCAGGTACATCGCGCAGCGGGCGGAGCTGCTGGGTGCCATTCGTCTGCCCAACAATGCGTTCCGCGCCAACGCCGGTACGGATGTGGTTTCGGACATTCTCTTTCTCCAAAAGCGTGACCGTCCCATTGAGATCGAACCGGATTGGGTACACCTCGGCCAGAACGAGGATGGCTTTGCCATCAACCGCTATTTTGTTGACCACCCGGAGATGATTTTAGGCAGGCAGACCTCCGAAAGCACCCAATACGGCAAGCAGGATTTCACCGTTGTCCCCATTGAGGGGCTGGCGCTTGCAGATCAGCTCCATGATGCCGTGAAAAACATTCGCGGCACCTATCAGGAGGCGGAACTGCCAGAGCTGGGCGAGGGCGAACAGATCGATACGTCTATCCCCGCAGACCCCAATGTGAAAAACTACTCCTACACCGTGGTGGGCGGCGAGGTGTATTACCGGGAAAACAGCCGCATGGTCAAACCGGAGCTGAACGCCACCGCCGCCGAGCGTGTCAAGGGCATGGTCGCGCTGCGGGATTGCGTGAATGAGCTGATTGCCCTGCAAATGGACGAGTACAGCGCAGAAAGCCGGATTCAGGAAGCGCAGGCCGAGCTAAACCGCCTCTATGATGCGTTCTCCGCAAAACACGGCCTGATAAATGACCGTGCGAACCGTCTTGCGTTCTCTGACGATTCCTCTTACTACCTCCTGTGTTCGCTGGAAGTGCTGGATGACGACGGAAAGCTGGAGCGCAAGGCGGATATGTTCCACAAGCGCACCATCAAGCAGCAGCGCAGCGTAGATTCTGTGGATACCGCCAGCGAAGCCCTTGCTGTCTGCATCGGAGAAAAAGCCTGCGTCGATCTCGACTTTATGGCCTCCCTCATGGGCGGCAGCGAGAAAATCCCGCAGATCGTTGAGGATTTGAAGGGTGTCATTTACAAGGAACCCAACAGCGGCCCGTTTGACTTGCAGGACGGCGGCGAGCATTGGGCAAAGGGCTGGCAGACGGCGGACGAATATCTCTCCGGCAACGTCCGGCAGAAGCTCCGCACCGCGCAGCGCGTAGCAGCGCGCGACCCATTCTTTGCCGGGAATGTGGATGCCCTGATTGCTGCCCAGCCGAAGGACTTGGAGGCCAGTGAAATCGAAGTGCGGCTGGGTGCGACATGGCTTGACAAGAAGTACATCGAGCAATTCATGTACGAAACCTTTGAAACGCCTCGCTATCTGCGCGGACAGATCGAGATCAGCTATGTCCCGTACACCGCAGAATGGCAGGTTTCCCGCAAGAGCATGGTGCGCTACAACGATGTGGCGGCGTTCACCACCTACGGCACAGACCGCGCCAGTGCCTACCGGCTGCTGGAGGATGCGCTGAACCTCCGCGATATTCGCATCTACGATACCATTGAGGACGCAGACGGACGGGAGCGCCGTGTCCTCAACGCCAAGGAAACCACCCTTGCCGCGCAGAAGCAGCAGCTTATCCGGGATGCGTTCAAGGACTGGATTTGGAAAGACCCGGAGCGGCGCGAAACGCTGGTACGGCAATACAACGAGGAAATGAACAGCACTCGTCCCCGCGAGTATGACGGCAGCCACATCGTTTTCTCCGGTATGAACCCGGAAATCACCCTCCGAGAGCATCAGAAAAACGCCATCGCCCATGTGCTGTACGGCGGGAATACGCTGCTGGCACACGAAGTTGGCGCGGGAAAAACCTTTGAAATGGTAGCCTCTGCGATGGAATCCAAGAGATTGGGCCTGTGCCAGAAATCCATTTTTGTCGTGCCGAACCATCTGACGGAACAGTGGGCATCCGAGTTTCTGCGGCTCTACCCTTCGGCCAACATCCTTGTCACTACCAAGAAGGACTTTGAAACCCACAACCGCAAGAAATTCTGCGCCCGTATCGCCACCGGCGACTATGACGCCGTTATCATCGGCCACAGCCAGTTTGAGCGTATCCCCATCAGTCCGGAGCGGCAGGAACAGCTCCTTCACCAGCAGATTGAGGAAATCACCGATGGCATTCAGGATACCAAGCTCGCAGGCGGCAACAGCTTTACCATCAAGAGCTTGGAGCGCACGAAAAAGGGGCTGGAGGCGCGGCTGAAAAAGCTGCAAGCCAGCGACCGCAAGGATGATGTGATTTACTTTGAACAGCTCGGCGTAGACAGGATGTTTGTGGACGAGTCGGACAATTATAAAAATCTTTTCCTCTATACAAAGATGCGCAACGTGGCAGGGCTTTCCACCACCGATGCGCAGAAATCCTCGGATATGTTCTCCAAGTGCCGCTACATGGATGAGCTGACCGGTGGGCGCGGCGTGGTGTTTGCCACCGGCACCCCGGTTTCCAACTCCATGACAGAGCTTTACACCATCCAGCGCTATTTGCAGCATGACCGGCTGCAAGAGATGGGTATGGGCCACTTTGATTGCTGGGCAAGCCGCTTTGGTGAAACAACCACCGCGCTGGAGCTTGCCCCGGAGGGCACCGGCTACCGGGCAAGGACGCGCTTTGCAAAGTTTTTCAACTTACCCGAATTGATGAATCTGTTCAAAGAGGTTGCCGACATCAAAACGGCGGATCAGCTCCACTTACCCACGCCGGAGGTTGCGTATCACACCATCGCCACCAAACCCACGCAGATCCAGCAGGACATGGTGAAAGCCCTCTCGGAACGAGCGTCCAAGGTACACAGCGGTGCGGTCAGCCCGGATGTGGACAATATGCTTAAAATCACCTCGGACGGACGCAAGCTGGGGCTTGACCAGCGCATCATCAATCCCATGCTCCCCGACGAGGAAACCACCAAGGTCAATCAGTGCGTGGCGAACATTCTCCAATACTGGCGTGACGGCGAGGCGGATAAGCTGACACAGCTTGTGTTCTGCGACATTTCCACGCCAAAAACTGCGCCCTCTCAGCGGGCGGCAAAGGCGTTCCCCGGTACGCTGGACAACCCGGAAATCCGTGCGCTGGAGAGCGCGATTTCATTGGAGGAAAGCACGGAAACGCCGTTCACGGTCTATGAGGATGTGCGTCAAAAACTCATTGACGCCGGTATGCCCCCGGAACAGATCGCGTTCATCCACGATGCCAATACGGAGGTCAAAAAGCGGGAACTGTTCGCAAAGGTACGCAGCGGTCAAGTGCGCGTCCTGATGGGCAGCACGGCCAAGATGGGCGCGGGCACCAACGTGCAGGATCGTTTGGTCGCACTTCACGATTTGGATTGCCGTGCGACACGTTCCTAACTGAAAAGGTTAGGCGTAAAGCACATTAAAAAATATATTCTGTGGATTGAAAGGAGCCGCAGGACTATGCTTTATAGAACTGATAATTCGATAGGTAGAATGACGGGGTAACGCCCTGAAATGCCTACCCTGATACTCCGACAGGCGGCAGAAATGCGGTCTGAAGCTCGGTGAAGTCGGCAGAGAGTCACCGTAATTGCGGCTGTGATACAACGCAAACGAAAGGTCTCCAGAGGTGGAGGCTGTGACCTATATGCCGGGGGTCTACAAAATATATATGGTGAGAATGGCAGAAATGCCTGACGAACTTGCGAATGTACGGGTCTAAACCAAGGAGCGTATAGAAATGTACGCCGGCCTGAAAAATGACAGCCAGCGAGGTTCAGTAGAAATGGCAGTTACGAAACACCTTACAGTGTTATAGGCGCTGTTGGACTGGCAGGCTCAGAGCAAGCACCTAAGTATATATGTATAGATAGAATTATCGGAACGTGGGAAGCAGCATAACGCATTTATGCGGTGGCGACGAAGAACAATAAGCGCCTTTAATTGCTGTGAAAGTGGTGGCACGAGCGAAGAAGCTCCTGTAATGGGAGCAGAGCAACAGCCACCAGTCACTATGAAAGATAGTTATAGGTAAGAACCTTCGTAGCTTCGAGTATGACAGAGAAAAACAACCCGAAGGGGGTGTTGCCTATGACAAAGCAAAAGAAACTGAGACACAGCGAGTATTATGATATGCAGCCAACGTTTGACAAGCTGTATGCAGATAGCAAGAATGGAAAGACCTTTACAAAGCTGATGGATATTATCAGCAGTGAAGAAAACATCCGACTTGCCTACCGAAACATCAAGCGGAACGGCGGCAGCACAACAGCCGGTACGGACAAACGGACCATTGCGGATATAGAAAAACTCCCGGTGAACCAATATGTCAGTATTGTGCAAAGAAAGCTAATGTTTTATAGACCAAAGCCTGTAAAGCGGGTGGAAATCCCGAAACCAAACGGGAAAATGCGTCCTCTTGGAATACCGACGATTATTGACAGGCTGGTACAGCAATGTATCTTGCAAGTCATGGAGCCAATATGTGAAGCAAAATTTTATGAGCGCAGCAATGGTTTCCGACCTAATCGGTCCGCGGAGAACGCAATCGCCCAGTGCTATAAAATGATAAACCTGCAAAAGCTCTATTATGTGGTGGATGTGGACATCAAGGGCTTCTTTGATAATGTGAACCACACAAAGTTGATACAGCAGATTTGGCACATGGGAATACGGGATAAAAAACTACTATGTATCATCCGAGAGATGTTGAAGGCACCTATTGTAATGCCGAACGGAACGGTAGAACATCCGACGAAAGGAACGCCGCAAGGTGGTATTCTGTCGCCGCTTCTCTCAAACATTGTACTAAATGAGCTTGACTGGTGGATTGACTCCCAATGGGAGAATATGCCCACCAAATATGAGTATAGCTGTGAAGTACGGCCAAATGGCACAATCAATAAAACGGCGATTTATGGTGCTTTCAAAAATACCACCAAACTCAAGGAAGTGCATATTGTCCGCTATGCAGACGATTTCAAGTTATTCTGTCGGAAATGCAGTGATGCAGAAAAAGTATTCATTGCTGTAAAACTGTGGCTGCAAGACCGGCTCAAACTGGAAATCAGTGAAGAAAAGTCAAAAATCGTCAATCTAAAACGGCACTACTCCGAATTTCTTGGATTTGAAATGAAAGCAGTCAGGAAGCGGAAACGGTATGTGGTTAAATCACATATGACCGAAAAAGCAATTTCAAAAGAAAAAACCGCTCTTATTGAGCAGGTCAAGCAGATTGCCCATGTTCAAGACCGAGATGACGAAGCCAGAGAAATTACTCTGTACAATTCGATGGTGTTCGGAATTCACAACTACTACCGCTATGCAACCATGATTGCAACGGATTGTGAACAGATACATCGGGCAGTGTCTACAGTGATGAAGAACAGACTTTATGGCAGGCTGACAAAAAAGGGGCAGATCAATGAGGTCTATATCCGCAAGAATTACGGCGATAGCAAACAAATTCGCTTTATCAGCAGTAAAACCGTAGCACCTGTCGGATATATTCAGACCAAAACCCCATTGTTCAAGAAGAAAAAGGTTTGTAAATACACACCGGAGGGTAGAGCGGAAATTCACAAAAACCTTGGCATCAACACTTCGATTATGCTTGCGCTGATGCGTATTAAAGAGCCACGACGAAGTGTTGAGTACATGGATAACAGGATTTCCCTTTATGCCGCACAGTATGGGCGTTGTGCTGTGACAGGAAAAGAGCTGGGGCTTGATGAAATACACTGTCACCATAAACAGCCATTGAGCATGGGAGGCACGGACAAGTACATGAATCTGGTAATTGTCCACCGGGACATTCACCGACTGATACATGCTACAGACCCAAATACCATTGCTATGTACTTGAACCTTTTTCAGCTTGACAAAAAGGCATTAGCAAAACTTAACGCCCTGCGAGTTCTGGCAGGACAACCTGAGATTTAACACAGTTTCTTAGCTTTGAAATTCTTACTATTCTGACAATTCTTTTGTAATGATGGGGCGCCGTGTGCGGGGAAACTCGCATGCACGGTGCTAAGCGGGGGAAAAGACGGAGATTATATCAAACTCTTACCTATCGCAATCGTGGCGTCCCCGTGATCTCACGCAGCGAAAAGGCCGCATCGAGCGTCAGGGCAATCAGAACAAGCTCGTTCATGTCTGCCGCTATGTGACCGAAGGGACGTTTGACGCCTACCTCTGGCAGACCGTTGAGAACAAGCAAAAATTCATCTCTCAGATCATGACCTCAAAATCCCCGGTTCGCTCCTGTGAGGACGTGGACGCTACGGCGCTGTCCTTTGCGGAGATCAAAGCGCTATGCGCCGGTGATCCCCGCATCAAAGAGCGCATGGATTTGGACATCGAGGTGTCCAAGCTCAAAATTATGAAAGCAGACCACAACAGCAAGCAATTCCGCTTGGAGGACAGTCTGCTGAAATACTTCCCGGAAAAGATAGAGGAACACAAGGGCTTTGTTCGTGGGCTGGAGGCGGATATGCAGACCCTCGCGGCGCATCCGCTCCCGGCAGAGGGCTTTGTCGGCATGGAGATTCGCGGCGACCGGCTCACCGATAAGGAAAACGCCGGTGCCGCGTTGCTGGATACCTGCAAGGAGGTCAAGGGCAAAGACCCGGTACAGATCGGCAGCTATCGCGGCTTTACCATGTCCGTTGCTTTTGATTCCATGTGGAAAACGTACACGCTGACGCTGAAAGGCCGGATGACACATCGCGTTGAACTTGGTTCGGATGCCAGAGGTAACTTTGTCCGCATCGAGAACGCGCTGGATAAAATGCCGGAGCGTCTGCGCAGCGTTCAGGAGCAGCTTGAAAACCTCTATAACCAGCAGGCGGCGGCAAAGGCCGAGGTCGGTAAGCCGTTCCCGCAGGAGCAGGAGCTGGCCGCAAAAACTGCGCGGCTCATTGAGTTGGATATGGAGCTGAATCTGGACGGCAAGGGACAGCCGCAGCCTGAGCAGGCGATTGCAAAATCGGCGCGGCCTTCTGTTCTGGATAGGCTGAAAGCGTCGCCTGTTCATGGCGCACCGGAAAAGCCCCACAAAAAAGAAATGGAGGCACGATAATGAAAAATCTCCCCGTTTACAAGCATCCGGCAGCCTACGCCAGAGAGCATGACGAGCTTGCTGCCTACCGCGCATCCAATCAGGCGAACGCAGCCTGCAAGGAAGCGATTGAAGCCGCCATCCGCGACCACTACCGGGATAACCGGCTGGATACAGTGGCAGTCGATCAGGTGGTGCAGCAGTTCGGCTATGACCGCGTGTTTCATGTCCTTGCCATCACCGTCTGTCAAGCGGACTGGGACAGACGCTATTCTCCCGACAACAGGGCTTGGGCCAACGCCATGTTCATCCCCGCCAATCCTGACGCATGGGGTACTGACCGCAACTGCTATCTGGCCGTCAGCAGCCATCCCGGTCTGGTCGATCTGTTTCTCAGTCAGACTCGCAAAGCCTACGCGCAGGAGCGGCAGAAAACCTCTGTCCGGGATAAGCTGAAAAAGCCGCCTGAAACAACTTCGCCGAAAATTTCGGCGAAGTCCAAAGCCCCGGAGCGCTGAGCGATGGCAAAACGTAAGCGGGACGTTCAGCTCAAATTCCGCGTCACGCCGCAGGAACGGGAAATGATTGAAACGAAGATGGCGCAGTTCGGCACCACCAACATGGCGGCATATCTCCGCAAGATGGCGATTGACGGATATGTGGTAAAGCTCGATCTTCCGGAGCTGCGGGAGCTGGTGTCGCTGCTTCGGTATTCCAGCAACAACCTCAACCAACTCACCCGCCGCGCCCACGAAACAGGCCGCATCTACGAAACCGATCTGGAGGACATTCAGCAAAGTCAGGAACGGATATGGACGGCGGCAGAGAAAATCGTTTCCTCGCTGGCGGCACTGAAATAAGTCGCAGGGGCGGCGGAATAACCGCCTCCCCTGTCTATACAAAAGCAAAAGCCCCGACGCAAAACAGCATCGGAGCTTCTACGGTTCCAGATTATTTTCATCGAATAGCGGCGAGGTGAAAAAGCTGCTCAGGTCGATCTCCAATCCCTGACAAAGCTCGTGGATGATCCGCAGCTTCATGGATGGGTATGCGCAGTTCACAAGATTGCCGATGGTGGACTTCGGTACGCCGCTTTTCATATAAAGCTGATACTGCGTCATGCCGCGCTCCTGCATCAGCTCGACCAAACGCCTGCTGACGGCTTCATTCAACTGCAAGTACCACACCTCCCGTCCCTGTAACTGTACCAACATTATATTTCCCATCTGGAGCAAATTAGTTCAGGTAGCTGTACTAAAGAAGGATTATGTGATATGGTTAGATGTCGGGCAAAAGGCGAAAACTATTCGTATGACTTTGCCGCATCCTTGCAAAACACCGATGAGCAAAGTAATCTAATATCAGAAAGAGATTTGACCGCTTGGAAAGGAGCTGCGGAACGTATGCTGACAAACGAAATTGTGCTGAAGGTATTTTCTGACTACCTCAACCGCGATACGGATTTTGAAGTTGTCCTGACCAGCAAAGGCTACACGGTCATGGGTTTTGACAACCACCGTCAGGACTGGAACACCGTGGACTTTTGCCCTACGCCCGAAGATTTGTTGGATTCTCTGCTGGATGCCTATGAGAATTTCCGCATGATGGAGATTACGGGTGGAGATCGTGATCTGACCGAAAAGGAAGAAGCAAAGCTCGCCAAAGAGCGTGACGCGCTGACCGCACTTTGTGAAAAGGAGGCCGCAAAATGTTCATCCTGAAAATTCTCTTTGCGCCGCTGTCGCTTATCCTGTCCCTGTTCGTTTGGCTGTGCGCGGGGCTGCTGTCCTGTTCCGGCTTCGTGTTCAAGCTGGCAAGCGGACTGCTCTCCCTGCTGGCTTTCGCCGTGCTGATTACCTACTCCGTAAAGAACGGCATCATCCTCCTTGTGCTGGCGTTTCTGATCAGCCCGATGGGACTTCCGATGCTGGCTGTGCAGGGACTTGGCAAGCTGCAAGACGTGAACTCTGCCATGAAAAACTTCATTCATAGTTAAAGTGCAAGCCGGGGCGAACGCCTCGGCTTGCTTTTCTAAAATCCCTGTTTACTTTTTTGCTAATCTCGGATATAATATTAGCAAGAAGGAAGTGATAACATGACCGCCTACGACCGGCTTGATCTGCTTTTTCAGCAAAACAATGGGATCGTCAAAACCGCGCAGGTTTTGGAAATCGGTATTGCCAAGTCCACGTTTTACGCCTACGCTAAGCAGCGCGGCGTGGAGCAGGCAGCGCACGGCGTTTATGTTTCGCCCGACGCATGGACGGACGCCATGTACCTGCTGCACCTTCGCTGTGCGCAGGCCGTATTCTCCCATGAAAGCGCATTGTTTTTCCATGACCTGACCGACCGGGAGCCGAGTCCGTATTCCATCACGGTCAAGACTGGCTACAATCCCGCCAGTCTGCAAGCGGATGGCATCAAGGTCTACACCATCAAGAAAGAATTGCATGACGTGGGAATCGTCACGATGAACACGCCGTTCGGGAATCCCGTTCCCGTCTATGATATGGAGCGTACCATCTGCGACCTGATCCGCAGCCGCAGCGGGATCGAGATGCAGACCTTTCAGGACGCGCTCAAGCAATACGCAAAACGAAAAGACAAGAACTTACGGAAACTGATGCGCTATGCGCAGATGTTCCGTGTTGAAAAACTGCTTCGGCAGTATTTGGAGGTACTCTTATGATTAAGACTGCACGGCAGCTCAAAGACCTGATCCGCAATCTCTCCAAGGACAAAGCCGCAGATGCACAGATTCTGATGCGCAATTACATGATGGAGCGCTTTCTGGAGCGCATTTCTCTTTCGGAGTACCGGGACAAGTTCATTCTCAAGGGCGGGATGCTGGTGGCTGCCATGGTCGGGCTTGACGCCCGCTCAACGATGGACATTGACGCGACCGTAAAGGGTGCGACGGTCGGCATCGAAGAAGTAGAGAATATGATCGCCTCCATCATCTCCGTACCGGTGGACGATGGCGTGGAGTTCCGGTTGAAGCGCATTTCCGAGATCATGGACGAGGCTGAGTATCCGGGCATCCGCGTCAGCATGGAAACGGAGTTTGACGGCGTGATAACGCCGCTCAAGATCGACATTTCCACCGGCGACGCCATCACGCCCCGCGAAGTGCGTTACAGCTTCAAGCTGATGCTGGAGGATCGTTCCATTGAAATTTTGGCGTACAATCTGGAAACTGTTCTGGCTGAGAAGCTGGAAACTGTCGTGTCCCGCGCCACCACCAACACCCGCATGAGAGATTTCTATGATCTGCACATTCTGAGCCAGCTCCACGGCCAGAGCATCGTCCCAGCCGATCTCCGTGCGGCGCTCATTGCAACGGCCAGGAAACGCGGTACAGAGAAGTATCTTGCCGACGCGCCTGCGGCCTTTGATGAAGTCGAGGCCGACTCAAATATGGAAAAGCTGTGGCGGGCTTATCAGAAGAAGTTCTCCTATGCTGCCGACCTGTCGTGGCATACGGTCGTGGAATCCATCCGCAGTCTATATAGATTAGCGCGGGCTGAATAATATGGGAAACGGTAATAAGGTCTGCCCGAACTGCGGCAGAAAGATGAAGCAGCAGTTCATAGGCTTGCAGCATTGCAAATGCGGCATGAGCTGGAAAAAGGACGAAGGCTTTTTCGAACGCACCCCTGATATGATCTTTGCTCTGGAACGACGAACCATTGGAGGAAAGGTAAAACAGGTTCCGATTATCCGCTATCAATCCGATAAATGAAGAATAAAACGGTCTGCTTCGGCAGGCCGTTTTGCTTTTCAAGGAGGTGAACACCCATGGCAACCACGCGCCTGATGCCCCTGCACACCGGCAAAGGCCGCACGGTGGGACAGGCCATCAGCGACATCATCGACTACACCGAAAATCCGCAAAAGACGGACGGCGGCAGGCTGATTACGAGCTGGCAATGCGACAGCAGGATCGCCGACGCCGAGTTTCTTTTCACCAAGAATCAGTACATTCAAAAGACCGGCAGAGTGCGCGGCGAGGATAATGTGATTGCCTACCATCTGCGGCAATCCTTTGTCCCCGGCGAGATCACACCGGAGGACGCGAACCGTTTGGGCTGTGAGCTGGCCAAGCGCTTCACCAAAGGCAATCACGCCTACATTGTCTGCACCCATATTGACAAAGCCCATATTCACAATCATGTGATTTGGAACTCCACCGCGCTCAGCCAGACCCGAAAATTCCGAAACTTTTGGGGTAGCAGCCGCGCTGTGCGGCGGCTCAACGATACCATCTGCATCGAGAACGGCTACTCCATCGTGGAGAATCCGAAGCGCCACGGCAAGAGCTACAACAAGTGGCTGGGCGACAAAAAGAAGCCCTCCCACCGGGAGCGAATCTGCACAGCCATTGACGATGCGCTGACACAAAAGCCCGATAGCTTTGAAACGCTGCTGGAGCTGCTGCGGCAGGCCGGGTATGAGGTCAAGGGCAAAAAAGTCCCATCCCTGCTGGGCGGCGAACAGAAAAAGTTCATTCGCATGGATACCCTCGGTGACGGTTATACTCCCGCAGATCTCCGCGCGGTGATTGCAGGTGAAAAGGCGCATACGCCGCAAAAGAACGCCGCCGCGCCGGTCAAACCGGAAAAGCGCAGCGGGAATCTGCTGGTGGACATTCAGGCAAAATTACGCGCTGGCAAGGGTTCCGGTTATGCGCGTTGGGCGACGTTATTTAACCTGAAACAGATGGCACAGACGGTGGCCTATCTGCAAGACCATGAGCTGTTAGATTACGCCATTCTCTCGGAGAAAGCGGCGGCAGCGTCCGCTCACTTCAACGAGCTTTCCGCAAGGATCAAATCTGCGGAAACACGCATGGCCGAGATTGCCGTGCTGCGGGAGCATATCGTGGGTTATGCCAAGACCCGCGATACCTACGTTGCCTATCGCGAGGCCGGGTACTCCAAGAAATTTCTTGCAGAGCATGAAAGCGAGATCACGATCCACAAGGCCGCAAAGAACTATTTTGATGGACTGGGCTTCAAGAAGCTGCCCACCATCAAGGCGCTGAATACCGAGTATGCCGAGCTGCTGGCGGAGAAGAAAGCGGCCTACGCCGACTACCGAAAAGCCCGTGAGGAAATGAAAGAGCTGCTGACGGCCAAGGCCAATATCGACCGTATTCTGGAGCTGGACAAGGAGCAGGAGGAATCGAATGAACGACAGGAACAAGAGGCGGAGCAGCGCTGAGCTGATCCCTCTCTTTTTCAGCGCTGTTCTGCTGGATATAATTCCTATCCACTACTGCCACAACTTATACAGTGTCATGTACAGTGTGAAGTCCGTGTTACATTTTCCACGCAGCAGTCTGCGGAGGCTCCGCGATGAAGCGGCGGTAAATGCCGTCCTGTTCCGCAGCCCTTCATGCTACCCCCCGCGAGGAGCTTACCACGCAGGACGGCCTTGATAAGCGCTTTACCGAGATTCACTGTCGAGTTGAAGGCTAGAAGCTGTAAACACTCGCATAATAAAGGCTCGTATCAACCAAATCGCTGATACGAGCCTTTTTCATGTTAACACGCTTTTTCGTCAATGATTACTTCTTGCAATCCTTCGATATTCGATGGGCAAAATGCCCGTACTTTTCTTGAACAGCTCCGCAAACCGGCTGGAGGTGGTATAGCCGATCATCTGTGCAATCTGCCCCATGGTGAAATCTGTATCAATGAGCAGATGCTCTGCCTGACTCATTCTTCGCCCTTGAATATACTGCGTGACGCTGCATCCGAACTGCCGCTTGAAGCAGCTTTTCAGCTTGCTTTCGCTCATGCAGGCGATATTTGCAAGCCGTTCTAACGGAATGTCAAACGCATAGTGATCCGCAATATAGCTGGTCACATTCTGTAAGCCTTCTGCGTCCTCCGCCGATAGGGGTCTTTCTCGTTTCTGACTCTGTTTTTTCCACGCATCCACCACCAGAGAAATGGCTTCCGTCACCTTGGCGTCAAAAAACAGCGATGCCGCCATCCCGCTGCCGCGATAATTCTCCACTTCAAAGAGAAGTTTGGACATGGCCGGAAAGTCTGTTGCCTGATCTACGCTCTGAAACGCAGCGGGCAGATTAAAATAATCGTCCGGATACTGCTTTTTCAGAAAGTCCTCATAATAGGCCGGAAGAATTTCAATTCCCACGGAATGAACAGGGATACGTTTATGAATCAGCGCACGGTAGCGATAGTTCCCGCCTACAATGGTCTGAATGTCGCCTGCCGAAAGTCTTCGGTATGGACTCAGTTCTTCGCCGGAAATAGAATCATAGCGCAAAATGCTGATGCACTCCGGGATCTCCATATCCAGCTCAAAGTCCTCGTGGAAAAAGAAATCATGAATTTTGATGTCATACAGGTCTTGCTTTCCGTAGACCCAGTAATAACCTCCGCCTACTTCTGGTTCAATTTTCCAGCATTGTCCCGCAGGACTGAATTTCTCCGGACATGGAATCGGGAGAAAGTTATTCCGTTCCAGAAGCGGTCGGTAGTATTCTGACAAAATATCGTTTTTCATATTGCTCCTTGCAACGAACAGGCAATTCTTTGCAACGATTAGCCAGAAGCGCCTGCCGGTGATTGAAAGAATTGCTGTGGTATGATAGCCTATACTTCGGTTAGCGTGCTCTAACCGAAGTATAGCAAACGGCGGCGCATCCGTCAAGCAGACTATCATTGCAAAGGAGTTTTTAATCATGCAAACCATTCAGAAAAAAGGTCTTACGGTAAAGGATCTTGTCACCATTGGTATCTTTTCCGCACTCTTTCTCGTGTTCGCTCTGGTCGGCGGCATATTCTTCGCCCCCAACCCTGTCCTGACCTTTTATATGCCGGTGGGCAGCGCATTGCTGTGCGGCCCTGTCTATCTCCTCATGCTGGCCAAGGTTCAGAAGCGCTGGGCAGCGACGATTCTGGGTGCAATTATGTGCATCATCTGGTTCGTGACCGGGATGCACTGGGCCATGGCGCTGGGTTATCTGATCATGGGCATCGTTGCCGACCTCGTTGCAGGAGCGGGTCGGTATAGGAGCAAGAAGATCAACTCGCTTTCCTACATTCTCCTTTCCCTCGGCGGCACGGCCTCCTATCTTGTGTTCTTCGCTGACCCGGATGGCTGGGCAAAAACCATGCTCGGCAACGGCACGGAGCAGTCGTATATCGACACCATGCGCAATACCGGCACAACGTGGATTCTCGTTATCATGCTGGCAGGAACGATTCTGGCCGCCGCAGTCAGCGCTTTTATCGGCTGCAAAATGATGAAAAAGCAATTTGAAAAAGCCGGTATCACCAAATGAAGCTGCATCTTGACCCACGCACAAAACTGTTTCTTATCCTGCTCTGCGTCCTGAGCGCCATGTTTGCGCCGAATCTGTATTTTCAGTTTGCACTGGTGACGCTCATCGGTCTGCTGGCGGCATTCAGCGGAAAATGGCAGTATGCACTGCGCGGCATGATTGCCTATGCGCTCATCTGCGTATTTACCGTTTGGTGCATGGGTGTGCTGACAGGCACCTGGCGGACGATGCTCATAGCGTTTCTCGGTTTGGTACATAAGGTCTATGCCTGCGGGATGCTGGCGGGACTTGTGATCTCCACCACCAAGGTGGGGGAATTTCTCTCCGCGATGGCGCACCTGCACATTCCGAAAAAGCTGACCATTCCCATCGCTGTCATGCTGCGGTATCTACCGACCATCCGGGAGGACTGGCATTATATCAAGGACGCCATGCGCCTGCGGGATGCATCGCCGACACCTTGGGGCTTTCTGAAGGCCCCGGCTATGACAATAAACTGTATCTATGTGCCGCTGCTAACAGCGGCCAGCAAGACGGCGGACGAGCTGTCCATCGCCTCTGTGACCCGAGGCATCGAAAATCCGAAGCCGAGAACCTGCCTTGTAAAAATTCAAATGAGGTCAGCGGACTTTCTGACAATGGTGTTTTTTGCGGCGTTTCTTGCCGCTGAGATCGTGTGGAAGGCGGTGGGCATATGATCGAAATGCAGAATGTGTCGTTTTCCTACCCTGACAGCGCAGATGGCGGACTCAAAAATATAAACCTCACCATCCCGGATGAGCAGTGCGTGCTGCTCTGCGGACGGAGCGGCTGCGGGAAAACCACATTAACGCGGCTCATCAACGGCCTGATCCCGCAGTTTTTCGCAGGAGAGTTGACGGGCAAGGTACTGTTGGACGGTGAGAATCTGTTTGATCTTCCTATGTACCGCATCGCGGAAAAGGTCGGCAGCGTATTTCAGAACCCTCGGACACAGTTCTTCAATGTGGACACCGACAGTGAAATCGCATTCGGCATGGAAAACGAGGCTGTGCCGCAGGAACAGATGGGACAACGTGTGGTGGAAACAGCCAAGGCACTCCGTATCGAAAACCTGTTGGGCCGCAATATCTTTGCTCTCTCCGGCGGGGAGAAGCAGAAAATTGCCTTTGCTTCCGTCTATGCGATGAATCCGCAGATCTATCTGTTGGACGAACCGTCCTCCAATCTGGACATGGCAGCGATTCATGATCTGCGGGCGCATCTGCGTCTTATCAAGTCACAGGGAAAAACGATTGTTGTTGCGGAACATCGGCTCTACTATCTGATGGATGTAGCTGACCGCATCGTTTATCTTGATAACGGACATATTGCCGGGGATTGGACACCGGAACAGTTCCGTTTGCTGTCTACTGAAAAGCGGCAGAGTATGGGGCTACGGGCGCTCGACCTGCAAGACGAAAAGCCAATATGTGCAGCCGTGCCAAAACAGCCGCCGGTGTTGGAACTTCAAAATGTGTCGCTGGCTTATAAAAAGCAGCCCGTGCTGCGCAATCTCTCCTTACAGGCTGCGCCCGGAGATATCATTGCCATTGTCGGACACAACGGCGCGGGGAAAACCACCTTTTCCCGTGCGCTCTGCGGTCTGCACAAGGAAACGTCCGGCTCATATCTGTGGAATGGAAATCCGCAGAAGCCGAAGGAGCGCATGAAGAGTTCCTATATGGTCATGCAGGATGTGAACTATCAACTCTTTGCTGAAAGCGTGGAAGCAGAGTGTACTTTTGGCATTAAGCATCCAGACGCAACGCTTGCGGAAACCACATTGAAAGAATTAGGACTTGCTCCATTTCGGGCGCGCCATCCGAATACGCTTTCAGGTGGGCAGAAGCAGCGGCTCGCGGCGGCGACGTCAATGGTCTGCGGGAAGGATCTGCTGGTATTTGATGAGCCAACCAGCGGCTTGGATTTCGACAGCATGGTGCGGCTGGCGGCACTGATTCAGAGACTCTCCAAACTTGGGAAGATTATTTTTATCGTGACCCACGATTATGAGTTCGTTTGTCGTACCTGCAAAAGAGTGCTGCATTTGGACGATGGCCGGATACAGGATAATCTACCTGTGACGGAAGAATCGATTCCAATGATAAAGGAAATTTTCGATGTGAGGCGAACGAAGTGAAAGAGAAAAAAAGCACATTCGGCTGGATTTTCAGCTTCGCCGGACAGAAGAAGTCCGGCTATATTGCTAGTGTGATCTTGGCTGTCATCGGTGCTGCGTTTCAGATTCTGCCGTTCTTTGTGATGGCGCAGGTCATCGGCAAGCTGCTGGCCGGAAACAAAGACCTTGCAGGCTATTTGATCGATTGTGCGGTGATGGCGGCGTTCTGGCTTTTGCGTGTACTGTTCCACTCGCTGTCTACGGCGCAGTCCCACAAGGCAACTTTCGCCGTGCTGGGAAATATCCGAAAGCAGGGGCTTGCGAAGCTGGCCAAAATGCCGCTGGGGGATGTGCAGGCCAAAGGCTCCGGCGAACTGAAAAACATCCTCGTCGAGCGGGTGGACAGCATCGAACCGACGCTGGCGCACGCCATTCCGGAGATGAGCAGCAATGCCGCAGTCGCCTTGGCAACCTTGATTTATCTCTTTGTCATCGACTGGCGTATGGCGCTTGCTTCACTCATTACTTTTCCGCTCGGTATGGTGTTCTTTATGCTGATGATGGCCGGATACGAGAAGAATTACGCCCGAACCGTTGCGGCCACCAACACCCTGAACGATACAGCGGTGGAATACATCGGCGGCATCGAGGTCATCAAGGCGTTCGGAAAAGCAAAAAACAGCTATGAAAAGTTCGTCATTGCTGCAAAAGAGTGTGCCCAAAGCTACATCGATTGGATGAACAAGAGCAACTTCTACTTCACCTTTGCCATGAACATCATGCCCGCGACACTCCTGAGCGTGCTGCCCATCGGCGGGCTGCTGCTGAAAAACGGGACGCTGACGCCGGAGAAATTCGTTCTCATTGTGATTCTCTCCATGGGGCTTATCACGCCCATCATCGGCTGCATGAAGTTCACCGATGATCTGGCCAAGGTTGGCACGATCATCTCTCAGGTGACGGACATTCTAACCGCCCCGGAGCTGTCTCGCCCCGAAACGGACACAGAATCGCCGCAGGGCAGCACCG
>ENA-OPXG01000440-OPXG01000440.1-human-gut-metagenome-genome-assembly--contig:-NODE-440-length-30417-cov-11.803241_pt1 | contig 30417 bp, 29 predicted proteins | sample MGYA00241519_ERZ502030 | MGnify/ENA primary metagenome ERZ502030 (study PRJEB25962, sample SAMEA2041937) | human gut metagenome | biome: human gut; feature: human-associated habitat; material: faeces...
TCATGCCACAAAGATAGTGTTTTTAACTAATTCCCCCAAGTTTTCAAACTGAGCCCAGATTGTTTTACTTTGTTTCCTACCATAAACATTTCCACCTTTATGATATCAGAATAACTGTTAGAACGGTTTATTGTATTTCGTAAACGAATATACCAAACACAATAACTTTTTCCTTCATGAATATATCGATAAGCTTTAGTTCTATGCATAGGTTTCAATTCAGCTATAATCGTTCCGATATGAGGTTCGTTTCTACTCAATAATTCCGGATCAAACAATTTTGAGACACCCACTACATCCCTAAAATTTTGATTGAAAACGGCACTTGCCAATTCCTTATCTGGGCGATTCGTAAAATCCTCTTTATATTCAATTGAACCATCCTTTATTAACATAGCATCATCATTAGACACCAGCCCATTCAAAACCATTTCTTCTACAAGCAGTCGTTCTTGATCCAGCATTTCGTTTTGGATTTTTGAGATGGCCAGTCTAAGATATTTATTTCTCCCCATCTCGACTTGCTTATCCGTAATATTGCCATAAGATATAACATCCGAAAATTTCATGTGGAACTTTTGGTAAAACAACGATTCCTGAACCTTCTTATTTATTTCTTCACACTTCTTTCGAAAGAAGTTTTGACCTTGTTCCTTTGTATCATACTGAACTGGTACAGCCAAGACAAGTTTACGAATGGCCTTACCTATTTTTATATCCCTACCTTCTCTACCACAATAACCGACAATAATCTGTCCAACAGCTAAAGGGTAAACGACCCCATCAATAGCTATATCTCCAACTTTATAAACTTGTCTTGTCCCATCCAAAAAATATTTAAATAGGCTCTTATTGTGTTTTTTTCTAATTAAATCGGGGTCAATCTTCTTCTGACTTTCCTTAAAAGGCTTATCCTCTGCATATAATAACGATTTATCTTTAATAGTCACTTCATTAATATGATCATCAAACTCACCGAAAGTATCATTTTCAGTTTCATCAATGAATCTTTTTTGACTATCATATGCTTTAACTTCTCCATCGGAAGATTGAATGATATAGTCTATTACTAATCCCATAAATTCTCTTAATTTGAAGATTGCAGCAATTCCCTTTTATCAACCTGCAACAAGTCGGCAATTTTTGCGATAGTATACAAGTCTGGTTGAGTCGTATTAGTACACCATTTAGACACTGTTGTCGGATTAACACCAAGTTGTTGTGCCAACCATTTACTAGTTCTCTTTTTTTCACAGAGCACTACTTTAAGTCTATTTAAATTATTGTCTATCGCCATATTATTTGTTTTTATTGCAAAAATATTGTTTTTTGGGCAAAATAAGAAATAATATAACGCAAATCAAAATTTAAGCACCATTTTTTGTGAATGTCATTTTATACGCAAATAACGCTCTCTTAAAAATGGTCGTCAGATTTGAATGTGATTAACTAATCTGTCTTACAAAGTAAATGCAAGTTCACTATTCGGCTTTACACATTTCGCTGGTTGAACTAAATCGTTTTACATTTCAACCTCGTTACACTAAATTACTTACAGTATTTTAGGCAATAGAGCAAGAAAGACATAAATCGAAAATGGGGTTAATATATGATTAGTTTATTTATGGCCATAAGTCATAGAGTCATAGTAAAATATGTTCATTCCTTTCTTAACTGAGAATATATGTATCACCAAAATAATAAGGTTAAATTTATGATCTCTAAATATTTTCTGTACAAACACACCACACTTATAAATATTTGTGGTATCTTTGTACAGATTTAAATAGTAATTAATGAAGAAACTTAATTCATACATATTATCATCAGACATGAAGGAAAAAGGGCGTGCTGCTTATTACAAAATGTTGGAAAGTGTACGCCAAGGTGAACTGATACAGGTTCGACGAGGGCTGTATGCCAACATTGACCAACTTTCAAACAGCATGATTGACATAGAAGCGATTATACCAGGTGGAATTCTTTGCCTCTGGTCTGCATGGAGCATACACCAACTTACGACTTCTATGCCACAAGCCTATCATGTAGCCATAAAAAGAGATAGAAAAGTAGTAACACCTTCATTTCCCTCAATAGAGCTTCACCACTATACTGCTTCTATACTAGAGATTGGGGTAAGCAAGATGGTTTTGGAGGGTTACAATATCAGAATCTATGATATAGAGCGATGCGTATGTGATGCCATTAAGTTTAGAAATAAAATAGGTATTGATGTCTGCTCAGAAATCATAGATAACTATCTTAAACTACCGGAACGAAATATAAGTAAACTATTGGACTATGCAAGACAACTCCGTGTGGGCACAATCCTTGAAAACTATCTGCAAGTCAAACTATGAGTAAAGAACAAAATAAAAACTACGGAAAATCAATTCGTACAAAGCTCTTGAATGTAGCTAAAAAGGAAAATGTATTCTATCAGACTATATTGACACGATATTTTCAGGAGCGATTACTATATAGGATGTCACAATCACGCTACCGCAACAATTTCTACCTAAAAGGTGGAGCTCTTATGTATGCCTATGAACGTTTTGCTGCACGTCCTACATTGGATATTGATTTTCTTGGTAACAATATAAGCAATGAAGGTACTTCAATTATAGCAGCATTCAAGGAAATATGTTCCGTACCCTTTGAAGAAGATGGAGTGATATTTGACGTTGGGCACATTACTGCCCAAAATATCACTGAGTTCAAAGACTATCATGGAATACGCCTAAGCATACCGGTAAAAATGGATTCCATAGCACAAGTGCTGACTATGGATATTGGTTTTGGCGATGTAGTTACACCCTCACCTGTCAATCTGGATTTTCCTATTTTGCTAGAACACCTGCCTTGTGCTAATATCCTGGCATATTCTCTGGAAACAGTTATTGCAGAAAAGATGCATGCAATAATAGACCTTGCAGATCAAAGTAGTCGTATGAAAGATTATTATGACTTGCATAGAATACTGAAGGAAGAAAAATATGACTCAGAAGTTTTACAGGAAGCTATAATCCGTACATTCGAAAACAGACATACACCATATGATGAGAACACAATGTTCTTTCGTAAAGATTTTGGAATCAACCAACAAATGGAAGCAAGATGGAAAGCTTTTATGCGTAAAATCACAAAGGCCACTGATCTATCCTTCTCTGAAGTTGTGGGATTCATTCAGGAAACACTTCGTCCATATTGGGAAAACATACCGCATGAATAATACAGACTATAAAATATATGAATTTCCAGAATGTGAATCCATAGTCATTTCTGGGGATATTCACGGAGATTTCAATCTTCTTGTGAACAAAATGTGCGTACAATACAGTATGGAGAATACGCTTCTCATAGTTGCCGGAGACTGTGGATTTGGTTTTGAAAATAGAGGCTATTATGAAAATATCGTCAAGAAGAACGCCAAACGTATGAATGATAATAACAATTGGATCCTTTTCGTCAGAGGTAATCACGACAATCCTGCCTATTATGACGGTTGCACATTCAAGCATAAAAGATTTATTTCCATCCCAGACTACTCCATCGTAAAAGCATGTGAACACACATTACTCTGCATTGGAGGAGCAATATCTATCGACCGCTCATACAGACTTAACGCATGGGAACAGTTACAGAAGAAGCACCATAAATCATCTCATGATTTAAGTAAAGGAATCTATGAGCGAAACTATTATTGGCCAGACGAAAAACCTGTCTTCAATGCTGAATTGCTTGATAAAATAACTGCAGAACAAACAATCGACACTGTTATAACTCATACATCACCGTCATTCTGTGAATTACAAAATAAAAACGGACTTTACAGATGGACCAATAACGATACACAACTGCTGGTAGATGTTCAGCAAGAACGGGAAACTATGGACTCCATCCACCATATGCTGAAAGAGAAGCAAAATATTACCCATTGGTGCTATGGACATTTTCATCAAAGTTGGCATAACAATATTGATGGGATTTTATTTAAAATGCTGGATATTATGGAGTTCTACGAAATAAAATAACATTTAATCATAAACTACGTTCTATTTGTTCTACAACATATTAAAATACAAATTATTTATTATCATATTATTCTGTATTTAATAAATGTATATTTATCAGTCCCTCCCCCCCCTATTGCCTCATGTTAAATACGAAAATATTAAATCTAGTGCTAAAATTCAAAATATAATATAGGGAATAAGGACTATAAAAACTGTATCGAAATCATATTAGATATCGGCAGCCTTAAAATTAAATACAGGCTTTATCACAGTTTCTATATCAACAGTACCCTTAATGTTATTCATGATTTCTCTTTTTGATTTATAAACCATAGGAGACTCATCCTTAGTATATTCTGTTACAGTTTCACTATATACATCTTCCATCGATTTTTTGAAATCCTCCAGACTTATCTCCTTAAATGCCTGACTACGGCTCATGATTCTTCCGGCGCCATGAGGAGCAGAAAAGTTCCAGTCTTCATTGCCTTTCCCGATACAAATCAAAGAACCGTCACGCATGTTCAAAGGTATGATACATTTTTCACCCAATCTTGCCGATATTGCACCTTTTCTGATTATATTATCATTACCAATATAATTGTGAACACTTTCAAAAGGCTGAAAATGCTCTTCAGATGAAGCAAGACCTTTTCCAACGATAAAATCCATAATCAGATTTACAATCAGTTTACGGTTTATCTGTGCCCAATGCTGGCAGATACACATATCATGCAGATAGTTTTCCCTAAACTGACCTTCCAAATAACATAAATCCTGTGGTATGGTCAGTTTGCGGGTCTTAAATGAGTTGTGAAGATTTCTGATGACATCCTGTAATTCACTTTTTCGTCCGGCTTGTTTGTACTCTTCAATGATACGATTTTTTTCTTCCAGCAGTTTGTCCCACCCGGACTGACATTTAATTGCAAGTTTCTGATAAATATCTGCCACCTGCTTCCCTAAATTACGACTACCGGTATGCACTACAAGGTAGTAAAGGCCTGACTCATCTTTGTCAAGTTCTATAAAATGATTTCCACTTCCAAGCGAACCTATAGATTTATATAGTCTGCGAACTTCCTTCAATTCACGATAACAGCGCAACTGCAATATCAGTTGTTTTGCATTCTGATAAAGCCCTGAATACTTTTCCGGCAATGGAAGATAGTTTTCATCCCTAAAATCACGTCCAGAAGGAATAGCACGGATGATATATTCATTCAAAGCATGGAAGTCAATAGGGTTGTTGCAGGTAAATGGTTGAACCAACATACCACACCCTATATCTACTCCCACTATATTAGGTATCACCTTGTTACCCAAGTTTCCCGTAAAACCAATCACACATCCTGCTCCGGCATGTACATCCGGCATAATGCGAATCTTGCAGTCACTGAATACATCTATGAACAGCAACTGCCTGATTTGGTCAAGAGCTGTATCTTCTATATTGTCTGTGAATATCTTCACATCATATCCTTCTATCGTCTTCATATGAATATCTTTAATTACATTTGGTGAATATATCGATTCTGAAGATGTTTTTCTCCATGTCCGGATTATGAATCATCGTCCATTTTGTCTGAGTGTCTTTTGTCAGTTTATTCATAATATCATCAGATACTATCATATCTAGAAATTTGCGAACTATATCCTCATCGGTATCTCTATTATAATGAATTGCCACAATCAAATTGGATATATCATCTAAAGTGTGATATTTCGTTGGAAGATGTTTCAGCAAGTCACTCAGTTCTTCATCCAGATAATCAATATTTCCTGACAACGTAAAGAAGTCTATAAACTTTGTGTCAGAGTAGTATCTCAAGAAACTTCTGACATCATTAAAATCAAAACAAATAAGACTGGGGTTCACTATCATATTTATAAATGAACTTACAATACTCATTACTTTTCTGTCGGCCTCATTATATAAATCTGAAATAGTGCTGCAAGGCAAAACATCATAGTCCACAACAAAAATCCCATCTGCTAATTTTCCTATTTCGTCAAGAAGCTGTAACGCACTGTTTCTCTTCTCCAGTCCTTCGGACGAGTGAGGTAATGTGACAACAAGTAATTTTACCTTTATTTGCATGTCAACAGCTTTTTGTAGAAAAGCCCTTATGCAGCCTTCTCCTGTACCTCCACCAAGGCATACTATAAAGCAGGACAGTATTTTATCGGTAATGATTTTCTCTATGCTTGGTAATATTTTCTGACACTCTGATTCTGCAAGACTTCTGTCCTTTCCACTGCCCAATCCATCTGCTCCTATCAGGTATTTATGCGGTAATGACAGTTCCTCCATTTCTTTTCTGTTCATACCAAACACACTTAACTCTGTATCCGGTAACTCACAAACCTGCATTTTGTTCACTATTCTGCCGGCTCCACCGCCAATACCAATTATAGAAATAGCTGGCTTAGATTCTATTATAGATTTTAATAGTAGTTTTAAATCATTATCCTCCATATACACTTTTCTTTATTATATTATACACAATAAATATTCTTTTTCTTAATATAAAATAAACTGGCAGTAACATAAATACCAGAAATGCCAATGCATAGACAACAGTGCGTTGAAATACTGTAAATCCAGAAATATCAGGATGTGATAATATACTGCGTAAAGGTTTCATTATTTTAATATTTAAGCAATCAGGTCGGGAACAGGAACATCCATTCGGCATCAGTTTATGATGTCAGGACAAAGACAAGGACAAAAGCAAAGTCAAAGACCGGGTAACATTCAAACCTCATATCGTTTATATTACCCGTCGTGTTTTAAGTTAAACATGTCTCAAACTAATCCTCATAAATAAAGACTGATGATACTGTTCCCGTAAAGAAAGAATTGATATACCTTATGACATCAGCTTCTTCCAACCTGATTTATTCTTCCAATAAGGATAACTTCTCGTATGTAGTCTGAAGTGCATCTGGAACGATAATCTTCAGTTTGGATACACGACCAGATTCCTTTATCTGCCACTCTTTATATTGTGAAAACATCCGTTTGTACTGCAATGAAGCTTTTTCTAGTTCAGACTTATATTTCTGTTGAGATTCCAGATTCAACCGGTCAGACTCCCTTTTCAATGCAAACTTGATACGGTTAAGTTTACGCTCATTCTGTCTGTGTATCTTTTGCAGTTCAAAGAAGACTTCTTCCACCTTCTCCTGGCTTACCGAAACTGTATGGGAGTAAATTAAGGTATCCTTTCCTGTTCCATCTGCTGTATAAGGTTTCATCGTCTTGGTTAAAAGTTCTTCTCTGGCATCCGAAAACTTTCCTCCGGGATGGATATATTTTCCTATGGTTGCGGCTATAGCTTCAAGTGTAAAATAACGGTTTCGTTCTTTCACATTCATTTCAGCAATAAGGTCTTCCGTACGTATTTCTTTCGGAAGTTCTGTCTTTTCAATAACAGGATATCCGAATGACTGACACCATTCATCAAAGGAGCATCTGTTTATTTGCTGTATCTCCCTTTCTTTGGCTTTTATAGCTTCGCGCATCCAGGCACAAAAAGCATTCATTTCTGCGATTTCTTCAAGCAGCCCCTTAACTTCAGATAAACTCTTCTCATCATAACCTAAGCTGACTGTCTTTCCGCTTTCGGAGAGTGAGCCGACAATATCCACTTTCGTAGTAATGAAACTCATATTCTTGAGTTTTGCTTCATTGCCCAAAATGGTTTCCTGCGCAAGGTCAGCTAAATGGGATGCAGAAGTTGAAGTCACCCCCTTTTCCGAAAAGAATACCTCATTTACTTTCTCCATAAATATTAATCCAATTTCTTGAATTCAAAATCGTTTTTACTGCAACATGCTTTCTGATAGTCAAATCCATACAGACGCATATATGCTTCCTTAATTTCCTTTGCACCGTTATAGAACGGATCGGTAGTGTGCTGTTGTGTAGTAACTGTTACTTCCATTTCAGGTGTCAGTACTGTTCCATTTGTTTTCTTTACTCTCTTTGGAGTTACTCTAAATACTTTTGACATAATGTTTTCATTTTAAAGGTTTACAATAAAAAGTCCCTCAAAACCCACCCTCATTTCTACATAACCGATATATGGTGATACTGATGTGCTGCCACATTCAAGACTGTGCTACATACTCATGTACACAATGCTGGAAATACCCGACAAAATAACTCGCTTGTATCCCCAAGCCATAAGTTTTCAGATTTTTCCAAACAGATTGAAGAAATATTGCCTTTATGCAAAAACTACCTCTATTCATTTTTCTCTATCCACCCTCATCCTTTATATAATCAATGCTAGTTTTGCAATATAAAATGTACTGTATACTTTTGCTTTGATTATGAATCAGACAAAACCACATACTTACATTTGTAAAGAATACAAGACATACCCGATATAACGGCTTGCCTTTATCCCAGGGCTCTAAGAAGTTCAGATGCATTGCCTCATATATAAAGGACTACACTAAAAAATTATAATAGGTTAACAGTCCAGTTGATACTCTGAATCAAGTTGTCCAGCTCCCTGAGTTGCTTGCAATAAGAATCGGTATCTTTACGCAAATTCTCTACATCGACTGTTCTGATGTATCTGATTTCATTTCGTCCATACCTAGTTTCAGTTTCTGTAACGTGTTTAAGCACTTCACGCATTAGTGAAACCCGTGCTGAAAGAGAATCACGTCTGGCAAGCATCCTAGTCAAATTTTCTCCATTATGCATAATCTGCATATTGGTACAGTTTATCTGATAGACCAGCTTCTCCTGCTTTTCAAGGCAGGAATCCAGTTCCAAAAACAGTGTTTCTACATCCTCCGCAGGAGTATCGCCCTCCTGAACCTTGGCACTGTCCTTCAATCTACCTTTAAGTTGGCTGATTCTTCTTTGTAAATCAGCCCTGTTGCTAAGTGCTTCTGCTAAATTCATAACGTTGATATTTTAATTTGACAATACAAAGTTATTATCTGCAATATGCCAAATTGAGGCATAACAAAAAATTATTTCTTGATTTTGAATCTACGTTTCCGATTTTCTTTTGATATTTCTTCTGTTCCACCGTAATAAGTGATTTCCCACAGTAGCCCGGCAGTCAATTCTTGAGCTGTTATCTCTACGTCATCATCAATTTGAATATCCATCCCTAAGATTTCTGCCCATGAATGATATTCCGCCATAGTGCAAACAGGTTGATGGTCTGTTCTGGAATAAACCGAACAGTTCATATCAATCATAGGACTGCAGCTTTCCCATCGGCAAACCAGCTTTATATAATAATCTGATGGCTCTTCCTGTATGCATTGAATGGACTGGTATATTCTTTTCCATTTATTCATATCCAACCGTTCTGCAAGTTCAGGTACATTGTGCTCCCATAACTTTAAGAAAGGTTGCAGAATTTCTTCAAAGTCATATTGCTCCAATAAGTGTTTAAAGGTAACAACTCCGAAAAAAGCATTCCTTTCATTTTTCAGCTTCATGAAGCATGATACGTTAATACAATGAGTTGATAACAAATCATACATCTTTTCTCCTTGTGAATGAACATGCCCAAACAGATGGTAAGCAGGTCGTGATTCTTCTACCCAGTCTTTTAACTTTCTTATACCGTCATTATCATCAAGAATACTTTGGGGAGGAAAATGTGTGATAAGTATATCGGTGTACGCAGGAACAGGAGATTGAATATCTGAGTAAAGATTGTTTCGTAAGCTCTTGCAACTTATAGAATAGAAAGATATTCCTTTGTATTCCATTCTCCTATCGTACAGACACACAATATTGTCTGGGAACAACTGGTTGAATTTGTCTGGATAATAATCAAACAGAATCTCATGGTTTCCAGGAACAAATATGCGCAACCGGGCAGGTACATTCGAATACCAGTTCAGAAAGTCCTTCAGACCTTCCTCAGAAAAGTCTGTAATCACATCTCCCGCACAAATCAGTATCTCGATATTCGATGGTATTCTCAAACCTCTGTGCATTCCGTGTGTGTCTGAGAATGCAAAAATACTTTGTCCTTTATAATTAAAATACATGGCTTTGATTTTATTGTCAATACAAAGTTGTTACTCTATATATGCCAAATCAAGGCATTGAAGAAATATTATTTTTAATGCCTCAGTTTGGCATATGTACTATCTAATTTTGCAGCAGATTTGATAAATCTAAAGAATATGGATAGTAAAATGAGCATAACCAATCAAATGAATATAAGAGAATCATTCTCTTTTGAAAGGCGAGTAACAGAATTTCTCTCCGTTGATGAATTACTATGTTTGCAACTACAGGGATATTCCTGTAAAGATATATTGCAGAATGCACATTTGAAAGACTATATTATTACAGGATCTCAATTATATCTTAAAAAAGCCAGATTGATTATAGAAAAACAAACTATAGCCGGAATCTCCACAATTCCTGTTTATGACAATAGATATCCACCTAAACTTATAGAAAGTCTGAAAGAAGATGCTCCATTACTTCTTCATGTCTTGGGTGATTTAAATATCACCAATGCGATAGACAGTGTAGCTGTTATCGGGTCGCGCAAAGCTGACAAAAAAGGGGAAAATGCATCATATCATATAGCTAACAAGCTATCAATTAGTGGTCATATAATTGTAAGCGGACTGGCTTTAGGATGTGACACGGCTGCCCACAGAGGATGCTTGGATGCCGGTGGTAAGACAATTGCTGTTGTTGCTTCCGGATTAGACATTACATATCCTAAAGAAAACAGAAAATTACAGGACGATATAGTAAATAACGGAGGTTTACTCGTTTCAGAACACCCCTTTGGAGTGAAAGCAAACCCTACAAGACTGGTATCACGGTGCCGGATTCAGGTCGGGCTTTCCAAAAGCGTTATTGTCGCAGAATCTTCTTTCAAAAGTGGAACCATGTATGCCGTTCATTTTGCTCAAAAATATTTGGGGAATAATATATATGCGGTAGAATATGATAAATACGATGACAACAACTTAGGAAATAAGTATCTGATTGAACAAGGTATAGCAGAACCTATAACAATTGAATAATACTACTTAATAATAATTTGAACTATGACAGTAAAGGAACTTATAATGAGCGTCACTTTTGAAGATTTATTACCAATCTTAAAAGAATCTGAATCAGACCATCTTGACAACATTTATGCTTTCCGTGAGGCGTATGATATTTTAAGAAATATGGAGCCAAACACGGATTATCAGGGTGAAGTAATAATAAGTTGTAATACCAAAGTGAACCATCAAATTATTAACATCTGCCACTTGGATGACGATGTTTGGGAGAATGAACTGGCAAAAGAAATAAACTTTAAAGGCGACAGCAAGCCGGATATGCGTGAAGTTGCCATACGCTGTTTATGGGAGTTGACATTATACGGTTTCTCTCCGTCTCAAAGAATTTCTACTTTTGATAAAATGTTTAACGGATGTAAACCGGTATTGCGTTACGAAATTGCGCTTGACAAATTGGAGGAAAGTATATGGAAACATCAGACACCTCGCAGACTGCGACAAAAGGATGAGAATGGAAGAAGACTGATAATCTGTAATTCCTCACGTAAATTCGGATTTGACAGAAAAATGAACCGTTCTAAAAGAAAACGTGAATACCGTCAGGATAAACGAGAGAAATATCTCAAAATAATGTCTGCACGTGAAAGGTTGATTTCCATCCTTTCCGCTCCGGGTAGTAGTTTTTCATATAGAGATGTAGAATTTATATTCAATATAAAATATGGATGTCGGTACTGTTATAATTCTGTGACTAACGAAAATGGAAGTCGGTTGAACTATATCTTCGAATCCATGAAGAAATATCAACAACTTGATTTGAGCCGTTATGACAGTGCTATTGTTTTCATCAGTATGCCATCCGAATATCCGGTTGATGAAACAGAAATGGATTCTTTCAAGAGCAATGTACAGCAACTGTTAGGATATAAGAATATTCTTTGGGGTAACATAAAGACAACCGATGATTCTAAAGAAATAGAAGTGATGTTAATGTTAAACAAAACTTGATTCAACCCAATTTTATATCGTATTTATGAAAGAGAAAAACAAATGGCAGCACAAGGTTAATTACAAAAAGAGCAAAGAGGGTTATGCCGATGTGAGCTATGAGGATACATGGTGTCTGGATATGACATTGGTACGTATTATAGCTAATCATCTTCGTGCTTTCTTGAAAGCAGAAAAAGGACCTTGGGGCGGATGTCCGGGTGTCTTTTATGAAAAATATGGCTCGGAAAAATGTCACGATGCATGGCTAAACACTATCCGTAAAATGATTTATGCCTTTGAGGAATACCAGCGTAATGACAAATATAACATTGATGAAGAAAAACGTGAACGTATCAGAGAGGGTATGCAGCTATTCATCGATTACTATAGAAATCTATGGATATGAAACAAACCTCGGATAGAGAGATTTCAATCTATCCGAGGAGAGGGTGGAAGATATTAAGTTAATCTTATTTCTTGTACTTTCAAGAGAGAGAATGGAATATCGTCAAATACCTTTAACTTCATAATCTAAAATTTCAATAAACACTCTTATAATGAGATCTGCACATACTTGTATCATATCGCGATTGATTGATATTGGAACAAGATAATCCTGATCGTTAATCTGTTGAATCTTAAAATCATTTTTTATGTCTTCTGTTATATAACATTGTCCTAAAATAATATGCCAACCATCTTTTCTACTTATAACACTAAATAAAGGTTCCCAATGAATTTTATCTTTTACTATAGATAATGGACATTTCCCTGAATATTGTTTATATAATGCCATTTTTATATTAGGATTTATTCGATTAACAATATTCTCTACTGCAACAGCCAAAGGATCTGCGTGATAGGCTGTTCCAGGGTTGGAACTATATGAACCTAAAGCAATCCAGTCTATCTCGTTCAGATTATTCTTTATTGCAAAATGATGCTGAGAACCATTAGCATCTATAAACTCATCATAATTAAGAATATAATAAGCAAATCCTTGTGTATAAACTTTCTTTGCTTCGTTTATAATTAAATTGGGTTCGCCTGCTGCAATTATTTTCTGAGTCAAATCAGCAAAACATTCTGACAACTGTCTGGAATCAGATATAAACAGTACATCCCATCTGTCTTTACTACCCCAGAAATACCGATTTCTGCCTATGCAATCACTAAGATATGTACCACTATATCCACATGATACTAACAGACGTATTCTTAGGATTTGTGATTCATTGCAGAATATTCTCAACGTATTGAGAACGTTATGGATTCCGTATTCATTAATTGCTTTATCAAATACAGCATTATTTCCACGTGTAATAGAGCAATCATCTATGATACAATTTTCAATAGAAAGAACAGAATTATCTGCTTTACTTGTAAGTGTCTTTATGGTTGAATTATATTTGTCAAATTCCGATACGCGTAAGTTCAACTGTATTGCTGTTCTTGTTCTTATGTTTTGAATATCACTTTCAAAGTTGTTTCTTACAGATCTCATGTAATACTTTAGTGAGTCATCAACTGTTTTTACAGTTTTCTCATTGCAATAATATATTAAGGCATAAAATAATAGTAAATCAGTTAATTCCATTGAGGATCCATTTTCAACGCAAAGCTTAAAAAGATTAGTTTGCTTTGTTCTGAAAAGGCGGACTTTTTTATTATCATTGTTTAAAGGTAATTCTTCAGGACATATATAAAATAGATCATCAAAGAATTTAGAGTGATCTATTCTGCACAGCGAATCCAATGTTCCAAAAAGAGCATCTATAAACTCCTGATTCTGCCAGACTTCACGTTTTGCTACCGCTCCTATTTTGCTATATTCAAACTTTGTAGCTGGATTCTTAACATAATAAAAATACATGCATAAAAAATCAAACAGATTCATAAACATCTTATCTATGCATGGATATTGTTTCGACTGATGTTCCTCATCCAGTTTCAAATATTCGTCCTTTAAATAAGTCCAGAACAAATCAGTCCATTGATGCTCAATAGAATAACAAAAATAATCTTTATAAGTGTTGGATTGGGAATTCCTTCCGACTTCAGCCTTCGTATACTCTTCATCTCCGAACGCTTTCTCTAGGTATTTTATAAAATCAGATTTCCAATTCTCAAATGGAGTCAATTGTTTACCGCGTGCATTCATTTTGATATACAATGAATCCGTCAAATCGTAATCAGTCATATTAAGTTCATCGAACGAAATTTGGTTCTGGTCACTACATAATTTTTTAAGCATGGAAGATATCTGAACCTCGTTATAATCATTCAGTTTTTCTTCCATGAAATCTACCATAGATATTATTGCAATGATAGTAGGATCATAGTTCCAGTCTTCGGAGAACCAGGGCTGATTCTTTAGTCTTTGTCCTAAACTCTTTGTTTTATTTTCATCTTGTAATTGTCTTTCAATGATATTTCTACAAAACGTTGATGAACTAAGTCTGGTTTCATAGTTAAAACCTTCTATTAAATTCAATGGGTATTTTTGTTGTGCATCATTGGAACTTTTTTGCCATATTACCCAATGAAGAATAAAAAGTGTTGTAAGCCGCTGTTGGCCATCCAATGGGATAAATCTGTTTGAAACATTATTTTTTGCTCCGTAAATAAACTCCAGATGGCATGGCTTGGCATTGTCATCTGCAATTGTATTTATAAGTCTGGAAACAAAAGCTTCACGTTTATCCTGTTCTTCTATTGTAAATCCACGACCTTGTACATAATCTCTTTGTATAGCGGGTATTTCTATCTTTTGCTCTTTTATGAATGATTCGAATGTAATTGAAGCCATAATTATTTTTTTGTATAGTGTGAATTAAAATCATTATATACAGATTCTATTGCTGCAAAATAAGCTTCACGATCAGGTTTTGTCCACAGCTTTGGAAGGATATTAGATTCCGTTGCAGCAGAATAATATTTACCGAACACTTTATATGTAGTTGGTAGTACATAAATATTTTTACTCTTCTGACGTTCCTTAAGAATTTCTCTTTTTACATCAAGCAGATTATTGCTTAGAGCAGAATTAGTATCCTTATCAACTAAAGACAAATTATAAAGAGTGTGCATTTGCCCTTCACTCATATTTGCCAAGTCGTCAAACTCCTTGTCAATTTTATTTATGATACCATGTGCTGCATCTATATTTTCTTTATACGATTCTTCATTTTTTATATACAGTTTTAATACTGTTATATCGTTTTCGTATTGTTCATACTTTTTAAGTTGCCTTAAACTACTTTCCTTGACTGTAAGCCATGCTTGTATAGTATCAAGTTTTATATTATCCAAAATAAGATTCTGAGGATGAATATGTTCAAGACTGGTTATATTACCATCTCGAAGAAGATGGAATGGGAATCTGGCCGATTCTTTTTGTTGGTTTCGTATATCTTCAACATTGAAAGTCACCAGTATCTTGATAATCTGTTCTACATTGTCGTTATAATTTATATACTTCAGTCCCCATGGTACTATCCCTTCTTTCGTCTTAATATGTTCTTCTACATGTATCTGTTCAGCAATCCGCTTTTTCAGATAATTCATAAATTCTTCTTTTGTTTTGACTTCATATTGTTCAAATAGACTTTTTAGCAAAGCAAAACGCTTTTCATTGCTGAAGTCTATTTTTTTATACTCCATAAGCCAAACAAGAAGTCCAATCAGATGATATGTATTGGGATTTTTATACCAGTTATAAAGTGCTGTGTAAGTGGTTTGTATCTTTTTCCATATATACTCTACATTTTTTGCGTAATTTCCATCTTGGTTTGTTCCAAGATAATGATTGCAGACATCATAAATAAAATCTTTCGATTCTTTCTGTATTTTTATTTTAGGATCTTTATTCAGCATTTCCTGATAGAGGTCATTACAAACTAAGGAAAGAACAACCATAATATGTGATGTAAAGCTATTATCTGATCTCATAAACATAGACCACATAAATGGATCTTGCAATTGTTTTTCCATTACATCCCATTCATATGAACGTCTAAAAGCAAGTTCACTCATGAAAGCTCTGTTGTTTGTGTATATATCACATTGCAGAAGAAGAGCTTTTACTAAATCGGTAGCAGTCAGAGCAGTTTTACCATAGTTAAGTTGAGAGAACACTTCTATGGAATCAGTATTATCTTTTGCCGCTACCTCATACCAGATAAATCTTACATCATTCTTTTTATCATTTTCAATTTTCGTATTCAACAAAGCATCACCCTCAAGACCTGATATTATTTTGTAGTTATCAGGCGTTAATACTTTTAGTATCGTATTTTTACTGATTTCTTTTTGCTCGAACCAGCTCTCTATAGCTTTGTAAGCACGTGTCATATAGAAAAAATCAATATTACGAATGGACTCTTTAATATCACTGCTTTTAAATTCTTTTTTGTCAAAAAATCCGAATCGCGACTTTCATATTTAAGTGTAAACAGTGAAGTTGCAAGTCGGCCACTAAAATTACATTTCCTTGTCTCTTCAAGGTATGACAATAATAAATACAATGTTGTCAATCTTTGCTGGCCATCAATTACATCATATACAGTGTCTGTCTCATTACTTAACTTTTTATTTTTTACAATAGCCAAAGGTTGAAAACAATAAAATTTTCCCTGTTTGTTTGGCATATCTTCCATTTGTTTGCTGAAGCCATACAAATCGTCAAGTAAAGCTTCTACATGTTTGCTTTCCCATCTATAGCCTCTTTGATAGCTAGGGATATTAAAATGCATTGTAAGCAAATCTGCCACATGCCTTAGTTCTAGTGTCCTTTTTTCTTCCATATTTTAGAAAAAAATTAATTGTATAAAAAATATATCATTTATGATATTTGCAATAAAATAGTTCAACACTTTCCAACTCCCTTAAATACAGTTTCGCACACATCTCTGCATCATCACCGGCACGATGGTGCGTCCCTTGCTCTATACCAAGCTGTTCACAAAGATAATCCAGCGAATTACATCCAAAGGAGTAAATCTTCCGTGCCATTTGCAAAGAACATATCCATTTCAGCTCAGGTAGATGAATGCGGTAGAGTTCAGCAGAATGCTGCAAGCAGCTTCTGTCAAAAGGTACGTTATGTGCAACAAAAGTATCGAACTCATCCAGATAAGTCCGTTCTATCTCTTCCCATACCTGACGGAAATCAGGAGCATCTTCTGTATCATGCGGTCGGATACCGTGTACTTTTATGTTCCAATACTGATAACGGTTGCCTTCAGGACGTACCAGCCATGAACGGGTCTCTGCTATTTCTCCGTGTCGTACAACACAGATTCCCACCTCACATATTGAAGCACGTTTGGAGGTAGCCGTTTCAAAGTCTATTGCTATGAAATTAATCTCTGATTTATCAGTCATTATTTGATTTTTTATAGTAAGACAATATATTCTCTGCAAACCTGCATATTTCATCCTTTACCCATTGTGGCTCGATAATTTTTATCTGGTCTGTCTGTTGGAGCAATGCCTGAAGAAAATCATAAGTGGGCCGGACTGTCATTTCGAATGTAGTAGATTCATCATCAGATGCAATCTCACGCTGAGAATCATGTATAGGTAAAGTAGCCAGGTATTTTCTTGCCCATCCATATGCCTTAATTACCACACGCTCAATATCAATATCTCCGTCAGCTATAATGCCTACGCATCCTTCAAAATATTCATTTATATCAAATGAATCAGGAAGTTTAAATGTTGTATCCGTAACTTTGACATTGAGAATCCTGTCAAGTGCGTATGTCCTTATTTCCTCATAATATACCGACCATCCTATTAGATACCAACGACGGTTATAAACCTTAAGATGATAAGGTTCCACCTGAAACGTGCTTGCGTGGGACCTGCCAAAGCCCTGGTGGGTAATTTCTACCACACAATTCTGACGCATTGCCTGAAGTAACATCTGTAAATATTTATTCCCTGAAGGAATCTTCTCGAATGATATACGTTTCTCCAACTTTCTGTCTGCCTGGAGCTGGTTCAGTGTAGCATATGAATCTATCAGCCATGAACGAAAGGAATTCCCCTCCAACAAATCTGCATCTTCTATATAGTATCCATATCCACGTTTGGCGTCGCATGATATGATTATATCAAAGATTGTCTGTACAGCCTCTTTATGATTCATAAATGTCTTCCATGGTAATGGTTTGCCATCACCCAATCCACAGTCTTCCCATTTGTCACTTATTTCTTTGAATGATATATATGGATGGCATCTGATTAAATCAACTAGCCATACATACCGACCAAATTTGTTTGCTGCCATAAATACTTGATTTTATATTAATATTATGCCACAATATTACTTATGAAGCTATTCCAAAGTTAGGCATAGATGTAGAAATATCCAATTGTTTTATAACAAAACAATTGGATATTTCTTAATTCATTATGATATTCTCTCTATTTTGTTATTTATACATCTTGAAAATACTCAAATTATACTGTTAAGTCTTAAACTATCACTTCGTTTTTAAGTTCTTTAGTCCGTTCTTCCACAAGTCTATCCCATAGACGAGAATTCTGCAACTTGCAATATGGAATTTTATCTGCATACCGTTCCAGAAAATCTATATTATACAGTTTATCTTCACTCCAGCGATTGATGAGTTTATACCAATTCCATCGATCTAAAAACCGGTCAATCAGTTGATAATTAAGCTCAACGTCTCTATTATCAGATAGTTCAGCCCAATCCCAATAATCTTTAAATTGTTCCAAACAATCTTCGGTTAAGATAGTTTCACAATCCGTTTTGGATAGTTCCTCCCAATCAATGAGTTTTTTGAATTTCTCTAACATAGTTGGAGTCCATACGATACTGCTATTATTGGATATCTTTTCCCAATCCACTTTACTTTTATGCTTTTCAAGCATTTGTTCCGTCCACTGAAAGTTGCTTGGAAGTTCTTTCCATGCCGAGTCATTGAGAAATTTTTCCATAAATTCATTTGAAAGCTTTTTTGTTGCCATAATTGTTGTATTTAAATATTTTTCAACTTAAGTATTATACTGTTTCCCTTGTTATAATTATTCTAATGAGATATTCTAAATTGCTTTGTCATTTGATTAACACTCAATTCTATTATTTAAGTATTGCAAATCTATATTCAGAAATATGCCATATACAGGCATAGGTGAAAAAAACTTTACTAAAATACAGTGTTTCTATTAAAAGGGAATTAAAAGAGGAAATCAGTTGTAGGCAAACTCGATTTTCAAACAGTCAGCACTGGGATTTTCCGATATAGACTGTTTGAATTATGACTATATCAGTCTATATCATAACCTATCACACAATCATTGATAAGGAGAAAATAATAACCGTGCCACAATTCCGAAACTCTATGCTGAGTCCAAAAATCATATCACCCATTATCTAGCGGATTATACCATAACATCCCGTCATAACCACAAAAGTCAAAGCGCAAAGTGGAATATTCCTCCCTATTATTCATAGCCTAACCGAAAAGTATCATATCGGTCTCTCCACAATACTTTTCAATAGTTGACAGACTAATACACTTACCGTCATACCAGTTCCTGTGGTTATATGGTTCTTTTAAAGAGATTTTATCAAATCCACATCTGCAATATTACGCAACCAATCATTTGTATGAGTAGCAAATCTGGCAAGCTTCTGGTATTTTAAAATTATCTTCTTATCTACTGAATACTTCACTTTTTGTACCTTGTAGAAAATATTGAAAAAGCTTGGGAAATATACCATTTTTTCATACATTTGTATAGAGTCAAAGGCTTTCGGAAATTGCGAAGCGTTTATAATACTTTGATTATCAGACTTTTAAATATTGTAATATTGTACCTTACGTGTATTTGAGTTTTTCAAACAAGTTTTGAACTTATTGAATACCAATGTTTGTCGAGATTTTCTAAATAACTGCATCGGCAAGTAGGATATTGTAATCAACTGCAACGAATTAGAACCAACTATAATGAAGTCGCTGATTTTCAGCGGCTTTTTTATTCGCCAAAAATCCAGCTATAAACAGTTGGATACTGTTGTTCACCATATTTTTCTACCGTATTTCTACCGCGGAACAATTAAGGTTTTTTGCCCGATGTCACACTGACGCATTTGTTGACGTGTGTTGACAATGGTTTACGTGAGTAGACAAAAAGGGAAATAATCCGAGGTGTAAAAAGCTCATGTTTCACTAAAATATGGAGAATAACAAAAATGGAAGTAAAAAGAATCTGCCAGTGGTGCGGCAAGCCTTTCATGGCAAAAAAGACCACTACCAATTATTGTAGTCCGCAATGTTCCAAAAGAGGTTATAAACACCGGATGAAGGAACGTAGAATGGAAATGCGCGAATTTCAGGAAATGATGGAGGTAAAGAACAAACTGGAGAGCCAGGAATACTTTACCTTTTCTCAAGCAGCCAGACTAATGGGCGTTTCTCGCCAGTATGTCTATAAACTGGTAAAGGAGGACAAACTTCGTGCATCAAGGCTGAGTTCAAGAATGTCGCTCATCAGAAGAACCGACATCGAACTTATGCTGAAAACAAAACCTTATGAAGTTCTCAGACCAAAAGATGAATTTGACGTTACCGAGCATTATACCGCTGAACAGATTGCGGAAAAGTACAAAGTCAACGCCAAATGGGTGTGGACCTATACTCGGCAGCATAAGATTCCCAAAGTCAGAATCCGCCAGTTCAATTATTACAGTAAAAAGCACATAGATGCGGCATTTGCCAAATATAAGACGGATGACGCCTTGACCGAATGGTACACTCCAGAAGAAATCGAGAAGAAGTACGGAATGACCCGTGTAGCCATCCGTTCACATGTCTATCGCAACAACATCCCTTCAAAGAAAGAGCACGGCCAGATATTCTACTCAAAACTTCACTTCGATCTGTCCAAGAAGACAACCGAAGATGATTCTCCAGAATACTATACCGTGCAGGAAGCCATGAAGAAGTATAGTCTCACACGGGATTCTGTTTACGGCATTCTGCAATTCCACGAAATAAAACGGGAGAAGAAAGGGCGCTTTGTGAGATTCCTGAAAGTGGAATTCGACCACATCATGGGAGCCCGTTAGTGGCTAAATGCGACCGACTGTAATTATCGGAAAATTATTTCCTGCTGATTATGGTCTGTATAAAAGCATTAAGGATTTTCGCAGCAAAAGTCAGTTATAACCATTTAATATTCATCATTATGTCAGAATGCAAAACAGTTACATTGAGGACACGCCCTTTGAAGAAAGGTATGCTGTCGTTCTACCTTGATTATTATCCGGGCTACCGGGATCAGGAAACGATGAAGACCATCCGTCACGAAGGTTTGAACATTTATATCTATGCAAATCCGAAGAATCAGCGGGAACGTGACTTCAATGCAACCATGTCAGAGAAAGCAGAAGCCATCCGATGCCGGCGCTTTGAAGCCATCGTAAATGAACGGTATGATTTCTTCGACAAGAAGAAATACAAGGCCGATTTTCTGGAATACTACCGTAAGCAACTTCCCAAGCACGACCAGAAATGGGGATTCGTCTATCAGCACTTTTACAACTTCGTCCACGGCAAATGCACTTTCGAGGAAATAGATGTGGACCTGTGCAACAAGTTCCGGGAATACCTGCTTAACGCCAGGCAACTCCAGCGTGACAGACCAATTTCAAAGAACTCCGCTTCCGGCTACTGGTCCACTTTCCGCGGATTCCTGAAGATTCTGTTTCGCAATAGGATGATAAAGACCAACGTCAATGACTTTCTGGAAAAGATTGAACTGGAAGATGTGGTAAAGGACTATCTGAGTGTAGAGGAATTGTACTGTCTGGCTGAAACCCCGTGCAAGATACCTGTTCTAAAGACCGCTTCCCTCTTTTCGTGTCTGACCAGTCTGCGGCTCAGTGATGTTCTTTCCCTTTGCTGGGAAGAAATCGTCGACTTCGCTGCTGGAGGGAAATGTGTCCATACCATCACCCAGAAGACCAAGACCGAAGACATCATCCCGATAAGCGATGAAGCATTGGAACTGATAGGCTACAGTCCTGAAAAAAACGGTTTGGTGTTCAAAGGTCTGAAACGGAGCTGGACACAGCAGCCGATGAAGGAATGGATCCGTTCTGCCGGGATCATCAAAAACATCACATTCCATTCATACCGCAGGACATACGCGACCCTTCAGGCTGCAGCCGGTACTGACATCCGTACCATCCAAAGCAACATGGCTCACAAAAGCATCACCACCACCCAACGCTACATGAAAGTTGTGGACAGCAACAAGCGTGAGGCGACCACCATAATCACATTGACAAGAAAGGGCTGACCTGACTGATTCGTACCTATATTATCGGTTATAGTATGATTTTTCGCTGAAAATCATACTATAACCATATTTTTTCTTAATTCCCAGCTGATTTTCCGTCATTATTTACAACTGTCTGAAACCGGACATCTATTTTTGTCCTATCATAATTTTAAACAATAACTGTTTATGGCAGATAACAACCGAATTTCCATCAAAGGGACAAGCCGGGTCCTTGCGATAACGTGTGTCGTCTTTACGGCAGTGTCCACAATATTGTACGACAATTATCATATTGACCTGATTGACTACTCCACTCCGGTCATATTAGGGACCGTAGCTGCAATCATGTCATGCGCTGCACTGCAACGCCTGTTCTGTTCACTATTCTCGAAAAACTACCTTTCTTTTGACTACAAGGAGTTATCACCAATAGGGACTATACCTTCCGAGACAAATCCTGATATCCAAGAAGAATTTCCTCGAACTGAAAATACAACCAGTACGGTCAGCGTTGTAACGCAAAAATCTTCATATCTCGAAAAATATGAAGCACGCATAGAGGAATTGGAACATGCCAAAAAGGAAAGGCGAACTGCAATAATCAGCACCATACATGATTATACCACGTTTTTCACCAAAGAGGAACTTGAAACGCTCCATGAGAACATCGAAGCTTTGGCTTACGGACAACAGGAGCGATACAAACCAATCCGTTCCAGAGAAGATAATCCCATCAAGTCTCCGGCACTAAGGCATTTTGCATGGAATATCGGAGAGAGACTTGATATTCCGCTAATCGACAGGGCAAAATTCATAAAAGAAATATTCCCGCACGAACTGGAGAACGCAACAATTGAATATCTTTCCAAGAATCTCCGGGACTCTGTTACAAGCAAAATCAAGATCGATGTGCCTGAAAACGGAGACTACCGGTTTGACTGCATGAGAAATTTTGGTGACGGAAAAATTAGTTCTTACTGATTATAGTCTGCGTAATATCATTAGATTGGTTTGCAGCATGTTAAACAATTAAATCGTTTAGTCATGCAAAAAGAAAACCTTACATTCAATGATTTGCCGGAAATGGTCGTCAGACTGTGTAAAAAGATTGAGAGTTTAGAGAATGTTCTGAAGGAAAGTCTCGCCAAAGAACCGTCTGCCAAAGAGAATCTTCATGCCCCCATGACTGTGGAGGAAGTATGCAGCTACCTTGGAATATCCAAGTCATCCTTCTATTACAAGGCCAAGCACGGAGGGATACCTGTCATCAAGCAGGGAAAGCATCTGTTCGTATATCGCGACGAACTGGACAAATGGCTGGAGACCGGAAGAAAAAGCCAGGTGCCACTGAGCATCGAGGAGGAACACGAGCAGATACTTGCCGCGACAAGACGTAAGGCTAAACCAAGAGAACTGTAGGAATATGGAAAAGACGAACAGCAATATTCCTACTCCGGAGGAACTGAGAGCCTACATAGATGAATCGGTCATCAGCGTAATCGGGACGTACGACCAGTCCGCTTCCGTGCTGATGGTGGATGATTCCACAATCGGGACTCTGGGAAACTTCAGTGCGTCCATCGGGAAAGCCAAAAGCAAAAAGACCTTCAATGTCTCGGCCATAGCTGCAGCCGCTCTGATAAATGGCACGGTGCTGCATTACCGTGCCTGTTTCCCGGAAGACAAAAGGAAAATTCTCTACATTGACACGGAACAGGGCAAGAACCATTGCCAGAAAGTTCTCGACAGAATCCTGAGGCTGGCAGGCCTGCCGAAAGATTGTGATGTCGACAACCTGAAGATGCTGGCACTCCGGAAATATTCACCCGAAGTGCGGTTGGCAATAACGGAACAGGCAATCGGCATGATACCGGACTTGGAACTGGTCATCATCGATGGCATCCGAGACTTCGTCTATGATATCAATTCTCCTGGTGAGTCCACCGATGTAATATCCAGACTCATGCGATGGACTGATGACAGGCAGATACACATCCATACCATCCTGCATCAGAACAAGAATGATGAACACGCACGGGGACATGTCGGCACGGAACTGAACAACAAGGCGGAAACCATCATGCAGATAGAGCCAGACAAGGATGACAAGTCCATAAGTGTAGTGGAAGCTCTTCATATCCGTGACCGTGAATTTGAGTCTTTTGCTTTCCGAATAAATGATGAATGCCTACCCGAAACGGTGGAGTTTTACCAGCCACAGAAACGGCAGGCAGGACGGCCAGTTAAAGAACCGTTTGACCCTTATAAGGAAATCCCGGAGGATATGCACCGTTCCGCTCTAAACGCTGCTTTTGAGGGCGGCAATATCAACGGCTATGACAACTTGCTTGAACAGCTGAAAGAGGGCTACGGACGGCAAGGAATAAAACTGGGGCACAACAAAGCCGTAAAACTCGCAACATTCCTGAGCAACAAGCGGATGATCGTAAAAGAAGGCAAGGAATACAGATTCAACCGTGATTTCTATTACTGAGCCGTTAGCGTTTAACCCCATCGGTGTGACATTTTTCTGTGACATTTCCCGGCTTTACTTTATTGCCGGGGTGTAGATATGGGAATAAAGCAAAGTGATGGCAGGTTTCACCATGCAGGTGCAATCTGCCATGCTTCCTTTTGTATGTACACTGAAATCCGGACAACCCCCGCATCGTATGAGATGTAGCATCAATCCGTGCCGGGCTTGCCCATCTGCCAGTAATAAACCCTATGGGGGAGCCTAATACCCCACTCGCCTTTTGGCGATGGGATGAGTGCCACTTAAAACAGCAAGCTGGGCACAGGAAAATCACTGTCGGATTTGGACAGAACACAAAAGATTTTATCTCTCTTATTGTCGACTATGCTTCGGCTCTATGCACATAGTTTCCACAGAAAAACTGGTTAAGACTTTAACCAAGTTGTGCCTTCGAGGAACTGTTGCTTTAAGAGCAAAAACACATCAAAAATACGTCATCGCAATCTAAGCGGAAAATCGTCACCAAAACACATACGGAATTATTCGGCAGGACACTGTAAATCTCCATGCCTTGACTGTTGGATATAATGTTGATTTTGTCTCCCCTATTTTCGAATCCGGTTAATCATGTCCATCGTCAAACCCTTTATCGAAATCAAGTTATGAATGTCCAATGCGCATACCACATTCTCACCTACAAAGATTGGCTTATGTTATGGCAAAACTTCTATCATGAGCTTTGGCAAACAAGGTTTCTTCGACTGGATAATCCCTGCTACAATCCACATTGGGAATCCGGCATATCCGTTTCTGTTGAGGCTTAATTATGAAAGCAACCATTGTCAGATAAGATTATACATGAGTCCCCTTCTTCTCATCTCGTGACTGGACAATTCAATCTCTTATCACCCTTCCATGCCCGAACACTCCCTTATCGTCGAATAGAAATAAAACAGGATTTGGCAAGACGTAATAAGAATGTTTTTTATACCATACAATCTCTTTACTATCACCTTTTACCTCAAATGAGCCCAAATTTTTGAATAAGCCGCCTATATCTGAACACAGTGAAAGAAAAAACGTTTTTTCTTTTGATGTCACCAAATAGTTACTTATCTTTGTCACCAAACAGTGACATTGAACAGATTATGGAATTAAAAGGAACAAAGGAACGATTGCTTGAAACTGTCAGTAAAGTAATTGAAGAAGATGGATTTACTAAGATTGGAATTAACCATATAGCAAGGCAGGCACAATGCGATAAGGTTTTAATATACCGCTATTTTGGAGGTTTAGACGGACTGTTGGCGGCTTGGGCAAAACAATATGATTTCTATTCGTTCGCTTATTCCGAATTTATCAATCAGATAGAACAAGCCGAAACATCCAGCCTTGGGAAGATAATAAAAACGGTATTGTCGAAACAGTTGGAATACTTAAAAGACAATCAACTTATGCAGGAGTTATATGTATGGGAATTATCGGGAAATTCATCATTCCGTACAATACAAGAAGAACGTGAAAAAAACGGGTACAAATTGCAGCTGGAGTTGGAAAAAAGGTTGAATAGAAACTGTCGGGATTGTAATTTCTATATTACTATCATTATCGCTGCAATCAACTATATCATATTGTTTACCCGCCAGTACAACATGTTTAACGGGATAGATTTCAGTAAACCCGAAGCATGGGACGGACTAAAAAAAGTTATATCAGATTATGTCGACACATTTATAATGCCAAAAATAAAATGAGGTATTTATTTTCCATTGTTATTATAATGATGCTTTTTTTTCCAGCACTTGCTCAAAAGACAACCTACATTTCAAAATGTGACAACCTAAAGGAAACAATCGTTTGGCAGGAACAAAAGACGAAAGAGAAAATATTTTTATCTGTGATACAAGGGAATGAACGACAAGAATATGTAATGGACAAATCCTTGCAAACCGAGAAATGGCAAATTATAAACCCATCGCTTCAAACTGATTTGACAATAGAATTACGCAACAACATATATTCGATTGAAGGAAAATTCAAAGGCAAGTCTATTGCCAAGGCTGTTAAGAGCAACGGTTATGTTTGGTATCAAAACATTGCTTATAATGCAGGAATATCGTTGAAAGGTAAAAAAGCGATTAAATACGAATGTTTCCGTCCTGATAACATAAAGCTATATACAATGATGGCAGAAACTCAAGATATAGAAAAATTCGAGAATATGGACGCTCTAAAAGTGACAGTCACCCTCACTGGATTTTTATCTGCCTTTTGGAGTTGCTCCTACTATTTCGACCCTACTGCATTAAAATTTATTGGTTATAAAGGCGTGAACGGTAAACCGGGAACACCGGAAACATTTATAAAAATAATGAAATGAAAACAGTTATATTCTATTCTTCAACCTACAATGGGAACACATTGAAAATCGCAGAAAGTATGGCAGCTGTATTGTCTGCGGATTTGCTTTCAATAGAAGCTGACATTTTTAATATTGACTTGTCAAAGTATGATTTAATTGGCTTTGGCTCGGCCATTCATTTCGCAGAACATAATATCCGATTACAGCGTTTTGTTTCTGCACTTCCCTTGCAGGAAAAGCATGTTTTTATCTTTTCCACTCGTTGCAGTCCGTTAGTAGGAGGCTACCATAAAGCACTGAAAGGAATCCTAAAGCAACAAAAAGCTAATCTTGTCGGTGAATTTTCTTGTGTAGGCTTTGACCGAACAGGTCCTTGGGTATTGATAAATGGTTATAACAAAAACAGACCTGATGCCAAAGATTTATTCAAAGCCCGCTTGTTTGCTGAGAAACTGCAACAGAAACTTAATCCTCTTTCTTCTATCGCCAAAGAAACTATTACTGAATACAGACATGGCGTTGCCTTTCGCCTGAAAGGAGAAAACCGAATCGCAGGTCGTAAAGTGATATTCCTCAATACCACTTCGTGTATACAATGCGGCAAATGTATCAAAGTCTGCCCAATGAATATTTTCCGGAAAATCGGGGCCATACTACCAGTGAATGATGAAGATTGCATCCAGTGCAAGTTGTGTGCAAAAAATTGCCCGACAAGTTCTATATACATCAATGAATCGTTTGCAAATGGGATGCGTATTGCCTTACGGGAAATGTTCAGCACAAAACTGCAAAATCGCTATAAATCTAAAACAGAATAAGTTTTGAATGAGCTAATAGATTTAGAGATTTACGAAATCGACCTCCACGGTTATGATATTGTAAAGGTTTCTTTTTCAATGATACACGCTAAAAATTCTTTAATCCAGTAAAGTAAAGTTTGGGACCAAAAATATAATCAAAAAGAATCACTATCTTTGCGGAACTAACAGAAAAATAATAGAATTGTTCAACCAATATGAAATGGCAAGTGTGCATATAGCTGCGCTTAACGGATAGCATTTCAGTCGTAGCTATTCAGCAACGGACAAGCTTGTAACAGGTTTGTCCTTTCTTGTTTTGCCATTCTTCCAAATTTATAATCATGCGATGTGTCATACCGCCTCGTACAGGAGGACTTGTCGTATTATATCAAGTTGAACAATGAACTATACATATAAGCATATCTGGCTCATCAACTTTCCTGTAATAATGAGCATCCTTATCGAACAACTTATCAATATCACCGATGCCATTTTCCTGGGGCATGTGGGAGAAATAGAATTGGGCGCATCCGCCCTTGCCGGGATTTGGTATCTGGCACTTTATATGCTCGGCTTCGGTTTCAGTCTGGGCTTGCAGGTCGTTATCGCACGGCGCAACGGCGAACAGCGTTATTCCGAAATAGGGAAGACGTTCTTTCAAGGATTGTTTTTCCTGTCGGGACTTGCTGTCTTTTTGTGTCTGTTCTCCAAGCTGTTTTCCCCTATTATTCTAAGCAGGTTAATTGCTTCTGCGGAAGTCTATCATGCCGTGATTGATTATTTGGACGGACGCATTTGGGGGCTACTTTTCTCCTTTCCGTTCCTTGCCCTACGTTCGTTCCTGGTCGGCATTACCCGAACAAAAGCCTTGAACGTGGCGGCCCTGACAGCTGTGTTGGTGAACATTCCAGGTAACTGGCTGTTCATATTCCATTGGGACATGGGGATAGCGGGCGCAGCCATCGTGTCATCTTTTGCCGAAGCGTGTTCATTGGCGGTGCTGACAATTCATGTCTTACGGAAAATGGACAGACAGCTTTATGGTTTGTATTGGAACTTAGATAAAGGTGTGTTACATCATGTTTGTCGTGTGTCTGTATGGAGCATGTTCCATTCGTTTATCGGAGTGGCCTCGTGGCTTGCCTTCTTCGTAGCTATCGAGCATTTGGGAGAAATGGAACTGGCAGCTACCAATGTCATACGCAGTGTCTCGACAGTGTTCTTTGTCATCGTCAATTCGTTTGCAGCTACTACCGGTTCGCTGGTGAGCAATTTGTTGGGAGCCGGACAAAAGAAACAGGTTATCCCGCTGTGTAACCGGGTTGTCCGTTTGGGATATGCCATCGGTTTTCCGCTGGTCATCCTTGTCGTGGCTTTCTGTCGTCCGATTATCGGCATCTATACGGAAAGCCCGGTTCTGATGCAGATTGCCCATTTGCCGTTTGTGGTCATGTTACTGAATTACGTCTTTGCCTTGCCCGGCTATGTCTATATGAATGCAGTGACAGGTACGGGAGCGACACGCATGACTTTTATCTTCCAGTTAATAACCATCGTGGCCTATCAGATTTATTTGTGGAACATAAGTCGTTTCAGTACGTCATTGTCCATTTATTGGACGGCAGAATATCTGTATGTGATATTACTCGGCCTGTTGTCTGCCATTTATCTCAAATATAAACACTATTAAAAGCTGAATGTCATGATGAAAAAGGTGTATCCACGTACTGGCGATACGCAGACCGCGTACCTGAATGCAGTTGTGAAAGATCCGTCTATCGAAGTGGGCGACTATGCCATCTATAATGATTTTGTGTCCGACCCGTTGCTTTTTGAACGGAACAATGTACTTTATCATTACCCTATCAACCACGAGCGGCTGATAATCGGAAAGTTCTGCGCCATCGCCTGCGGAGCAAAATTCCTGTTCAACTGTGCCAATCATACCTTGAAATCCTTATCTACCTACACTTTTCCACTCTTTTATGAGGATTGGGACTTGGAAAAATCAGACGTGGCAACAGCTTGGGACAACAAAGGCAACATCGTGATAGGCAACGATGTATGGATAGATTACGAAGCGGTGGTTATGGCTGGTGTTCACATCGGCAACGGGGCAATCATAGCCGCCCGTGCTGTTGTTACGAAAAATGTGCCGCCTTATACGATAGTCGGCGGTGTTCCTGCCCGACCGATAAGGAAGCGTTTCGATGAAGACACGATACGGAAGCTCGAAACCCTAAAATGGTGGGACTGGCCTGCCGAAAAGATTCGCCACTGCTTGCCTTATATCGTGAATGGTGACATCAATAACCTGTTTGATGGCAGGGAATAAATGACCAACTTTAAAACCTAAAAGAGAGTATTCCGGTTCAGTAGATTTTTCGTGGGGATAATTTTTTATCTTCGTGAAGTATTGCTTAC
>ENA-OPXG01000462-OPXG01000462.1-human-gut-metagenome-genome-assembly--contig:-NODE-462-length-29445-cov-2.234842_pt1 | contig 29445 bp, 22 predicted proteins | sample MGYA00241519_ERZ502030 | MGnify/ENA primary metagenome ERZ502030 (study PRJEB25962, sample SAMEA2041937) | human gut metagenome | biome: human gut; feature: human-associated habitat; material: faeces...
GTTGGACGTTCGGCATGGATTCTATTTGCAGGCCGGACGGGGCGGAAAGGCCGGTATAGGTCAGTTCAGGAAGGCCGACAAAACGGATACTTGTCATTGTAGCCGGAAGAGAGATGTCATTAATCGGAGAAGTCTCTGCAAGAGTGATGTTCTCCAGTTTGCTACCGGACGCATTGATATGGGCGATACGTGGGCATTTGTCGGTGACGAGCGTAGCAATTTGTGTGTTCCGGATATCGAGTGATACGAGGAAGGGCATTTCGCCGCAGTTCAGCGAGGTAAGCGGTGCGTAAGAACCGATGGATTGTTCCGTATGGGTGTCAGAGCCCAAGATAAGGGTTTCCACAAGTTGCATGGCGGAGAAGCTCACCGTACTTGACAGGGAGATTTCAGACAGGTCGAGCAGCTTCATGCGGTCAGCCTGATAGATATACAGCAAGGCGCCTTCCTCATGTGAGAAGTTGGTGAATACATCTTCTTCGCCCGCTTCAAGGAAGCAGCTTTCGGAAAGGTTGCCGCTAGCGTCATTGCCGACACCAAAGTAACCGTTTTTAGCAGCGACAATCCGGATGGTGGCGTTTGATTTGGAAGATACGCGCCCGGAAATTACACCGCTGAAGAAATCACCGGTTTGGAAATAGCCGTCACGAATACGCCAACGTCTTTCGATGAAGGACGGAAGGGCAGTAAGTCCCAGACCTTGCAGGGCATAGAAATAAATAGCGTCAGAGGTGGCGGTATAGGAGATGTATTTCCGTTCACCGTCGTAGGAACTAACCAGTTTCTGCCATTTTTTGAGCCGTTTGTCAATGAAGAAATGCGTAGCTCCTTCGAGCGAGAACGGGTGCAGAGTAACGCCGTCGATGGTCGCCTGGACATTACGCATGGCGGCGGCAACGGTACGCAGGGACAGTTCCGTACCGGATGAATCAGTCCACACTACTTGCTGGAGGTAGATGTTATTAAACAGAACGGAGCCGTAGCCAGCATAAGGGTTAGTGAATGTTTCATCGCTCGTCCGGTTGGGGTCCACCTCGGCGTCAACCGTGCAACCACCGTCGTTGTCCTTGCTATTGAGCGTATCGCAGTCATAGATTTTATTCAGGTACATGCGCATGGCATCCTCGGAGCTGTACACACCGTCTGTTACGGAAGCATACTCTTCCAAGAACCACATCGGCTGCATATTCTTGGCGCGTTGGTCAGTGGCGGCAAGGTAGTCGGTGAAGATGTCATAACTCAAGACACTTTCCGGGCAGGCGTATTTATACAGGTTTTCCTTCCATGTTCTCTGCCAGTTTCCGCCTTTGGAGTAATCGCAGGAATCACAGAAGCGCAACCATCGGTAGAGGTTATAGGGCACTTTCTTACCCAAAGCGTAATCAATGGCGAGCTGGTCGTCATCGACAAGCGATTCAAAGTAGTAAGTCCATGCCGGGAAGGTATCAGCAGAGATAGTTCCGTTATCCACGAGTTTTTGAACCCATGAAGACTTGTCCGTTTTCATGGCCATCATATCCTGAACAGAACCGACGCCCTGAAACCAGTCCATACCTTGGTAGTTAAGAAGTTCGAAGCCTTCAACCGGATTCAGGACATCACCGGTGACATTCCATTTGCCGTTTCCATACTTCATGGAACCGGACTGCTTTTTCCATGAGCCGTCCTGATACCTCATTATCCGGTACGAACTACCGCAATACAGGGAAAGCAGGTACACGCTGTCCGTATCGAGTCCGTCAGTCTGTTTGAAGCGTGCCTCAATTGCGTCCAAAGTTTCGTCGGGCGTGCCGAAGAACTCTATGAAGTCACCATAGTTCAAACAGCCTTTGTTATACCCGGGGGTATCCTTGAAGCCGAGGGCGAACTGTTCACCCTTGTCTTCCTTCCAGTTGCCTTTGGCATGGAAGTAGACATTTTGCAAGCTGTCATCCTTACACCGATAGGTGGCTACCGGGTGATTGGCGGTGGAGTGATTCATCTGCAAGCCTTCGATATGCAAGTCACCGCTGTCAAATGTTCCGTCAAATGCACGTTGAACAGGTGTCATATAGTTACCACCCAAGGCACGGTATGTAACGTTCATCATTTCACAGGCGCCGCAGTCGTTCGCATTGCCGGAATCGGAGTAATCGACTTTTACGGTAATGACATCGACCGGGATTGTATTATCACCGACCTGTACTTTGTTGATGGCGGCCAAGGCTATTGCACGGCGTCCTTCCTCCGTCGTATCGTCCGGATTAAGTAGTATGATTCGAGTGTCCTTGTTTTTGCCTTTGCTCTTGGCAAGGTAGTAGCGTTTATTCTTTACCGGGCGTTTGGCAGAGGTGGTTCCCTGGTTGCGGGTTTGGACACTCACGGCCTTGAAGTTACGCCACGGGCGTTCGGGGTCAAAGTAATAGAGCGTGATGTATATCTTCGTACTGGTGGAAGTGGTGCCGTCCAGTGCTTCTATATCGGAGCCTTCATAGGGGCATTCGACAATGTAAGGCATGCCGCGTGAATAGATTTCGGCAGCCGACGGGCGGCTTTGGGTACTACCCTCGGCTGTCTGGCTTTTAAGGACGTCCTCAAAGGCGTATTCCTTCACCATTACCTCTGTATCGGTCAGACGGACAAGGTAGTTCTTGAACGCCTGTGCCCATTCCATATAGGAGTTCCAGGCCATCATGTAATAAAGATACAAATCACCTAGCCTGCCGTCCATCGTTATATATTTGGTCTGAATCAGGGAGCCGCCGCCCGGAACATAACCAAGACAGGCGACTTCCTCACCGTTGAGGAAGAGTTTCATCATGGAATATCGTGTACCGTCACGTTCGATGTAGTTGCTTGCAGGTTCAACAACCACGGCTACGGTTATCTTTTCACCCTGCCGGTAGGCGCGTTCTTCACGACGGGAAACGCCATTGTTACAGAAAATGCCGACAACCCGGCCGGTGACATAGAAGCCGGCACCGGACGTTTCGTCATAGCAGCTAAGGAGCAGGGCATCATCATCGGTCACGTTCTTGGAAGCGAAAGCGAACTGGATGGCGGCACCGTTGGATTCGATGGACGAGCCGGCAAACGGGGCATGGTTTAATGACACGCCCACATTCTCGGCTACGCGAAGGCAGTTCTCACCCAAGAATGTGCCAAAACCGTTGGTAGTCCAGTTGGCACCGTCCACTTTCATTTCATAATTACCGCTGACAATGCTATGGTCAGTTTCCTGATTGGTACGGGATGAGAAGTCAAAGTTATAGATGGCGCCTTCTTTTATGGCGGCGTCAATGGCGGAACCGCTAACTGTCACCCGGACAGGTTCGCTAGTCACGTCCTTGCATACGGCAGTATAGTTGACCGTATCGGTGCCGTCAGCCTTGTAGCCCTGCAGTTGTTGTTTGACCTGATAGGTTTTGTTACGACTGGCAGCAATTTGTGTTACCTGCACGTTATTGGCTTTCACGCTGACGGGTGAAGTCATTTCCAACGGGTCATAACAGGCAACATCAAGTTCTACGGTTTCGTACAGTCGGACTACTCCACCGTTTTTATCATCGTATCTCAAGGCGACAAGAGGTGTGGAACTATTCGGGTCAATTACCATGACAGCCGTGTAAATGACATTTCCTTTCACTCCGGATGCGACATCCGTTCCTTGGATGCGCAAGGGATAGGTACCGTGTTCTAGGCCGAGGGAAGCAGGACGGATTACGACAGAGTGCGAGTAGTTGTCATTGACAACGGCGGTAGACAGGGATTGCCATTCACCGTTAATCTTGATGTCAACCTGGGCACTGATCCCTTTATCAGAGGTATTGTTTCCGAACTTATAGAGTGGAAGGCTGAAACTTTCAGTTGTCGGAGTAAGCAGAGTTTCAGGGGTATAATTGAGTACCTGCACACAGGTACAGGTAATATCAACAGCTGTTACATTGACATTCTTGGAACCGGTGTTGCCGCTTTCGTCAGTGGCTATCAGCTTGAATTTCCGAGTACCGGCAGCCGTAAAGTATGTGGTGAAGTCCAGTTCAAAGGAGAAGTCCTTCATGTCACCGGAAGATGCTTTGTTGACGGTTTCAGTCCAGACGGTAAGCCCGCTTTCACGGTCTACGAGTTCCAGTTTCTCAATCAGGTTGTCAGAGGATTCGACACCGTTCGAGGTCACGGAACGAATGGCGGCAAAGGTTCGTAGCGTAGAGCCGTAAGAGCCATAGACAGGTGTCGACTGGAAAGCAATGGCAACAATGGTACCACCAGTTTGACCGCCGCCACCCGTGCCGATAGCGAACTGCACTTCATCGCCAAGGGTTTCACCGGCAGCGTTCTTCATCTGAAGTTTTACAATGCCTTCTGTTTCCACGTTTACGTCGAGGTTGGCCGGAACATAAGCATAGGCGCCACCAGTTGAAAAGGCGTCCTTTCCCCCTTCCGCCGGTTCATAGGAAGTTTCAACAACGGAACTGCCGCCACCATTCCCGAAGGGTTTCCAAAGAGAAGGGGTCGCAAAATCGGACACGGCACCCTGGAACTGCCGGGTTTCCATTTCATACTCGCCTGTTTTGTAAGTAATGATGAGACCCGTTCGCTCATATTTGATGCCAGATTCCTGTTGACAGGACACTATAGCAGCAATGGCGGTTTCAAGGGTATAGTAGCCGTCTTTCAATGGGCGGATCTCATCAACAATGACGATGGGGTGTGTTACATCGTCAGCGGGCGTACCGTTCTTCATATCCTCAAGGGCTTGCTTATCCTCGGCGGACAAAAGGCCGGCTTGTTCAAGGGTAGCGGAAGGCAGACGGAAGCTATCATCCGTTTCTTCACCAGTTGTTTTGGATACTTTCTTAAAATACACATTGAGATAGGAAGCGTCAGACAGGACGGAGAAAGAACCCGGTTTGATTATATCGGAAGGGATATTTTTCATTGTATCTTCCAAAGACTTTCCACGATTGCCGGGGAAGGCTTCTTCTTCACCTTCTCCAAGAGACAACGGTTCAGGCAGGTATTTGGAAGGAACTTTGCTTTCTTCGTCCAAAGGAGCGATACCGTTCGCTTTTCCTATCCTTTCCTCAAAGTCATTTATTACAGAGGTCCATTTGCCCCATGTAACACTCCCACCGGAAACAATACCGATTCGTGAGATAGTACAAACCGTACCCAAATACACACCTTCTGCATTGTCTGACATGGTAGCCAGTTGTATGCACGAAGTGAACGATTGACAAACCTTATCAAGTTCCAACCGTTCAATCTGTATATTTACAGGAATCTTAGACGAATCAACAGACAAAATACACCGATAATTCCCAATAGAAGAATCACCGGAATACATTGTTTTCAATTTGTCTTTAAAGCTACCAATAGCAGTAAAAGTACCGATACTCTTAAATGGGTCAGTCAAAGGGCTGGATTTATCAGACACTCCTGTTATACGCTTCAACAACTCGGCGTCTCCATCCGACAAATCTTTTGCAATCTTATTGACATTCTCCACTAATGCATCAAAATCCCTATTCACCATTTTAGCAATGGTACTTGAGAGTAAATCAATAGATATTTTCCGACCGCCACTAACTTCAACGTACATATCTTTAGATAGCTCTGCTGTATCGGTCAGTTGCTCTATTGTAAGACTGTTTGTCTTCAGCGCTTGTAGCACAAGGTTAATAATTTGTTGTTTCTCTGACTCTGTCATTTTATTCTATCTTTATTGTTTAAAACTATTATATTAATTTGATGACGGATCAGAATTTTCATCGGAAGCAACTGGTAACGTATCAACAAATTCACCGTCCCAATTCACCTCATAATAAGTCCTATCATCAGTTCCTTTCAAGAACTCTAATATACCTCCTGATAATAAATCAATATCGTATGAACTTCCCTTTTGAGAGAATTGAACTTCACTCGAATAACCTCCCAAGGCAACTGTAATCTGATTAACTTCCGAAGTTACAACACCAGCGCTTGTGAGATTAAAAGGTATCATGAACGTCACCCCACTATTAGCAGGTTTATCTAAAATCACTTTACAACTATAATTATGAGATGTAAAAAGACTAGTCATAATCTTCTGATAATGCACATACAACTTACCGGTGATTACTGACGTATACTCTTCTACAGCTTCACCACCAGACTTTATGCTCCTCAACTCTCCACTATCAGATGTTATCCTATAAGTATCGTTTTGAATTCTTCTTATAGACATTTGGTTGTTCCATTCCAAAACAGGATTGATCGTTCTTACCCTCTGTAGCATTTGATTGAATACAAAACTCTTCAATCCCTCTATTTGCTGGTTAAGTTCTGGAACATTGCTTTCCTTTCTGGTATATCGAACACCATCAAAGTAGACGTAATTACAGCATAATACCCGATTCAGTAATTCTGCAAACCACACAGGGCATCCCATTCCATTTCCAAGCGTAAATAATACTGTTGTATATTCATGGCTGAACAGCTCAACAATATCCTCATCGGAAGTCACGAACTGCTCATTATCCACACCGAACGTCCATCCGTTATCTTTGAAACCACCAGGAACGCGAAAATCAAAAAAGTATTGCATCCCATCTATCCACCAGACAGCATCAAGACGCTGCTTATTATCTTTCATTGAATACTGGATAAGGCTGGTTTCTGATAACTCACATTCATCATCTGTAACTTTAAAAATCTCACTCGTATTCCCATTAACTGTTACAGTATAGTATCCACATGGAAGCAATGAAATGTTATAGAAATAAAGAATCTTATCATCATTCATCTTCCATGAGCTTAATGATACAGGTGTAGATATATTACTTAAAAGATTATTAATGTAAACTATAGGCTCCTGCTCTTTGGCTGTCAAAATCAATTCAACAAAAATCCTGTCTGTACGTGCGAATAATTGCACATATTTACTCTTCGCTCCAAATTTATCGGTAGACGGAGAAAAAAACAGCGGGGTAAACGGGCTTATAATCATATTCTAGGCTTTTGTTATTGAACGGACAAATAAATCATACTTCACTCCCTCGTTTCTCTCAACTGTACTACTTACCTCTTTGATGTAGCCCTCGTAAACCAGATCATCTTTTAAGATTTTAATCGTTTCGTCATCTGTTGGTGGAATATCTTCATCATAAGTTGTGAAAGAAACATCTCCACAAGTTATAATACCACTTTCAACGTTAAAATCATCTTTCATTCCTATACCATTGACAACAACATCACTATTACCGTCAGAAGAAGAATAAGACAGTTTGTTAGTAAACATACCGATATAGCCGGCATTTGCCTGCAACATGGCACCCTGCCAATACATAGTATTAAACATCGTATCAGGACTAAGTACACCATCAACATTCCAGCCGACTCTTATCAATTTATACTTCTTGTCATTGGAAGATAGAGTTGCACCAACAAAAAATACATCATTGTCACTTTCGTCATCTGTAGTATCCTTACCTCTATTTTGCGCCAGGAACTCAATACCATAAGCATCTGCACGGTAAGGGCTGATAAGTTCAAGTACATTGTCCGTTATGTCAACGCCAGTGGTATATTCAGTAGTAAACCGGAATTCGTCACGCCCATTCATACTCTCATACTCCTGTTTGTCATACCCGACCCTCACCCGGGAATATATCCTAGACTCTTCCATCTTATATTCAAAATCAGCGATATTACTCCCCAAATCTTTTACATTATTTTCTCCAAATAAGTTATTCCGATGCCTGAAAGATACTACTCGTCCATTAATCACGGGAACAAACCCAAATTCAGCTTCCATCCAATTAACGAATTTGGTATATGAAGTATATAGTTTAGCTTTTGGTATGCCACGAATACTCTCAGCGGTCAATATTACACAATTATCCAATCTTTCATCAATCCCGGAAGAAATCTCACCATCAATACCATCATTCCCGCCATTCATACTTTTAAGCAAACGCTTTAAGATAGTAACAGGCTTTATAGCATCTATATCAATAGGTAATCCAATAGAAGGAAATTCCATGGTTATTTTCAGGCTAGAAAAATAATACAACGCAAACTTTGTATTATAAGCTGCAAGCAAAACAATCCCATCATTAGCAGATAATGTTACTTCCCCATCCCAATTTACAGAAATTGATTCTCCGCCCCATCCCCCTTTCCACTCTTTCAAGAGTGTTCCGGATTTTGTTTTTAGCTGCATATCAGCAGCAAGGCTTGCGCCGTCCCATGAATATGCTCCCTTTATTGATATTTTGACAGACGTGGCTTTTTCTGTATAAATTAAACATGACTCCAAGTTACCACTTGCACCAACATCCTTCACCTCTATGCCACTACCTGACACTATTTCACTACTCCCTATATACATTGGAATAGTCATATAATGGTCACTCCCACTTACTGCATCTACAAGAATGCTTCCACTTTCCAAGGTTCTACCACCACAATAATATGTGGCACTTCCTACATAAGACAATCTATCATAATAAAGCCGGGCTTCATCTTTCAGTTCATCTACCGAATATTCGTATTGTGTTCCTTTATTAGCCTTTATGATATTAGCAACACTATCATCTATCGAATTAATAGAAACAGTATTTCCATCATAGGTCAATGAACCGAAATCCAACCGGCAACTGAAGAATTCATCATAAGTATGAGAATTGGTTATTGTATAAACAGAGATACTGGCATTAGAAGCCAGGTATTTACTCAAATACTCCTCCAATATGAGATCATAGGCTTCTCCCACAAACTGGAATTTTGAAGTAAAGGTTCTAGTTATTCCTTCAAGTCCGGAGCGTTTACGGGAAAACTTTATTTCATCCCAATTCTGAATACAAGATTTGGGAATATCATAGGAAATACTATCAACGATAAGTACATATTTACAAAGCATTTTAACTCGTTTTGAACGTTCACGAGCAAATATATAGAAAAAGCCAACCGGTTTCCCAGTTGGCTAAATTCTTGAAAACAGCAACAAAGCAAATAAGTGTATATAGCACTGATTATTAACACATTAAATCAACATATAAATAAAACTATAATTTAAACTACTACATAATCTTGTATTAACAAATATAATTCCTTTCTACAAATCAATTTAGCCGGCAAATAATCTCTTTTCTGTAATGCAGTAGACATATCTTTTAAAACATAAACTTTTTCAACTCCATAATCACCAACTAATTGATATTTCTCATAGAATGATTTTATGGTAGACTTCAAGTTTGTAGATTCTAATAACTCTTTGAATGTTTCATAAAATATTAGCTTCTTTTCTTTATAAATATGATGTATAAAAAATGTAACAACTCGGGCATCATTACAAAAATCAGGTTTTTCATCAACTAATCTTGTAAAAAGTGTTGGCCAAAATTCTTCATTAAAATACCTATAATTATGTTCAAAATAAGTAAAATAATAATTAGGAAAAGAAGATAGACAAATTGCTATTGCAATCTCATTTGGCAAAGAATTAACAACATTAACTTCAGGTATCTGAGGAAGACTATTTAAATATCGAGCAACTAAATATTCCTGTAAAGACTTATGAGAAAATTGAAAATGATTTTGACCAGTTTGCAGTAATAGTCCTGTATGACTCTCAAGCTCAATAATTACCTTTTTAGCTTGAGATTTAGGAAGATTATGAGAAATATATATTTGATTATAACACTTTCTAATATCATCTTGATTAAAAACACTTTTATTAAAATGATATGTCAGATAAAAAGATAAATGTGACAAAAATTCTTTTTTCTTCTCAACATAAAAATCCGCATACTGTGAAGGCCTAATAATATTCCTCTCAATGTCCCATTTTTCCAACAATAAACCAATTACAAATTCATAAATATAACGCGGTTTTTGAGGTATTGTTTTTTTACGCTCATATATCGCACATAAATGAGATAACGTTAATGGTCTCATCGCTGTATCATAAAATGGAGTATGCCTTATTTTTTCAAGAAAATCTTCTGCTTGATCTTTCTTTTTAATCCATTTATGCACTAATAATTTAATTTGTGAATCATTTAAAGGACATATTTCATATGTATCCGTGTTGTTAAGCTTTGTCATAAACTCATTACTTCTTGAAGTCAGAATAAATTTCCCATCTGTCAAGCTAAGGGCCAACTCATAAAATTCTCTTTCAATCATTCTTCGCAATGAAACATCTGGAATTTCATCAAAGCCATCTGCTATTATCAGAATTCGACAGTCATTAATAAATGAAATAACGACTTGCTTCATTATAGTATAGTAATCGTCAAACAAAGTACTCATAAACTTATTCGGCAAAGAAAATTGAATTCCAAACAAATCTATCAATATTTTAAACAACCCCATTTTATATAAAATCAAATTCTCATATTCCAATTCTCTAAATCTAATCATAATCGGACATGAAAATGCATCATTCAACTTATTATTACCAAAATCTGAATATATTTTTTTCACTAATGTTGTCTTACCAGCACCTGCCCCTCCATATATTAGTTTATTCCTACAAAAATCATTCACAACACTTTTACTAGCTATTATCGGAGTTTGCTCTTCATCATCAAATCTATACTTCAAAGGGGACAAATACAAATCAATATCAACAAATATTTTCTTCAAAGCCTTTGAAGAAATTGCTGAAGCAAAATTAACCTCATCACACCATTTACTAGATGTTTGTAAGTTATGTTGAATAGCAGTTAAAACTCGCTTTTCCGATATATCCAAATCAAACTTTTCTTTAAAATAATCATATTGTTTTCTATCAAATTTCTTTTTAACAATGCATTCTATTTTTTCATATCCCTCCTTTAATAATTTATTCGTATTCTCAATGCCATATTTTATAAAATGTTCTATAGCTTTTTCTGTTACGATATTTCCTATATCTGTATTTAATAACAAATCACTCATAATTACATATATTTATTCAGTATGCCAAGCAAATATAAAATAAGATTTTCAATTAACAAAACAAAAAACTTTTATTTCAACTCCAATGCCAATAATTTGCGTCCAGAAAAAATACGACTTCTTACAGTTCCAACAGGTATGTTCAGGATTTCACTTATCTCATCATAAGAATACCCACTAGCATAATACATCACACTATCAATACAACGGGATTTTTTAGCACACCGTTGTATTATGGAAACCAAATCATCAAACAGTATTGAATGAGCTGTACAGTTAGAAATGGCACTTCCGTCTACCATATCAAGCCCTGTAAAATGTATAAGGGAATTTCTATTGTATCTTATTATATAAGTATTCCTCATTATAATAAGGCACCACGGTTGAAGCGGTTTAGAACAATCAAATTTATCACGATTCACAAGTAGCTTATAAACTGTATCACCGGCTAAGTCTTCAGCATCTTGCATGGAACAGCAGAATTTTCTTGCCACCTTTAATATCCAAGGATATATTTCTGATAATTCCTTTTCAAAGTCCATTGTCAGCCCTCCTTATTAGGTGTATCTTCGGTTCGCCATTAATGCACCTTTCCACATATTTCCGGTGCATGATACTTTGTTCGTGCATTTCCTTAGCAGAACGCTCGATTGAACTAATAAGAGTGCCTATATCGGGGGGCAATAAGGCAATCATTTTTTTTACCTCGGACACTTCTGCTGTTATCCGATTACACTTCGTCTCTAATGTACGTAATTCTGACAATAAAACATTGTATAAATGCCTATTTATACAATGGATGCTGTTTTTTTTATTCATAAAAAAGTCGTTTGTGATTCTAAAGGAGATGTACAAACGACTGTATGAAATAATTCGCTTTAATTAAAAATTAATCGAATTACAGCATATATGTAATACCAATATTATCATGTGCTTCTTTTTCTGATCGATATTTCAACATCAGCTTGATGAACGATATTCGCATAGACAGCAGCATTAATTACGCGGGAATCAATACTCATTTTAAAGAATGTCATTAGAAAAGCAATCTCAGCATCAAAAGAAGAACGAATTTGTTCAGGAGTAGCCTTACTTCCTTTATGTTCCTCACTGCGTCTTTCCTCATTCCGTTTTTGCTCAAAAATTGCAGAATGAAGTAAATAATCAATCTTCGATATTACTTGTTCATCACTCATATTTCGGGTATCTACATTTAGCTGGTCCAATACCTGACGAACATCATCATAAAAGCCAAGAGAAACAAGAGCCTGACAAATACGAAGACTCAATAGTTTGGCACGTTCTTTCAGCATATCCTCTTTGTCCATTACCATAGCCTTCATATTTGAAGGATTAACAATACTTCTGTATTCAATGAGCAATTTAGATGCTATCTCTTTAAGCGTGCTCTCTGACACAAATTCGCGACCCGAAAGCAAACAAGCATAGTTTCCGCATGAAAGCTCAATGAAATCATTCAATGTTATCTGATTTAATCTTTCAATCATGACTATTTCAGTTTAGATAACTTATACAGTTCAAATTCACGGTTAGAAGCATCCTGACGCTGCATTTTAAGACTCTTCATCAAAAGAAAATTTGTTCTATCAACCCTTTTTTCTAATCGGGAATAATCATTGAAAACAATAGTGTCACCGGAAGAAGATGCAAAATATGTCGGTGAAAATGTAGGAAAGTCCCAATCCGGCATATCAAAATTAGAGATATCTACCTTATCAACATCAGGAAAGACTTGTGCACCTTTAGGAATATCAACTAAAGTTGGAGCATCAGGAGTAATCCATGCTTTTCCGGAATACATGATAACTTCATGTTTACCGGCATCACCAACTAAAGCGGTACCGCCGGGATGCCTATCATTACCTTTAGTACCGTCTGCATAGGAAGGAATAGGAGTTGCAAGAATAGTTGCAACCTGAATTGCTCCCATGGCACCAATAACAATAGATAAAGGAATATTCGGTAAAGCTTCAGTTATTGCCAGTGCAGTGGCTATTCCAGCTTGAGCGACACTAGCCGCCTTTTCCCAAATGGCTTGTTTACGTGCCATTTCTTGTTTTTGTTTTTCAAGTTCGGCATTCTTAGCTTCAGTTCTTTCCTTGGCCGCACGCTTACGAGCTTCTGCTTCCTCTTCAGATATGGCCCCCGATTCTGCTAAGTTCTCTATTCGTTCAATATCCTCATCATACTTTTCCTCATTGGCTTCCCGTTCTTCCTCTATTTTCTGAATCTGTCCATCATAAATAGAAGAGACTAAGTTTCCAATGGTCCCCACAGCTTGAGATGCAGTTTGAAGCCACTTTTTCAAGTTTTTCTGACGCTCTTTCTGAGCTTTCTCATCCGCTTTAGTAACCTTATTGATAGCCTCAATCTCCGCTTCTGCTTCTTTTTGGGCAAGGTCTGCTTTCAATTTAGCAAGTTTCTCCTCTAGTTTCTCCCTTTTATCCGTACTCAAATTGGCAGTAGCAAGTTCGGACTCCAAAGCATCAATAGCTGCTTCAGTAGTTTTACGTGCATAGTTTAATTTTAGCTGATATTCAAGTTCTGCATACTCCTGCTGGGTTATTTCCTTAGAAGCTAACTGTTTTTTAAGAGCAAGCGTATCCATAACATATGCAGCATCCCGGATTTCCTGCTCATGCGCTGCATTCTCTGCAATTAACTGCACCTGATCGGATGCATGTCTTTCGTTAAGTTCTTGTTTCTTTTTTGCATATTTTTCGTCAATGAGAAAAACATCTTCACCTGTTTTCTCCGCTGCATCAATTTCTGCTTCACGTTGCAACTCCAACTGGTGCAATTTCAAATCAAGTTCTTCCTGGGACCCCTTTTTTACAACAGCAAGAGCGTTCTCAACATCCTTTTTCTCACGATCAGAATTATACTTAATAGTAAACTCATCTAACTTCTCCTGCATTTCCTTAGCTAAATTCTGGCGTGTGGCAATTTCCTCTTTGCTATTACCCTTGACGGCAGCAATCTTCTTCGAGTAAGCAACACCAATTTTAGCAAGTTCTTTCTCCAGTCCCTCATCCATAAGAGCTAGTTCTGATTCCTGATAAGTTTCACGAATCTTCAGTTTTTCTTTGGCTGCTTTTTCCTGTTCACGTTTTTCTTTATCAGTCAATTCTTTTGTCGTTTTAGTAGCTTTTTCCGTGGATTCTTGTACGCCTTTTAAAAAATCATCTACAGCCGAATTACGAGCCTCTTTTTTAGATATATTATACTGAAAAATCTGATATTGATTTTGAAATTCAATCATCTTATTCATTGCATCATCAACATCTTTGGTATTTCTAAGACCATTATCACCAAGTCCTAAAAGCTTTTTCCATGAGAACCCTGCTTCTTTTCCATATTTACGACCTTGCTCCAAAGCTTTACTTCTCAAGTCCTCTAATTGCTTTAATTCGGTCTCTGATATTTCGACTTTTTGAGAGGATATTTCTTTCATAGCCTTCAAAGATGCCTGTTCTTGTGTATCACCTGCATCCATAAGTTCCTTCATTCTCTTGTTATAAGTGACTCTTAATTCCAAAAGGTGTGTATCATAAGTATCTTCTCCTTGTTTAACTGATGTATTACTTATACCTGATAACCTGTCATCAATATCTTTAATAGAATCCGCTATTTCTCTAACGCGATTCGCCAACCAATCGATAACCTCTTTCATCCATCCTTTTGAATTTGAAAAAGACAGAGCCAACGCTTCCCAAGCAGATGATAAACCGGCAATAGCTCCTTGAACATTATCGCCCATCGTTTTAGCCATATCATCCAATTCACTCTCAACACCAGTTATTTGTTCTCTAAGCGGCAATATTTTATCAGCAGCGGTAAGAAAAGCATTAAAGGCAGCAACGCTACGTTTATCGGTGAGTTCAAGAGTTGTATTCAAATCAACCCCTTTTTCTTTTAGTGACTTCAATCCGTCTATCAATTCAGGTAATGTCTTTACAGGCTTTCCTAGAGCTTTCGCCAACTTTCCACCGCTATCAGCCAAGTTTAAAAATATATTACGTGTTGCGGTGGCAGCAGAAGATGCGTCAAAACCGGCATCTGCAAGCTTTCCAACCAATGCCAAAGTATCCTCTATGGTAAAATTGAAAGCCTTTGCGACTGGTCCTACTATAGGTAACGCAGTAGCAAGATAAGAAAATGACAATGCGCTTTTTGTCGTGGAAATAGCCATTGCAGATACATATCTATCAGTTTCCTTGGTGTCTGCGTCAAACATCCTCAATGCGGCTCCAGCCAAAGCGGCAGATTCTGGAAGGTCTGCACCGGTAGCTTGGGCGAATTTTAAAATTCCTTCCGTAGATTGAAGAATTTCTTTTCTTGTAAAGCCAAGTTTAGCAAGTTCTATCTGTAAATTAGTAGCTTCGGATGCTGTGTATTTCGTTGCCGCTCCCAATCTTTGAGCGTCAGCTGTCAATTCTTTAATATTTTTAGAGGTCGTACCAAGAATGGCGGACAACTTACTATTTGCAGCTTCAAAATCAATAATTGAATTAACCCCGGATTTAAACAGACTTATCACTTTCTGTATACCTGCTATCACAGCTTGTGCTCCAATCATTCCCTTTATCATGGAACCAACCCCAACCCTTACCTCTGAAAGTCCGGCTCCCATACTCGATTTCAAATAACCACCAGTACTTTTTGCCAAATCACCCATATTTTTAAGAGACACATTTCCTTTCAATATATCAGACGCTGCGGCTTTAATCTCTTCTCTATAAGCTCCGATAGTCATTTTCTGTTGTGAGTACCGGTCAGAGTTACGTTTTATGTAATCGGTATTGATTCCGATTGTAGAATTAAGACGGGCAAGCGTACGAATATAATTCTCATCAGTATCTTTCAGTAAATCAACAGCCTTTTGAAGCTGCTTATTCATTTCCTTTGCCTGGGAACGGCTGTGTACTTCCTGATTAGTTAGTATTATTGCCGACCGGATAATCTTTAAACGTTCTTCTTCAGATAGAACAGCTTTCTTACGAGTAGTATTGCCGGCATTCTGTGCTTTGGTCAGATTAGCTTCCGCCTTAGCTGCTTTCTCCAATGAGACAGCATTATCTTGATTAGCCTTAGTGAGTTTTTTTAATTCAGCAGAAGACAGTTTTTCTACATTTAACTTTTCCTCTATCCTCTTACTAACAGCTTGGGTTATTTCCGACTGTTTCCTAAGAGCCTCTGTTAATTCGTTAGATGCAGAACCTGCAACTTTAACTTGAGTATTATAAATGTTACCTAACTTCTCCAAGTCAGCGATGCCGTCCACATTTATCTTTAGACCTTTTGCAAGCTCAATAGCTGCATTCTTATAAGTCTCCCTTACTTTATCAATAGTATTATCAAGTTCAATCAACTTTTGAATCTCACTATCATCAACGAAATCTTTCAATTTTAAATCCATAATTACAGGTAATGTCTATATTCAACAATCTTTCCTTTTATCTCAACTCCTAGTTTATCAAAAGCATAGGTACCATCTTCTTTCTGATAAACGACATACATGCAACCATCCAAGACAGCTGCTTTCTTTGCAAGATCACTGATACGTTCCAGTTCACTCTGCATCTTTTTTATTTCGCAACTACAAGCCATTTTCTACCGATATCCACATTCTGAAAAGAAACGTTCCATCCAGGGACGGAGATACATAATATTGAAGTACTCTTTAGCTGTATCACCAATGCCTAAAATCTGCTCACCGTATTTCTTCTCAATAGAACTACCGTCCGTAAATCCTTTCGTTGAGAATCGAAGCCCGGAATCAATTCTATCGGCAGTTATGCTATCATAGAAAGTACCAGTAATAAAGAGGTTAGGTACCTCAACCGGACGCGGTGGCAAATAAAGCATCTCACTTCTAAGAGGTGGAGTTATCCTCTCCTTCCATCGTTTATATTGTTCCGCACGGTTCTGCCAGGGACCGGGCTCGTTAAAATAGGTGTCAGTATCATAATCAGGATTCAATAGATGTTCAGTACCGTCCAGACCGGAATATAATTGCTCCAGAATGCAATCAACGAGCACATTCTTATGTTCTTCCATACACCTAATACATTCCTCTTCAAACCCGGATGCAATGGAATGAATAACTCTATGTAATTCATCAAAATCTGCCATACAGTAAAAATATAACGGGCCGGGCTGTAATCACACCCCAGCCCGTCGGTTACTTAGTTATCGCATCGTACACTTCCGAGAGCTTCTTCTTGCGGTCAGCTTCCTTCAGTTCCTGCCACACGACTTTAATGTGTGCATTAATAAACTCTTCCTTCGTCATGCCCTTCACAGCAACCTCGACGAACGTAACATTATCTACCTTCATGACACCTGCTCGATACCTCTGATTCCTTTTTCATACAATACAGAAGGAGCTTTCAACGAAGGAACCGCCCCGGCTTTAGGAACAATGGTAATGATACCATCCGAATATGTAGCAGAAGTTACGTTATTCATAACTTCAGCAGCACCATCAGCAATAAGACTGCCAAATTCTTCTGTACGGTCATAACCACCAACAACTTCAACTATTTTGTAAGTATTTTCGGCCTCCAACTTTTGAAACACAACATCAACCAAGCCTTTAACGAAATTCTTGGGATTGAAGTCTAACTGCACGTAGTCAAAGTGCAATTGGCTGTCTTCCACATCTTCATGTGAAAAACTAACAGTCATCGCAGACTTAGCACTACTGGTCGGGTACTGTGTCACGGTCGGGTAAACAGTAGACATCGGAATACCGGCAAGGATATCAGTGTCATCATTATAACCGATCAACATATTATCCTGATTCCAAAAGTAAACGTCCCATCCTTTATTGGCACATTTCAGAAGCTGGGCATTCAAAACCTCATCAAATTTCTTCAAAGTGAAGGTGTCTGTTTGAGCGCTAAGCCCGTTGTATTCACTTGCACCGTACCCTACAGCATTAACTTGGGGCTCTCCACCATTCTTGGCATACTCCAGGAATGGCAAAATAGGGTAAATACGCCCGGGACGGTCTGCATGGCACAATTCGAGCAACTTCTCACCTGTTATATCAGCAGGGAGTTTGACACCATGTTCTGTCAAGATAGCACCTTTGACTTTTTTCCAGTCAATGCTACAAGCAGAACTACCAGTGTTCATCCGGGAACCCTTACACGTTCTAATCTTTCTCATTTTCTTCTACAATTAAGATTATTAATTTTTATTTCCATCGAGCGTATATTTATGGCATCAATCGGCTCGCTCACAGCCTCACCGGAATCTGTATAGGCTCCGTATCTGCCATATGAATAGTTTTCTGAATAACTATGTTTCACTTTTTCGTCATAGTCGCAGTCGAACCGGGAATCTTCATATAATACTTCCAACAAACGTTTATAGATTGGCCGAAGGATATTTTTAAAAGATGTGATTCTGCGCATCTCATTGCTCCACTCTTTACAAGAAGAACATGCTATAATTAACGAAACCTTTGCTTTTGAAAAATAATCCGCGTCACCTCTATCTTCACTTATTGGAGTGAATAGTGCAACCAATGGAAACTTCCTTTCAGACTGGGCAGAAGACTTACTGTATTCATCTAAAATATCTTTGATATATTGACTGCTACCGAAGATGTAATTCAATCTTGGGGACTTCACTACTTTAGTTCCCCCTTTCCCATTTGGATAGAGGATTTCAAGCCCTTCTGGAAGTTCCTTTACAATCTCCTCAAACAGTTCTGTTATATCTAAATCTATCATAAATTGAAAGCATTAATTGGGGTCAAAAGATTCTTGGTTATTTTCACATCAAAAGGACAATCATTCGACATAGCCCATTCAACAAACTGTTTGTTCTTCTCTACCATGCTATTCCATGTGCTTACTTGTCTCTTCAAAGGAGCTACATATTCATTAGCGCATTTCAAACGGACAAGCCCGGTTATTGTAGCCTGTGTGTTTGCGTCACGAAGAATATGATAAAAGACATAGTCAGCGAACGGTTCACACAACTTCTCGCACAATATTGCATATCCGGACTGGGGTTCTTCTTTCTCTTCTGAAATATCAACTTCATTTGAAGAATCTTCCTTTTCCCGTTCAATAAGCTCCAAATAATCTGTGATAGCTTGGGAAAGAGTCACACCAACAACATTCCGGAGAAATTCGGGCTGAAATGCCTTAATATACCCATTTATCACCTCATTCACAGCAAGAGATTGAGGCGAAGGCATTTCAGCGACCGAAACATTCTCAATATGCCTGGGACCTGACGTAAAATATGAAACATCAATCAACATAGCGATAGTTATTTAGAAGTCTTGCCTTTCCCGGTTTTCTTTTCATCTTCCACGGAAACGGCTTTATCATCTGTAACAGTTACCTCCTTGGCATCTTCCTCTTGCAAATCTTTTGAATCGGCAACCGGAAGATTCTTTTCATCAGAAGGCACCTGTACTTCAAGTTCTGCAATGCGAGCTTTCATTGTTTCACGCTCTTCTGTCAGTTCAACAATTGTCTTATCTTTCTCTGCAATGGATGCAGTAAGCCTGCCAATCTCTTCATTTTTCTCTGCAAGCATACATTCCAATGTCTTTCGGGCATCTTCTTCTGTAACAAGACCACATTCGGAAATAGGGATGAGTTGAATCATCCCTCTATTAATCCGAATGCGTTGCTCTTTAAGCACATTGGTTACATCCTTATCGTTACCTCTAAGTATGTAATCCATAATCCTACGCTTTAGTTATTGCAGTCTTCAATGCGGCCAAATCCCCATAAGCGAAAGCCCATGGCATATAAATCGGGAAGATAACTTCTTCTTGTGCCATCAGCACAACCTCGTTGCAAAGCTTGGTCTCCACATCTTCAGCCCATTCAAGTGTCAAAGTGGTATAATCAACCAAATTTGCGGCTTGGTTGAAGTCACCCAAAAGATACTTACCGGGAAGAATACCACCGTACTCGATAATCGGGCGACCGGCAATATATTTCACCCCATCAACCATTTTAACGATACCAAGATTACGTCCTGTCGTATCTTTCTCTGATTCCATACCGTTAACAGTCATTGGATTAAGAATAATAGCATTCGGGAAATACTGGGCATATGTCATTGCGGCGAAAGCTGTTTTCACTACATCTTCAGAGTTGGGTTCCTCAATGTTCTTAAAACCAGCTTCATGAACACTGAATGTCATTTTATCCGTAGCCGTTTCAGCACCGGAGAATGCGACGCCAGGAATAAGGATACGACCATCTTCCATTTTCACAAGAGCGTGTGTTTTGTTCAGTTCTGTAAGAACAGCGGCACCAGCGAACGTGATGCTCATTCCATCAAGAATCAAATCCTGTGGTTCTGCAAACTCTACAATCACATCCTTATCACCGTTATATCCGGTAATAGCTTTTACAGCACCGGCGGCACCTGTAACAATGGCTGTACTGATAATCTTCTCTACAGAAGTCACCCCAGTATTATTAATAATACCAAGCAAATTCTCACCATTACCGTCACCAAACAAGATGTTCCAGTCTTCTGCCATCCAAACAGCTTCAGGAAGCATGTTCAAGATGTAGGAACGAATGTACACTCTTGATTTCAACATACGTTTTGAGATACGGATATGAGTACCAAGGCGCTTAGTTCCTGTCTGTATCTCTTTTACCTTGATACTTGATTCCGGTAAACGACCGTTCTCTGTTACAAAACGGGCATTGCGGTTGAAAGCATATACTTGCGCGTAGGCGAGTTGAGGATATGCAGGATCAGCAGTCAACGTCGTTAATACATCACGCATATGCAGCTTTTTGTTGGCAACCTGAGTCACAACACGTTTCTGTTGTTGAGTAATCAACAAATCACCGGTGTAATTGTCAGTCATGGAAACGACATCTTTCAAGGAGAAGCCGTCAAATTCTCCTGATTTGCGTGTTTTTCCTTCTGCAAAATCTCTGAATTTTTCAGAATCAAGCATCTCGTTCAATTTCTCGTCGAACTTATTGATAGTATCCATAGATAAGCCTTTTTGCTTCATCTTCTCAATACTTTCGCCAAGAGTCTTAACTTGGTCAACAAGTGCTTCATTGTCTTTAATCAGTTGAGCAAACTTCTCGCTGTCATAAGACTTCAATAAGTTATTAATATCTCCAAACTGTTTAGTTACATCATCAGGCGTAGCAACTCCTTCCAGTGATTTGTTTACGACTTCACACATCATGCCGACGATGTTTTCCATAAACGCCTTCTGTTCTGCCGGCAAGCCGTCCGTTTTCAGATTAAAATCTGATACTGTAAATTTTCTAATTGGCATAAAATTTAAATTTTAAGTTATTTATTCTCGAAACAGCTATTCAAACTTTTGAAATCGAATAAAGTGCCATTATCAGCGGCTTTAGACGTTACTTCATCGTTCCCATTTTCCCCGTCATTCTTTTCTTGAGTGTCAACAGACGGCTCATTTTTTCCGGTGGTATCTTCAGAAGTGTTTTGCAGAATAGCATTCGAACGATATACTTTTCCCCAACAGTGGGGACATCTTACATAATTCATAAGGTCTTGCAGACCCTTTTGAGTAAATTCTTTCTTTTCTGATTTGACAGAATCAATAAGAGAAATTACTTGGGTTCTAATCTCCGGAGTGAGCTTCTCCATTTCTTCCCTTACAATGTCCTGTGTTATCCATCTCTGATAATCAGCAGCATAATCCAGTACCTGTTGGGCAAAGGTATGCTCTGTTTCTGCATCATAATCAAATTGATGACCACAATGAGGACATGAGACAACGGCACCACCGTTGAGGCTCTTCAGTAACAAACTTAATTCCATATCGTATCCTTTTAAACGTTCATCACTATATCCATGCTGCAAGAACGCTTTCCGAACGAAATCAACAGCCTCCTTTACCTGGTCGGCAGTAGCAGACTTGATATTCACAAGGAAAGTCTGTGGATTACTCCCCCAACTTGTCAATGTTGAATATTCCATCATACGCCATTCAAGCACTTTACAGGGATCAACAGAATCTCTTTTAATGGCCTTGACCCCAATAGAATGTTCAAGTGTTCTGCCATTCTCTGCAAACAGTTTATAATCAGCTAACGTATCACGGCCAATCTGTTTTTCAAGATTTAACTGACCGACCATGACCAAATTACCTTCTGTTTCCTTACCACTCAACGGAACACCTAACAACTGGTCTGTACGATGATTCAGGAACCAACGCATCCGACCAATATTTTCTTTCAATGTCTTATTGAATGAGCCGGGCATAGATATGTCATTTTGTGAGTCCTTCACACCGATACCATTCACCGCAACGGTAACGATACCCTTCTCATCAACATCATTTGCCTTTGTCTTGTACTGAAGGCTTTTGATTTTCTCTTCCATCTTTTTCATCTCCACTTTTAGTGTTAAAAACTCGATTTACTTTATCCAGTTCCTCATCTGACATATCAAATTTCAATTTGTCAAACAAGGGATTTTCTATCATACTTTCACCTATTTGGGCACGCCAGTCATTGAGCGTTATAAGCCCACATGAGAATTGTTCACGACAACGTTTATTTATATTTGTCTTTACGTCCTCGGATTCTTTCAATCCTTCCTGCAAACAATCAACATCAGAGAAATCACAATCCAAATAATATCCCCCTCCTTCAAGACCAAGGAAAGCTGTAAAATCCTTGCAGAATTGTTTGGCCATAGGAATAACAGTTGAACAATATACGCTCTTTTCAGCAGTAGCCTGATTGCTAAATGTGGACTGGTCTTTTCGCGGAACAAGAACGGCAGGGATGCCGTATGCCCCTGCAATATTTATTGCATCAGCCAAAGTCTCTTCAAACGGCTGTAACTCTGCAATAGAAAGATTAGTACGAACAAAGTCAATATCTGCATCTGAAATACCATAAGGTACTTGGCCCTTCCTTACACCATACTTCTCAAAATTTTGCTTCAAAAGCTGTTCCTTTTCATCGTCAGTTAACGCTATTGAACCGGTAGCATCAGTTTTCTTACTTACAATAAAGCCCAATCCACCCCGCTTTACATAAATCACATTTCTAGCTTCATATACAGCTATTAGATTTGACATTGGCTTATTTTGGGAAGCAAGACGACTTTTGGACTTCAAGAACATAGCCCCTGAATAGAACTCTGCACTTCCGTCTCTATCATGCCATATTTGGTATGGAGGAATTTCCAAACTACCATTCCAACCATACTCCAAACGATAGCTACGAATAATATCTTCTGTTTGGGCAATACCAAACAATGGCATATTCCCATAAACAGGTTCTACAATAGTCTTATCAGAAGGTAGCACCCAATAATTATCGCAATATCTCCATTTTTCAGCTGTAGAAAAGACATCAGGCATAGCGGCACGAATAAAGCTATTCCCTGTACACAATTTATAAATATGGTGCTGATAAATCAATTCTTTCCAACGCATCAAACAATTAGGACGACTAAGTATTCCATTCATTCGTTTATTCGCCCATACTATACTGTCATCCTTAGTTTTCTTCAATTGAAAATTAGCACCTGCAATTCGCGATGCAATATAATCGATCGGGAAAAAGACTTCAGGTATCGTACTGAATAGTGTTAGATAGTTACTACCCGCTACAATAGGACTAGTAAGGTCCTCAATGTATGCAACTGACCATTTTTCAGCCTTGCCACTTTGAGTATCTATATCCTTATTTTCAGATGAAGTAACTATTTCAACTTCACCTTTAGTCTTAGATTTCTTTCCAAATAGATTATCAAAAAAAATATTCATTGGGTTCCTTTTTGAGCAAAACTAAGTAAAAAGGAAAACCGTTTTCCAAAACTCTAAAATCTTGAAATTACGAGAGCATAGTAATTTTAGTATAACACATTTATTTTCAAATACATAAAGCACAAATCAATTCAAACCTAATTTTACAACGAACTGTACTAGCCCACTCAAAACAGCACTGGCCTCTTTGGTTTCACTATCTTTATTATAGTCCATCAGGTTATTCATGAAGGCAACATATTCCGTATCAGATTCTACTTTTGATGCAGAAAAAAGAATACTATTTTTCACGTAATCAGATGTTGCAGCAATACGCTTGTCTACATCTGGAAACTCTTTCATTACACGAATCTCCTTGTTTGTACTAGAACGGAGTTCACGAATAAAAGGAAAATAAGCATCCGTACATTCAATTACACATGAATCAGATTCATGGGACAAAATAGAAGAACGTATATCTTCTGTTGAAGTAGTATCCATAAATACGACATCAACAACATGCCATTTATTTCCACATCTAAACGCTTGTATAAGGACAAATTTCCCATTAACATTCGGCATCACATATAGAATCTTCTTAGTGTATTTACATTCGGTATCTGGATTGAAGAAATTAATAGTGCCATTACAAGCATACAAGTTCCTTTTTCGCCGGTTACTAAACTCTATATACTGCTCACTACACAAATCCACAACAACATAGCGAAACGTATCGGATAAATGACCATGTTCCTCATATGTCTGCATGGTAGTTTTATTCTTGACCTTGGTTTTAAGAATGGCACCGTTAGCATCTTTCTGTACGCTCATGTAGTCTTCGATAGATACCGAACATGATTCGTCAATGTATATCTCTATGCCGGGAACAGTACAATCAAAGATAGCATTGATAAACTCACCGGTCATTGCGACACTCGGATTCTTGTTACCTACCTTATCTTCAATCTCGAACCCTTCTTTTTGTAATGTGTCTATGAATAAGTCCATCCAAGAGCGTTTTTCATCATCAATGCTGTTGGCCACCTTTGTTGAGGCATCACCATGTACATATAACCTATCAGAATATTGGATAGATTTCAGATACTTTGCAACAAGCTTGGAAGCTTTCTTAACTGTATTGTTCGGGCTTTCGGCACACGTTTCATGGAATTGCCAAACCTTGGTACCAGTTGTGAAATCGACCTGCCAATATGATACACTGATATATGGAAGCACGTTGTTATCGACAGAGATATGAATAGGCAAGTCCGGAACATACTTATGTTCACCGGAATGTTTGCCACGGTTGAAGGAACCGAAGAACTCGCTACCGGTACGAATGACACCCCATTCTCCCAATGCGTACACATTATAATAATCCGGGTCGTGAACTCTATCATATTCAAAGTCGGCAACACATTGCTCATCATAAAAACCGTATGTGCCATCAGGACTACCGACCACCCAAAAATTATTCAAATAGGTAGATTGGATAATAACTGTATTAGGTGCCTGTTCCTCGATTTGCTTAGTACGAAGATTAAGTATTTGCCTGGGTGCATTCTTCTTTACGGATTTGACCTTGGTAAGTTCTTTCGGCAACTCTTTGCCGGCAATGGTAACCGTCATCGGTACATCATGCCATTTATCTTTATCAATAAACTCTTTCTTTATCCAATGGCTTTCACTAATCGGGTTGAAGGTACAAATAATCTGCTGCCCTTTCTTACCACGCAAACGCTTACGTAGCTGCTTGAAATCCGGATGCTCGAACTCTGACCATTCCTCTAACTGAACTCGCTTATAGTTAGAGATACCTTTTATCTTCTCCGGATCGTCAAGACCGGAGAAATCTATCTTCGCACCATTTACTAGACATTTAATAGTATTTTGTTGGAATTTGAACAAATGGGATATGCCAAGACCGATCGCAGCGACCTTATAATCTTCATAAATGGTTTTGAGAATAGAAGCTCCTACCTTACGCATAACAAGAGTGTTCTCACCGTCCTGTAATGTCTGTATCAGTATGGTTTGTGCCACACTGTACGATTTACCGGAAGATGAACCTCCATAGAGAATGATAAAACGGATAGTCTCATCATTCAAATACTTCAATAGATAGAATCCGTTAGGATTTAGCTTCTTATAATTTATAACCATATTGTTCTAAAAGTAAGGTTATTCCGTAGGGAAAACACCGATATTTACACCTCAAATTGTTCTATTCGTCCGATTTATCATTATCTTCAAATCCGATACGAAGTTCACCGACTTTATTTCCGTCTCCACCTTTGATGTTGACATTCTTATCGGCTTCCCATCCATTCCAAGCACCAAGAATCCGGGCGGCTTCTGTCTTGCCGTTGAACTCATAATTAACCACTCCTCTATTATTCTGAATCTTCTTCAACGCATTACGGGCACGCTTTGGTAGTTGAGACGGACTTCTCATCTTTGTTTTCCCGGTAACAGGGTCTACATAATGTAAATCATCGGGATCAGCGAGTACAATATCCATTAATACCTTCTCGACCGTTTTCCTCTCTACTTCAGACTCTTTCGCCCTCTGTTGCTTAATCTCATTTATCCTTGTACTAACCTTGCTATTTGCTAATAGTCTACTGGCAGCACTCCAAATTGTCTCAGGCTTCATGTTGGAAGTATTATAAGACATTCTATATGCTTCACTTGCATTACCTTCTGTATCAACGTAATATTTACAGAATTTCTCTTGCTTAAATGTTAATGGTTCCTCTCGCTTTCCCATATCAATTATTGTTTATTCCTATGAGAAAAAGAAGCTGCTCTCTATCTTTTAAAAGCTCATAGGTGGCAAGTAATGTACTGCCGGTTGTTAATATGTCATCGTACACTATTATCTTTTTTTCCCTTATCGGACGAAGAAGAAAGAATTCCGGATTCAATCTATCTTTAGTCAGGCATTGAATTGCATTCTCATAGAATGGTATTTTCACCGCCCCAGCTATTTTCGTGCAGATAGAGGTTGCAAAATGAAAGCCCTCGTAGTGTCTCCGTCGCGGTGTGGTGACTATACACCATCCTTCACATCCCCCTACAATGAAGCGGTGGAGAAACTCACACGCTCTCTCTGCAAAGAATGATGCAAGTTCCTCCGACTGTTTAATTTCTGAAAAGCTGGTACCAGTCTTGGAACGGGTGAACTGGGAGATGTAATAGATATCACCCTTTTTATGAAGTGATACCTTTTCTTTCAGATCACATAACCGTTCCTGATGAGACCAGCTCTTACATTTCACCGCTTCCGGCTTATCCCAGTCATCAATACGATATATCTTTCCCTTTCCTTTCATCAAAGATCTTCTTTACTCCGTCCTCGACAGATGTGTAAGACAAAGGTACTAAATAGATATCCCGGTTCACCGACTGCTCCAAATTGTCAAAATCCCGTTTTTCATTAATCAGCTCTATTTCAAGCGGTTTGTAGTATTTTACTAAAGAAGCAAAATACATAGTAGTCACAGGCTGGACGTTACAAATATTAATAAGTTGCCGGTTACAGCCCACCGCATAGATAAGTCCCTCGACAATATCATCTATGTAAGTGAAGCACCGGATATTCTGACCGCAGTTGTATAATGACACCCTTTCCTTATTAAGCAGGAACCAGAGAAGAGTTCTTTCGCGTGGGTTTGGTGAATATACATTATGCAGCCGGCACCCGGTCGCAGCCTTACAATAGATAGATGCATACTGTTCATCGAAATACTTGCTTATTCCATACATGGAAGTGGTATTCTCCGGATTCGCCGTTGACGAACTGGCGTATACTAACTTCACATGATACTGGTTACATGCATCAGCTACTCGCATGAAAGTATCAATGTTATCCTTCCTGATTTGTTCCAGGTTTCCATTAAACACACTAGTTTGCGCCGCTAAATGAAACACACAATCAATACCCCCATTTTTCAGGAGCTCACATACTTTTGTGGCTTCAATACCAGACTTTCGATCAAGTCCTATGACTTCGACATCCCTTTTAGCTAATTCTCGGCAAAGGGCTTTACCAATAAATCCCTCACTGCCGGTTACAATCATTTTTCTCATCATCACAAAAACTAAAGGTGCATCTTGTTTAAAGACACACCTAGGTTCAACATAAAATCCTAAAGATTAAATCTTATTTTTGAAAATACTCCCTACACTTAAAACCCTTTCTAGGAGTAAAGTCTTTAAATTCACAGCTTCTAAACACCCACTTCTTATCAGCCCATCCGGCTAAATCCTTTTGCCATTGAGGAATAATTTGACGTGGATTATTCAAATCCCTATAAGGCTGGCAATGCGGTAAGAACCGACCGCCTTTCACTCTCCAATGATTTACTCGGGTAAATGCTTCCTTGAAGTCATTCAATAAAATACAGTAGAAGAAGTATTCACCCTTATAGCCATATTTATCAATCAACGCTGTAGCACGCTCACACTCTGCAATTTGCCCCGGTGTATCGCACCCAAACCGAATACGTTTTATCCATTTGACTTTTGCCAACAATTTTGCAACATCCTCTGTTACTAACCGAGCGTCTAACCCCTGATTGAAATCAACTCGTACGCCCATGGAGACAATCTTTTCAATCTGCTGCAAACCGTAGTTGGATGCAAGTATATTGTTATCCATGAGAATCACATTTTTTCGCCCAGCAGATACATCCGCAATATCCATGTAAGTAGTGATGTTTCCTTCTTTGGCAGGTACAACACACCATTTACAACGATTAGGACAGCCCCTTGTCAAAAAGCCATAAGCCAAATTCTTATCAACATTATACAGATCGTAATCAGGAATCATTCTATCAATCTCTGGCAAAAGAACCTTTTTTATGTCATACCCAGTACCGCCTTTCTCAACTTGATCGGCATTGATGTAATAGCCGTAATCCGGCGTAAAGCTAAATACTTTTGCAATGTAAACCTTATCATAAGAACAAAGGGGATTATACCATTCTACATTGTCGCCACGTGCTTTATGATAGCTGCTTATCTTCATAAGCGCGAGATTAGGATAATTACTGTCAACTGCTAATATTCCGATGTTCATTACTACTTTGTTATACTCCAATTATCTCATCATTGATACGAAATATGCTATCACTCACAAAATCGTATATCTTATACATAAGTTCCGGTTCCTGTTCCTTTGGGGAATAGACCATTACTCTTTTGCCTGCACCTTTCATCCATCCTGCTTCTGTGTTAGCAGACCGACCACAAGGAAGAACCATAACACAGACATCCGCCCACTTCATGCCGTTAAAATCTGAATCAAATCCTTTTTGTGCAATCGGGTGATTAAGAGCTTCACGATATTGCTCTGTTGTCCAGTTTTGCCAGTTAGGGTCTATATCAGACCATTGGAAGCCACCATTACCATGAGGAGGATTCTTAAAATCGTAAACCTCATGTCCTAAATCACGGAGAATACCTACAACGTCCTGTTGAAATACATTTCTCCAACTACTTGCTACATAAATTTTTGCCATAATTATCTTTTTTATTTGATTATAATTATATTTGTCAATGCAATATTGCATAATAACCTAATATTTAATTCTATGTATTCTTACACTATTTCGTTTACAGCAGGAGGCAGAAGCTACTCGTTTACTACTAATATTAGTTATCCTCATAATTTCCATGATAGAGGATTAGTAAAAACAGCCGTTATGTCAGCCATTGGAGCATATAAAAGAGCAAATGGTATTGAGGCTGCAACAGTAGAA
>ENA-OPXG01000496-OPXG01000496.1-human-gut-metagenome-genome-assembly--contig:-NODE-496-length-27806-cov-3.316853_pt1 | contig 27806 bp, 22 predicted proteins | sample MGYA00241519_ERZ502030 | MGnify/ENA primary metagenome ERZ502030 (study PRJEB25962, sample SAMEA2041937) | human gut metagenome | biome: human gut; feature: human-associated habitat; material: faeces...
TGATTTCCTCGAAAGAACGTCCGATAGACATGATTTCACCTACCGACTTCATGCTTGAACCGATTTCACGAGATACACCGGCAAACTTAGTCAAGTCCCAACGAGGAATCTTACAGATGTAATAGTCAAGTTCAGGAGCTGAATATGCTGAATTCGGAGTACCCATTTCACCGATCTGGTCGAGTGTATAGCCGAGTGCTACTTTAGCAGCAACGAATGCCAACGGATAACCGGTAGCTTTAGACGCCAATGCAGAAGAACGGCTCAAACGGGCATTTACTTCAATCACACGGTAGTCGTCCGTATCAGAGTTGAAAGCATACTGAATGTTACACTCACCCACGATGCCGAGGTGACGGATACATTTAGTAGAAAGTTCTTTCAACAGAGTCAATTCTTTATCATCCAGTGAACAAGTAGGAGCCACAACGATTGATTCACCGGTATGGATACCCAGCGGGTCAAAGTTTTCCATGCTGGCTACTGTGAAGCAATGGTCGTTAGCGTCACGGATCACTTCAAATTCGATTTCTTTCCAGCCTTTCAAAGATTCTTCTACCAGAATTTGTTTAGAGAAAGCAAAGGAACTTTCAGCCAGTTTCAGGAATTCTTCTTCGTCGGCACAGATACCGCTACCAAGACCACCCAATGCATAAGCAGAACGTACCATGACAGGATAACCGATTCTGCGTGCAGCAGCGATGGCATCTTCCATGTTTTCTACTGCCTGGCTAACCGGAGTCTTCATCTCGATTTCGTTCAGTTTCTTCACGAACAAATCACGGTCTTCTGTATACATGATAGCTTCTACCGATGTACCCAGCACCTTTACTCCGTATTTATCAAGAATACCCTGTGTGTAGAGTTCCGCACCGCAGTTCAATGCAGTCTGTCCGCCGAATGCCAGCAAGATACCATCAGGACGTTCTTTCTTGATAATTTCTTCTACAAAATAAGTATTTACGGGAAGGAAATACACTTTATCGGCAATCCCTTCAGAAGTCTGAATGGTTGCGATGTTCGGGTTTACCAATACTGAGCTGATACCTTCTTCTTTCAAAGCTTTCAGTGCTTGTGAGCCTGAGTAGTCGAACTCTCCGGCTTGTCCGATTTTGAGTGCTCCAGAACCCAAAACGAGAACTTTCTTGATTTCCTTTTCCATTTCTTTTGTTGTTATAATAAGTTGTTATTTCTAAGTTCGTCCATAAAAAAAATGCGTTACCCTCAAAAAAGGATTAACGCATTACCAAAGAACTAAAATATCGTTTTTGGAGAAAAGAGAAGAAGTCTGCCGTTTCCGGGTGCAAAACATCCGAATGTAGATAATACTTACTTCTGATTTCCTGTTGATTCATTGTCGATTTCAAAATTTGTGCAAAGTAACGACATATTTTGCACATGACAAAAAGAAACGTTCACTTTTTTACCGAAATAGTTTACCGCGTCAATGAAACGGTTGTTTTTCCATTGGCTTTTTTAATGAATACTTTCTTGTATGGTTCGTCGTCGTCCGAGTAAACATGTACGCCATTATATTTCCAAGATATTATTTTTGCCCAATATTTACCGCCAACAACGTCTCTATCCGTATATTTATAAGTGATTTGCATTGCATCCTTTTCGCCATTTACATAAATTGGAAAAGAATAAGTGCTCTGTCTTTCATCTCCATAAGCGCTCACTGTGCAATAGTACAACCCCTCTTCCTCATCATAAACAACCCAGTTATGATTACCATTATAGTTACCATGCTCCGCATTATAGTCTTCTGTACGTTCTATCGGATTAACTAATTCTTCACGCCATGACACAGGGAGTGTATTTTTATCCTCCGGATTTATCAGACTGTTTCCATTCCCATCTATATAGTAGAATCGTACCGTATTTCCTCTCGAAAAGAAATTTCCATCCGGGATGCTATCATACCAGCCTTCTTCCTCATCAGTCATTTCATCATTACAACCTATCAGGCTGAATGTACCTAAAACGAATAGCAACATTCCTAGTAGTTTTCCCGTTTTCATAATATAAAAGTTTTTAGATACCGACAAAGATATTGAATTAATCCGGTAAACAGAATATTTTCTTTAATAATTTTCTGATAGAAAGCTCATTTTCAAGACTAACAGTAGTAAGCATTAATCATGAAGTAGCTACATTTTGATGTATCTTTCAGTTTTTATCCTTATCTTTGTTGCCATTATATAATAAGGTAATAAAATATGGGAAAAGAAAAAATCATATTGACGGGCGACCGTCCTACCGGAAGACTTCATATCGGTCACTATGTAGGTTCGTTGAAACGCAGAGTTGACCTGCAAAACGCAGGTGATTATAGCAAGATGTTTATCTTCATTGCCGATTCGCAAGCATTGACAGACAATATAGACAATCCGGAAAAGGTGCGTCAGAATGTAATTGAAGTAGCCCTTGACTATCTGGCTTGTGGCATAGATCCGTCTAAAGCTACCATCTTCATACAGTCGCAAATTCCGGAATTATGCGAGCTTAGCTTCTATTATATGGACCTTGTAAGCGTATCCCGCCTGCAACGTAACCCGACTGTGAAATCGGAAATCCAGATGCGTAACTTTGAAGCAAGTATTCCTGTAGGTTTCTTCACTTATCCTATCAGCCAGGCAGCGGACATCACAGCATTCCGTGCAACAACTGTCCCTGTGGGTGAAGACCAGGAACCAATGCTCGAACAGGCTCGTGAAATCGTTCGCCGTTTCAACTATATATATGGTGAGACATTGGTAGAACCCGAAATCCTGTTGCCGGACAATGCAGCCTGCCTGCGTCTTCCGGGAACTGACGGTAAAGCTAAAATGAGTAAATCACTCGGAAACTGTATCTACCTTTCGGAAGAACCGGAAGAAATCCAGAAGAAGATTATGAGTATGTATACCGATCCGGGACATCTCCGTGTACAAGACCCGGGAAAGATTGAAGGTAACACCGTATTCACTTACCTTGACGCTTTCTGCCTTCCCGAACATTTCGAACGCTACTTACCGGATTATCCGAATCTGGCAGAATTGAAAGCACATTATCAACGCGGCGGACTGGGCGACGTAAAAGTGAAACGTTTCCTAAACTCTATTATGCAAGAAATACTCGAACCGATTCGTAATCGTCGTAAAGAGTTCAGCAAAGATATTCCGGCTATCTATGACATGCTTCAGCAAGGATGCGAAGTAGCCAGAGCTGCTGCTGCCGAGACTTTGGCAGATGTGAAAAAAGCAATGAAGATTAATTATTTCGATGACAAGGAGTTAATCGAGGAACAGGTAAAACGTTTCTCACAGGAATAAGGAAGTTTGCATAAAAACGTATCATATAAAATAAAGGCTGCCTACTCTAAGAAAGAATGGCAGCCTTTATTATAATATACAATTTAAGATTTAGCTAACTTCATCTTCGTCATTCTTGAATAATACATCCTTTAGTTTCTGATAAAGGAATGAAAGTATCAGTAATATCAGTCCGAGAATGATGAACACAATGATTTTACCAATAGTAGGCATTGCCCACAAATCGTCAAATACAAGTTTAAGCAGAACGATTCCGAAAGTCGAAAGGCTTATCATGCGCATGACTTTCTGATGCAAACGCATCCCTAGTCCCATCTGAACAAATCCGGCAATACTTAATGAAAGCGAAAGACCGGCACTGAAATCATCCACTCCTACCTGCCAGAGGAAAGAGCGTACCATTGTCACCCAAAGAAGAGTGACCAGAATATTGAGATAAATAGTGAAACGACTCTTGATGCCGATTAATAGATAGTATTGGCGTGCCACATAATAGATATTCGCTATTACAAAGGCTGCCGTGAACCATCGCAGTACAACAGGCACAAAAGCCATGTTCTCCCATTGATCTCCCCATATATTTATGATGTATACAAGCGTATTTATCCCAATAGCTAACATATAGAAAGTCAGATATCGGGTGATCGGGAATCGTTTTCTAAAAGCATAGCAAACACTCGAAATGGCAATGGCAGTAAACAAGAACATTGCTCCGCTCCTCGTAGCTCCCTCAAAATGCAGGTGGAACTCCATCATAAATGTATAATAGAGTATAGCTACAGAGACAAAAAGCATGAAAGGATTCCAGAAACCATATTTCAGTTGACGGGCTGTAGAGAAGAATGAGCTATAATGTCCCATCAACAAAGCAAATGCTCCGGTAGCCAGCCCTACAAACAAAGAGGTGGCAAATGAACTGTTCAGGATAATAGTGCCAACAGCATGATGCTCATGCATTACTACATTATATATATCCATCAGGTAAGAAATAAAGGTGAATCCCACCAGTATCTTTGCCGCATATTCATATACCCGGATTCTCGACTTGATATAAAGCCATAACAATAACACCATTTCTGACGCCCAAACTAATGTTATATAATTTCCATCCAACTGAATCGGGACGGTAATAGAGACAAATGTCAACACAAGTCCCAAAGTGGTATACACCAAGAATTTATAGTCCTTCCGGCTCTTCCATAACCAAAGCACCAGCCCTAAATTAACAAGAGCGATAAACAGGCTCAACAAACCGCTTGCTTTGAAAGACCATCCCATATTCCGCAAGAACAAAGCTCCCGAAAGCAAATAAATAAAATTATTCGTTATAATGACGAATACCAGTCCCCGACTCATTGTTCGCATATCTTCCCCACGAAGAATGGAGAACACCGGAAGCAGAAAGATAAAATAAAACAGAGTGGTAAACAAAAACAAGTGCCCCGAAATAACTGTAGAACTGGAGGTATAACTAAATAAAAGAAAGATTCCCATTATCAGCCAGGTAAAGACAAATGAGATAATCGGAAGCTCACCCCACTTCTTATAAATGGAAAGTCCGAACATACCGAGATTCAGGATACTTACATAAGTGAACAGTACCAGATAACTTCCCTCTCCACTGCTCACGATGAAAGGTGCAAGAAATCCTCCGACAAGTGAAATGATAGCCAGTTCACGCCGATTGTACACCACAGACAGAACAGACATAAATACAGTGACGCCTATCAGAATGATAAACGCCATAGTCTGCGAGAAGATATGATAATAATGGAATGCAATGGCAACCGTAAGATAGAATACAGCAAAAGCGCCACCCGCAAGTAGCGAGCTAAATGTACGATATTTCTTTTGCAACCGTTCGGCAACGGCCAGCAATACAGCTCCCGTCAGGAAACCAAGTACGGTACGGAAAGTCTCATTGATCCAATTCTTATCAATAGCATACTTCACAAAGAAACCTACACCGATGACGAATATAAGGATACCAATCTTTCCGAAGAGATTCTCACCGATGAACCTCTCGTAATTCACTTGCTTCTTTTGTCTTGAAACAGCCGGAGCAACCGGGATAACCGGAACAGTCGGAGATTTAGCAGATTCTTTTCGAACAGCCTCAATACAAACTTCTTCCAGTTCTGTTTCAACCGTCTTTTCTTGTGTCTCACGTACTGTTTCAACAACCGATTCTTGTTTTTCCGAAACAACTTTCCCTTGTTGTGCAGCCTTTATTACCGTAACATGCTCTGTCATTTGAGAGATCAAAGGGACATCTTCTGTTTCTTTTACAACTATTTCCTCTTTAGGTTTATGCTCTTCAGTAGCAGCCTTTTGCTGAAGTTTGAGATAATCGTCCATTCGTTTCTTTATCTCATTCAATTCTCTCTCTACTTTCCCGAAGCGATTATCCAACCTACTCAATAGCACAAATAGCATAACTAAAACAAGTAGCGCATATACAGTATTAAAATCGTCCATAATATTCCAGATTTGAGTTCGATATCACAAATATAGATAATAATTAATAGTCTCAATCAATTGTTATTAAATTATTTGGATTATCGCAACAATGTAAGTTTACATCAATTACACAAATCAGACTACAGATCTCAAAGTCTGAAGATAGCAATCGCCCTTTACCTTTATCCCAGGCCCCCGATGAATAAAGAGTTGGCGGGTGAATGGCGACTCTTACACCAGCTTTTTCACTTTGCTTTGCATGCAATATCATTATAGCTAATCAGAATATCATTATAGCTAACAGGAATATGCTAATAGCAAAAACAAATATGCTAATAGATTATTTTTTTCATTGGGATGATTAAAAAAACATTGCAGTGTTTTCTCCAATTAATACAAGGATTTTAGAAAACACTGTAATGACATTTTTTCGATATGTAATGTGATGAATACAGTAATGAAAAGGACTTCCTTCACCCGCAAACAGTGTATTCATCGAGAGTTCAGAAGAAAGGTGAAGGGGATGGGAAAATTACAACTCGCATTCACATTCTCTACCAAACTAATAAAAAGGCAGCTGAAAGCGAAAATACCTTATTTCAGGATTCGCTTTCAGCCGCCTTCTCTCTTTCAGCAGGCGATCACAAAGAATCGCCGGATACTGAAATTATATGATTACTGTGCTGATTCGACCAATACTACACGGTTCAGAATCGGTTGACCGAATTTGTCAACACCACCACCGGCTGCAACTTTCAATCTATCGGCAGAGATGCCATACTTTTTAACGAGCAGGTCTTTAACAACTTGCGCACGTTCCAAGCTCAACTTCTGGTTGAAAGCCGGAGTACCTGTTGCAGAGTCTGCATATCCGTTGATTGTGTATGTAGCATTCGGAGTATCTTTTATCTTGCTGGCAAGATATGACAAGTTCATTTCTTCCTGCGGAGATAATTTATCAGAACCAATCTTGAAGAATACAGTACGCGGAGCAATGTTAGTATCTGTTATAACAACTTCTTCAGTATCTTCTACTTCAACCGGTTGTTGTGCATTTGCCAACTGCTGTTGTAATTGCATATTAGCTGCTGCCATTGCATTCATCTGATTACGCATCTGGTTCAATTCAAGTTCAGAGATAATCTGTGGAACCGGACGTTGGAATCCGCGAGTTGGGAAATAATAAGTTACACCAATAGTAGCACCTAAGATACCATCGTAATCAGGTTTACTTCCGTGTTCGCCGTCAAACTTGCCTTCCAGACCTGTTGCACTCAATTCCAAGTTCAAGTCAACAGCATTCGACAAACGGAAGCGGTTGATAATACCTGCATTGAAAGTAGCGGAGTTAGTGTGAGGACGAGAATAAGCATGAGCCCAACCAGCACCAATATAAGGGATAATTTCATATACACGGTTCGGATTGTATCCACCGAAAAGTGCGTTCAGGTTAATCATCAAATCACCATGCAAGTTCATGTAGTCCCATCTTTGTTTGTAAGAGCCATCTTCTCTCGGACCGCCAACCACATAATTAGCAGTTTCGCTGGTGGTGAATCCTTTGGCCTGTAGACCGCTGTACTGCAAACGCAATCCGAATCCCGGAGTTACCCATTTACCAACAGACACGTTGAATGTAGGAGCGACACGATCTCTGAACTTACCGATATGGTCATTGTTTCCATACAATACCTGAGCACCTCCTCCTACAGAGAAGAACCAGTTACTCCAGAAAGGATTAGTTATTACTTGATATTTATCTTGCACCTGAATCACTTCGTATTCAGTTACAGTCATTGTCTGCTGCGCAGAAGCGACAGACGCAACGCCGGCAAATGCCAGCAACATCAGAATCTTTTTCATATACCTAATAGTTAAGTGGTTATTTAAATCTTTTTCTTTGTTGAACTATTTAAATAACACGAACTGGACTAAAAGGTTTTAGGAAAAGATGAATTTATTTGTTTTATTTGAATAATCTTTCGATGTCCTCCTCCTTAATAGTTGTCAAAACGATTTTCCCGTCGGGTGTGTAATTCGGTGAGGGACAGGCAAAAAGGTTGTCTACAAGGCTTACCATTTCTTCATTACTCAACACCTGTCCGTAGACAATAGCCGCTGCCCGCGCCAATGTAATTGCCAGAATACTTTGAATCTCTTCTTTAACGTCACTTCCTTTTTCCATCGCTGTATGTAGCATATTACGCACCAGCTCGACCGGATTCAGTCCTTCAATACCCGAAGGAATACCATTAATGGCATAACTACCGCCTCCCAGATTGCTCAAATCGAAGCCGACTGCCGACAAATCATCCATAATACTTTGAAGAACAGCAGCTTCCGAAGCCGGTAATTGTAATATTTCCGGAAAAAGAACGCCCTGCGATACTCCCTGTTTCTGCTGTATCTGTATCATATAGCGATCAAAAAGCACCCGTATGTGTGCCCGGTGTTGGTCGATTAACATTAAACCGGATTTAACTGAAGTCAGAATAAACCGCCCTTTGAACTGTAAATGCTGATTCCCCTTTTCCATCACCGGTTCATTGGCATACAAAGTAGAAGAAGCAGCGGATGTCATCGTCTCTATCTTTTCTTCCACAAAGGCCGATTCGCCTCCAATAGAAGAATCCGCCCAATCCATTTCGGGTTCCGGCTGCGGATTATTCATCTTACTGGCTTTTGTCAGCCCTCCGTACAAATCCTCCCATTCTACTTTCGAACGGCTATACGATTCGCCGCCACCGGTAGAGACTTTAAACGGATTATATTCTGTATTATAATGTACCTTCGGAGGTTCGGAAGATATCTTTTCCTCAAATGCCGGAATGTCAAGCATATCCTCCGTATCAAAATCAATGGAAGGGATAGCACTGAACTTACCCAACGATTCCTTAACGGATGCTGAAAGTATCTGCCAGATGGCCTGCTCATTCTCAAACTTGATTTCGGTCTTTGTCGGATGAATATTTACGTCAATATTGGCCGGATCCACATCAAAATAGATAAAATAAGAAATCTGTTCGCCGACGGGAATCAACTGCTCATAAGCCTCCATGACTGCCTTATGGAAATAAGGATGGCGCATATAGCGTCCGTTGACAAAGAAATACTGATGGGCTCCTTTCTTACGGGCAGTCTCCGGTTTGGCTACGTATCCGGAGATTTTCACCATGGTAGTGTTCACGTCTATATTCAGTAATTGCTGGTTGAGCTTCTTACCGAAAATAGCAAGAATACGCTGACGCAACTGTGATACCGGAAGATTGAAAAGTTCCGAATCATTACTATAAAGCGAAAAGGCAACTTCCGGATGCACCAAAGCGATACGCTCAAATTCGGCAAGGATGTTACTCAATTCAGTAGAATTAGCCTTTAGAAATTTACGACGGGCAGGCACATTAAAGAACAGGTTCTTTACAGAGAAGTTGCTTCCTTTAGAACAGGATATAGCCTCCTGACTCTCCACTTGAGAACCTGCAATCACCAGCTTCGTTCCCAGTTCTTCCGATTCCGGGCGCGTCTTTAGTTCTACCTGCGCCACTGCTGCGATGGATGCCAATGCTTCTCCGCGAAATCCCATGGTACGCAAAGCAAACAAGTCCGCAGCTTCCCGTATCTTGGAAGTAGCATGCCGCTCAAAAGAGAGACGGGCATCCGTTTCGGACATTCCTTTTCCATCGTCAATCACCTGAATACAGGTTTTACCCGCATCAGTCACTAACACATGTATATTTTGCGCATCTGCATCAATCGCATTCTCCACTAGCTCCTTGATAACAGATGCCGGACGTTGTATTACTTCACCGGCAGCAATCTGGTTAGCTACCGAATCAGGTAACAAATGAATGATATCGCTCATACTTCGTAAATTAACAATTAAAAACTCCAGCTTCCTGTTGCTAAATAATGCCACAGATAGAGAAGGAAGGCTATGATTATCAGTATGATTCCGAAAGAGACTGGTTTGCGGCCACTTGCTTTTCTTCTTTTCAAATGTGTAGTACCTTCGACGAATTTACCGCGAATATCTTCCGGATTAAATTCTTTCTCCGGCAGCATTCCCAAGTCACGTTTGGCGTTCTCCTCCATCTTAGCGAGCTTTTCTTTCCGCTCGTCCACATAAATGTATTGATGATTAAAGCCCCGGGGCTTTCTCATTGAGTTAAACATTCCCATACTACTTCATATTTATTAAGTTTCGCTTTTCTGTCTTTGGTCGCCGGTCGGTAGTCGGCTTCAATGTTTCTCCCGCACGCTTGCTGCGCCAGTTGAAAATATCGTCCTTATTCAGCGGACGGACATAGTCGAACCAGGCAAAAGTGGGAAGACGCAGTTTATCAGGCGGTATCTGGTCCATCGGATACATCGTTCCGTTGGATTTGCCGATAAAGAGTCCTTTTTCCATTTTCTTATCCTTCATATAAAGATGAAGCATACTACCTTCCAGACAATTAAATCCGGTCATCGTACTGTCTTTCTCTTCAGGATAAAAAGCTGTCAATACATTACCGATCACCTCAATATGGCGCATATCTCCATTAACGAAATAGGCTTTCATCTCCTTGCCGGACACTTGATTATAGTGAATAGAGTCTTTCATCTCTACTGTCAATGCCTGGTTGATAATGTGCGCCCAGTCAATCGTACTGTCATTCATATAAATCTTGATCTGCTCACCAAGCAGTTGCTGTCCGTCATTCCAAAGAATAGGGTCAGTATACATGGTCATACAGGAATCTTTCGAATTATAAACCAGTGAGTCACATACTCCCTGAACATCTGTACGATACATACGTACTTTATGGTAAGCCTTCATCAACCGGTACAAAGAATCGGTATTCAGATTATAGGACACCATCTGCAAAGTATCTCCATGCAGATAAAGACTGTCTCCCTGTGAATAATCGATAGCAACAGCGCGTTTTGTTGCAAATGCGGAGTCCGTCAATTCATTATAGAAACAATAATCACCCGTCAGCATATTCTTATTAATGGAATCTGTCATCTTCACATTATCGAATGCTTCTCCGTAACCGATTATCCGGTCATAGAAGAGACTGTCGCCTACAAGTTTCTTCCCCTGATTGGTCAGGACCGAACGGTCCAACAATTCCGCTTGTTCGGTCAATGTGTTATAGAATCCCCGTTCCGAATAGATATGATTATTATCACTGACGATATTGGAAGGTCCGAGAATCACTGCTATTTTGTTCTCCGTATTATACCTCAATGTATCGGAGGTCAACACAAACTTAGGATTCACCAGCTTCACATCATGGTTGAATACCGACTGTTTCGTTGCAGGGCTATATTCACCCCAGTCAGAAGTCAGTACATTCTCTTCATCCATCAAAGTTCCTCCCTCGAAATAATATCCGAGGTCGTAGAGACGGTCATAGTTCAAACTGTCCGTCAGCAAAGTAGTGTTCCGGTTAATCATCTTCACATTTTCACGAAGTTGCGCAATTTGCGTCATTCCGTCATAATAAAGATAATCACCATAGATGAACAAGGTATCTCCCTGTTCCATACGCACATTACTGAAGGCTTCTACGGAGTTGGTTTTCTCAAAAATCAGTGCACTGTCACAGTACATATACATACTGTCATGGCGCAACTTCACGTTACCAATCAACACCTGCACATCCGGACGTGCCAGCTTATCCGCCTGTCCTTCGTCAGCATGAAGCAAGTAAACTTTGGTCTTTTTATTCTCCGGTTGCTTCTTGTTGTCTTGCGCAAGACATACACCAAACAGGCATAGAAAGCCTATAAGGAGCCATCTATGCCTGTCTTGTTGTTTATTTTTCTTATTCTTTTTCAGCATATAAAGTCAAAGCAAGGTTATATCAGTCATTCTTGACCCAACCCGGATACTTGAAGTCACACTTCTGCCAGTTTTCGTTGATGCGTACATAAGTGTGTTTTTGCTTGTTCAGAATCCATTTCTGCAACACCTCTTCGCGACGCTTATCCATTACGATTTCTTTCAGATCCTGATAGTCTTCCGCGATGGTTGCTTTATGACCATTGATTTTCGTTTTCAATTTCACGATAGCGCATACTTCTTTTCCATCTTTCTCATTAATCATTGTAAAAGCTTTGGAAATCTCGCCAACATTCATCTTATCCACTACCTTAGCAACGTCTTGAGGAAGATCCTGCATCTGGAACTTAGAGGTAGTGATACCTGAATGTTCATTGATGTTCACCATGATACCATGATTGTTACGGGTATCCTTATCTTGTGAGATAACGGCAGCCGCATCATCAAATGTGAATTTGTTAGCACGAATATCATCTGCAATAGAATCCAGACGGGCACAAGCCTCGGTCAGTTCTTTTTCCGATACTTTCGGACGCAACAGGATATGGCGAGTATTAACACGGTCACCACGCTTCTCAATCAACTGGATAATATGGAAACCAAATTCCGATTCTACAATTTTGGAAACTTTCTTCGGGTCCTGCAAGCTGAATGCCACATTCGCATAAGCGGGGTCCATCATACCACGTCCCATAAATCCACATTCACCACCTTTAATGGCAGAAGCCTTGTCTTCAGAATACAAACGTGCCAATGTGGAGAAGTCGATTTCTCCTTTTGTCACACGATCCGTATAATCACGCAGTGTCTTCTTTACATCCTCAATTTCCGAAACGGGTATTTTGGGTTGCAAAGTAATAATCTGCACTTCCACCTGTGTAGGAATGTAAGGGATGCTATCCTGTGGAAGGTCTTTGAAATAACGGCGTACTTCTGCCGGAGTCACTTTGATATCTCCTGCCAGTTTCTGCTGCATCTTCTGAACCGTCAATCCGTCACGTGCATTATCACGCAAAGTCTCACGAATCTGGGTGGATGTTTTATTGAAATACTCCTCCATTTTCTCTCTGGAACCGATCTGCTGGATGTACATATTGGTCATCATATCCACACGCTGAATGATTTCCGCTTCGGAAACCTCGATACTGTCCAACTTTGCCTGATGCAGGAATAACTTCTGCACAGCAATCTCTTCAGGAATTACACAATAAGGATCGCCTTCGAATCTGCGTCCATTATACAAGGCATCCATACGGGCCTCTTCTACATCTGATTTTAAAATAGCTTCGTCACCTACAACCCAAACTACTTCATCAACCACATTATCTTGTGCATAGGTTGCCACATTAGCAAATATTGCCAGGACAAGGGTAACAACAAATCTAAAGTTCACAAACTTCTTCATTCTTTGTATTTAATAATTATATATAATCTTCTTCTTACTTACCGCCTGCTGATACAAGTCGTTCTTTACCTGTTCCATAAAGCTCACCCGTTTCTGATTCACCAGTAAGTCTTTCACTTCCGACCGGGCAAATTCATACGGTTTCTCCTCACCAACTCCACGATAATCGCTCACATTCAGGAAATAATAATAAGCCGTATCTTTCAATTCTACCTGACGGTGTTTGTTTACGTACTCTTCCGGTGCCTCTACTTTCAACGGAATCATGTCCAGGACATCGGTCACAGACACCCATTTATCATAGAAATATTCATATTTCACCGCATTCTGCAAACTATATTTTTCCAGACTCTCAATAGCATCCTGTTTTTCCGACTTATACCATCTGCGCACATTGTTCAACTGCGGAGCTGTCAACGGCACTTTAATAAACAATCCCTTAATCAACGGGCTTTCCAGTTTAAACAATTCCTTGTTTTTGCCGTAATACTCTGCTATCTCGTGTTCGGAAATATCATTCGTCAACTTCTGGTTAATCAACTCCTGCTGATAAGTATGCATGATCAACGCTTTCCGATAATTCTCCACCAGTTTGTCTACATCCACATTATCAGGGATATTGTTCGCAGCTTTCTCATACAATAAAATCTCTTCCGCCCAACTACGAATATAGTGCTCGGCGAAGAGAATGCTATCATCTTTTGACAATCCGACCGGAAGCACGGACATCAAATCTTCTTTATATAAAAAGTTACCGTCCACCTCTACCAAAGGAGTCTTTCCTTTGTGGTCGCGCTGTTCCTTGCACGCTCCACAACCAAGAAGGGTAATCAGTAAGAGGACTAATATTCGCATCGGCAACTAAAATCTACTTATTTAAGGTACGAAGATAGTGAATAATCGGTTACATCAGTTATTATTAACTGTTTTTAAAACCTCTTGGTTTATTTCAACCTTACCGGACTCACTCAATTCCCGCATCCAGCACGTGTCAAGATAGCTTCGATAATCCTTTCGAACCCGATCAATTACTTCCCGATAATCCTCCGGACCTTTCATTTTTTTGCCTACAACAATAGTAAAAGGATAAGACACCAAAGGGTCAAGATCACCCTTCTTAAAAACCAGTTTATCTATATATTTATTGTCTCCGTCGGCAAAAATTCCTTGTTCAACTTGTATCTTTTCCTCCCCGGATGTATTAAAAGTTTGCCGAAGCTTTTCCGCCCACTCTTTTTCCGGCACTTTCTTCAGCATTTTTTTGGCTTGCTTTGCCGTCTTTTTATCAACGCAATGAAGCACGACTCCTCTATACCGGGGACTCTCCCACCGATAATCCGACGAATGAAATTTAAAATAAGTAGCCAATCCCGCGCGGTCATTGGCTGCGGGCAAATCTATTTTCTGACGTGTTATCTCTTCCACCAAATAGTTTTCATCAGATTCCCGCAAGGCATAAGGTATTTCAGGATGCTTTTTATCGATGTTCCGGCTTTCATAATCCAGCAATGACTTGGCTATAAATCCTTCCAACTGCCGTTTGACAGCTTGAGGATGGGAAGAGGCAAAATGAGTGAACATAGTTCCGGTGTACGCTTGTCCGTCAATCGTAAACAGGGTTTGTTCTGTACGGCCTTTCGCCAGCAGTTCTTCCATTGCCGCCTGATTGGGAGTATACTGCCATGCTTTTTTCAATCGCTCGAGCACCGCACCTGTACCTTTGTCCAAAATTTCCTTGCGCCGTAACCGTTCCATTAATCTGACACTGACATTTTCATAAGCAGCCGTTTCCTCCCGATCGACCACTTTCAAGATATGAATCCCTTCAGGAGTGAAAAAAGGCTGGGATACCATATCTTTTGCCAAAGAGAAAGCAACATTCTCAAACTCACTCGTTGTTTCCAGACATTCAATCCATCTACTTTGCTTATCATCCGAGTATATTTCGACCAAACGGTTAAAATTCAAATCCGGCTGATTCTGTATCACCCGGTATATAGAATCCATCCGCGTTTTTTCTTCTTCTAAATGCCTGGAAGTGATTATCTGCGGCAAACGTTTGAAAATCTGCATCACCTGTACCCTGCCGCTACGTGCCTTCAGTCCCATTTTCTGATAGATAGCACGGGCACAGCTATCCATCACTTGCCTGTCTATCAGATAAGATTCCACCAATTCGGTCCGGCATTTCTCCTGTTGTTTACGAAAAACAGAAGTCGTATCAAGTCCGGCAGCCCTGGCAGCTTCCACTTTCAATTTCGATTGAGCGAAAAGTGCTGCATACTCTTTCGGTGAAAGTTCGACATTTGAACGTTCCGCATAACGGTGGTACGCATATTCAAATTCCGAACGGAGTATCTCTCTTCCGTTCACACGCATCAATACGGGATCTTCCCGCGCAAAGGCCACGACTACAAAAAGAGAAATACCTCCCAACAACAGGCTTCTTTTCATCATCTATTTTATTTTCTTTCCGATCAATTAAACAACAAGCATCATGACAATAACAGATAAATAACAAACGGTGAGCAGTGAACACCCTGCTGACAACACAGCCTGTTCACCGTTCACCGTTACTAGTTCACCGTATTTATCTATTACTCCGGACGGCTATAGTTCGGCGATTCACTAGTAATCGTCACGTCGTGCGGATGACTTTCCATTACACCTGCATTGGTAATGCGGGTAAATTTAGCGTCATGAAGTTTCTCAATATTGGCAGCACCGCAGTATCCCATACCTGCACGCAAACCACCACTCAGTTGATAAACAACTTCGAAAAGCGTACCTTTATAAGGAACACGGGCAGCGATTCCTTCCGGAACAAGCTTCTTCACATCAGCAGTTCCACTCTGGAAGTAGCGGTCTTTCGAACCATTCTCCATTGCTTCCAACGAACCCATACCACGATAGGATTTGAATTTACGACCATTGAAGATAATAGTGTCACCCGGAGATTCCTCTGTTCCGGCAACTAATGATCCGATCATTACGCAATATCCTCCAGCGGCCAACGCTTTCACCACGTCGCCCGAATAACGCAAACCACCATCGGCAATCAAAGGAATACCTGTACCCTTCAACGCTTTTGCAACATCATAGACAGCAGATAACTGCGGAACACCTACACCGGCAACCACACGAGTTGTACAGATAGAACCCGGACCGATACCTACTTTCACAGCATCCGCACCAGCTTCCACCAAAGCTTTGGCAGCTTCTCCGGTAGCAATGTTACCTACCACAATATCAATATTCGGGAAGCGTTTCTTTGCTTCTTTCAGTTTTTCAATCACAAATTTAGAGTGTCCGTGAGCTGTATCAATCACGATTGCGTCCGCACCGGCATCCACCAATGCTTGCATACGCTCCAATGTATCGGCAGTAACACCTACACCGGCAGCTACACGCAGACGACCTTTGGCATCTTTACAAGCCATCGGTTTATCTTTTGCTTTTGTAATATCTTTATAAGTGACAAGACCGATCAACTTTCCATCCATTCCGACAATCGGAAGTTTCTCAATCTTATGTTTCTGAAGAATCTGTGCAGCAGATTCCAAGTCTGTAGACTGGTTGGTAGTCACCAATCTTTCTTTCGGAGTCATGACAAGATCAATATGTTTTGCCATGTCTCTTTCGAAACGCAAATCTCTGTTGGTAACAATACCCACCAGATAACCTTCATCATCTACCACAGGGATACCACCGATTTTATATTCTGCCATAATGTCCAGTGCATCCTGAACAGTAGAACCTCTTTTGATCGTTACAGGGTCATAAATCATACCATTTTCGGCACGCTTTACGATAGCAACTTGTCTTGCCTGTTCTTCGATAGACATATTTTTGTGAATCACACCGATACCACCTTCACGAGCAATGGCAATAGCCATTTTCGCTTCGGTAACCGTATCCATGGCAGCCGTCACAAAAGGTATTTTTAACTCAATGTTTTTTGAAAACTTTGTCGAGAGATCGACAGTGCGCGGTAAAACTTCAGAATAAGCGGGGATCAACAATACATCATCGTAAGTCAACCCATCCATTACAATCTTATCAGCAATAAATGACATAGGGCTATGCGTTTAAAATTTATTGCGTGCAAATATACGGTTTTTATTCAAAATGCGCAAACTGTGCACCAGAATATTTAATGAGGGGAGCTAATTAATACTTATCAGAAAGAATTGCCTTAAAAGAACACATTCAAAGAACCGAATTAAAGAACAACTTTAAAGAACAAGATTATGGAAAGGCAGATTTTTATTAATGAGATGCAAGCTCGTTTCAATTTAAGAAAACCACGTAGCGAGAAGCCAACCAATCTCTATTTAGTATGCAGAATAAACAACAAACAAGTTAAACTATCTACAGGGGTAAAGATATATCCAGACCACTGGAATGAAAAAAGACAAGAAGCATATATCAGCGTACGCCTATCAGAGATAGATAATATAAATAACACTATAGTGAACAAGAAAATCACAAAACTAAAAGAATATTTCATCGAATTTAAGCATTATCTTTGTATGCATCCAGACGAGATTGGAGAAAGTATGAAACTATTAAAACAACACATATATAAAGATAGGATGAAGAAAGAATTACAGAAACCCGCAACTTTTATAATGAAACAAATTATAGAAGCAAAGACTTGTGCAGAAAGCAGTAAGAAACAATATCGTTCTAACATAGACAAATTCGAGCGTTTTCTCAAAGAGAATGAAATTCCCAATACATGGGAGAGCATGAATTTAGATACTATCAATCGCTACCAAAAGCAAATCATAAAAGAAAATCCATTGCATCCTCATAACACTTTGCGTAACATAATTAAAGGAACTATATTCAATTTACTAGGAATAGCAGATAAAAGGCTGGATATTCCTTTCAAATGGTCTGACAGCAATTTAAACAGTTTTGAGTTCGTGAAAGATAAATCCAACAAAGAATTAGCAGACAACAAAAAAGTTTCATTAACAGAAGAGCAACTGAATAAATTCTACAAGCATATCATCACAGGAACAGAAAGACAAATAAAGAAATACACAGAAATCAGAGACTTATTCATACTACAATGTTTAGTTGGGCAACGAATTGGCGATATGCAAAAATTCTTTAATGGAGATAATGAAATGGACGAAGAAGCAGGAACCATCTCCATTATACAACAAAAGACAAAAGCCAGAGCTATAATTCCACTATTGCCATTAGCCAAAGAAATTATATCCAAATATGAGAATAAAGAATTATTATATTATAAAGAAAGAAAGTCCATTGTCAATGAAGCTTTAAAAGAAGTAGCAGAACAAGCAGGATTAGACGAGCCTATCACTTATGAAGAAAACGGGATTAAACAAACCCAACCTCTTTATAAATTACTGCATACACATACGGCAAGGCATACTTTTATCACAATATTGTGTAGAAAAGGCATCCCCAAGGAAACTGTTATTATAGCGACAGGACATGAAGATACAAAAATGATAGACAAAGTTTATTCTCATTTAAACAGTAAAGATAAAGCAAAGAAAGTCTCTAATGCTTTCAAAAGTTTAAATAATGGCATTTTCAATATGGGCAAGGTGGAAACATATTCTCTCAATGAAACGAAGCCTATGAATGATGTGACTAATAATATAACCTTCGATACTCTGTTAGACACTCAATTTTTTGTGTCTAAAATCAATAAGGCTGTTGAACTACAATCACAGGTAGGTCACTTAAAGAATGGGAAACTGTGTAGCTATGACAATGAAATCACGTCCCTTGTAAGCGAGATAGAAAAATTCTCCCAATCTTCCACTTCTGATTCTGATGTGGCAAAACAATATGTGAAACTGTTATCTGTTGGGAAGCAGTCAGATTTGCATGACTGTTTTAGAGAAATGATTATCAAGTGTGTCAAGATTGGTATCAGTAAGGATGCAATTATGCAGTTTATTAATAAGGCTCTGGAAATAGGCTTGTTGGATAATGAAAGATTCACCAATATAAAAGAAATCACTACAGCCTTATTGGATAAAAGGAATCAGGGCTGACAAGTTTTTTAGGAAATCAAGGCTTCTGGTAAGCCTGAACATCATATTCTCCCCGAACAGCTACGGTTAAGGGGAGAATTTTTGCTTTATCGCATCCTCAACTCAAATATTCCACAATTTCGACTTGTTGTTTGGTGATGCGGTCGGGACTTTATACCTTTGCAACGTGATTGAAAGTCAGAAATGACCGAGTTTCTCATCACCCAGATTCACCACTACAAACCTAAATCTACTTCAAATGAAAGAACTGACCTACGCAGACATCCGTAAAATGGCACTGGAGCACGGTATCAAGGACACAAGGCTACATATTGGACTTTGGGCTTCTGACCGATACATCAAAAAGCGCAAAATGGTTCAAGGCAAGACCTACACAATCTACCTACCATATCACAAACCTGAACAGGAATGATTTTTTAGTTCCAAACCTGTCGCCAAGCTAACATAATAAGAGGTATTTTCTTCATAAAACTTTTAAACTAAAGTTTTAAAAGACGCTTCCGCCATAAACGATATAATACAAGACATAACATTTAGATTGCTTGACTATGCTAAGTCAGCTGTAAAGTAATAGGCGTAGTAATACGCTTATTATTTTATTCTTATGGACGAGTTTTTCTTCAAATCGTCCCTATATAGGAAGAAAAAAATAACCCTACTTAAACTTAATCTAAAGTCAGATATTTTAAATACACAGATTGCAATTTTATAAATCAAAGCTAATCTAAACACAATGAAACAAGAAATCATTAATGGTGGCAATGCCCGATATTTGGGCGAATTAGAAAGATTTAAAGACGGTATTCCTTTTGGAATCGTAAACAAGACAAAGACAGATGTAGGTGGCACTTATGTGGCTGCAAATTGCAGTAGCAACTATATTATCGTATGTCCGTTCAAGGACTTGGTGGATAGCATAGCAGCAGATAAGAATAACAGGTATGAAGTATTCAAATGTTATGGTGGTGTGAGAGAATACCAGTTCAGGAAATATATCAAAAACAATACCACATATAAGATAGCCGTGACCTATGACAGCCTGCCCAAATTAATTGGATGGTTGAGCGGTACAGAAGGGTGGAAAGTCTTGGTAGATGAATACCATTTAATTTTGGAAGACATGGATTTCAGATATGATGCAATTAATGGCTTGATAGAAGAGATACAGAAGTTCAGGCATTATTCTTTTTTGTCTGCCACTCCAATTGACCTTGACTTTGAGATAGATTTCCTGAAACAGCTTCCACATTACAAAGTCCAATGGAATGGAGTGACGAAAATAACTCCTATCAGATACAAGGTCACGCAATTAACCAAAGGACTGGCTAGATTCATACAGATATTTTTGGATGAAGGCATATCACTCCCAGACATAAACGGCAATGTCAGCAAAGTGGAAGAACTATATATTTTCATCAATTCAGTAACCAGTATTAAGCAGATAGCAGATACGTTGAAGCTGAATCCAGATGATGTGAAGATATGTTGTGCTGACAGGATTAGAAATAACAAACTGTTGGGCGAATACCAGATTGAATCAGTCAGTAGTCCCAATAAGAAGATTAATTTCTTTACAAAGAAATGCTTTCAGGGATGCAACCTTTTTACCAATAACGGGCTGATAATAGTAGCCAGTGACGCATACAGAACACAGACTTTGGTGGATATAAGTACTACTATGGAGCAGATAGCAGGCAGAATCAGAATCAATGATGAATACCAGAACATCTTTAGGAATGTGATAGTCCATCTGTTCTCCACCAATAAGAATGTTATGAGCGATGAAGAGTTTGAGATGTTGATGCAGGATAAGGAGAAGGAAGCTGACAAGTTACTAAGCGGATGGAGCAAGTTGGATAAGGAAGAGAGACAGACCTATATTAAGAGGATGAACCTAGACACTGAACTGGTCTCCATCATTAATGGCAGGATGGTGTATAACAATCTGAAAAAACAATCCTTCATTTATAAGCAGGAACTAAGGAAGATATACAGGGATGGAATCAGTATCAGGGACAGTTTTGTGCAATCAGAGAAATTTGAGCTTACCAACCAGAATGAATGGGAGGATTTCAATATAAAACTGGCAAAGGCAATGACTATCAGTTATGAGCAATTACTGAAAGATTATCTGGATTCCCCTTCTGAATCTTACGAACAGGAATATCCAGAATTTCCACTAATCAAAAGGTATTTGAAGGAATCAGAAATGAATACGCTTAGATGGAACAGGGAGAAGATGCTAAAAGCTGTAGAGGACAAGAAACAGGTTGATAAGGTTTTCTTGGCTATATATCAGCCTGGCTTTATTAGCAATCAGGAATTGAAAGGCAAGTTGAAGGATGAGTTTGGCAGATTGGGAATCAAGTTGTCCCCCAAAGCTACCCTGATAGAGAATTGTACTCTTTACAATGTGGAGAAGGCAAGCAGGAAGATAGATGGAAAAACTGTTAGTGGCTATGAACTTGGCAAGATGGTATTTACCTTTGAATAAGAATCTACCAATATGACAGAACAGGACAAGAATAAAGCTCCAGACCATTAATCAGGTTTGGGGCTTTTTTTAATAAGAAACTAATTTTAATACTTGAGAGGATATTAAATCAGGAAAGCGGTATGGAAAATAGTAATATTACATCAAATAGAGTTACAATACATTGATTTATAATAACCTTGTTCTTTATTTTGTATAAATTCTATTTGTTGTTTTTATCTTTTCATATATTTGTGCATCGTATTGAATTAAAGAATAATTATGGATAAGCCTCTATTTTCAGAATACTGTCATGCACTAGAATACAAACATTTATTTAAAAGTCATGATGATATGAATTTTTATTCAGCAAAGGAAGGTGATAATGATTACATAATGGTGGATGATTATGACTGTGGAATTTATGACGTATGGTCTGAAATACCAATTATTCTCTTAGAGAATGACAGATTACTTTGTAAACGTGATGAAAAATATGGTGTAGTAAATGCAGAAGGTTGGACTGTTATACCTTTTGTTTATGACAGATTTGATAACAGAGAAGAATTTGAAAATGATAGATATAGTGTTTTATTAGACAATAGATGGGGAGTGATAGACGCATCAGGAAGGGAGCTCTTTCGAATAAAATATAGTAATCCTATTCCAATATTAAAGTTTCCCAAAATAGTTTCGAATGATATGATATGCAGAGGGACTATACTTGTTGAGGATGCAGATACTCACCGTCAAGGATTAGTTAATTTTAATGGTCAAGAAGTCATTCCTACAATATATTCTAAAATAGAACGAAGTGGAAATTGGGACTATGTTTTTGTTAATTTGGGAGCTATAGAAGAGCCTGAACCTAATTGCACATGGAATGGTATTTGGGGATGTTATAATTGGCAGGGAAAGGAGGTTATTCCCGTAAAGTATCATGCCATTCATTATATTAATGGTTATTTTATTGCAGGAGATGATGAATATAAGCACCTAGGTAATGATTGGAAAGATAAATATTATGGGATATATGATTTGTATGATTTGCAAGGTAGTATGATTATAGGCGGGTTTAATAATTGTCAAATTGGAACTAATTATTTTATTCTTAATTTTGGAATAGTTGTTGAATCTTATTGGAAAACAACTTATTGGGGAAATACTGAAATTGAATATGGTGACGAATTAGTAAAAGAATTGAAGTGTGATAAAATGTGTTCTATTGTTGTCAATAAGGAACTTGTCTCATATATTCCTAGACATTTAGTAGAAGAAACTCGTGAAGAAATTGAAAATGAGTATGATTTTTTATGTAATAATTTACCTCAAGGAGAAGGTTTGCTTATAGATGAATGTCCTAGGTTGCAGTTTGGGAAAAAATATAGTGAAAATGATTGGATAATAAAAAGAATTAGTGTTTATTCAGCTTCTTCTATAAATGACACCATTGTAATGTATAAGTCAAATAAGGAAATTACAATGTATGATGGTTCAATAGTGAAACTGAAAGGAATTATTTTTTGTAATAAGCTAAAAGTCATTGCTCCAACATATATAGATGTGAAATCAATAAAAAATAGTGAGTTACTTTTCATTTTAAATAAAAATGGTTTAGTTGGTATAAGGAATATTTCAAAAGAATTGCTAAAACCACAATTTAACTTAATTACTAATCCACATAATAATATAGCTATAGGATTTAAAATAACATATATAAAAGAAGAGGAAATATATCAATGCCAATGTTCTTTATTAAAGTTCAACGAAGATTCTATTCATCAAGAGGATATTGTGAAAATGACAGGTTCACAGCTATATGAGTTGCTATATTGTGAATTTTCAAATTGGAGAACTTTTGAGTTAAGTGAAGAACATTTAGCATTGATAGCACAGTATTGGAGAGGCATACCTCATAATGACAATGGCACTTTTTGGTATTCAGATTGTCAGGATTTTAGATGGCTTTATGAGGATGAACATTATGAAGAAATAAAAGAAAGTATGTCCAATGATTCGACGGACTCGTATAATTGGGAATATTATAATGATGATTTGGATATGGACCAACAAGATGAACGTTTTTGGAATTTTTAATTAATATATCTGCACACTAAAATGAAATATGAAGATTTATTAGAAAAAGACGAATGGGAAGTTAAACGCTATGAGATATTGGCTAGAGATAATTACACCTGTCAGGATTGTGGATGCAGAGGTATTAACAATGATATATTTTTCCCTATTTCTAAAATTAGCGATTTAAATAAGCTACTTCCAGATATCTTATTAAATGGTGATAATTTAGAATCATTTTGTAATGGTATTAATTGGGTTGGTAAGTCTATGAAATCTCCATTTCATTTGCAAGTGAAAGTACTTAATAGTTTATATATTTATACAATTTACACGAATTCAATACCTCCTCCTGTTTCTTTTATTTTTGTAGCAGATAATAAGATTTTCAATATTCATTTTAAGGAAATAAGAATTAACAATATTCATCTATTGTATAAAAATAGGAATGTAGAGGGAAACTTATCAACCTTTTTATTTAAAGAAGATATGGGACAGACAAATTATGCAGCAATAAACTATTCTTGTAAAGATAAATCAGAAATATTAAAACTAGATATATTATTTGAGAATAAATTTTTCAGTTTCTCATTTTCTCATTTGCACCTTTATAATGAGGGAATGCTGTTCAATTTTACTCCATTAAATATCCATCATAATTACTATATATTTGGTAGAAAACCTTGGGATTATGATAATGGAGCTTTAGTAACCTTATGTTCACGTTGCCATCAAAAAAGACATCAACAAACAAAGATTCCATTATATACATCAGACAGACAACTGATTTGTTCCGCCTTACCTGTATGTGACCGTTGTAATGGAACTGGTTATTTACCTCAATATCGTTATTTTATGGGTGGAATCTGTTTTAAATGTCATGGTGAAGGAGTATATGGATATGATGAAAGTAGGTTTCATCCCAATATCTGAATCTTTATTATATCTGTTTCTAAGAAGTGGAGTAAGATTTGTTCAATATTCACATTAATTCTTTACATTTGCATAACCAATTCGTAATTCTAAAATAAATTGTAAAATGAAAACATACTCTTTACTAGGAATACTTTTATATTTCTTCTGTGCTGTTAGTTTTATAAGTTGTGATAAAGATGATTCAGAGCGAAGTGAAGATTCTACTGTTTATTATGTCAAATATGAAGCAAAAGGAGCGATGAAATATAACATTGAATCTGTCACAGTTTCAACGGACAAGGGAAGCGAAACTATTACAACTAGCAAACAACGAAGTTGGACACAAACTTATGGTCCTGTTTCTAAAGGATTCAGAGCGAGCATAACAGCAAAAGGAGGATGGGCTACTGTTAATATTTATGTTTGTAAAGGTGATGAACCTTTTGCACTAAAGAAAAGTAAAAGCAATAATGTTGGAAATTCTAATACATCGACCTCTGCATCTTATACAATAGATTATTAATGATAAGATTATCTTGTTAATCTGATTGATATCTTTTGTTATATCCATAAGCTCCAAGCTAATAAGGTCTGGGGCTTTTTATGTATATCCCCCACCCAAGAATATAGGTACTCTAAATTCATACCCCCGCCCCTTTAGATTTAGGCAGTGTTTCTATTTAGACTTTATGCCTTAATAGAGTGAAATTATTAGTCAGACAGTGAGCGTATCAGATGTATATCGTGCATAAGCCCCTTCTGTTACCCAAAACACCCCATACCAAATCATTAGGAAAAAGAAAGGATAACATGAATTGCTATTCAGCCCACAAACCTTTTGAACTTCTGAAATGTGCGGACTTATCAACGATTTGTATATGTCTACATATAAAGATGCACAAAGATAAGTGATAAGAAAGAACTTCATGTTAAGCCCTCATTTTGTCCTTAAATACACTATTTACTAATCTATTATTATGCGTATGGAGAATTTAAAGATTTTATTGACGTTTGGAATAATTCTAATTGTGCCAGTAGTCTTAATGCCACAGTTCTTTATTGGATTATTAATACTGATTGTGGCTTGCTTAGCTTTCAGACAGAGGAATTTCTAATATTAACTTAATAAATTACAGATTATGGAATCAACATTACAGATTATGCCAGTACAGAGAATTAGTAGAAACTTTGGTGAATATGCAGAAGAAGCGGTAATAATTGAAGAGCCAGTAAAGCCCAAGAAAGTAAACCACTTTATAGAAGCAAATTCTGTAGAGGTCACTTTAGACCATTTAAAGAATGAGAATGTGATACCAGTTTTCAGCAAGGATAATGAACTGACTATTTCGCATCCGCAATTCATTGAAACGGTCTGGGAAGCTGCCAACTCATTTTATAGTGGTGAACAAATCGAGCAACCAGATATAAGGTGCAGTCATGTGGTAAAAGGGAGACGTCCAGAGTCCATTAACAAGCCAAAGAACCTATTAACGGAAGCTGACACTACCCAGTATTACGAAAGATGTGCTTTTGCTATAGATATTCCATCTATTTATGAAAATGTATCTGGCAACAGGCTTAATCTTTCTATAGTTGGCGTTCGTGCCTTGAATAGAGAGAATCTGGCAACTAAGAAAAGTCCTGAATTATTCAGACTGGCGGTTTCATTCAAAAATACCGTATGCTGTAATATGTGCGTTTTCACAGACGGATATAAAGACGACATTAAAGTAATGAGTACAAAGGAACTGTTTAGGGCTACATTGGAACTACTTAATAATTTCAATGCAGCCAAAAACATACATTTGTTGCAAACGCTTGGCGATTCCTACCTGAATGAGCACCAATTTGTGACCTTGCTTGGCAGAATGAGACTTTATCAATGTCTACCACAGGGGTATCAAAAAGCAATTCCACGTATGTTATTTACTGATACACAGGTTAATAATGTGGCTAGGGCTTATATCAATGACGAGAACTTTGGCAGCTTGGGAAATGACTTGTCTATGTGGAAGTTCTACAACTTGCTCACAGGTGCAAATAAGAGTAGTTATATAGATTCATTCTTGGATAGAGCCTATAATGCTACAGAATTGGCAACGGGTATATGTTCCGCTTTACATGGTGATGATAATTATCAGTGGTTTCTTAGTTAGTGGTATTTGAGAATACATAGGATTGTCAAATACAGAAAAAGGACATCTATATAATAAAGTATAGGTGTCCTTTCTTTATTCTATCACTTATTAATAATCAAAGATTTATGTTACAAACGTTAGTAGTCGTTACATTTTGGATTATAGTTTTCTTTATTGCGTGTGCAATCTCACCTATTGTATTCTTCTTGATGATTATCTGGACTATATATAAGATTATTACGATGAAGTAGTACATGAAGAACTAATAAGGGTATCTATATACTATATATAGGTACTCTTTCTCTATTATTAGCCAGTAGTATAATATTCACTTCTGCTATTAGTGAATGTTTAGCTAGTAATCAGTAAGTTAGATATTCCAACTCAAAATTAATATTCACTTTTATTAGTTTCACTATAAAACAGAACATTATGTCACTTAAATATTCAAGTACAACAGCAGATTATTTGCAATGGAGCGAAGCGATGAACTTAGTAAGAAAGTTGGCAAGGGATAGTAATTATAAGATGTCACTTCTTATTGCTTTGGGTTGCTTCACAGGTCTAAGAATTTCTGATATTCTTGCTTTAAGGTGGAATCAGATATTAGATGCAGAAGAATTTACCATTACAGAGATTAAAACAGGAAAGCAAAGGACAATTAGGATTAATATGCAGCTACAACAACATATCAGAGATTGTTATGAGCATATAAATCCAGTTGGCATAAATGCGCCTGTATTAATAAGTCAGAAGGGGACAGTGTACACAGTTCAGAGAATCAATGTCATGTTGAAGGAGATTAAGAAGAAGTACAAGCTACAAATAGGCAATTTTTCGTGTCATTCTCTTAGAAAGACCTTTGGCAGACAGGTTTATAATATGAACAGTGATAATTCAGAGCTTGCACTTGTCAAGCTCATGGAGCTATTCAATCATTCCAGTGTATCAATTACTAAAAGATACTTGGGATTAAGGCAAGAGGAACTACTTAATACCTATGATTGTCTTAGCTTCTGATAATTGAGATTTGAGACAGGATAAACCAGAGATTTTTTATTTATGCTCTGAATAGTTCTGTCTCAAATCACAGAAATATGAAGTAGAAATGGCTCTCAACTCTTATTTTAACAGGCAGATTTAATTGT